>Ga0070705_100000546_pt1 | contig 21842 bp, 28 predicted proteins | sample KBSK5253metaG_FD_65455 | JGI IMG/M metagenome (GOLD analysis project Ga0070705, IMG submission 65455) | Corn, switchgrass and miscanthus rhizosphere microbial communities from Kellogg Biological Station, Michigan, USA - KBS K5-25-3 metaG | ecosystem: Host-associated > Plants > Roots >... | reverse complement strand
CCACCTAGACGGCGCGCCTCCGGAGAGCGGGGCTTTCTCCTCTGTCGCCTACGTCACAACAACACCACCCTGCGATGACCCGGAGGTCGCGTCGTCATCTCCGTGGAAGATTTCCCGTGATGTTGGAGCGATCCTGGGGGACGGCGGGCAGGTCGTTCCAATGAACTACGACCCGTACACCCCCGAGGTCGGCCAGCAGTACGAGTACCACGAGGGCGGATACATGGCCGTCGTGACCATCCTCGAGGACCGCAGCGAGCCGAAGTATCGAGCTTGGCTGGTGCGGGTGGATCGGCCCATCGGCCCGTGGCCGTCAGACGACGCAACGTTTGAATACGGGTACGCAACCGAGTACGGCTACCGCCCCGGAGAGTTCTGGCCGCTCGACACCGGCAATCCGTTTCAGCCGCCAGAGGTTAGGCGCGAGATTGCGAAGTGGATGCGATGACGCCAGATCAGCAGAGCAAGCCAGTCGAGAAGCACATCCACGCTTGGATTACGACCTACGAGCTGGTCGGACGCATCACTGTCTCACGGTGCGCTTTTCGTACCTGTTCAGGCGTCGCCGTACATCAGTGGGAGAAGGCTAACCACGTCGTCACCGTGTTCCCTAACGGCGATGTGGAGATCCTGCCGTCATGACTGCTCAGAGAACTACGAGCACTGACAGCACAGCGGCGCGCAAGTTTACCGTCCAGTTCCGGTTCTTCGGGCCGTGGCTCCATGTCCGCACGTCGATCGACTGGACGTGGCGAGATGTGGTGCGTTCGCCGCTGTGGCGGGCGCAGCGCCTACCGATCTGGTGCCGCTTCGTGGGCCACTGGCCGACGAGCTGTGGCTGCCCGACGGGGCCGACGTACTGCGCTCGGCAATGCGGGGTCGTGCTATGAGTTTTACAAGTTACAAGTGCATCGGCTACGGGACCGAGCGGTGCAGCAACGCCGCCACGAACCCACAGGACAAGCCGCTGTGGTGCGACTACCACGAGCGGAAGCGTCGGGATCGCATCTCCGCCGACCTCAAGGGACTGCTTCGTGACTTCAAAGCACTGACCCGTGACTAGGGAGGAAAAAGTGAGCGACAAGAAGCACTGCAACGGATGCCACGACACGCCGAACGAGTTGTCGCATCAAGCACACCGAGACCAGCCGGACTGCTGCTGTTGCTACGAGCACCTGCGGCGGTACGCGAGCTATGACGTGACGGTCCTCGCTTGACTGACAAGGTGTTCGGTGAGCAGTGCTAACCGTCGGCAGCCTCTTCTCGGGAATCGGGGGGATCGACCTCGGCTTGGAGCGCGCCGGCATGAAGGTGCTCTGGCAGGTGGAGATCGACCCGTGGTGCAGGGCCGTGCTGGCGCGGCAATGGCCGGAAGTGGAGCGGTTTGAGGATGTCCGAAGCGTTGGTGCAGGAAACCTTTCCAGAGTGGACCTCATCGCCGGAGGATTCCCCTGCCAAGACATCAGCCAAGCCGGCAAGGGCGCGGGCATCAAGGAAGGCACCCGCTCCGGCCTTTGGTTCGAGTTCGCTCGAATCATTCGCGAGCTTCGACCGCAGTACGTCCTCGTGGAAAATGTGCCCCTCCTTCGCAAGCGGGGGCTTGGAATCGTCCTCAGTGACTTGGCCGCGTGCGGGTATGACGCGGAATGGGATGGCCTTCCAGCGGCGGCCGTTGGTGCCCCTCACCGACGTGATCGGCTCTGGCTCGTGGCTCACCGGCAACTCCCGTCATTCGGTCCCGACGCCTACGACTACCGATGGATTTACAGCGAACCTGAAAAGCTCACAGCAAACGAACGGGCTTATGCACTCCGTTACGTTGCCCCAGTGGGTAGCGATGTGGCCGACGCCAACCGTTGGCGACTCGCGAAACTCGCGCAACGCCACGGCGAATCGTTCCTCGGGTTCCAGGGCTCATTCAGGGACAACGTTGAGCGATACGGTCTTCAAGAGCGGTGGCTCACTGAACCCAGCGTGGGTCGAGTGGCTCATGGGGTACCCAATCGGGTGGACCGCCTTAGAGGACTGGGTAACGCCGTCGTCCCGCAAGTCGTCGAGTGGATCGGCCGGCGCATCGTCGAAGCGGAAGCGGAAATCAGCAGTGTTTGAAAGCGACAGAACGGATGGGCAGATAAGCCTGCGATCAGATGAGAAGCAATTACATGACCGCTGATGTTCTTGTCCACGCGAAGGAGGTTGCTGCCTACGCGACCGACAGCGATGACACGAGGTACTGCCAGAGCGTGATCGTCGCGCTGGCGGCTCGCCTGGAGGGGGCAGAGAGCATCCTGCGGGAGATTGCCGACATAGACCCGAACGCCTACGCCGCACTCTCGGAGTTCCGAATCATCCAGCGTGATGCCGCGGCCTATCAGAATCAGCACTCATCGGAGCCGAAATGAGCGTCGCCAACGAGCATGACTGCTACTGGCGGCGCGAGGCCCACCTGTTGACGAAGGAGCGGGATGAGGCCGTCGAGTGGATTGGCGTCGTTGGTGAGGAGCTTGCGCTGGCCGGGTTCGGTCCTGGCGATTGCGAGGTGTCACTCGCTCATATCCGACTCCTGCTCCAAGAGCATCGGCTGGTCATGGGCCATCAGAACCTGAACTCAACAGAGCAGACGCCGACCGAGAAGCTGCGCGACCGCTACGCCTCGGTACTGAACGAACCACCTGACCGGGACTCAGCCGATCAGCCCTGCGGCACTCGCGCTGACTGCTACTGGGTGCAGGCACTAAAGCCAACTGACCCGACATTCTCTGATCGTGAGGCTGAATGAAGATTCTCGACTTGTATTGCGGTGCTGGTCTAGCGGCTGACGGCTACACGGCGGCTGGCCTGTGGGTCGGCCTCGGCGTAGACATCAAGGCCCAGCCGCACTACCCGTACTCGTTCGTGCAGGCTGACGCGCTCGACATCCTGCGCTCAGACTTGCCCGAGCAGTTCGATGTGATCCATGCCTCCCCGCCGTGCCAGCTCTTCACGCGAGCGAAGCACCTACGGGACGCACAGGGCAGCAAATCGAAAGAGACCATCGACTACCTCACGCCGACATTGGCGCTGCTGCGCGAGCGGTGGGCGCACAAGATGTGGATCGTGGAGAACGTCGAGAACGCGAAGCCGCTGATGCCCGGAGCAGTGCGCGTCTGCGGCTCCGCCTTCGGACTGCACGTCCAGCGTCATCGGCTGTTCCTGTCGAACGCCAAAATCCTCGGGACTGATTGTCTGCACTTCAACTTCCCACTGGACCCGATCACCAACAAGCCGCGTCCGTGGGGCGTCTACTACGCGAAGGGCGACAACATCCCGCACGGCGGACGCACTGCTGTTGACGTGGAGCACGCCAAGCACCTGTTCGGCGTAACGCGGCGGGTGACATGGGATGAACTCAAAGAGAGCTTTCCTCCCGCGTACACGGACCACATCGCGAGCACGCTAAAGATCGCGGTGGCCGCGTGACGTGCTCTTGTAAGGCGTACTTCGGGAAGCGCGACGAGTGAAAGATCACGTTGCTCACGTCGTGTGGTTTCCCTGCGGCAAGCACGGGCTGGCCTGCGAAGGCCACGGGCGTCTGCTTCATTGGGGCGACTGTCCGGTCTGCCGCGCTGATGCGCGATCAGAGAAGCCATGAAGTGGCTCATCCACTTCTTCGCCTGCTGGCCGCACCGCGAGTTCTTTCCGGCCTCGCGGATGAACGCTTTCTACAGCTGCGAGTGCAACCGTGGATGCTGCGGGCCGTCAAGGCGTGTTGGATGAGCTGGGACTTGCAGCCCATCGCGGAGCGCGTGCAAGCGATCTCGGCTTCGGTAGAGGTTGATACCCTCCGCGAACCGACTGATTGGAGGTTCTGAGAGCAATGAAGGGTCGTCCATTCGTCTATCTACTGCCTCGGCGCTGGTGGTGGTCAGTCGGGCGCAACGCGCCTTACTTCACGGTAGGACTTTGGCTGTTGTCGTTCGGCTACTTGCGGCCAGAGGAGGACGTATGAGTCAGGAGAATGCGGATGGCTGCTAGCGAGCTGACCGCTGGGCCCGAAGTCATCGAACTTGCCCGCAGGCTTGGCGTGCCGATGGGCGTCGGCCTCGATGGGTCGTGCTGCGAATGGGTCAAAGATCATGCTCCGTACCACGGGCTGAACTGTTCGCTGGCCCGCGCCGAACTGAGGGTCGTCGCGCTAGAGGAATCTCTGCGGCGACTGTCGGACGAGTCCCGAGCTTTCGGCCACGATGACTGCAAGTCGGAGATGTGCGCGACCCTCCGTGCCTGTGACATGGCTGACGCGCTGCTCGAAGGCTCTGCTGATACGCAGAACTCAAAGCACTCGGATCCTGCGTGATTTTCCGCCGAGTTTCAGCGAATCCAAAGCGCAAGCCACGCAAGCGCATCTCCGCGCGTCCCAAGCGCACCACGCTCAGACGCAAAGCGGACGCGCTGTTCTCGCTCTACGTCAGACGCAACGGCTACTGCGAGCGATGCGGCGCGACCGAGGGGCTTCAGTGCAGCCACTACATCAGCCGCAGCTACTACGCAGTGAGGTTCAACCCGCTCAATGCGGAGTGCCTGTGCATGAGATGCCACAAGTACCTCACCGAGCACCCGCTCCAAGCTGAGGACCGCTTCGCTCTCCGTGTCGGGCCATTGGTGCGCGAGGAGCTGCGGCGCATCGCGATTGCGGGTGGCGCGCCGGACTACCTCGCCGTGATCGCGGACCTCAAAGCGAAGCTCGCGTGAGGTCGGTGTGGACGGACGCCGTGGTGTGCATCACCGGAGGTACGGGCAGCTTCGGCAACGCCTTCGCGCAGCGCATCCTCGAAGAGCCGGTGCGATCCATTCGCATCCTCTCCAGGGATGAGTTCAAGCAGTCGCAAATGGCGCAGAAGTTTTCCGACCCGCGGATGCGTTTCCTCTTGGGAGATGTGCGCGACTCCCAGCGCCTACGTCGCGCACTCGATGGCGTGTCGCTTGTCGTCCACGCCGCCGCGCTCAAGCAGGTGCCGGCGGGGGAGCGGGATCCGCTCGAGTTCGTGAAGACCAACGTCCAGGGCACCGCCAACGTAATCGAAGCCGCGCTGGATGTGGGTGTGGAGCGGGTGATGGCGCTATCGACAGACAAAGCCGCCGCACCCAACACGCTCTATGGCGCGTCCAAGCTGATGGCGGAGAAGATGGTCCTTGCGGCCAACGACTCCTATGGCCAGAAAGTCGCGTTCGCGTGCGTGCGCTACGGGAACGTTGTGGGCTCACGGGGCTCGGTCGTGCCCATCTTCATGGAGCAAGCGAAAAGCGGAACGCTGACGATCACCGATACGCGCATGACGCGTTTCTGGCTGTCGCTGGGTGATGCGATCGCGTTCGTGAAAGACCGTATCGAGGAGATGCATGGCGGAGAGCTCTTCGTACCGCGTCTACCTTCGGTCACCATCACTGATCTGGCCGCGGCCATCGCCCCGACCGCCAACGTCGTGGTGACCGGCATCCGTCCAGGCGAGAAGCTGCACGAGCAGATGGTGACCTTCGATGAGTCCCGTCATGCCTTCGACCGCGGCGACTACTTCGTGGTGAACGGAGCTACCCGTACCGGGCCTGAGTTTTCATATTCCTCCGATGGCAATGAAGTTTTCCTGTCTCCGGTGGAAATCAGAGAGCGCCTACCGTTGGCGCTCGCGCAGGCCGCATGAACCGGGCATCTGCTTTCGATGTCGTTCGGCAGTTCGAGGACGCGCTCGCTGAGTACACGGGTGCGCCGCACGTCGTCACGGTGGACAGCTGCACCAACGCGATCTTCTTGTCGTTACTGTGGTGGAGGGCGTCTGGCCCGACGAACGTCGTGGGGGTTCCTCGGCGCACATACGTCGGAGTTGCGCAGTCGGTTCGGAACGCCGGATACAGCATTGAGTGGGACGACTTGCCGTGGGCCGGCTGGTATCCACTACTCGGAACCCCAATCGTGGATTCGGCGCGTCGATTCACGTCCGGCATGTACGAGCTGCTCTCTCCCGCGTCGCTCGTCTGCGTCTCGTTCCAGATCGCGAAGCATCTACCCATCGGCCGCGGCGGCGCGATCCTCACCGACAACGCGAATACCGCGGCGTGGCTGCGTCGCGCTCGCTTCGACGGCCGCACCGCTGGCGATAGCGCCGCACCGATCCAGGTGCCGGGATTTCACATGTACATGCCGCCGCCAGACGCTGCGCGTGGGCTGTGGCTGCTCTCGTGGCTCCCGCGCGATAACGAGGATCTACCGAATGACGACTACCCCGACCTGTCGCTCATCTTTGGGGAACAACATGCGACGGTGTAGCCGGTGCGTTATGCCCGACACGCGCCCGGATCTGCGCATCGACGACCGCGGCATCTGCTCCGCATGTCGCGCCTACGAAAAGCGCCCGGACACTAACTGGTCTGCGCAAGCGCAGAAGTTCGCGGCGCTGATGAAGGATCACCGCGGCACACATCCGGTATACGACTGCGTCATCGGCAGCTCGGGCGGCAAGGACTCGACGTACATCGTGCTCAAGGCGCTGGAGCTCGGCTATCACCCGCTGGTGGTAACAGCCACCACGGACTTCCCCACAGACATCGGCCAGCGCAACATCGCCAACCTCAAGAGTTTGGGCGTGGACACGCTTGAGTTCACGCCCAACCCGGTGGTCCGTCGCAAGCTCAATCGCATCGCGCTCGAGTTGGTCGGAGACATCGAGTGGCCGGAACACGCGGCCATATTCGGTCTGCCGGTGCGCATCGCGCAGGACATGGGGATAGGCGTAGTCCTATACGGTGAGAACCCGCAGAGCGAGTATTCAGGTGGACCGCAGGACGCTATTCTTCTCGATCGCCGCTGGCGGGAGGAGTTCGGTGGACTCTTAGGCTTACGTCCCAAAGACCTGGTCGGCGTCGAGGGGCTCAACTCCGCCGATCTATGGCCTTACGAGTACCCACCGGACACCGCCACTCCCGCCAGAGGCATTTTCCTCGGCCAGTTCTACGAATGGGACGGGTGGCGTAACGCGCTCATTTCCCAGGCTCACGGCTTCATCACGTACCCGCGCATGGTCGAAGGCAACATCTCGGACTACGAGAACCTAGACAACGCCATCGTCGGCATCCACGACTACTTCGGGTTCCTTAAGTTCGGATTCGGCCGCGCCACGGTGATGGCTTCGCTGCACATCCGCCGCGGCAGGCTCACGCGCGCCGAAGGCGTACAGCTCGCGCGGTTGCACGATGGGGCGTTCCCGTTCAACTACCTGGGTGTTCCGCTGGGTCGCATCCTTGACGCGCTCGACATGCCGCAGGCCGACTGGCTGGCGTGCGTCGATCGCTTCGCCAACACGAACATCCTCGAGAAGACGGATGGATTCTGGTTTCTCAAGGAACCCATCGCATGATCGGCGTCATCGAGAGCGGCAACAGCGGCAACGTCCACCGCGCGCTCCACAGCATCGGGTGCGATAGCGAAACGTGGACGGGTACGCAGGACGCGCTCGTGCTGCCCGGCGTGGGTCACTATGGCGCGTTCATGCGCAGCATCGACCGCAGAGCAGTGCGCGCGTGGATAGATGGCGGCGGCAAAACGCTGGCGATATGCGTGGGGATGCAGGCGCTCTACCAGTGGAGCGAAGAGGACTGCACCCCTGGCCTCGGTCTGCTCAAGGGCATGTGCTACCGCTTAGAGGGGCGTGTCCCACGGGTGGGTTGGTTCCCAGTGGACGGTACCTACTACTACTTCACGCATTCGTTCTCAGCCGGAGCGGACATGGTGCGCTACAAGAACACACTCGGCGTGCAGTTCCACCCGGAGAAGAGCGGCCGTGCCGGCATGAAGCTCCTAGCGGAGTGGGCTCGTGATTAGGGTCATCGCCACGATGCTCATCGATCCTGCCCGTGGGGTCATCAAGGGCCAGCAGTTTCAGCACGACCGGGTCATCGGTGAGCCGATCCAGTGGGCGCGGGTGATGTCGAGGATCCGTGAAGTGGATGAGCTGGTGATTTTCGATGTGACCCACAACCCACCGGACCTGGGACTGCTCGAGCGCATCGCTGCGGAGTGCTGGGTGCCTGTGGCATACGGCGGCGGCATCCACGACACCGGTACGGCGCTACGCATCCTCAAGGTCACGGAGAAGGTCGTGCTCAACTGGAAGACGGGGCCGATATGGCAGGAGATTGCTGACAGCGCAGGACTTCAGGCGGTGGTGGGCTGCATCGACTTGTACCCCGGTGCGCCGATCGGTTGCCCCGGTCCATTCGGTGAAGTCCTTGTTCAATCGCGGTTTCGTGACGGGATGATGAATGGCTATGACGTTGAGGCGATAACTGGGCTTCGTGTGGTCACGGATGCGCCGATCATCGCCTCTAGTGGTGCGGGATCGCCCGCCGATTGCGTTGCCGCGGTGCGTGCCGGCGCGGATGCGGTGGCCTGCGGCGCGATGTACGCGTTCAGCGACACGACGCCCAATGACGTGAAGCGTGCGCTGCACGCGGCGGGCTATCCGGTGCGGCTTATGGAGGCGGTGTAGGGAGATGGGATTCCGCAGCACGATCACATCGAGCGATTACTCAGGAGTGTGGCCTGACTGGTTCCGAGAGAAATACGGCAAGAACTTCATGCTTCAGCCAAAGACCACCCTCATCAGCTCGACCTATGAACAGAAGACTTACTTCGGGCCTGCGGTGGACTTGCCCGAGGATGTGCAGAAGGCGCTAAAGGAAATCGGCTTCTGGTCGGACACCGAGTGGCGCGATGAACACAACATCAAGCCGATGGACTTCACGCTCGTGTGGCTCCACGAATGCGGCGGCATCACGAAGGTCGAAATCTATCCCGACGAAATGTTCATGGCGGATGCGGCCAACTGGGAACTCATTCCTCGGGATTACGGACAGGATGGTAATCACAACTACTGCTACGGGTGCAGTGATCTCGCCGAGTTGTCAGAGAGAGCGAAAGCATGACCACCGACCTATGGCGCGGCTCCTTCGGTGACGAGTACCACACACGCAACATGCCCGCGTTCTCATCGAGCAAACGCTCACGCTTCTGGAGCCGCTTCTACAAGGCGTATCCGGTGCGCTCCGTGCTTGAGATCGGCTGCGGCGCGGGCGCGAACCTGCGTTGGGCTACCGCGTATGACATCTACGGCATGGACGTGAACGCGAAGGCGGTGGCGATAGCGAACAGCATCCCTGGCGTGTTGGCCGTGGAGCAGAGCATCTTCGATAAGCGCCTAGCGGATGGGTTCGCGGAGCTCGTGTTCACCTGTGGGGTGCTCATCCACATAGAGACCCTGCGACTTGACGAAGCCATCACCGAGATGGTCCGACTCTCCTCCAAGTATGTCGCTGCGTTTGAGTACGAGGCTGATAAGGAAGAACCGATCCTGTACCACGGCCAAGACAGTGCGTTGTGGAAGCGTCCCTATCGCAAGATTATCAGTGAGCGTTTGGGTACTCCGCTGGGTGGTGGGTTTCTTAGCGCCAAGCAGGGATTCGATCGCGTGACGTGGAGCGTGTGGGCGAAGTGAACTATCACTACAACGGTCCCGCGCGCACGCTCGAGCACGGCACGCGCACCATCCGGCCCGCCACGCTTGCGGACTCGCGCTTCATCTACAACCTTGCGATGGACCCCAGCGTGCGCGAGATGAGCACGCGCAGCGAAGCGTTCAGTTGGGAAGCGCACCAAGACTGGTACGCGGAGAAGCTGACCAATGGTCGTAACCGCATCTGGATCATGGAGGTAGAGGACATACCTGTAGGCCAAGTTCGCTATGGGCGCTGCGAGTGCGAAGAGGATGCTGAGATAGCGATCAGCATCAGTCCTGCGCATCGTGGCAAGGGGTACGGGGCTGACCTTCTGCGTACCACTGAGCCGTGGGCGATGGACTGGCTACATGTACGCAAGCTGGTGGCTCTCGTACTCAAAGACAACGAGGCTAGTTGCCGGCTGTTCCTCGGGTGCGGCTACATGATCGATGGCACTGAGATGCGCATGGACAAGTCACATTGGCGGTTCGTGAAGCAATGAGCGTGTTCGTGATCGCTGACCCCGGCGCTGCTCATTGCATGAGCTTGGATATTGCGAAGCAGATAACCAGGGCCGTTGCGTGGGCGGGTGCCGACGCCATCAAATGGCAGGTGTACCGCGCTGATTCGCTCTATGTACCAGGGGCGTTCCACGACATCGTCGAGCGGTACGAGTTCCCATTGGAGTGGCTGCCGATTCTTGCTGCCCAGGCTGAGCGTCATGGCCTTGAGTTCATGGCCTCAGCCTTCAGTAAGGAGCTCTATGACGCAGTGGACCCATACGTGAAGCGTCACAAGATCGCCAGTCTTGAGTCAGGTGATGATGACCTCATCGCACATGTGGTGAGCAAGGGGAAGCCGGTCCTCATCTCGACTGGTGCATCTGATGCGGTGCCTAGTGTTATTGGCGCCACATTCCTGCACTGTGTCACCGCCTACCCGGCTCCCATTGAGGACGCCAATATGCGTGTGCTGAAAGGGCTTGGTGGTCTCTCAGATCACTCGTCCCATCCAACACTGCTACCAGTCATGGCCGTTGCTCTTGGTGCCACCGTTATCGAGAAGCACATCAGGCTCATCGAGACACCCACAGACAACCCTGACTATGACCATTCGCTACCACCTGCTCAGTTCAAAGAGATGGTCCAAGCCATACGGATGGCCGAGCTAGCGATGGGCGACGGGAACAAGCGCGTTATGCCCAGTGAGCAGGCGCTAGCACCGCTCAAGCGCAAGGCGGGAGGACTACGCGGGTGCTAGGGGTTCGGCTCTGCGGTGGTCATGCTTTGCGCCCACGTCGGCGCGTTCGAGTCCTCGGCCATGCGGTGCGTGTGATGGAGCAACGCGTCGTACATCTCCTGGGTGAGCGTGACGCTCTTGGGCTTGGCGACGGTCTTCTTTGCGGTCTTCTTAGCAGGCACTTCGACACCTCCGTTGTGTGTGCGCCTTATATCAGCATGAAGGGGGCCATTTGAATCTCGAACCGCTCGCCGATCGCGTTGTCATCAAACAACTGCGCAACCCCGCCGAGGCCAACTTTGAGCAGCGCACCGGCTTGGTCGTAGCGGAGACCAATAAGAACCTGAGCTACTGGGGCCTGGTGGTGGCGGTGGGTCCAGGCAAGCCCCACTACATCACCGGCAACGTGGCCCCCATGCCCGTGCAGGCAGGAGACGTGGTGCTGTTCTCCAAGTACGCAGGGTTCAGATACCAGCTACCCGATGATCCCGAGGAATACGTGTGCATTGAGGAGAAGGATCTGATTGGGATACAACGTCGCGATCATCCAAGCTAGGGTCGGAAGCACTCGTCTACCCGGCAAGGTGCTGGCTGATCTGCAAGGCGCACCCGTGCTCCAGCGGGTGATCGAGCGCACCAAGCGCGCCAAGTGCGTGGATGAGGTCATGGTGGCTACTACGGTGAAGGATGAGGACAATGTAGTGGCCGAGCTCGCTACCGCATGTGGTGCCTCAGTGTTCCGGGGCAGCTCACCCGATGTACTACTGCGGTACGTCGGTGCAGCCAAAGCGTCCAACGCGGATGTGGTGGTGCGTATCACCGCGGACTGCCCGCTGATAGACCCTATGGTCATCGACAAGGTCGTATCCCAGCTGAACAGGTCGGTGGACTACTGCTCGAACGTGGTCAAGCGCTCATACCCCCGAGGTCTGGACGTGGAGGCGATGCACCATGACGTGCTCGAGCGTGCCGATCGCCTAGCCTCATCCCAGCCGGCCAGGGAGCATGTGACCCTCACCATCTACGAGGAGCACCCTGGGCTATTCGCCATCCGGCATGTGATGGACGAGGAAGACAACAGCGACCTTAACTTCTGTGTGGATACCGAGCGGGATCTGCACTACATGAGACGGCTGTGGCAGGACCATACCGACCACTGGGGCATGATCGAGAGGGCAAGGTCTCATGTCTAAGCGCTACCACCGCCCCACCAAGCTCACTGAGAGGGAGGAGCAGGTCGTCCTGCTCAGGGCTGACGGCATGCAGGGCAAGGAGATAGCGGACCTGCTGGGCATAGCGCTCGGCACGGTCAGGGCACACCAGCACCACGCGATCCGCAAGTTGGGTGTGCGTACCCTGCGTGGAGCGATGCGCCGCATCCGCGTTGAGCGCTTTCGCATCGCTCACAACGTGTAACGCAAGGCGTAAAGCAATGAACGCGTAGCACCCCTCGCATAGCCCCTATCCATGCGCCTGCTTGCGTACTCTCGGCGTACCCGCAGAGGCGGGTGTTTCGCATAGGCAGGAGTGCTGATGCATGGACTAGGAGACAGCTATGGCATGGTGTCCCAGGACAGGCGTGGTCTCCCTTGCAGGGCAGACACCCTGTGCCCTTACGTCTCGGTGGTGAGGGACGATCTCGCATCCACCCTCCAGGCAGCAGCCCTTACCCGTAACACCCATGAGCATGACGTACACGCATACACCCATGTCCCTATAGGTACAGAGGCATGGTCATACACAGCACGCCTATCCAAGCGTGGGCGCAGCACCCTTGCCTAGCCTCCCTCGCAGGCCCATGCGTATGCGTACACCACAAGCCCCTCCCTCTGCACGTGGGTATGACCATGCATGGAGGGACAGGGCGCGTGCTCACCTGCGTGCGTATCCCACATGCGTGGGGTGTGGTGCGCGTGCGTCCATACCCCATCACATAGAGCCCATTGCGTATGGGGGCGCACGCGATGGTGCGATCGTATCGATGTGTCGCTCATGTCATGCGCTCGCGCACGCCGCGTTGCGCAAGGGGGGGGCGGGTCGAAAACTTGAGGATCGTGAAAGGGCGACTGCGGGGCAACGCAAACTAGGCACCCGCGAGTCTGGCGATTTCGCCTGATGGCAGGACGCGGGCCGATGCCGAAGCCCACCGCGCTGCAAATCTACGAGGGGAACCCCTCGCATCGGCCGCTCCCCAAAGGCGAGCCGAGGCCGCGCGCGATCATCCCTATCGCGCCCGATCACCTCGATGAGCTCGGAAGCGCGTTCTATGAGCGCCTTATCCAGGTCATGACGCCTGTTACCGGGTGGCTCACCGAGGCGGACTTCGTGACCGCGGGCGAGCTCGCGAACTGGATGTCGATCTACCGCAAGGCGGACGCGATGCTGAAGCAGCACGGCAGCACGTACATCACCGCGTTCACCGACAGCTCCGGGCAGGAGCACAAGCAGTTCAAGGCATTCCCCGAGGTGAAGATCCGCAAGGACGCCTGGGTGGAGTGCGTGAAGCTGCTCGACCGCCTCGGGCTATCGCCGGCCGCAAGGTCGCGGTTGATCCTCTCCAAGAGTCAAGATGAAGACGACGATCTCGATTCCACGTAAGAGTGGCTACACGGATGGGGAGTACGTCTACCGCAGCGAGGTCGCAGAGAAAGCCGTCGCATGGTTCGGGCGACACCTCCGCTTCCCCGAAGAGCCCCACGCAGGGGAGCCGTTCGTCCTCACCGACTGGCAGGCCGATTACGTCCGCTGCCTCTACGGGTGGAGGTCTAGAGCCAACGAGGATCGACGCCGCTACACACGAGCGTGGCTTGAAGTGGCTCGCGGAAATGGAAAGACGGCTCTCCATAGCGGTCTTGGAATCAAGGGTCTACAAGGAGATGGTCGTCGAACTCCTAGTGTGGTGTCTGCTGCCACGGACCGAAACACCGCTGGAATCATCTTCAAGTACGCCGCCCGCATGGTTCTCTTTGACAAAGGCTTGGCCTCCAAGCTCCGTATCCTCGACTCCACCAAGCGCATCCTCCGAAAGACCGGGACCGGCGTTTACTTCGTCATCTCTGCTGACGCCAACCGCGCCCACGGCTACCACCCGACGCTCGTCCTCCTCGACGAGGTCCATACCCAGCCGTCGCGAGAGCTCTACGACGTGCTGAGCACATCCCAGGTCACCGTGGACGATCCGCTCATGGCGATGAGCACGACCGCTGGCTTCGACCGAGAGTCCATCTGCTGGGAGCTGCACGAGCGCGCTCTGATGGTGGCGCAGGATCCCTCGATCGACCCGAACCTGCTGGTGGCGATCTACGCAGCGGACGAGAACGACGACATTGAAGACCCCGCGGTGCAGCGCAAGGCCAATCCCAACCTCGGCATCACCGTGTCTCAGAAGTTCCTCTCCGACCGTGTGGCGGAGGCCAAGCGTTCCCCGGCCGAGATGAACAAAGTCCTGCGCCTGCACTTCAACGTCTGGACCTCCACCGAGACGGCCTGGATCCTGGACAAGGACTGGATGGCCGGGGCCACGATCCTCCCCGACCTAAAGGGCCGCTTGTGCTACGGCGGGCTTGATCTCGGGTACGCCGACGACATGGCCGCGTTCGCGCTGTTCTTCCCGCCGAAGGCTTCGGGTGAGCCGTACCGGGCGCTCGTGTGGTACTGGCTCCCCGAAGCCGCCATCGCCAAGCGCCGGCACAAGGTCCCGTATGACCTGTGGGTATCGCGTGGACTAATCCGTGTGACGCAGGGCGATGCGGTGGACTTCGGTCGCATCCGCGAAGACATCATCGCGCTCTCGCACCAGTACAACATCATCGAGATCGGCTATGACGAGTGGCAGGGCAAGCAGATCGCGCAGGAGCTCGAGGCCAACGCGCTGTACATGATCGCGCTGCGTCAGGGCTACCACGACATGAGTTTCCCGGTGGAGCAGCTGGCAGCGATGGTTGCCAATCGCGAGTTCCAGCACGACGGCAATGACGTGCTCAGATGGAACGTGGGCAACGTGATCATGGAGCAGGACCCATACGCCCACCTGCGTCCGGTGAAGAAGAAGTCCAAAGAGAAGATCGACGGACTCGTCGCCCTGCTCATGGCAGTACGCCAGGGCCGTCTACAAGAAGGCGTGTTCCAGGGAGGTATCTCCGTTGGCTAACTGGAGGGAGCGTCTTGCGCTGGCGTTGATCCCGAAGGAGTCCCGCGCACTTACCGCCAACGATGCTGTCCGCGGACTGTGGTCGGGCGTGCAGACTTCGACTGGCCTACGCGTGGACGAGAAGACCAGCCTCCAGGTCATTGCGGTGTTCAACGCGATCAAGATCCTCTCTGAAGGCTTCGCGCAGATCCCGCTCAAGCTCTACCGCCGCGAAAACAACGCCCGCGTGGAGGTGCGCGACCACAACCTCTATAAGCTGCTGCACGAAGCGCCGAACGACCGCATCGCTGCGTTCAACATGCACGAGCACTGGATGATGTCGCTGGGACTCTGGGGCAACAGCTACACGCAGATCATCCGCAACATGCGCGAAGAGATCGTAGAGCTCTGGCCGCTGCACCCAGGATTCACGAAGCCCACCCGCACATCGGACGGCCGAATCTTCTACCGCTGCACGGTCAACAGCGACCCCACCGGCCACAACCCCAGCACGGAAGAAGTTGTGCTCCGCGAGGATGAGGTACTGCACATCCGCGGTCTGTCCCTGGACGGCTTCATGGGTATCTCCCCGATCCAGATGATCCGCGAGAACATCGGTCTAGCCGACGCTTACACACAGTTCGCCGGAAAGTTCTTCGCCAACGACGCGATGGACTTTGCGCTGTTCACCGAGCGGGTGATGCAGCAGCCGCAGCTCGAGGAGATGCATAAGGAGTGGAGCGAGAAGCACGGCGGGCTGAACAAACACCGTCTCGCCATCTTCCACGGCGGACTCAAGCCCGAGAAGATCGGGATGCCTCTAGACGACGCGCAGTTCCTCGAGCAGCGCGCGTTCTCGCGCGAGGAGATCTTCAGCTTCTACCGGATCCCGCCGAACTTCTATGCCGCGGACAAGGTTAGTTCGTGGGGCACCGGAATCGAGCAGATGCAGATCGGCTTCATCAAGTTCACCCTGGACCCCTGGTTCGTGCGCGCGGAGCAGGCGCTTAACCTCAAGTTCCTCAACGCGAACGCGCAGGGCGCGCTCTACGCCGAGTTCGACCGCGAAGGTTTCCTACGAGGCGACTTCAAGACGCGCATCCAGGGCTACAAGGATCTGTTCAACATGGGCGTCATCAGCAACGTGGGCATCGCGCGCATCGAGAACATGAAAGCCCCGCCCACCGAGGTGTGGCTGGTGCCGTCCAACATGACGCCAGTGGACAAGATCGACGCCATCGCGGACAAGGCCGCGAAGCCCGATCCCGCTCCGGTCATCGCGCCGCCAGGAGAGAAGCCCGCCCTGACCGCGCCGAAGCCCGCCGCCAAGCCGCGCACCGCGACCGATCCGGGGAAGTTCGTGCGCTCGTACATGGATACGTTCAAGCATCGCCAGGACACCGACCCGCAGCCGCTCGAGCGCGAGATCGTGCGCGGCGGCAACGCGTTCCTGTACGCAGCCTATCGCGCGACCGGAGTTACCGAGATGATCTGGGTGGCTGGCGATGACTGCGATAAGTGCATGGAGCTCGACGGGCAGACGCGTACCTTCGAGGACAAGCACCCGCCGATATGCGACGAGTGCCGCTGCATCGTTCTGCCGGCTGGCGAGACGCGCACCGAGAGTGGCGTCAGCCCCATCACGATCAACAACTACCAGCCGCCAGTCACCGTGCCGGTCACCGTCGAGCCAGCGCAGGTGAAGATCGAGCAGGCCGCTCAGGAACCGCCCGTCGTAAACATGCCGGCGTACGAGCAGCAGCCCGCGCCGATCATCAACGTCAATGTCGAACCGACTCCCGTCACCGTGCGCAACGACGTGAAGACGCCCGAGGTCCATATCAAGAACGAGGTAGATGCCTCACCAAAGGGCGACATCACTCTCGAATACGATGAGGCGCAGGGGCGTCTAAAGAGCCTTAAGCGCAAGAAGACCTAGATGGCTGACCTCTCCTTCGTCCAGGTCGCCCCCGACTCCACCGGCAAGCGCCTACGCACGACCGCTGTCGATGACGGCGGATCGACGATGCACCAAGAGATCATGGTCGTGGCCGGCGGGACCGGCGACATCTGGGAGCCCAGCCTCGACGCCATCCCAAGCTCGTCGTCTGTCGCCATGCCGGTTCGGGTTGTCCATACCTCCTCCGCAGTGCTCATCGGGTCCGTGTCGGTGGCCAACAACGTCCCGGTCACGCTGCTGACCTCGCCAATCTCGATCCAGTCCAACGCCGGCGACCCCGACTCCGTCCCGGTCACCGTCTATTCGTCCTCGGCTTCGGCGCTAAACGTGTTCCTCTCCACTGCGCAGAACACATCCGGGATCGACCCTCGCATCGTCACCCCATCAAGTCAGTGGACCGTTACCGCCGCTCTCCCCGCAGCCTCGACTATCTCTGTTGCGCCGACGAGCCAGTGGGATGTGCGCGTCGTTGGCGCAGGTTCCTCTGGGGTGGCCGGGACCAACCTCATCTCCACCGGATTAACCGGAGCCGCGATTGACCCGCGCCAGGTGACGCTGCAAGCGGGCACGACAGCGCTTGTCGGCGCGGTGCAGGCCACCGTCGTCGCGGGCACCTCGGGCGCGGGCATCGGCGTCATCATCTCCACGGCCGCGGGATCCGCCGCGATCGACCCGCGCCAAATCAGCGCGGGCTCGACGCTGGACGTTCGCGTCATCGGTGCAGGCTCCTCGGCCACAGTCGGCTCGGTGCTCATCACCACGGGCCTCGGCGGCGCAGCAATCGACCCGCGCGCCGCATCGCTGACGGCGTCGTCGTCGCAGACGTTCCCGACGCAGCTCTCCACCTCACCCAACTCGGCATACATCGACCCGCGGCAGGTCACACTCCAGGCCGGAACGACCGCCCTCGTTGGCGCGATCGCCATTTCAACGGCTGGCAACGAAGTCCAACTGGCGATGAACAGCACGACCTACCGCACGCCGCACACGTACTTCTCGACTGGTGGTGCGATCGGGACCGAGGCGATGGTCTCGCTGCGACACACCCGAAATGCCGCCGCGGCAACGTCGGGGACGTTCTTCGCCTCGTCCGCCCTGCCGTATCGGATTGGGCCGATTACCGTCTCGGTTTACAACACGACGAACGCGCTAAAGACCGTGAGTCTGGTACTGATGGGATCGACCACTTCCACTGGCACGTCCACCGCCGGCAACCCGCTCTGGAACGCGACGTTCACAGTCACTCCACCGACCAGTACCTTCGCGACGAACGTCGGCAACACGTGGGTATTCCCGACGATGATCCTGATGCCGTCCTCGATGTCGTTCGGTCTCGATGCGGTGGCGTCGTCATCGGGGAACATCGTGGCCGTCTGCATCTGCGCCGAGGAGATGATGTAGGTGCCGTCCCTCGCGCTGCGCTCACTCTGGGAATCGGGGACCACCCCACCGCCTACGCCAGTGGTGGCGGCAGGCGGCGGAGGGATGGATGAATGGCCGCGCCGCCCGCGCCGATCCCGCGTCCCGCTCGAGCAGCAGCTACTCGCGCTGTGGGCCGCGGGTGAGATCACCGATGACGAGCTCGCGCGGCTGCTCAAGGGCTAACGCTTTTAGTAAAGCAACCGCGCGCCGCGTCGCGTAGTTGGCCTTTGCGGGCCGCGCGCTTCTCGCTACGTTGCCCGCATGGAGATGCGTCGCCTCACGTTCCCGATGGAAGTGCGCGTCCTCGATAACGAGGGTGCGCCGCGCATCGACGGCTACGCCGCCGTCTACAACTCCAACTCCGAGGAGATGGGCTTCTACGAGAAGTTCGTAGAGCGCATCACCACTGGGGCGTTTGATGGCGTGCTTGGTGATGATGTCCGGGGGCTGGTCAACCATGACCCCAACTTCGTCCTCGGACGGACCAAGTCCGGGACGCTACGGCTCTCCGCCGACTCAAAGGGTCTGCACTCGGAGATCACGCCCCCGGACACACAGTGGGCGCGCGACCTGATGGTCTCCATGAAGCGCGGAGACATCGACCAGATGTCCTTCGGCTTCACCGTGGCCAAAGGTGGCGAGCACGTCGAGGACGACGGCAAGGTGCGGGTCATCGACAAGGTCTCCCGCCTGTTCGATGTCTCCGTCGTCACCTTCCCCGCTTATCCAGCCACTTCGGTACAGGCCCGCGAGATCGTCGTCACCCAAAGGGGACGCCGTCCCATGTTCGCAGCGGTGAGCATGGGCCAGCTCGACCGGCGCATCCGCAGGGCTCGCGCACTCAGCCTACGAAAGGAGCCATAACAAATGGCTACGTGGACTGAGCTGGTCGAGGAACGGAATCAGCTCGTTAACCGCCTCGTCGCGATCAAGGAGACCGCCGAGCAGAAGTTCAAGGGCGGCGAGCGCGAGGCCAACGTCCTGACCCCTGAGGAACAGGAAAACACCCACCAGCTCTCAAATGACCTAGACGCTGTGGAGGGCGAGATCAACGCCATCCAGGAGCAGCGTGCGCTCGAGAAGCGCATCGCCGACGCCCAGTCCAAGAGCGCGGAGCTTGAGGACTACGGAAAGCGGCACCAGACCACGCCCGTCGAGAAGATGATCTCTCGCAACAAGCGCCCCAACTCCGGTGCCCAGTATTCGGAAGAGTTCCGCGACTGGCTGCGCACCGGCCAGATGGGCTACCAGATGCGTGCCCTCCAGAAGGACGTTGACTCCGCTGGTGGGTACACCGTCGCCCCGGAAGAGTTCTACGCCGAGCTCATCCGCAACGTCGATGACCTCGTTCAGATCCGTGGCATGGCTCGCAAGATCACTACCACCGCCAACAGCGTTGGCATCCCGGTGCTCAACAACAAGATGGCTGCGGCCACCTGGGGCACCGAGCTTCAGGTCGCCACCGCCGACGCCACGATGGACTTCGGCAAGCGCCGCCTGACCCCGCACCCGCTGACGGCGCAGATCCTCGTCTCCAAGCTGCTCCCGCTCCAGGCGTCGATCCCGATCGATGAGCTGGTGCGCAGCGAGTTCTCACGCGTCATCGGCGAGCTTCAGGAGGTCGCCTTCATGGCTGGCGACGGAAACCAGAAGCCGCTTGGGGTGTTCCGCGCAGACGTTCAGGGCATCTCGACCAGCCGCGACATCACGGCGGGAGCGTCTTCGGTCAACCAGACCGGTGACAACCTCATCAACACGTTCTTCAACCTCAAGCCGCAGTACCGCACGAACGCGGAGTGGCTGCTCAGCCGCAACTTCGTCCGCGGCATCCGCACGCTCAAGGACAACAACAACCAGTACCTCTGGACGGCTGGCCTGGGCTACACCCAGTCCATCGTCGCCGGTGCTGGTCCGCAGATCCTCGACCGTCCGTACCGCGAGTCGGAGTTCGCTCCGGGCGTGGCCGCGTCGGCCGGGTCGTCCGGCGTCGGCACTGCGTCCTCGGGCTACACCGCCATCGTTGGCGACTTCAGCCGCGGTTACTGGATCGTCGATGGCCCCGGCCTCGGCGTCCAGCGCTACGACCAGATCAACGCCGCGACCAACCAGGACACGTACATCGGGCTCTTCCAGGTCGATGGAGCTCCAGTGCTCGAGGAGGCGTTCTCACGTGCCCGCCTCTCGACGCAGTAAGGAGGGAGCGAAATGGCACAGCTAACGTCACAGGCTTACATCTCGTGTCTGTTCACGCCGGTCCAGAGCGCCACGCTCGGCGCAGGCTCCAGCGCAGTGAACGGCATCACCGCAGCCACTGTCGATATGTCCGGGTGGAACGGCGTCGTGTTCATCTGGGGTCTGATCGGCGGCGGCACATCAGGTGTCGTTGACTTCTCGGTCCGCGCATCCAGCGCGGCCCGCAGCGTCTCCGGTGCGACCGCATCGGATTTGGGCGCGATCCTTCTCGGCTCGACCTCAACGCTGACGGCGAGCTCGTCGCAGACCTACGGCGCGTTTGTGGTGGACATCTACAAGCCGCGTCAGTACGCGACTGTGGGCAGCGCCCCGTTCCTGTACCCACAGCTCAGCATCGCGTCGTCATGCGCGCAGCTGGGGCAGTGCTTCGCGATCCAGTACGAACCGCGTGTGGCTGGCAACACCACCGCACGCACCACGTCCTCGGTCCCGCAGTCAACGCAGTCCAGCACCGGTGCCGGCACGGCCGGCCAGTCGGGAATCGTCGGCGGAGTCGTCCGCGCAGTGAGCCCGAGCACCTAGTCCTTCTTCGCGCTGGGGGGCGGGGGGAGCTGTCCTTCTCCTCCCGCCCCACAACTTAATGAGGAGAGCGTCTTGGCGAACGAAAGCCCAAGCGACGGCCAGAGCGGGCCTCCGATCCTTGTCCCCGCAGGCGTACTCAACGTCTCCCCTTCAGAGACCGGGGCGGAGGCGCTGGCCAAGATCAGAGCGCAGAAGCGCAAGAAGCTGGCGATCGTCGGCTTCGCTCCGAGCTCCTACAAAGACGCGCCGTTCCAGTACCCCGAGTGGGAGGTCTGGGGGCTGAACGAGGCATACACGCTCCCCGGCTTCTCCCGCGCGGATCGCTGGTTCGAGATCCACATCCGGCAAGAGGTGGACATCTCCACGCGCGACCCCAATCACATCGCGTGGCTGCGCTCGCGCAGGGACATGCCCATCTACATGATCCGCGAGTTCCCCGACATCCCGATGTCCGTCGAGTACCCGCTGCGCCAAGTCGTTCAGAAATGGGGCCAGTACCTAACCAACACGATCACCGACATGATCCTGCTGGGTGTAGAGGAAGGCTTCGAGACCATCGGTGTATGGGGCGTGGACATGGCGCAGGGTGGCGTGTGGGGCCAGCCCTCCGAGTACGCCGAGCAGCGCCCCTCCTGCGAGTGGGCGCTGGGCATCGCGCAGGGCCGCGGCATCCACGTGTACGTCCCGCCGGCCTCGGACCTGCTCAAGTCCCCCGGCATCTACGGCTGGGAGGGCGACGGGAACCAGATGCGGATGAAGATCCGCGCCCGCTCGATGGAGCTCCAGGGCCGC
>Ga0070705_100000540_pt1 | contig 21879 bp, 18 predicted proteins | sample KBSK5253metaG_FD_65455 | JGI IMG/M metagenome (GOLD analysis project Ga0070705, IMG submission 65455) | Corn, switchgrass and miscanthus rhizosphere microbial communities from Kellogg Biological Station, Michigan, USA - KBS K5-25-3 metaG | ecosystem: Host-associated > Plants > Roots >... | reverse complement strand
CCTGTCACCTGTCCCCTGTCACCTGTCCCCTGTCACCTGTCCCCTGTCACCTGTCCCCTGTCACCTGTCCCCTGTCACCTGTCCCCTATTCATATCGAAGCACCATCATCGGATCCATCGCGGTGGCACGGCGCGCGGGAATCCAGCAAGCCACAAACGCAACCGCAGTCAACACCACAGCAACCCCGATATAGGTCCCCGGGTCAGCCGCGCTTATCTCGAACAACAGATTCTTCATCACTCGAGTCAATGCGAACGCGGCGCCCAGTCCGAGCGCGACCCCCAAAAATGCCAGCGACATTCCGCGTCCCACGACCAGCATCAGAACATCGCGCCGCGCTGCGCCGAGCGCTATCCTGATGCCAATTTCGCGGGTGCGTTCGGTAACCGCGTAAGACATCACGCCATACAATCCGATACCGGCAAGCAACAGCGCCGCTACAGCAAACGAAAATAGCAGCAGCATTGTGAAACGGCGCTCGGATACCGAATCCGCGATCACCTGATTCATCGTTCGAATATCGTAAACCGGCAACTCGGAATCCACTGCTCTGATCTCTCGCCGGATCGCCGCGATCACTCCAGCCGCGTCGCCGGCCGAACGTACGACATAGATCGCGTTCGAGCGAGCTCGCGGCAATTGAAACATTGGCATGTAGATCGCGGGCTTCGTTTCGGCTTCAAGAGTCGAAACCTTGACGTCGAATACGACGCCAACAATCGTGAGCCACGCATCACCCCACCCGCCCCACTTGATGCGCTTGCCGAGAACATCGCCTTCAGGCCAGTAGCGCCGTTGCATCGTTTCATTCACGACGACGACTGGCTGGGTATCTTCACGATCGTCATCCGTAAAGCTGCGGCCGCTGCGCAACTGAATTCCAAGCGCGCGAAAGTAGTCATTGCTGACCCAGGCATTGTAAGCGGTGTTGACGGTCTCGGCAGGATCGCCTTCGATCGCGAAGCCGATGCCTCGATCGCCAACGAGCGGAAGGTTGGTCGTAACCCCCGCGGCCTGAACTCCGGGCAGCGCCGCAAGCCGATCGAGCATCTGCCTCTGCGCGGTTTTTAGCTGCGCGGTCTTCTGATAGCGCGCCGCAGGCAAGGCAGTTTGAGCAATGACCACGCCTTCGGGATCAAAACCGGGTGGTACTCGCAAGAGCCGGATGAAACTGTTGATGAGCAGCGCCGCGCCTATCAGCAGCACGAGCGCCGAGGCCGTCTCAAAAACAACGAGCATATTGCGCATCCTGCCCGCGCCACCCGAGCTACTCGCACGGCCGCCCGCGTCTTTGAGAATCTCGTTGAGATTGAGTCGTGCACTTTGAAGGATCGGAGCAAGCCCAAAGAGTATTCCGGTTAGTATCGAAACCAGCAGTGTAAATCCGAGCACCTTCCAATCGAGTCTGACTTCTGACAATCGCGGCACGTCACGAGGACCAAATCTGACCAGTAGATCCATCGTCCACGCCGCCACAAGCAGACCGAGTGCGCCACCAACCAGCGCGAGCAATAAGCTCTCGGTGAGCAACTGTCTGCTTATTCGCAGACCGCTTGCGCCGAGCGCGCTGCGAATTGCCATCTCCTTCCGCCGGGTGACCGCACGCGCAAGCAGGAGGTTGGCGAGATTCGCACACGCAATCAGCAGCACAAGCCCGACCGCGCCCAACAAAATCCATAGAAACTTGTTTACCTTCTTCACTGCATCGTCTTTGACGTCGACGACGCTCGGGATCACCTGCACATCGCTGTAGATATTGGGATACTGCTCGTGCACGGTTGCGGCGACGGATTCGATATCGGCCTGGGCTTGCTCAATCGTGACTCCCGGTTTCAATCGGCCAATCACCCCGTATTGAAAGTCACTTCCGCGAATCTTTTTCTCAGGGTCGGTGAGAGCCAGCGGAATCCACAATTCGGCAGGTTTGGAAAACGTCGTCCACGCGTAAGGAAACTGAAATCGCGCGGGCATCACACCAACCACCGTGAAGGGCTTGTCGTCGAGCCTTACGAGTTTTCCAACCACGTTTTCGTCAGACCCGAAATGACGCTGCCACAATCCGTGGCTGAGGATCACGACGCGCTCGGTGCCCGGCCGATCTTCGTCGGTTGAGAAAGTCCTGCCTCGCTGAGGTTGAACTCCGAGCAATGAAAAAAGATCGGCGGAGACGCGAGCGGCCTGAACGCGTTCCGGCTCGCCCTGCCCTGTGAGGTTCAAGCTCTGATCGGTGAATCCGGCGATCTGTTCAAAGACCCGGTTCCCATCCCTGTAATCAAGAAACTCTGCCGCCGATACCGAGAGCTCGAGCCATCCCAGTTTGGGAAGACTCTCCTTGATGAGCGCTAGACGTTCGGGTTCAGCAAATGGCAGCGGGCGCAAGAGCACCGCGTTCACCAAACTGAAGATCGCCGTGTTCGCGCCAATCCCGAGCGCTAACGTGAATACGGCTATGGCGGCGAACCCAGGCTTTCTGACCAGCATCCGGAATCCGTACCGCACATCTTGAATGAGACTTTCCACGAAGCACCTCCGCGAACCGGCCGAGTTTGCGGACACCTAAGCCAAACGGCGTGCCAATGAGTAGAGTTCGCATAAACGGCTTTGATCGGTTTGATTTGATTGTCGGGCCTTTAAAGTTATCGACGGCGCTGATGTGCAGATTTGGGATTGGTGTTCCCACAAGTGAAAAGCCCGGCGCCCGCCGGATATGATTGACCGCGGCGCGGCAGTGCTGTGGTCAGATTCTTGTTGACGGCACGATCGTTCGTGTAGTACAAAACGAACGATCGTGCTATCAGGAGAAACATATGAAAGCTATAAGCGAGATCAGAAAACTGCAGCACACTGAAGCGAGGGGCGCGCGGACGCGTGAGGAAATACTGCAGGCGGCCGTTCATGTCGCCTCCGAGGAAGGGCTTGAAGGGCTCACGATCGGGCGGTTGGCCGACGAACTCCATATGAGCAAGAGCGGGTTGTTTGCGCACTTCGGCTCAAAGGAAGAATTGCAACTGGCGGTTGTGAGCAAGGCGCGCGATATATTCGTTCGCGAAGTAGTCGAGCCCGCTTACAAGCGCGATCGAGGGTTGGCCAGGCTGCTTGCAATGATTGACGAATGGCTGGCGTACGTCGGACGAAACGTATTTCGAGGCGGGTGCTTTTTCATGTCGAGCGCGATTGAATTCGACAGTCGGCCGGGCCAGGTCAGGGATTTGATAGCCGAGCTTTCCCGGTCGTGGCTCGACGCAATCGAGCAGGAGGCACGCTTTGCACAGGCGCTTGGTCAATTAGATTCGCGCGTCGATGCCGCGCAGCTTGCGTTCGAACTTCACGCGCTCGGCCACGAAGCAAACTGGTGTTACAACCTCTTCCAGGACAAACGGGTCTTCGAACGCGCGCGCACGGGCGTGCTGGATCGCCTTCGACAAGGCGCGACTCCCGGGCTACTGAGCCTTCTGGCTTCGAAAGGCTCGCGAAAAAGAATCCCCACACGGAAAACGAAACGTTGAGCGATTGCGACAACCTCGGTTGTAGCGTCATCGCTAATCACTAACACTCGAACCTCACCGGCAAACTGGCCGGGCTTAGACAGGAGACAATGATGGCTGATAAACAAGCGGACGTCGCATTGATTCTGAAGCTTTACGAGTTGCGCCGCGAGGAAGGACTTCGCCGCGCGCGTAAGTGGTACTTCACCGAGTTCAACCCGCAGAGCGCCGCCGACATCGTAAGCTTGCTGGGAAGCGGTCACGATGGAAGCGCGCATTATCGGATGATCGTTTCTTATTGGGATATGGCCGCGTCGTTCGTCAACAACGGCGGCATTGATGAAAAGATGTTCGTGGACGCCAACGGAGAGTACATCGGTATATTTTCCAAAGTCGAGCCGTACCTTGAGGAGATCCGCGAGACGATTGGATTTCCCGACTACTTGAAGCAGTTGGAGTCGCTCGTGCGAAGGCTTCCAAATTCGGAGCAGCGACTCGAGCGCTTCCGCGGAGTGTTCGCTCGCTGGTCCAAGGTCGCACGCGAGAGTTCCGCCGCTGGCTAATCGAATCGCTCAACTCTAACCATCCGGTGAAGGCCACGAGCCTTCACCGGTTCTTTCAAGACATAAGACTTTGGTTCGACATCAAAGCCCCCGCCATCCGCTCCCTCATTCAAGTCTTCCACCCACCTCTCGCGAACAGCGGATGGGCCGTTCTCGTGAACCATTAAGTCTAAGCGCGTACGAAATGGGTGTACCGTAATCGCTCGACCAGCCGCCAAATTGTTGTATTCTCGTTTTTCTATTTATGGCATGCTCTTTGCCCTTCACTACTACCCGAGAATGAACGTGTTGGAACAATCGGAGGAGCGCATCAGCAATTCTGGAGGACATATGAACAACAAATTCTTTTACCGTATGGCAAACCTGGCTGTTGTCATAGTTGCCTTGCTGGTTGGGACCAGCGGACTGGCGAGCGCACAGTCCAACGATCAACGAACCCAGCAGGAGAAGCAGCAACAGAAGGAAGCCAAGCGCCAGCAGAAGGCGCAGCAGGACGCTCAGCAGCAACAACAGCAACAGCAGCGTCAGGCTGGCCGGCAACAACGACAGAACGACGCCCAGCAACAGCAGGCTCAACAAGAGCAGCAGCGCATGAACGAACGGCGTCAGCGCCAGGCTGAAGCTCAGCAACAACAGAATCAACAAGCTCAACAGGAGCAGCAGCGGATGAATGAGCGGCGTCAGCGTCAGGCTGAAGCTCAACAGCAGCAGGCTCAGCAGGAACAGCAGCGGATGAATGAGCGGCGTCAACGACAGTCCGCCGCACAGCAACAGCAAACACAACTCGAGCAGCAGCGACAGGCCGAGCGGCAGCAGCGTCAGTCGGTCGACCAACAGCGTGTCGATCAACAACGTCAGGAACAGTTCCGCCGGCAGCAGAGCGACCAGCAGAGGCTCAGCCGACAGCAGCAGCTTGAACGCGAACGGTGGCAGGAGCAGCGGCTTTCTCAGTATCGCCGGCAACAGCAGGAGCAGGAGCGCCTCGTTTATCAGCGCCAGCGCACACTGGAACAGCAGCGGCGAATTGCGCAGCTTCGCTTTCAGCGTGAGTACTATGAGCGATTGCGACAGGACCGGCTGCGACTTCAGTCCTGGAGAGGCTATGACTACTCGCCCTTCAGCTATCGCTACTATCGCGGCGGGCGGTACTACAACACCAATCAGTACGGCGCGGACATGCTTCGCCGTGCACTGAATCAGGGGTATCAGGAAGGCTTCCGGGCCGGCCAGTCAGATCGTGAAGACCGATGGGGCTTCAACTATCGTGACTCGTTCGGTTATCAGGACGCTTCGTTTGGCTACGATAGCTACTACGTAGACTTGCCCGAGTACCAGTACTACTTCCGCCAGGGATTCCAGCGCGGATACGACGACGGGTACTACGGCCGGTACAGATACGGCACGTACTCGAACGGCGTCGCAAGCCTGATCGGCAGCATCCTGAATGGGATCTTGAATCTGCAGCGCTACTAAGACAGAGACCATTCAGCAGTAAGTCAAGCCCGGGTTCTCAAAAGAGAGCCCGGGCGTTTTCTTTTTTCGACAACGACGCGGCGCCCTCATGTCGTCACTCGTTCCCAGACGACGCGCCGATTTGGCGAGGGTTTCAGAATGAGCAAGTCGCCTGTGAACTCGAATTCTCTTCGCAAGGTCTTCCCCACACTACCAGGCAGAACGTGACCTTCGACTCGATGAATGACGGTCTTGTTAGCAGCATCAACTTCGAACGATCCAAAGAACGCAGTGAATCCCTCAATCCCTTCTTTGATTTCTTCAGCAAGTGTTGTCTCCCATTCGCTTGATGAGAACGGCTCGCGATCTCTTCGCATGATCTGAACCGACATGCGGCCCGATGAATCGTAGATCAACGATCCAATCGGATTCTCGCCGTATGGATAGACAATCTCGCTGTCGCTTGTTTCTTCTTCGAACGACACAAGCCGCCAGGCTCCGAGGAATCTGTTCATTGGTGAATCCTATAACAACAATCACTGAGAAACGAACGGCTCAATGTTTTGTCGTTGTTCCGTTTGATACTCGCCGCTGATTTGCGCTGACTTCGTCCCGCGGATCTGCGCCGATCAGCGAAACGCAGTCAGCGCAAATCAGCGGTTCGTTCCTCATGGCGCGGTAGCTGGCGTCAAACGAAACCGAGCACTCGATCGGATTGCAAAAACAACATGCTCAGCTAGAATGTGGCGGGCCGCAAAGCTCCGTCGACCAACTTGATACGAGGAGACCGGTGCAATGAGAACACTCATCGTCTTGTGCGTTGCCTCTCTGGGTTTGAGTGGATTGATGTTTTCAGTGTTCGCGGATCACTCGCTGGGTTCACAGAAAGTGCTCACAAAAGCCGACATCGATCGCTTGATGAAAGAGCTTTCAAACTGGGGGCGCTGGGGTAAAGACGATCAGCTCGGCGCTATGAACCTGATAACGCCCGCGAAGCGAAAGCAAGCGGCGGCGCTCGTGAAGGAAGGCGTCTCGATCTCGCTCGCTCGCGATACCAACACTCAAACCGCTCAGGATAATCCGCAACCGTATGAGCATTCGATGACGCTCGCAGGCGTAGGCAATCGCGGGCAGTTCAGTCTCGACAAGATCGGCGTTTCATTCCACGGCTATCAACACACGCATCTGGACGCGCTCTGTCACATGTTCTGGCAAGGCAAAATGTATAACGGGTTCTCGCAGGAGGAAGTCACGAAGGAAGGCGCGTCAAAACTCTCGATCGCCAACTTGAAACCAGGCGTGTTCACTCGCGGTATTCTGATCGACCTACCCAAACTCAAGGGCGTGGCGTATCTCGAACCCGGTACGGCCATCTATCCCGAAGACCTCGACGCGTGGGAAAAGAAAACAAAAATCAAAATCACACCCGGCGATGTGATCTTTGTTCGCACCGGCCGCTGGGCGCGGCGCGCGGCAGTCGGGCCGTGGGACGTGAGCAGGAATTCAGCGGGACTTCATGCATCGTGCGCGAGTTGGATTAAACAGCGGGACATCGCCATCATTGGAAGCGATGTCGCAAGCGACTTGTTGCCTTCCGGCATCGAAGGCGTGTCGCATCCGATTCATCAACTGGTGCTCGTGGCGATGGGCGTGTACATCTTCGACAACTGCGATCTTGAAGCTCTCAGCGAAGCCTGCGACAAGCGAAACCGATGGGATTTCCTGCTGACTGCTTCCCCAATCGCGGTCGCGGGCGGCACCGGTTCTCCGCTGAACCCCATCGCTACTTTCTGATGTGCGCAGAGTGATATGAACGACTCAGATAATCTGCTCTCCGGGCTTCTCGTCATTGATTGCGGGACCTACATCGCTGGTCCGGCCGCGGCGACGATGATGTCGGACTTCGGCGCCGAGGTGATCAAGATCGAGCGCCCGCACGGTGATCCCTATCGGTATCTTTCATTCCTTCCGGGAATGCCTGTCTCCGAACACAACTATTGCTGGCTGCTGGACGGACGCAACAAGAAGAGTCTCGCGCTCGATCTGCGAGACGAAGCCGCATGCGAAGTTCTTCGCAAGCTCATCTCCGCCGCCGATGTCTTCATCACCAACTATCCGCCTGAGCTCGCGGAAAAATTTCAGGTGCGCTACGAAGACATCGAGTCGATCAACCCGCGGCTGATCTACGCGCAGATCACTGGCTATGGTGAATCCGGGGAGGACACGAATAAACCGGGCTACGACACGACGGCTTATTGGGCGCGCTCGGGGCTGAGTGGAATCATGTTCGATCTGACGACGGCGACTTGCGCGACGCCGTGTGGCACGGGCGATCATCCGGTGGCGCTCGCGTTGTTCGGAGCGATCATGCTGGCGCTGTATCGGCGTCAGATCACCGGGCTCGGCTCGAAAGTATCAACGTCGCTTATGGCGACGGGCGCGTGGAGCAACAGTTGTCAGATTCAGGCCGCGATGCTCGGCGCCGAGTTTCCGCCAAGGCGAACGCGGTTCAACGCGCTGGTCCCGTTGGTGAATCAATATCAAACTCGCGACGGACAGCGATTCATCCTCTGTTGCCTGGACACAAAGAATGACTGGGGCCGGCTCTGCCGGGCGATCGGGCGCACTGAGCTAATCGACGACCCTCGCTATTCGACTCCCGAAGTTCGATATGAAAACGCGGAGGTAGTCGCGCTGCTTGACGAAGCATTCGCGAAAAAAGATATGGCCGAATGGAAAGTGTTGTTTGACCAACACAGCGTGATCTTCGGGCCCATTCAAACAATAGCCGGCGTTGCGGCGGACCCTCAGATGAAAACCAACGGCGTATTTGCCGAGTTCGATCACCCGCAACTCGGCAGCGTTCCAACGGTCAACAATCCAATCAACGTCAGCGGCGTTGTGAAAGAGAAACCGCAACTCGCGCCTGAAATCGGCGAGCATTCGTTTGAGATTCTGAGCGGGCTCGGCTATGACGACGAAGCAATCCGTCAGATGTTAAATCGCGGAGCGATCGCCGCACCTGACAATAAAACTTAACCCGCGCAGCGTTCGAGAGCGTAGCCGAGCGCTTGTCGCCAGCCCTGGTCGACGATGTTTTTCAAGTGCGCACCTCTAATCAGCCAACGTCAGTGGGCCCTTATGCCAAGCGAGACTCACTGTCCCATCGACAGTAACGAGCGACCATCATGTCTTGTCCGAAGGAACGACCATAACGTGTTGTTCCACGGTCGCGAGCACCTGCAGCATCACGTCGTTGAATCGCATTCGCGTTCGCGGGCCGTGCGCGCCGATGACTATCAAATCGTGGTTGCCTTCGCGAGCCTCCGACAGGATGCCGGCAATCGCGCTGGGCGCGTTTCGGATTCGCAAGTCAGCCTCGAGGTCGGTAGCCTTGAGCGTAGCGGCCGCGCGATCAAGGTGACTGCGCGTTAGAGGGCTCACGTTGCCCGGACCAACGTTTACATAGACCAAAGTAACTTTCGCTCCCAGCCGCCGCGCAAGCCTGCCGCCCTCTCGCACATCGCTTTTGCCGGGCTCGCCCGCAGCCGTGCAAATCATCACGCGTTCGATCTTTGTTCGATCACCCTTCGCTACCAGAACTGGAACATCCGAATGCCGCAGAACGGTCATCAGCGTCTTGCCAATCTGTCGAGTCAACGCTCGCGATTCCAGCACCGGCAGCCGCGGAGTCTTCGAACGCGGGCGCGCGCTCATCACAAGCATTTCGTACAATGATGCAGCTTGTTCCGTGGCGATCTGTTCGGCGGCATTTCCAAATCTCACTCGCAACCCTGCGTCCGGCAGGCCCGCTGCTTGAGATCTCTCTGATAGTTTCAATTGGAGCGCTTCGGCTTCGCCGGGCTTCTCGGCAACGGCTAACGCGGTTGTCCGCGCACGCAGCCGCTGGGCAATAAAACTGGTTATCGCGAGCGGCGTCGTTGAGCCCTCTCCTGAATCGCACACAAGCAAATGTGAACCCGGTGCGCTGAGAATCGTCCAGGAGCCAAGCCCGACCCACAGCTCTTTACCGCCGACGGCGCTTTCCGATGGCAACGCCGCATCGATGAGAAACGCGTCTTCTCCAAACGGGAGCGCCGGACTGATCTGCCTGCTCCCCGCAAGCCTGGGTAATCGCAATCGCAACCGCCGAAGCGGCCCCGCAAAGCCCTCCTGGATGACTTCACCCTTCCCCACTACAGGCACGTCACTCGGCGGATCATCGCTGCTGAGAACAATGTGCTCGGGACGAAAGAGCAACTGCACACGCGAGCCTTCGTCGTGCGGACTGTCGGGCGGGATCGGCAGCGAGAGCGATCCAAAGCGAGCGTCGCTTCCTTCCGCTCGTCCAACGAGCACCGTTCCTCCTCCCAAAAACGTCGCGCCAAACAGAGAGCGCGGACGCGCATATAACTCTTCTCCCGACCCCACTTCAATCAGCCGGCCGCGATCGAGCAATCCGATACGGTCAGCTAACTCGAAGGCTTCGTCCTGATCGTGAGTAACCAGGATTGTCGTCACACCGAGACGCTGTTGAATCTCTTTCAACGACCTTCGCAATTGCGAACGAATCTTTACGTCGAGCGCGCCAAACGGTTCGTCGAGAAGCAAGACATTCGGCTCATATACAAGAGCCCGCGCAAGCGCGACTCGTTGCTGCTGGCCCCCCGATAGTTGATGTGCGTATCGGGCGCCCAAACCGGAGAGCCCGACCAACTCGAGCAACTGCTCGCGGCGCCGCGCGCGGTCTTCCTTCGGAGCCTTGCGAATCCGCAGGCCGAACTCGACGTTTTCCGCGACCGTCATATGGCGAAAGATCGAGTAGTTTTGAAAAACAAATCCGGTGTTCCGTTGTTGAGGTGAGAGGTTTGTTACGTCACGTCCGTGAAGCAATATGCGGCCGCTGGTCGGCTCCGACAGCCCCGCGATCATTCGCAATATGGTGCTCTTGCCGCTGCCGCTCGACCCGAGCAAAACGAAAAGCTCTTTGTCTGCGACCTCGAGCGAAACGTTATCGACGACCCATTGATTGCCGAAACGACGCGATATGTTTTCAAGTGCGATAGACATCGAAACCTCGAAAGCGATTAGCGGCTAGGTTCAGAACGCGACCTGAACCCGGCTCAGAACGACGAATAGATTGCTGTCGCCCGGCTTTGGCGTACGCGCCGGATCTTTGAAACGCTCGATGCCCAGATCCAGCACGTACCGAACGTAGCGATTCATGTACCAGTTGGTACCGAAATAAAACGTCTCGGCGCGATTCGATTTTTGGGAACCGTCGGCTATCTGCAAATTCGCGTAACGGAACTTCAATTCCCACGCGCCCAAACCTTGCTTGCCGCTGCCGTCGCTGAACAGGTTATTCCTGGGCTCGACAATGCCGACCTCGGGTTTTTCTTCGCCCGTGAGCAGATACGTCATCTGAGCCATATACCCTTTGGCGACCACACCCGGAAGATTTCGGCCACCGGTCCCAAGATTGTCGCGGCGTTGATTGGTTTGATCGTACTCCGCTCGAACCGCCGCGGGGCCGAGCATCCAGGTCATCTCGGCGTTTGCGCGAGTGTATTTGCCGTTGATTGTTTCCGGAGCGAAAAAGGTGAAGCTGCGGCTTTCGGTTAGCCCGCGAACACTTGGGCCCAGGGCGCTCCGGCCTTGAGTCACCGCGCCTCCAAAGAGAAATCCTTTGGCGAAAAAAGCTTCGCTGTGTTTCCACGGATTGAAGCGCACACGCAAGGCGGTTTCGGGAGTACCGTTGTTATTGGCGGCAAGAAGTCCCTTGCCGTTCCACGCGCCGAGTTGATATTCGAATACGCCCTTGTTGATGCTGCCCGACGCGCCGACGCCGGGGCTCCGGCTGGGCACGAGATTGTTGACCAGCGACCGCTCAACAAAGTCCTGAAGATTGTCCGAGCGCATCTCCTCCTGACTGATCGGCACGCGGAACTGCCCGAAGCGAAGTTGAAATTCATCGATGCGATGAATGTTCACGTACATGTCGCGCAGCGCAGTCGCGGTGTCCGCAAAGTCACCTTCAATTCTGAAGTCGAAGTAGCGCTCGAGCTTGCCTTCGAGTGAGATCCGCGCGCGCCGCAGAAGAAACGTGTTTGGCGGATGATCGCCCGACCCGTAACCGCGAAAGTCTAGTTGGCCGTAGCCTCCGATTTGGGTTTCGAACGCTCCGTTCTCGCTACGCAAAAAAGCGTGATCCTTACCCCAGCCAGCAACCACCTGCGGCTTGTCTTTAGTGGCCTGGTTGGCTGCACCTGTTTGCTTCGGTGACTGAGTGATCTTTTCGGCCGTTGAATGGACCGCCGATGACCCTTCGCCCGCTTCGGGTAGAGTCGAGGAAGCAGGTATGATTCGCCCGGTTCCGTTCGCTTCATCAAGACGTCTTTGCATTTCGATGAGGGTTCGTTGCTGGCGCTCGATGAGCGATTCCAGCTTCTCGATTCGCGCGTTCAACAACTGCAGCGCCTCAGACTCGTGTTGAGACAGGTTCGGTTTCTCTTGCGTCGCTTGCGCGCGAGCGGAAGTCAGTGAAACCAGCAACGCGATCAACGCAAGCGAGAGCCGAAACAAGTTTGTTCGAATTTGGCCGTTCATAGATTCTCCATTCTTCCTCGGCTGTTATGTTCCAACGCGCTATTGCGTCTGAACTCGATCCGTTCTCTTCTTGAGCAATTCAATCACCGTCAGGATGACGAACGAGACGCCCGCGAGCACAACCGCCATCGCATTCGCTCCGATGTAATTGCGGTCGTCCAGCGAGCGAAAAATATATAGCGTGGAAGTTTCGGTGAGGCGGCTCACACCACCGCTGACGACGAGAACCGCGCCGATCTCACCAACCGCGCGAGCAAAGGTCAACGAAACCCCGTACAACAATCCCCAGCGAATTGCGGGCAATGTCACGTGCCAAAAGGTTCGCAAGCGACTCGCTCCGATCGTGAGCGCGGCATCTTCCTGATCCGTGCTGAGCTGGCCCAGAACAGGCGCAACCTCGCGAATCACGAATGGCAGCGAGATGAAAATCGTCGCGAGCAAAATGCCGGGCAACGCGAACACCACTTTGATTCCAAGCGCCTCAGTTATTCCTGTGAACCACCCGCCGCGGCCAAAAAGAAGGATCAACATGAACCCGGCGATGACCGGCGAGACCGCGAACGGCATGTCAACGAGCCCGTTGAGGATCCGCCTGCCCCAGAAGTTGTCGCGCACCAGCACCCACGCGATGCAAAGACCAAACAGCGTGTTAATCGAGGTCGATGTGACTGCCATTATCAAAGTCAGCTTGAGTGAGCTGAGCGAATCGACTGAAGTAATCTCGCGCATGAACGCTGCGCCGCCTTCAGATAACGCGCCCCAAACGATGGCCACCAGCGGCGCGAGAAGCAATCCCGCCGCGTACAACACGACGATCGAGATCAACAACCATTCACTGAGCCTCGACGGCATAGATCGTTTCTCGGGAGCAGCGGCGTTCACTATGACGTCAGCCATGACTCCTCCCTTTTCGCGTTTGCATCCACTCGACGGTCACGATCAACGAGAATGACAACGCCAGCAACAGAATCGACATCGCGCTCGCGCCGCGTTGGTTTTGTGATTCAATCTGGCCATACAGGTACACCGGCGCTGTCAGCGTGACGCCAGGGATGTTCCCCGCCACCACGACTACCGATCCAAACTCGCCAAGCGCGCGCGCGAAACTCAACAGCGACCCGGTAATGATCGCCGGCGCAATCGTGGGCAGGACCACGCGCCTGAAAGTCGTCCACTTCGAAGCGCCGAGCGTGTAGGCCGCTTCTTCCTGGCCTTTTTCTGCTTCCATCAAGACGGGCTGCACCGCGCGAATCACGAACGGATAGGTGATGACCAAAAGTGCAAGCACAATTCCCGGCGTGGCAAAGATCACCTTGATGCCATGGGAGCTCAGCCATGCGCCGAGCGTGCGCTGCGGTCCATAAAGCGCGACGAGCATAACTCCGGTTACCAGTGTGGGAATTGCGAAGGGCATATCGATCATCGCGTTGAACAAGCCCTTCGCCGGAAATCTAAACCTCACCAGCACGTAAGCCGTCAACGTGCCCATCACCGCGTTGATTATCGTGACAATCACGGCGGAGATGAGAGTGAGTTTCAGCGCGCCAAACGCGGTCGGGTTTGTCACATCATCGCGAAACGCCGCCAGCCCATCAGCAAGCCCATTCCTGATGATCGCAGCAAGCGGCAGCGCTACGATGAATCCGAGGTAGAGAACGGCCGTGCCCCTCAGTCCCCACTTGCCCCACGCAAGCGACCCTCGACTCGATGAGGGCGGCGCGTGACTTTCTAGATTTGCCTGCACGCTGGTCATCTGGATTTCCGAAGCTCCTCGATGATCTTCGAATAGACGCCCTCGGGTCCGTATATCTCGCCAGTCACTCGCTTCCATCCGCCGAGATAATCTATCTTCCACAAATCCTCGACTCGCGAGAATTCCTGCTCTGCACTCTTGGCTGTAGGATCGGCTGGCCTCAAGCCGTACTTCGCGAAGGCTTGTTGCGCCTCGCGAGTCAAAAGAAAGGTCACAAAGGCCTCGGCGGCTTCGCGCACGCCGTGCTTGTCGACATACTTATCGACCAGAGCAACCGGGTTCTCGATCAGGATGGTCGATCGAGGGACTACGTATTCGTAGGTCTGGCCCATCAGGCGAGCGACGAACACTTCATTTTCGTAAGTGACCGCGACGTCGCCTACGCCTTTTTCAAAGTTGGTGATTGACTCACGCGCGCCCTTGTCCATGATCGAAACGTTGCGAAGAACGTTTGTCAGAAACCCTTCTGCCGCGGCTTTGTCGTCTTTTGCAACATCGGCGAAGCCTCTCAGGGCCGCGCCGTAGATAGCATTGATGTTCCACTGGGCGCCGCCCGAGGTTTTCGGATCCGGCGTCAATACGTTGAGCCCCGGTTGCGCAAGATCGGACCAGTCTTTGACGCCTTTTGGATTGCCGGGTCGCACGGCGATAACCACGATGGACGTACTCACGATTCCGCGATTCGGAGTTGATCTCCAATCGTGAGTGATCAGCCCCGCGTCGACTATCTTGTCGATATCGCCTTCAAGCGAAAGCGCGGCAATATCGGCCTCAAAGCCGCCGATGATCGCGCGCGCCTGAGCGCCGCTCCCCTGGTAGGACTCCTGAAACTCGACGTCCTTGCCGGTCTTCTCTTTCCAGAATTTCTGAAAGGCCGGGATAACACCTTTACCGTAGGCCTCGCGAGGCGTCGTGTATCCGCCAAGAATCAATGTAACTTTCGTCCCATCGCCGCCCGGCGAGCTACAGCCCTGAAGCGTGCCGGCCATAAGTAATATTGCCAACGCCGCTAACACTGGCGCGTGAGATAGTATGCGGCCTTCGATGCGCATAGAAGATTAGTCCTCTCATGAACAGACAGGCTTACTTCGTCCACCGAACTCAGATGCTCTTAAGTTGTGCTCAGGGAATTAGCCGAGTATCTCGAGGACTCGCTGATTACCTTAACGGCTCAGCGAAGTTGTATGATACGTCGCGCGTAATGCCCTTCCTTTTTGCCGACGAGGTTAGCTGACGGGCTCGGACTGGAAGTGTCCTACGAGAACTCTCGATGCGCCCCGCGCTCCGTCTCACCGGAGCTTTGGTTCCCCCGCGTTGCTTGTTTCTTGCTGAGATTCCGCCGCAAGCAACTTAGGCAGACATACTGTCAACGTGGAAATATTAGACAGAGGCTCGAAGGGTTGTCAATTTTTTTCTTCCCGACGACGGCGTGCGCACGAAAAAAGTCGTGGCTATTAAGCGAGTTTGAGGCGGATGCCTAGCTTGGAGCAAATTGCCCTGATCTGTTTTATTCGCTTGCGTGACGGGTGCTTGATTGAGGGCGCTGAACTAGTCGCCGGTTTCAGGGCGCCTGTCGGTGCATCCGACATCCAGATGATTTCTTTTGTGCCTGGAAGCTTGCTCAGTCGAGTCTTCAGCCCTGAGGTGTCGCGGCAGATGGTTGAATTCGTGGTGATGTCCGAGTACGTCCTGGCGGCGCCGAGTGGCGATAGCGAATAATACCAATGCCCCTTCAGTTTCCAGCTATACATTTCATAGCTGGTCGCGGGAACTGAGGCTCTGATCTGCGCATGCGCGGCGCCAAACATGAACAGAGTCACCCAGGTGGCAATCAAACTCTTTCGAAGCATCCCGTCTCCTTCCGGTCGCGCGCTAACTAGTTGCTTGCAACATGCATTTCGCTAGCGCAGGAATCCGTGCGAATCCGTCAAATCACCGCTATCCGCGGTCTATGGTTCGAACTCAATGCCCCTGATTATCGCTGAATAGACCACGGATGACGCTGATTTGACGGATTGGCACGGGTAACTACTCCTTCACTAGCGATATGCTGGTTACAAGCAACTAGTTCCTTGACATCAGGCTCTCGATCTCGGCGATCGTCTTGGGCACACGGGCAGAAAGCACCTCGTGCCCATCCGGGGTCACTAGCACATCGTCCTCAATCCGAATCCCGATTCCCAAATAGCGCGGGTCGACGCCTTCGCTGTCCTCTGCGATATAGAGACCAGGCTCGACGGTCATCACCATCCCGGGATCGAGTCGCCGCCACTCATCCGCGACTTTATAGGGCCCGGCGTCGTGCACATCCATTCCGAGCCAGTGACTCGTGCGGTGCATGTAGAATTTCTTGAGCGTGTTCTCTTCAATCAACTTGTCGATTTCGCCCTCGAGCAAGCCAAGGCCAACCAGTCCTTCGGTCAACACGCGGACTGCGCGCTCGTGCGGTTCGATGAATGTTGCCCCCGGCTTGATTGCATCGATCGCTTCGCTCTGCGCGTCGAGCACGAGTTGATAGAGTGTCGCCTGCTCCTCGGTGAATCGCCCCGCTGCGGGCAGCGTCCGGGTCACATCGCCTGTGTAGTATCCGAATTCGGCGCCGGCATCAATCAACACGAGATCGCCGTCGCCGACAGTCTGGTTGTTCACGGTGTAATGCAGCACAGTCGCGTTTGCCCCTGATGCCACGATGGGCGCGTACCCGGAGCGCGGGCTGCCGTTCTTGCGAAAGACGTATCGTATGACCGCTTCGATCTCATATTCATTCGCGCCCGGTTTGATCGCCTGAATGGCAGCGAGGTGACCTTCGCAAGTGATATCAATCGCGCGGCGCAGGAGATCGAGGTCGTCGGATGTCTTGATGAGTCTCAAGTCGTGCAGAAGCTCGGCTGGATCGATGACAGATGTAGGGCCGGTTCCCTCGCGTTGGCGCTGACGTTGAAAGCGGCGCATCAATCCAACCAGCCGCTCGTCGAAGGCAGGATCGCTTCCGAAGCGATAATAGATTCGGTCAGCCTTCTCAGCGAGCTTTGGGAGTTCCTCATCGAGCTTGTCCATCGTAAATGCGGCGTCGGCGCCGTAGTCACGTTTCGCACCTTCTTCTCCGGAACGCCAGCCTGTCCACACCTCACGCTCGCGGTCCTTGGGTTGAACGAACAAGACGAACTTGTGCTCGGGATGATCGGGAGCAAGGACGGCTACGGCATTCGGTTCTTCGAAGCCGGTCAAATAGTAGAAGTCCGTGTCCTGGCGATACTCGTGTTCGACGTCGCCGTTGCGGATTGCCGTGGGCGCTGCGGGAAAGATTGCAATGCCGCCGGCGATCCGCCGCATAAATGCTTCTCGCCGCTCTTTGAATCGTCCCGTCTGATTGAGGCTCACCGCGGTTGTCATTGTATTCTTGAGATTGGCCGGTGCTTGATTGGTCACGCCCTTGATGTAAGAATCTCAACTATATCGGCCGACTATTAGTTTCTCAAGGATGCGGCCGATGAGTGAGATAGTCCTTTGCGTCAGAACGTGCCCGCATCCGCACCGAGCCGCGAACCGAGGCTAAACCGAGATTGAGCAGGACGCCCTACAGGTTTGTCGCGAACGAGCCGGCCCTGGAACGGGCCGTGGAAGCCATTTCCAGGCATCCAATCATCGGTGTCGACACGGAGACGACCTCGCTTGATCCATTGCGTGGCCGCGTCAGGCTCCTTCAGATTGCGACTCCCGAGGAAAGTTTCGTTGTCGATCTTTTCGAGATGAACGCGCTCGAGCATCCTGGAGTGCGCGATTTGCTATCCGCCTCCTACCCAGTGAAGGTACTTCACAATGCGAAGTTTGATCTGAAGATGTTGCTTCATCATTTCGCTTTGGAAGTGCGCGGCATATTCGACACATTGCTTGCAAGCCAGTTGATCGGCGCGGGCCGAAGCGAAGGCGGTCACGGACTCGCCGCGGTAACCGAGCGGCATCTCGATGAGCTTGTCGACAAATCGCTTCAGGTCAGTAGCTGGGCGGGACCATTGAGTGATGCTCAGTACGAATACGCAGCGAAAGACGCGGCCCTGATGCTGCCGCTCTATGAAAAGCTCTCGGCGAAACTCCACGAATTCAGCCTCGAAGAAGTCGCAACTCTCGAGTTCGAATGCGTCCTTCCGCTCGCCGCAATGGAGCTTGCGGGAATGGCGCTCGACCCTGAATGCTGGCGGCAACTCGTAGTCGGTCTCGAACGCGCGCACGCGATTCTTTCAGACGAACTGAGGCGAGAACTTGCGGCCGGCGTGCCGCAACTCACGCTCTTCGGCGAGCCTCCCAACATCAACCTCGACAGCCCGACACAGGTCGTCGACGCGCTGGCGAATATGGGAATCAAGGTCGAGGGGACTCGCAGTTGGCAACTCCAACCAATGGCAACCGAGCATTCGGCGATTGAAAAGCTGCTCGAGTATCGCAGCGTTCAAAAGCTGCTCTCCAGTTACGGGCTCGGCTTGCTCGAGCACATCAACCCGGTCACTCGCCGGATACACGCGGACTTTCGGCAGTTGGGAGCGACTGGCGGGCGTATGAGCTGCTCGGATCCAAATCTCCAGCAAATTCCAAACACGCCCGAGTATCGCTCGTGTTTTCGCGCGCCCGCGGGACGCAAGCTGGTGATCGCGGACTATTCACAAATCGAGCTGCGGATTCTTGCCGATTGGTCGCAGGACACCGCGCTGGTAAAGGCTCTGCTGTCTGGCGAGGACTTGCATTGCGTGACCGCAAGCCAGATGTTTGGGATAAATCTTGAAGACGTGTCAAAGGACCAGCGCGCGGCTGCGAAGCAATTGAACTATGGAATCATGTACGGACTCGGAGCGCAGGGTCTGGCCGCGCGAATCGGATGCCCGCTCGACGAAGCCGAGATCCTGCTGCGAAAGTACTTCGACGCATACAGCGGAGTTGCCGTGTTTCTGCGCGACGCCGCGGATCGCGCGGTGAGGGATCGCGAGAGCCGAACGCGATCCGGGCGATTGATCTGTTTCAGCTTCGACGCCAACGATCGCAGCCAGGTGGCGGGGATTCAACGGCTGGGAAAGAACGCTCCCATTCAGGGCTCATCGGCGGACATCATCAAGCGAGCGCTGGTGCTGCTGTACGAAGCGTTAAAGCCGATCGATGCAACGATCGTCAACTGCGTTCATGATGAGATCGTCATCGAAGCCGCGGAGCCCGCCGCCAGCGAAGCCGCGGCGATCCTCGAACGCGAAATGACCGCCGCCGCACGCGAGTTTATCCGAAGCGTGCCTGTCACCGTTGATATCACGATAGGGGACGCGTGGTTGAAGTAAGAACCAATGACGCGAAAACTACCGAACCGGCCCGGCAATCCTAATTGGGGTTTGCGTCACCAAGCGCTTTCAGTCGGTTCCCGGCCTCGGCATTCCATTTCTCATCTTTTGATTGGACAAGAAACTGCTCCCAGTCTTTCCTGGCGTCGTCGAGCAGACTGGCGGCTTGTTCAGCAACAGCGCGGTTGAAGAGGGCTTCGATGTAACCCGATTTGGCCAGCGACCTTGAGAAGTAGTGGATCGCCGTGTTGTTGTCCCGCAACTGGAAATACGCAACACCCGTGTCGTTCAGAGACTCGTCGGTTTCTACTCCCCTCGCTTCAATCTGGCGGAGAATCTCAAGGGCATGTTTCGAGTCCTCAAGTTTTCCTCGCGCAAGGTAAATGCGGGCCAGCACAAGTCTGTGCTTCGCCGGCGCGGTTTCTGCTTCAGCCGATTTGAGCTTCAGCAGCGCACGGCTGAACTGAAGGTCGGCGCCGTCTCGATCGTCTCCGCGCTCAGCAGAATAGACGGAGTATTCAATGTTGCCCGAGACTCGCAGTGGCGTGGATCGCTTATCCTTGACGGCCAGCCTCAAGGCTTCCATTGCCGCTTCCGGCCGCGACCCGTTGCTCATCACAAGATAGATTCCAACGCTCAGAACCGCGCACATTACCAGTCCCACCGTCGCGAGCCGAGGAACAGAAATCTGTGGGACAGAGCCAATAGGAACACGCCTTTCCTTTTTCTCTGAGCCGTGTTCGTAGGCTCGTATTGAAGCGAGGACTCTTGCGGTCTGGTCTGACACGGCTTCCGCCGAAAGTGGCGCGCCTTTCTCAACTTCCAGCCCCATGAAGACGAGGATCTCGCGGCAATCGTCACATCCGGCGATGTGGCTTTCAACGCGGGATCTATCATTGGTTGAAAGCCTATTCTCAGAATAGGCAAGGATGTAAGCCTCGTTGGGGCAGCTTGGGCGGTTCACGCCGATCAGGCGATACAGAACATCACTAATCTTCATTGCATTTCTCAATGCCTCCTTTGACACATGCTGCCCTGATTTCGTCCGCACCGTCGGCGATCGAGCACGACGCTGATACACAGAGGCACTCACGTCGTTCCAGCATTCAGGACCCAGGCGGGGTATCATCCTGCGTTGTGTCTACTCCCCTTCACTAGTAATGACGGAAACTCTTTCAGGAATGATGCAGTATTTTTATCCCGCTCTCGAGGCGGTACGAGTTAAACCCGGTTCACGGACTGCGCGCAGTTACGGGAACAAAATTCTTCGCCCGACGCAACGATTGCGCTTCGTTGAGTGATGAACATCCCGCAATGCCGGCATCTGATCATTTGGGCCGGACGCGCTTCGCGTTTGCTCGACGGAGAATTCGCCGGCGACGCGGACGCCAGCACCCAGCGGATAAGGCGCAGTACAGCGTAAGCCAGGATGGAATAGAAGATGAATCTAAACAACAACATTCGGGTAATCCGTAATATCTAATGGGTGATCGCTGGCAATGCGCTCTGAGCAACGCATCTGCGACCACGCATCAGAAATCAGTTATTGCTCCTTGGGAATGTTCACAGCCTTGCCCGCCTTCAAGTCGGTAACGAGTGTCTCAAGAACCGAGATCCTTTGATTGGTCGGATCGGCTTCCTTCAGCCGTTTGAGCGCTTCTTCGGCGCCGCGAGCGTCTCGCTTCAAAGCATAGGCTTCGATCAAGTGGCCGAGCCCGTGGCCATTCCGCGGATCAACCTTGAATGCCTGCTCGAGCTGAATTATTGCCTTATCGGGCTCGGCGGGCTCTCGCTGAACGTAGGTCTCAGCAAGCGCAACATACAGATTGGCCTCGCCGGGATCGGCTTTGATGGCGCGGTTGAACCACGTTTCGGCTTCAGGATAGTCCTTCTGTTCGAAGTAGTATTGGCCGAGGAAACCGGCGGCCTTCAATTCGGCAAACTTGGCGGAATCAATCGTGTAGGCTTTCTTGAGGTATTCAACTGTTTCGGCCATCCTCCCAACTTGATTGAATATCTTCGCCGCTTCGACCTGGGCTTGAAAGTCATTGGGATTGCTCTTGGCTTTTTCGATCACCTGCTGGACCTGGCCCATCATCGCTTGCTGGCCGCCCGCGCCGCCGCCAGCGCCTGCCATCGGTGACGCCGCGGCATTCGGTGTGGAACCGGCGTTGCTCTTGTTGTAATTAGAGGTAAGAAAAAAACTGACGATGAAGCCGACAGCCAAACCGATCAAAGCGATCAGGTACTTGTTCTTATTCACACAATCGTCTCCAATGAAGAATGGTCTGGAGTGGGTCTGTAAGCCGAATCCTGTTCCGGCTCTCGTTCACGCAAGCGCGATCGCGAGCCGGTGACGATTATTCATCTAGGCGGCGGATTGCTCCGCGCGCTCGAGCGACCTACCCGGAGGTCGTAGCGCGAACCAGCCGAAGCCGCCGCGCTTTGGACGGGCAATCCTGATGACGCCTCCCTATTTGGTCTTGCACCACGGAGAGTTTGCCCAGCCATCGAGTGTTGCCACCCAATGCTGGTGGGCTCTTACCCCACCGTTTCACCCATCACCTGTGCTCCAAAGAGCCATCGGCTGGTTTATTTTCTGTTGCACTTGTCGTCGGGTCGCCCCGCCTGGCCGTTAGCCAGTCCGTTGCCCTGCGGTGTTCGGACTTTCCTCTCGCGTCTCATCGATCTCAAATTT
>Ga0070705_100000538_pt1 | contig 21910 bp, 14 predicted proteins | sample KBSK5253metaG_FD_65455 | JGI IMG/M metagenome (GOLD analysis project Ga0070705, IMG submission 65455) | Corn, switchgrass and miscanthus rhizosphere microbial communities from Kellogg Biological Station, Michigan, USA - KBS K5-25-3 metaG | ecosystem: Host-associated > Plants > Roots >... | reverse complement strand
ACATGTAGTGCCAGCCGAGCAGCATCTGCCGGCGCGATCCACCGTGGAAAAAGACGAGCGCGGGATGACGCGCTCCATCGGCGGCGTTGCGCGGCAGAAAGAGCTGGCCATGAATCTGCATGCCGTCTACCGAAGAGAGAATCACTTGTTGAGGGGTAACCAAGGCATTCGCAGGGAAATCCGCTGGAAGCGACTCCGGCGCGAGATCGCGAATTTCTCCATTGCGGGCGACAAGCGCAGGGCGCATGGTGGTGTGCGCATCGGAACGCAACAGCAAAACCGTTTTATCATCGCTTGAGAGTACGGGCGCGGTCTCGATTCCCGTGCCTGTCGTCACGGCCTCGGGATGGTCGCTATTGGGTGAGACTTTCCAAATATGCCGGCGGTCAATATCATTCTGATTTGAGGAGTAGACAATTTCCTGCCTGTTTGCGCTGGCCGAGACATATTCCACTTCGAAGTTTCCGGGCGTGAGCAGTTTCGCCGCGCCGGCGCTGGTGGGGACGGAGTACAAGTGCATCCAGCCTCCGCGCTCCCACGGAAAAACAATGCGGTCGCCGGCTGCCCAGATCAGTTGATTCTCCGCGACCACTTCGTGGAAGACGCTTCCGCTACCTGCATCGGCGTGCCAAAGCTCCTGGCCCTTGCCTGTGGAAGCGTCGGCGATTCGAATGGACCAGGGCTGTCCTTCGCGGCGCGGGCTGAAGGGAAGATTGCCTTTCGCCACGGCGATTCGAACGAACGCGATTCTTCGGTTGTCCGGCGACCAGGCCGCCTCGATATCGGTGTCCACGCTCGGATCGAGATAGGTGAGCGATTTCGTTGTGACGTCGAAGACACCGATGAAGCCGTGATCACCGCGCCGGCTCGTGAACGCCAACTTTGAGCCATCAGGCGACCACCGCAATCCGCCCAGGCTGCCGTTGGCGTGAATCAACTGTTCGGGCTTCTCGCTGCCTTCCAACTTTGCGAGCCACACTTGCGTCTTGAAGAGGAAAGCAACGGTGCCTCCCTTTGGCGACATGGCGGGCGAGTGGCCCTCGCCTAGTTTTCTCGGCGCGCCGCCGTTCAATGTCACAGCCCAGATATTCTGCTCAACGCCTTGCGGCGAGCTCTGCGGATTCGGATACGCGGCATTGGGAAATTCAAGGTCGCCGCCGCGCGTATAAACAATTGTTTCGGCATCCGGCGCCCAGCTAATCTCGCCAAGGTCCTGGCCGTCGTCTTCCTTGTACGCGGTGATTTGCCGCGGCTTGTAGTTTCCATCCGCCGCAAGCTCCGCGATCCACAGATTGCGCGCACCCTGCGCGTTAAAGACCCACGCGACGCGGCTCTTTGCGGGAGCAGCGGTCAACTCGGTTGGAAACGGCGCGCTTAGAAACTGTTCGAGCGTCGGCGATTTTTGTGCATTCGTCGCTGGGCACATCATCAACGCTGCGAGAATCACGAGCGGCACATAGCATTTCATCAACAGCCTCCAAGGAGCATGGAATATTGACGTCAAATTCATTCTTCTGAAATTTAATCCGCCGGCTGGCGCGCGGCCGCCTTTTCAACTGAGACGCGAGGCCCATCCAGCGGCCCAGATATTCTCAATACGCGGCCAGTTTCGTCCATTCCGGTAGTCCGGCCGCGCAGTTTCCCCGCGACCGAAGTCTCGAGCGTCAGATCCGCGTCACGCGCGAAACTCACCGTGCCGTGCAGCGAAGTTTGCTCGAGGCCAGACTCCAGCGTCAGATTCTCGACGGTCACCCTGCGGTTGCGCATAGTAAACGTCCCTTGGCCGGTTGTCCATCGTGATATGCCGGTGTGTGGAACTCCATCGGCTACGCTGGCGCTCAGGTCCCAGCCGCGAAACTGCACATTCTTCAATTGCAATTCGCCTACACCAGCCAGCGTTCGCAGGAGTTCGTCACGCCCAACTCCTTCCGTGACAACGTGCGCCGTGCCGGACGCCAAGCCCGCCAAGCGCTCCGTGAACTGGCCAGAAGCTGGGATTTCCGCGAGATTCACGCGATCGAGGTTCGCCGTCAGATCATACTTCGGACGAGGTACAAACGCGGCATTCAGCTGGGCATGCACCGTGCCGCCTGCCCATTGCGCCTCCGCCTCGCGCACGTCGAGATGCAGATCGTGCAAAGCTCCCATCGCATGCACATTTGCAAAAACCAGTTTTTCGATGGTCAATTCTCCGATGCTCAAATCGCCTTGCGCGTTCATTTGCCGAACGAGATCGCTCGCAGCGGGGCTCGACGATGTTCCTCCGAGAAGTGACGAGAGCAGCCGCTGCAACCAGTTGGGCCGCGCGCGTGGGCCGACCCAGCGATCAAGCTCAGCGGCGTTCATCCGATCCGTAGCTAAATGAAAATTCCATCTTGGGCCATCTTCGCCATCGGCAAGTCTTCTCTCGCTGATCGAGCCGGACCAACTGCTGCCGAAACCATTTACTTTCGTCAGATCAGCGAGGCGCAACCCGTCATGCCAGTTCAGCGTGCTTTCTTGCACCGCGAGAGGCTGGTTCAGTCCGGCAACAGCAAGTTTCGCTTTATTGAAGAGAATCCTGCCATTCCAGTGGCTGCTGTATGGCTTCTGCCAATCCCATCGCAGGACCGCGAGCGCATTTCCGGTGAGTTCCCATCCATGATTCAAGGGCCGCCCGAATGCCGCGGCTGCCTTGAGCACTTCTTCGACTTTTTCGACGTGACCTTCGATGCTAATGCTGCCGGTTTGCGCGCTCAAATCCTGGGAGAAAGTAATGTCCGCGGCGTTTTCCATCAGCGTCGCCATTCGCCGTTTCTTGGGCGCGAGAACGTCTCGGGCCGCGCCGCCAAGAGCGATCCGTACAGGCTCCGACACCAACCTAGTTCGTTCGCGTTCGATGCGCACCGGACCGATGCGCACGGGGACTTTTAAGCCCGGCACCTGCAGGATCCCGCCATTACTCGAGAAACCCGCCCGTTCGATCTCCAGCGGCCAGCCGCGAAGGGTCATCGCGCCGGTGAAGAACTGCTCCGCGGAAACTCGATCGTCCACGCCCGGGTGAAAGGCCCTGTACCACGCGAGCAAGTCCGTCGCCTGAACCCCCGCAGAATCAAGGTGCGCGTCGAAGCCAGGCTCCGGCCCAGTCACGTAAGTTGCCGCGCCTCGCAGATTCGAGTGAGGTCCTTCAATGGTCACTTCTTCCGCGCGCACGATTCCCGCGGCTACATCCCAGTGCCCTTTGACGCCAAGTCGTAGCCGAGGATTGTCGCTGCGCTCTCCCAAATCCCAGCGGTGGATTTGCGTCGCGCGAGCTTCCACGGAAAAAGTCCACTGCCCGGGCGGCGTTACCGCGCTAGCGCCTGCATCGGATGTGCCGCTCTTCAGCGACCCGGCCAGAGTAACCACGCCCCGCATACCGTAATCACGTCCGCGCAATAGCCGGAACAGGTCCGCCAGTGAGACCTCTTTCCAGTTCACCATGATTTGCGCGGGCCGAAGGCGAGCCGAAGTTCCAGCGATGTCTCCTTGCACGCTCACGGTTCCCGCCGACTGCAGCACCACGCCGCTGCGCCATGGTTGCGCCTCGAGGCGCAGTTGCCAGCGGCCTGGCGAAACCTGGTCCACGCTTCCCGAGACTGCCGTTAGCGCGAACGGGAGCTTCTCATCGAGGTTTTTGAAATTGACCCGGCCGTCATCAAACTCGATTTTTAGCAAGCGATTCACGGGCGCGACTGCGCGCGGCGGGCCATAAACGCTGGGGGCCGCATCCGCGGCTTCTTTGGCAGGAGGCAGCCACTGCTCCAAGTTCCATCGTCCCTGATTGTTGCGCACGAAGATCAGGCTCGGTCTAGTGAGCGAAAGTGTTCCAAACTCAAAATGTCCCCGGAGCAGCCCGGTCCAGCGCAACTCCGCGGACATGCCGTCCGCGCGCAAAAAATATTCGTTTCCGAACGCGGGGTCTTCTCCCACGGTCAGTTGCACGGCATCCAGCCGGGGCACGGGCAGCAGTTGTACAGAGAAATTTCCCACCTCGACCGGCCGTCCAAAGGCCGTCTCGAGTTGGGCGGTCAGGTAGGCGCGCATGCGGTGCGTACGAACAAGCAGAGACACGCAAATCTGCATGGCCACAAGAAGCGCCACAATCGTGAGCGCCGGTTTCCACCATTTGCGCATGGTGCTCATGTTGTTCGGAAGTTTCGCAGACTGGACTGAAAATGAAAAGCTACGGGAGAAGCAGCTTCGCACCGCCGATGGTTTGTTCCAAAGGCCCGCTTTCCCCCGGCCTTTTCAAAACAATCCGCGCATTTCAATGCACAGTGTGCAGCATACGGCCCCAGCGCGTCCGAGCCGGAAGGTGAGCGAGCGTCTCGATAACGCCTTCCAGCCGCTGCAGAAAAGTGGTTTGCGTGTAGTCGTTGCTGGTGGCGTCCACCGACCAATAAATCAAAAACGGACGCCCCATGACCGCACTGCGATCCACGAATCCCCAGTAGCGGCTGTCCGAGCTGCGGTCCCGGTTATCTCCCATGGCAAATATTTTTCCGGGCGGGACGACCAGCTCGTCGCCTTGGACGTAATGGCGAAGCTCGTTTCTCCATCGGGATTCCGGCACCACTTGAGGCGAGATCATCTGATCTTTTCCAGGCGGGAACGAATAGTTGAAGTTGTCATACGGAGCCGTCGCGTCGTGGACGACGTACGGCTCGTTCAGCGGTTTCCCGTTGACGTACATCGCCTGGTCCACCAGTTTCAGCCGGTCACCTGGCAGGCCGATGACTCGTTTCACAAAGTGCTGGTGGTCCGCGTATGGATATTTGAAAACGATTATGTCGCCGCGTTCCAGCCGGCGGTAAGGTAGCACCTTCTCGTACCACGCTCCGCTGCCGCCGAAGATGAATTTGTTGACGAGCAGATGGTCGCCAATCAGCAGCGTCCCTTCCATCGAAGCGGAGGGTATTTTAAACGCTTGAACGATAAAGCTGGTCCCGAACAGCGCAAGAAGGACAGTCACCAGCAACGATTCCAAGTACTCGGAAATCGTCGTAGGGTCGTCGTGGTGTTCTTCTTTCTTGTGCTGAGCCGGCGCCGTGGATGCCACGGGCTCTTCGACTTTCAGCGCAGTCTCTTCCGGCATTCGTCCTCAGCCTTTCCGTTCCGCCCGCAGGTTACATCCGTTCCAAGTGTTCCATCGCGCTCTGCGCCGCCCGTTGCTCCGCTTCTTTCTTCGTGCTGCCTTCGCCGGTGGCCATGCGTTCTCCATCGATCCAAACTTCCACCGCGAACATTTTCTGGTGGTCTGGCCCGCTTTCGCCAGACAGCCGGTATTCGGCGGGCGGTTTTCCGTTCCCCTGTAAAAATTCCTGCAGAGCGGACTTGCGGTCGGAATCCGCAATTCGCTCGCCGCGCTCTTCGAGTGCTTGTTCGAACAGCAGCCGCTTGAGCATCTCGCGCGCGGAGCCCAGCCCGGCATCCAGGTAAACCGCCGCGACCACCGCTTCAAAGGCATCCGCAAGCAGCGCCGGCTTCTCGCGGCCTCCAGTCTTTTCTTCCCCGCGCCCTAGTCGTAAATGCTCGCCGAGATTGATTCGCCTCGCTGCATTTTCGAGAGAATGCGCATTTACAAGCCCGGCCCGGCTCTTGGAGAGCTGGCCTTCACTCCATTCGGGAAACGATTCCAGGAGATATTCTCGCGCCAACAACTCCAGAACGGCGTCCCCCAGAAATTCCAGACGCTCATTGTCCTGGATAGCTTCCGCGTCCGGGGAATCGACCCCACGTTCAGCGCGCAGCTCCGGAACCACGGAGCTGTGCGTCAAAGCGCGCTCGAGAAGGCCGGAACTTTTAAATCGATAGCCGAGACGGTCCTCTAGTTGTCCTTCGTCGCCTTGTGTCATTTCCTTTGGCGGCGCGCGCAGCGCCGGTGGCGGTTATTTCGGTGCGCTCAACTGCGTGGCACCCAGCTTCTTGGCCTCTTCCGCGCCGCTCTTGCACGTCGGCTGCAGACTGCCAGGAACTGACGCGCACTTGGTAAACGCCGCAACTGCGGCGTCGAAATGAGAAGTTTTCTCCTCCGCAATTGCCAGAACGTAATAGTTTACGGGATCAATTTCAGGACTCGGATCAACTTTCGTGGCTTCCTCGAATTCTGGAATCGCCTGCTCAAATTTGCCGCGCCGGAAAAAGACGAGCCCCAGCCCGCCATGGGCCATCGCCAGCGTCTGGTTTTTTGCCATGGTGAATTGCGTATCCGTCAGCCCTTCCGGCTTGGGAACCGTGGGAGTGAGCTCGATTGCCGACTTCGAGAATTTTTCTGCTTTATCCAGTTGCGAGGCTGCGTTTGGCATGCTCGCGCTCCACGCGCGGGGAAGCGTCTGCCCAAGGATCGCCAGAGTCTGGACATCGTTCGGAGCGATAGCGACTTCCTTCTCCCCAGCGTCCTGCATCTTTTGAATATCATTTGCCTGCAGGTAGAGCTTAACGAGAGTTGAATATACTGGCGCAAGATAGCGGCTCTGCGGATATTTCTGCACGAATGCTTCGCCTGCCGGAGTCTTCTTACTCGAGTCCGTCAGCGGGATAGCATCGAATGCCTTGTATGCCGCGTCTTCTTCCGCGTTTACCGGCGGCGCCGGTGTATCCAGCGTCAGCGAGTCCGCCTTGTCTTTAGCGGCCGGCTGCTGGGCAGGCGGCGCGGTTTGTCCGCTTTGACCAGACTGGCCACTCTGTCCGCTCTGGGCGGCTGCTCCAACGCATGCAAACAGCAACAATCCCCAAACTGCTCCCGCTTCTGTGCACTTCCGCCACGTCCCCTTCATTTCATGCCTCCTGTTGGTACTCCAAGTCATCGCTCGAGTCTCGTGCTCGAGCTTGCCGTTCGTACCTCTTCATGTTCTTCGCTTTCCTTCTCAACCACTAAGGCCGTTCAACCGGCTTCTCGAGATTCACAACCTCCAGCCCTTTTTGCGCTGCTTGCTTGGCCTGCTCTGGTCCTCCCAGCACGGCCAACGCCGCTTGAAACTCGCTCCTGGCGAGGCCCGGTTGCCCTGCATCATCATAGACCCGCCCGAGGTAAACATGCGACCACGCCAGCACCATGGGGTCCTGCGTCGCCGCGTGCTCTCCTTTTGTCAGCCTGCCGAACACTTCCCTTGCGCGCGGCCCGTCATGTTCCAGCAGCGCCACCAATCCCAAACCGTACCACGCGCGTATCTGGTCCGGATAGCGTTTAAGTACTTTCTGAAAGGATGCCTCTGCCGCCCGCGGATTTTTCTCCGCGATCTGCCGCTCGCCATCCGTCAGCGCCGCGATCGCCTCGGCGTCGTTCGGAACCGTTGTTGGCGCCGTTTTGCGCCGAGTGACTGCTTCGCTGGCAGCGTCTTCTGCGCTGTCCCCACGATCCGCCAGCGCAAACTTGATACCATCAATCCGTTTGGCTTCTGCCCCAAGATTGATCCCTCTCACCAGGTCCGGAAAATAGAGCGCCATCGAAGGTTCGGAGCTCTCGTATTTCGCAAGCCCCTCGAAGATCGGCCTTACCAGCACGTAGCCGTCCGCGTCATCGCGCGTCATCGCCGCTTCCCTTTCACCGGGCGAAATTCTCGTCAACTTAAGCTCCACCGCTCGCACCAAGCACTCGGCGAAATAAGACGCAAAATCATCATGCAGGTCGGGCGCCAACCTGGGCGCCAGGGCGGCCTTTTCGTACAGCTGTCGCTTTACAGCAAGCACACGCGGATATTGCTGCGGAAGCGGATCGAGCAGAAAGTGCAAAAAAGCGTGCCTCACAATGTCTATTGGGATGTCCTCCGACCCGCTTAGTACGATCGAGTAGTGCTCGCCGGCATTGCGTACGTTCGTAATCCGTCCCACCAGCGGCTCTAGTATGACGGTAAACGTCCTCGGCGTCGTGGCATCCTGCAGCTGCCTCAGATACCCCATCGCCACGAAAACGATCTGTGAAACGGGGTCGTGCACCTTTTCGATCTCCCGGTTGTAAATGGGCTGCAAATCCCTCCAAAGCCGCCCGATTTTTTGTTCTTCGTAATAGTTGGAGAGGATTTCGCTGAAACCCTGAAGCGCCAGCACTTCGATCGGCTGGTCGTCCCGGCTCATTGTCATCTGGAACTTCGGCGCGGGGCCGGAGAGAAGCCCAAACCAAATGTAGCGCGAGAGCGTGGCTCCCGAATCGGGCAACTCATGTTCCTTGTAGAATTTCCTGACTTCTTCCACCGCGGGACCTTGCTGATGCTGCATTTGCTCGCGAAGGCGAGCGCGCAGGGGATGCCAGTTCTCCGCGCTGACATTCGATTCGAATCCAGCAGCGAGCAGCGCGCACATCGTCGTGAACATTGCCTCGCTGCCGTCCACAGTAACGTTTGTAACGGGCGCGGCGTGGCGGGGCCCTGGAGGTAAAGGCACCTGCCCGCTCGCGGTCAGCGACCCAAGAAAAAAGACCGCCATCGCGCACAAAGCCGCCGTCGTTACTCGCCGAAATTGCTTTATCATGAATTTAGCCGCAGTACTTGCTTGACTCGTTTCTATTTGAATCGCTTTCTCAATCTTTGAGGCTGGACAGACCTTCGCGTCTATCTCAATTTCCTCTGCCAACATCCCCTGGGGCGCTCACTCTCCTGTGGCTACCCTGCAGCATCCTGTCAATTTACAAGCGCCCTTCCCATCCGTCAAGGAATCACAGCGCCGTTCCGCTCGCGCCGCATCCAACTCTTGCAACTCCCCAGGCATCTGCTAACAGTGAGGATGCGTTCACACCTGCCGCGGGATGGCTCGACGCTATGCGTTCCCTGTCTGCGAATGAATTGGCCTTAATCCTTGGTGTCTGCGTGCTGCCTGGATTGATGCCTTCGGCTGTTGCCGCCCAATTAGTTCGCGCAGATGTCGCGGCTCAGACCCAACAATCTTCGGCTCAGGCGTCGGCTCAGGCGTCTGCCCAGGATCCGCCCGCCGCTTCCCTCCCGTCCGGAAAACTTCGAGTTTCGCAGGAAGTTCAGCTTACCGGTGATTCCTCCTGGCTCGACACCGGCATCGACGTGCGAGCGGGCGAACACGTCGTTGCCACCGCCAATGGATCGTTGCGCTACGCAGACCAGCAAACCGACACCGCTCCTACTGGAGTCGCTCGCGGCTTCAAGGATCTTCTGCGAAATCTTCCCTTCAACGAAGCCGGCCGCGGCGCGCTCATCGGCCGCATTGGTGAGGCAAACTTCTCCAGGCCATTTCTCATCGGCACAAAGCGCGACCTCGTCTCCCCTGTCTCCGGACACCTCTCGATCGGCATCAATCAACTCAGCAGCGACACGGGGGATGGCACGTACACCGTTCTTATCGAAATTTACGCCGCCGATGCGAATTCCGTCCTCTACACGGCCAAAACGGTGCCAAACATCCATGGCGTCGACAATCGTCTCTTTTCCAAGATCCCGCGCCGCATCTCTGATAAAGCCGGCGATCCCGGCGACATGGTCAACTTCCTGATCATCGGCTCACAGGACTCCATGGAAAAAGTCTTCAACGCCGCAGGGTGGGTCAAAGTCGACGCCAACGTCGCCGACACAATTCTCCACGGCATCCTCGAAAGTATGTCCAAGGAATCCTATCTCACCATGCCCATGAGCCCCCTTTACCTCTTTGGCCGGCAGCAGGATTACGGCTGGGCCCACGCCGAGCCCATCTCCGTCGTTGCCTCGCGCAATCACTTGCGTATTTGGAAGGCGCCTTTTGAAGTCAATGGCCAGATGCTCTGGGTCGGCGCCGCCACTCACGACGTCGGCTTTGAAAAGGATCAACGCAACAACGGCGTCACGCACAAAATCGATGCCAATGTCGACCTCGAGCGTGACTATGTCGAGAAAACGCTAGCCTCCACCGGGCAGGTCGACGAAGTTACTCACATCCTCCCTGACAACCCGATGCAAGAGGCCAAGACCGCCACTGGCGGCAGCTTTCATTCGAACGGCCAGGTCCTTGTTTTGAAACTTGGAGAATCTCCGCAGAAGCACTGAGAAAATCCACAAACGCGACGACTCCGCGGGAGCGAGAAGACCAAGCCACACCGTATCCGGATAATTTAGCCGTGCCAGCCCCTTGGAGTGTCTGGACGAGGCACGAGACGAAATTCCAAGTATTGGAGTATGATGGCCCCCACTGGTTGCTAGCCGCTCGGCTCGTCACCTTTGACCGGAGCACATCATGCCCGTGACCAAACCCCCGAATGAAGCAGCTCGCCTCGCAGCTCTTGAACGATACGCCATCCTCGATACCGATCCGGAACAATCTTTCGACGATCTAACTCACCTGGCTTCCTTTATATGTAAAACTCCCATTGCCTTCATCTCTCTGATCGACGGAGACCGCCAGTGGTTCAAGTCCCGCGTAGGCGTCACGGTTTCCGAAACGCCACGCGAGGTCGCTTTTTGCTCCAGCACAATTCTGCAGCCGGACATACTGGTGGTTCCAGACGCGCTCCAGGACGAACGCTTCCGCAACAATCCCTTCGTCGTGTCGGACCCGCACATCCGCTTCTACGCGGGAGCACCGCTCATCAACGAGGATGGCTACGCGCTTGGCACGATTTGCGTGGTTGACCAGGCTCCCCGCGAATTGACCCCTGAAGAACGGGACGCCCTCAAGGCCTTGAGCCGCCTTGTCCTGGCCCAGATGGAGTTCCGCCGCAATCTGATCCTGTTGAAGGAAGCTCTGAGCGACCGCACCAAGGAAGAGCACGAGCGCGAACAAGAACTCCTCAAAGTGCAGGCAACCCTGATGCGCGTCCTCGGCCTGCGCAGCTCTGCCTCGGCCTGATAATCCCGCTAAGCGATCCGTGTAAACATATTTGACGCGGAGCTTGCGAAAAGACTCACTCCTGCCCGTCGAGCCACCTTGTCAGACATTGTTCAGTTTGTAGTACAATAGGGCATGCGTTATGCGATCCAGGCAAGGCTTGATCCTCAGTCACGGAAGACGCTGGCAGCGCTGGTTCGGGAACTGGGCTGGACCCCTTCGCAGGTCGTCAGGGAGGGGTTGCGTATTTTGGAAGCAAGCCGCTTGCGCAGGAAGAAACGGGGAGTCATTGGCCTAGGAATGTTTCGTTCCAGAGTATCCGATCTTGGCTCCAGCAAAAAACACTTGCGGAATTTCGGGCGGTGAAGCCCACACTTCTCGATACCGGTGTCATCGTAGCCCTGTTGGACCGCAGTGAAAAGTTTCATCAGGCGTGTGCCAAAGCGGTCCAGGCAATCGATGCGCCTCTGGTCACTTGCGAAGCCGTCATCGCCGAAACCTGCTATCTGCTGCGCAATCTCCCGGGCGCGCCAGAAGCCGTCATCGAAAACGTTTCGGCCGGCATTTTTCAGATCCCTTTTCAACTCTCAAAGCACACGGCTGGCCTGAAACAAATCCTCAAAAAATACCGAGACCGCCGCATCGATCTCGCGGACGCCTGCCTGATTCGTTTGGCCGATGAGTTTGAGACGCCGGACATCCTCACCCTGGACAAAGACTTCCAAATTTATCGCTGGGGCAAATACAAATCCTTCCGACTGCTGCTTGACCTGGAATAGTCATGGCTTCCTTCATCGGCCCGACAACTACTTCTTCTCTTTCCCTTCGCGAGTCTTCGCGCACTCTGCGTCTCTGCGCTTTTTTTCTTTTTTCTGATTGTTTTCTCCAAGAGCTTAGACAGCGCCAACCGCGCGCCGCAGCACTTCGCGCGAAACATTGGCTCCGCTGACGATCAGCACTGCCTTTTCGCCGAAGTTCGCACCACCGCCCAATAAAGCCGCCGTACTCGCCGCACCCGCTGGCTCGGCCAAAACACGTTCGTCCATAAGCAGCGTGCCAATCGCGCGCAACATCTGCTCCTCGCTCACCAGCACCACGTCGCCCACGAGGCTCCTGATGTCTCGCACGTTCGCAGCCTCCGGTGTTCGCGTCGCCAATCCGTCCGCTATCGTGTCGCACGTCTCCGTGCCCACGACTCTGTCTTCCTTCCACGACTGGTAATAGGCCGGAGCTCGCTCGGCCTGCACTCCGATAATTTTCACATCCGGCGCGAGATGCTTTGCTGCCGCGGCAATCCCGCGAATCAACGCTGTATCGCCCATCGGCACGACAATCGAGCTGACCCCGGGAAGTTGCTCCAGGATTTCGCACCCGATCGTCGCCGGCCCTGCCGGCAAATCCACATCGGTCGCATCATTCAAAAAATATACGCCCGGCCGCTTCGCATAGTCCGCCGCCAGTTCGAATGCCGCCGCCAGGTCCGCGCCACCGCTCTCGACAATCTCCGCTCCCAGGGCAGCAATTCGTCCGCGTTTCACGGGGTTGCATCCCGCTGGCAGAAAAATCCGCGCCGCGATGCCAAGAAGTTTCGCCGCATACGCCACCGCCGCCCCATGATTCCCCGTGCTCGACGCAATCACTTCTTCGACGGCGCCCTTCTTCAACCTCGTGGCCAGCGCGTACAATGCCCCGCGCACCTTGAACGACCCAGTCGGTAGCTCCGTCTCCAATTTCAAATAAACGCGCTTCCCCGTCTGCTCGCTCAAAAACGGCGCGGCCACCAACCGCGTCACCGCAAAATGTTTCGCCAGAAACGTCCGCGCCTTCCGAATCGTCGCAATGTCTGGCTGGATTCGCAGATGCGCCTCATCCACCAACGTGCCGAATCTCTCCGGGTTTAATTGTATCCAGGGCAACCAAACACTCCGCTACATGCGGAAGCACATCAATCATTTGATTCGTCTTGGCTCGAACGACCAGGACCGCGATTTTCAGATTTGCCAGATTTTGTTGGAAGGCCAGTCCTCTGTCGAGGGTGATAAGGACTTCGAATCGGTTCTGCGCCAAGCGCAACAATTCTCCGTTGGTCTTTCCTGCAAAACCAGCTTCGGGAACTGTATGGCAGCTATGTCCGTGAGAATTAAAACTGGTCTTGAGAGGCCTCGGAACGCACTCATCCAGCAAGCTGTTCACTTGAGTTGAGCGAGGACCAATGCCTTGGCCTCTTCGAGCGCACCAATGGCTGCCTCGCGGGTCACTGTGGGAAAGTCGTCGAGGAATTCATCAAGCGTCTGACCGCCCTCGAGGTAATCAAGCAGCGCTTGAAACGGCACGCGCGTGCCCACAAATACAGGTACTCCACCAAGAATTTCCGGGTTTTTCACGATGACACTGGTATCCATGTGTTTGTCTTCTGTCGTGAGTCTATCAAGAAACGAATACCCTTCAAAGCCTCTTCCCGTCACTTGCTTTTACCTCGCCGTCCTCATGCCATCCACACCCCGTCTAAGCCAGCCCACAACCCCTCGAAATCAGTTATCATCGAACCACCTTAGTCGCTGGGTCGCGAGTGCCCGAAGCAGACCAATGGAGGTAACGCGAACATGCGAGCCCTTTCTTGGATTCGATCCTTCCTGCAGGACATTCGCTACGCGGCACGCGGTCTCCGAAAAAATCCCGGCTTCGTATTGGTCGTTGTGCTCTCTCTCGCTCTGGGAATCGGCGCCAACAGCACTATCTTCAGCGTTATGGATGCCCTCCTTTATCGCTCGCTACCTTTCCCGCGCCCAAATAGACTCGTCGTTATCTGGGAAACGCCTCTCGGCCAACCCGACAATTTTCAGTCTCCTCCCATCGCCGAGCTCCTCGATTGGAAAGCCCAAAATCACGTCTTCGATGACATCGCTCTCACCAGCGGCACCGAGCCCGCTACCGTCGCCGATGCCAACGGCTCGGAAGCCATCCGGGTTCAGGATGTCACTCCCAACTACTTCGATCTGCTTGGCGCAAAGCCCGTCCTCGGCCGAGTGTTCACTGCCGACGAAATGCAGGAGCTAACGCAAACCGTGGTCCTCAGCAATTCGTTTTGGAAGACCCATTTCAAGTCCGATCCACATGTCCTCGGCAAATCCTTCACCATCCGCACCACCGGAATTCTCTGCACTGTCGTCGGTGTCATGCGTCCCGCCTTCGCCGATCTCTACGGCGCACCCGTGGATCTCTGGCAACCCAAAAATCCAGCCAGTTCCAGATATGCCGCTCGTCAGGATCATTGGCTCATCCCCATCGCGCGCCTTAAGGATGGCGCCACACTCGCGCAAGCCCAATCAGAAATGGACCTCATCGCTCGCCGCATCGAGCAAGCTCATCCCGAAACCAACAAAGGCATCGGTAAGCGCCTCATGCCTTTGCACGAAGCGCTTTACGGCTGGGCTCGTCAGCCCCTCTATCCTCTCTTTGGCGCCGTTGCGTTCGTCCTTCTGATCGCCTGCGCCAACGTCGCTAACCTCTTGCAGTCCCGCACGGAAACTCGCCGCAATGAATACGCTGTGCGCGCTTCGCTCGGCGCCAGCCGTATTCGCTTGATCCAGCAATTACTCGCGGAAAGTCTTCTGCTTGCAGTCACTGGCGGTGTTCTGGGCATTGTTCTTTCCATCTGGGGCATCCAGCTCTTTCGCAAACTCGCGGGAGACATACCCGGCTCGCAAAATTTCACGATTGACGCTCGCGTCCTTCTATTCACTCTCGCTACCTCTCTCTTGACCGCGCTTCTTTTCGGGTTGATTCCCGCCGCGCAAGCATCAAACCCCAATTTGAACAAAGCGCTTCGCGAAAGCGGCCAACGTACTTCTGCTGGAGGACGCGGTCTCACACGGCACGCTCTTGCTGTCTGCGAAATCGCTCTTGCCATGGTTCTTCTCATCGGCGCGGGGCTGATGATCAATTCGATTCTGCGCCTGCACCGCGCCAATCCCGGCTTCGATTCCAGCAATCTCCTCACCATGCGCATTGAATTGCCGGAAGGCGGCAACTACATGCAGCGCGTCCCAGGCGGCGACCTGGAGCGCGCCACGCCGCAAGTCACCGCTTTTTTCCAACAACTCCTCGAGCGCATCGCCGCTCTTCCCGGCGTCGAGTCCGCCGGCTCCATCACCGGCCTTCCCACTCATTTCTCCGAGTTCTATTCGTACTCGATTCTCGGTCATCCCGCGCCTCCGCCAAATCAACGGCCACAAGCCGGATACAACGAGGTCAGCCCAGGCTTTTTCCGCACGCTTAAAATTCCGCTCAAAAAGGGACGCTACCTCGACGAGCACGATTCGCAAGGTGCGCCCTGGGCCGTTGTCGTCAACGAAGCCTTCGCGCGGAAGGAATTCCCCAACGAAGATCCCATCGGCCGCCAATTGCTCCTGCGCTACGATCCGTATCCGGTGGATGAGGAGCGCCCGCGCGCTATCGTCGGCGTGGTTGGTGACGTGAAGCACTTTGGACTGCAACAAAAAGCGCCGCCATACATCTACTCTTCGTTCGTTCAGCAACCCGCCGTGTTTCCTGGCGGAGCCATCGTGGATCATCTGTGGCAAGAGCTGGCGATTCGCACGCCACGCGGCGTTAACAACGCAAATCTGGTTTCCGCCGTAAAAAAGATCGTTTACGACCTCGATCCCGAGCAGCCCATCACCAGAGTCATGACGATGGATCAAATCCTCGACGAATCCATCGGAGACAATCGCTTTTACATGCGGGTGCTCGGCATCTTTGCCGCAATGGCTGTGTTGCTCGCGCTGATGGGAATTTATGGTGTGATGTCCTACTTCGTGAACGAGCGCAGCCGCGAATTCGGGATTCGCGTGGCTCTCGGCGCGCAGCCGTCAGACGTGCTCGGCCTCGTAACCAAAACCGCTCTAAAGCTCGCTCTCATCGGTGTCGCTGCGGGCGTCCTCGTCGCTCTCGGCGTCGCGCGCCTCATCACAACATTTCTCTATGACGTCGCCCCCAGCGACCCACTCACCTACTCTGCGGTCGCCGCAGCTCTCATTGCTGTCGCGATGCTTGCGACTTACATTCCCGCGCGCCGCGCGACCAAAGTCGACCCCATCACCGCCCTCCGGTACGAATGAATTATTTTGGGGAAGTGACGGATCGTTAGATACGCATTGCGAATCTTTGTTGCGCGCTGCACTCGCGGAATTAGCGATCCTGCTTGCCCTCCAGCAGCGTGTTCAGTAGGCCAGCGAGTTGCGCTTCCTGCCGCAAGACAGCCGGTTGATGTTCGGCGGCGCCATCGCTGTTCGTGAGTTGCGCGAGGGTCGCTGCCAGATTCCTTACAGCCACGTCGTGCGGTACATAAGTCCGATCCGCCGGCATGACAGCCTCCCAGCCCGATTCCGTTCGCCGCAGTTCCCATCGAACTTTTTCGTGCCGCCGCTTCACTTGCGCTGCCCCGCCGCCAATCATCACTCTCGAATCAACCGCTAACCGCGCCCAGCCGTGGTCGCGCTTGACGTCTACCCGCTCCACACGGAATTGCTCGACGATGACCATTGGCAACTGCGCCTTCATCGGATCATCGCTACGCAACACGCTCCCGCTCGCGTCGCTCAACTCGGAGATTCCTTCCTCCACTTCCTCGCGCGTTGGGGGCTTGTTTCCTGTGGCGATCAGTACGCTTGCGGGCATCTCGAACGCTTCCGCCTTCTCCATGACCGGCGACGCAGGCGGCGCGGGGGGTCCATAAATCACGTCAGTCTTCTCGGAAGCTGCTGACGGCGGCCGGTTCGAGGGGTCAAAGCCTGCCGGGGCCCGCTCCTCGACAACCGTGCCCACACTGCGCTGCCTATGGTTAGTCGAAATCCTGGAAACGCCCGCCGTATTCGCCGCGCGTAGAACTCCACCCCTCTCCACTTTGTACCGGTAAAATCGCGGTCTACCCCGCGACCTCCAATAGGGTGCCTCGTAATCCTGTGCCTCCAATCCCGTTCTCACGAGACTGTAAAAACTGTGTTGCAGCGGATCGACAACGATTCCCACATGCCCCCGCCACGCAATCAGGTCGCCCGCGTGCGGGTTTTTCACTCGCTCAAAATTCTCGTTGCCCGCATAAATCTCGAAGGAACTCGCGTACGGATAGTCAAACCCAGCATTCGCGTAAATCTGATGAACGAGGTGAGAGCAGTCACGCATGCCTCCCGCCGGCTGATCCTGTTGCCAGGCCACGTTCACGATTGACCGCCCTTCTTCAAGGGTCAACAACCGTTGGCCAGGATCGGACTCGTGTACGGGCACCGCTACCTGCGCCCTCGCGGACGCAACCCCAGCCACGCACACACATAACGCAAGCCTGCACGCCTTCGCGAAAACAGCAACGAACCCGCGTCCCACAAGCCATTTGAATCTCGTCAGCTTGGCACTCATCGAAACACACCTCCAGCACGTGTAGCGAGCACATGCAGGGACAAACGTCCCCTATCTCAAGAAAACATTCGGGGCCGTGACGGGCAATGGGACTTGTCCTGGGCGTACTTGGCCTATCGGCCAGGGCTGGCATCGTTCGAATTACTTGAGGTGCTGGGGCTGAATCTGGATCCAAGGGGAGGCCTGGGGCTGCTCCCTATTCCTGATTTACTGTTACTTGGATCGTAGTGGAATGGCAGAGGTTGCCCGAAACGCCTGTCACCGTGTGCGTGTAAGTTCCCGCCCGGGTGCTTGCGGGTGGCTCTGACTTGAAAAATTCATGAAGGGTCGTCCACCCTGGTCACAGGATAGGCTAGCTAAACCGATGGAGCGCGGCCCTTAAAAAGGTGCGCCCCGTCAGTTCAAATGCCTCTTAATGTAGCGAATGCCCTTCCGCAGTCTCGTCTTGCAAGGCCGCCATTCATCGCCGCCAACTGCAACTGCTCAGCACGCGGCTACACGTCCGCGAAGCTTCCAGCTATGTCCGCCTGTCTCGCGAACCGGTTTCGAACTTACGATCTGCGCTAGCTGCCGAAATGCAGCGCGCTCCTAGAAGTAAAAGCGAAGCGAGAGTTGCAAGTTTCGCTCGCCGCTGCCGCTCGACCCGCCACCCTTGCTGAGTACCTTTCCGAAGGTCGTAAGATTTGTCGGATTGAGGCCTATGTTGGTTGTCCCGCTGCAACCGCTGCTCCCGCACCAATTTGGATGGTTCCAGACGTTGTACGCCTCAGCGCGGAACTGAAATCCTCGTTTCTCGTTTATCGGAAACGATTTAAACAGGCCCATGTTCCAGTTCGAGAATCCTGGCTGATGGATGAGGTTGCGGACAAGCTGACCATTGAAAGTTCCTGCCGCTGGCTGGGTAAAAATGGGTGATCCATCAGGGTTGGTTGTGGCGAACCACTGCCCCTTCGGGCCAAACGTACCAATGATGTGTGGATTCCCGTTGACCACCCAATACTGGCCATTCACGCCGCAGCCAAAGTTCGAATCCAGACCCACGCCGGCGTAGTCATTAGGTCCTGCTACGCTGCAAGGCAATCCTGTCTGAAACTGCGTGATTCCGCTGATCTGCCATCCACCAAGCGCCTTGCTTGCAAGGCCTGTCTGGTGACGGAGAAACGGAAGCTGGTAGAGGTAATTGATGACCACGATATGGCGAGCATCGAATTCAGACGGCCCCCACAGCATCGCCGGGTTATATGTGTTAGGAATCACATCTCGCTGATTCGAGCCGTTATCCATGCTCTTCGAGAGCGTGTAAGACGCGCCGAACTGCAGGCCATTGTCAAAGCGGCGGGTCCAGGATACCTGGAGCGATTCATAGATGGAATTTGCCACATTATCCGTTTCCCGAATCGATCCGTAACCTTTGAATGGCCTCAGGGCATTGATGTTGACCCCGGGGTTAGCCGCGACTACGGCTGTGGTCGGCTGGTTGATGTCGGACTCTCGTTGCAAGTGCAAGCCACGGCGGCCCACGTACCCAACGCTGAGGTGCGACTTCCAGAACAGTTGTCGCTCAACAGTGAAATTCCAGGCCCATGCTTCAGGGCTCTTGAATGCTTTGCTCTGCGTGGTCACCACCAAAGGTATGCTGGCGGCCCCGCCAGCTCCTGGGTTATCCACTGAGCCGAACGAGACGCTCGCGTTCGGTTGGAAGGGCGGATTGCCTCCGAGGAAGACCGAATCGCTTACGCCCAACCGGGTAAAGAAGCGTGCCCCGCCGGCGCGAACCACCGTTTTGTCATTTATCTGGTAGGCCACGCCAAAGCGCGGTTGTATGTCGCCCCATTGGATGTCGGAGTAATGATTGGAGACACCGCGAAACAGACCGTTGTACAAACTGGAAGAGGCTTCGGGCACGCGGCCGATGGCGGAGGTCGGGAACCCGTTTCCAGGAATGACCATTCCATTGTAGAGCTGAGCTATCGTCGGCGTTCCGGTGATGAGACCGGTCGTGGGACTAATCGTCACCGCTATACTCGGATTGTAAAGGCTCGGATCGAAAGCGATCATGTTTGCCCAGATCGCATGATAGGGAACATTGACGGTGTAACGCAGGCCGTAGTTGATGGTTAGATTTTGCTTGGCCTTCCAGGAGTCTTGAGCAAAGCCCTCGTACATATTGGACCGAAATACGGTGTATGCGCGGTGCCCAATTTCCGAGTAGGTATCGAATAGACCTAATGCTGCGTTCGCCGCTGCGGCCCCGGTGGACGCCAAAACGTAACCAGGCCGCACGAAACTCCCTCCGTTGTTGCTGAAGAGGAATTGGCCATTCTGATTGTTCGTACACGTAGAACAGGCCTGTACGTTGATTTCGTCATTGTCATTCTCACCGGAATATTCGTACAAGGCGCCGAACTTCAGCGTGTGGTTTCCTCGGACCCAGGTAAAACTGTCGGACGCGTCGTAGATCGGCCCTGCGGAATGCGAGGGATAGGGTCCGCCGCTCAGCCCGGAGAAATTGGACATATTTACCGTGGGAATGCGCGTCGGGAGCAGCTTCCCGGCCGGAAATATGTACGGATAATTCAGGCCGAAGAGCCCGGCACCTTGTACCGCGCCAGTGGTGCGATCCAGAAAGTGCGCGGAGTCCACGGGGATGTGGACGATATCCTGGCTATAGGAAACCAGGACCTCATTCACCTTCGTGGGACTGATGGCCCAAACGTGATCAATGGAGTTCGTCTGATTCGGGCGATCGAAGAACTTCGGGGTTTCGTTGGTGCCGCCGTCGAGCGGTTGGTACTCCCAAAAAGTGAAGTAGACGCGGCGGAGGCGGAGCCGCTGTTTATCCGTCAGGTTAATGTCAACAGCCACGGTATCCTTCCGCTGGTACTGCGGGTGCTGCGCCGAGAAAAACCAGTTTTGATTTCCGTTAATGGGCGTGGTGAGATTCGGCGCTGGATAGGAATTCAAAATCCCGAGTCCGTTGGTGGTGGCTGTCGATCCGGTTGTTACGGTTCCCGGCGCGGGCAGGATGTTGCCGGGAATTGGCAAACCGGTCTTTGGATCCACAAGCTGTACGACTTTCCCATAGAAAATATTGGTGGGACTCAGCAGCTCGCTGAAGTCGCCTTGCCGCATCTTGAGCGTGGGAACTGTCAGAGCGTTTGAATCCGTAAAGATGTACCTTACCCATTCCTCTCCCCAGTACCAGAAAACCTTCGTCTTGTCCGTATTGAAATGGTTGGGAATGTAAAGAGGACCGCCAATGTTGAACCCGAATTGATTGTAGTGGATTGGCGCGGTGATGTGACTGGTCCTCGGGACCGCGTTGCGCTGCCAGGGGTTCGCATTGAAGACCGTATTGCGGACGTATTCATACGCCGCTCCGTGGAAATCTTGCGAGCCGCTCTTGGAAGTAATGCGGATCTGCCCGCCGGAGGACCGGCCAAATTCAGCGGCATAATCCGCTGTCAGGATCTGAATTTCCTGCGTCGAGTCCACGTCTGCGGCGCCGATGCTCGTGCCGTTGGAACGCGTGCGCACGGCAGGTGCGCCGTCAAAGGTGATCAGGCTCTCTGGTGTGCGCGCGCCGTTGATGTTCGACGGGCCCTGAGAAAAATTGAAGCTGAGGCTTGCAAGTGAGCCGCCCCGTGTACCGGGCACCAAGTTCGCCATGAAGATTGGATTGCGCCCGTTGAGCTCGAGCGAGTCAAGCTGCTCGCGGGTGACGAGTTTTTGCACGGTTGCTGATTCCGTCTGCAGCGTGACCGCCGATGCCGAAACCTCGACAGTTTGATTGGCGGAACCCACGGCCAGCGTCGCATCAATTACCAGATCACCGCTCGGATCGAGCTTGTTGTTCGTGGATTGGTACCTTTGAAATCCGGCAGCCTCGGCTGTCAGCGTGTACAAGCCGGGCGGAACGTTGCTGATGACGTAATAGCCCGACTCGTTCGTGTTTGTCAGACGTTCAACGCCGCTGTTGTTCCTGACAATGATTTTGGCGTTCGCCACGGTGGCTCCCGAGGGGTCCTTAACGAAGCCAGAAATTCTGCCGAGGTCAGACTGCGCGAACAGGATCCCCGACGTCACAAGACTGATGAACAGCAGCAAGGCGGTCATACGGAATGCGTTCCGTGCGTTTTTCATACTTGCCTCCGAGTCTCGAAGTCTCCAACCCTAGGTTCCGTTTAGAGCATTCGCCCGGCCGGTAAGAAACTCGGTGATAGCCTGCATTTTGAACCGCAGAGCTACTCCACAGGCCGAGATTGGCAAAGAGTCTCTACCCGCTTTGTGGGGGAGTCAAGCCTCTTGTTTCCGAATTCACGGCAACAGCCCCGGCGAAGTCTAGTACTCCATTGCTATATAAGAAGCGATCTCAATTCCGCGTGAACTACGTGTTTAGAAATTGTGAATGTGATCGGCACCAAGTTAGCCTCATCCCCCGGCCGAAGGTTCTAACTTTGTTTCACTTGACTTGCAGAATCCGCTCACCGGCCAGCGACGGCTCCCGTGGCTTGCATTCTCCTCGATTCGTTCCACAGATGAATGTACGGCTCCAATTCCTTCATCATTTTCTGGAATTGAGGCAGGTCCAGCGATTGCGCGCCGTCGCTGATCGCTTTTTCCGGCGCTGGGTGAACTTCCACGATCAGACCGTCGGCTCCAATCGCCACGGCGGCGCGCGAAACGGCGGGCACCAGGCTGCGCTTCCCTGTTGCGT
>Ga0070705_100000535_pt1 | contig 21953 bp, 16 predicted proteins | sample KBSK5253metaG_FD_65455 | JGI IMG/M metagenome (GOLD analysis project Ga0070705, IMG submission 65455) | Corn, switchgrass and miscanthus rhizosphere microbial communities from Kellogg Biological Station, Michigan, USA - KBS K5-25-3 metaG | ecosystem: Host-associated > Plants > Roots >... | reverse complement strand
ATGCGCTCAATCCCTCCCGCCGGAGCGAAGTCTTCCGGCGCCTCGTCGGGGGAGGTTATGAGTATGTCCTTATCCATTCTGGTTTTCATTTATTCGTCCGTGTTCGCGGCTATCTGGTCGAACTAAAAGGCGCCCCTATTCAGCGGCGCCTCAGATTGAGCAATTAGTGGTTGACATCGGGCAATGCAATACATAAGATTGCACGTTTTCAAACCGCTATAATACAACATAATCAGCGATTAATCTAGATGCAATACAAGATAGGCAAGATGTCTCCAACTCAAGAGATAACTTTAGCAATGTTAGGGGTTATCAGCTTCCTCATCACGTCTCCGGAAAGTGCTCTTCGGACATCGAGTCCTAACTCGCTCCAATAGAAGGCCAACCAAGGGTTCACATTGCGACTGTTTGAAATCAACTCGCGGGTACACGGCAGCAGCTTTGATCAGGTTACGGACGGCGAGTTGTCCTCGCTGGCGGACCTTGGCTTCGATGCGCTCTGGATGATGGGCGTCTGGGAGATCAGCGATGGCGTAAGAAAGCTGTCCAAAGTAGTTTCAGACGACTACGAGGGCTCGCCTTATGCCCTGCCGACCTATGAGCTCAACCGCGAGTTGGGGGGCAGAAACAAGTTCGTGCGGCTGGTCAAGCGCGCACACGACGCCGGTCTCTCGGTGATTGTTGACTTCGTGTCAAACCACATGGCGGTTGATTCTCCCTGGATCATTCGGCATCCCGATTTCTTCATTCGCAGCGATCCCAACGCGCGAAAACAATCCACCAATGAATTCTTTCTTCACAAATCCGGTGAAGTTGTTGCCTTCGGGCGCGACCCATACTTCGCTCCGTGGAATGACACGGCGCAGCTTGACTACACCAACGCGCGGCTGAGGACTCGCCTGATTCAGGAGTTGAAACGCATCAGCAAGATTGCCGATGGTGTGCGATGCGACATGGCCATGCTGGTGCTGAAGGATTGCTTTCACAGGTTGTGGTATCCCGAGCTTCCTGATTCGGAGTTTGATGCGAGGTGGCCGCAAGAGTTTTGGAGTCAGGCCATCAGTTCTGTAAAAGAGGTTAGTCCTGAATTCCAGTTTATCGCCGAAGCGTATTGGGATAAGGAACAACAACTCAATGACCTCGGCTTCGATTTATGTTACGAGAAGAAGTTATACGACGCACTTGTTGCTCACGATGCAGGCCGTGTTTTGGAGCGACTCCAACGAAACAGCGCGGCGCTAAGTCAATCGCTTTACTTCATTGAGAATCACGACGAGCCAAGGGCGGCATCGGTGTTTAGCAATTCGGACAATCTGGCGGCGCTGGCGTTAATCCTTAGTGTTCCGGGTTCGGTCTTGATTCACGAAGGTCAGATGGAAGGAAAGCACGAGCGCCTTCCGGTTCAGCGAACCAGGCCGTTAAACCAGGAGCTGCCCGATCCAGCATTGAAGCAATCCTGCATTCAACTGCTGCGGGTCACCAACGAAGACGTTTTCAAGAAAGGTGAATTCCAACTCTTCGACCCGGGCGTCTATGGAGCAATAGGATTCATACGAAGAGATCAACAACGAGTGGTTGTCTATTTAGGTCAAATCTCCGAAGCGTGGCACCGCTTCAACGCTCCGCAGATGAACCTCTCGCAAGTCGCTCGCGCAGTTGGCGAGCAAAGCCAATTGCGTCTGACAAGTCTGCTCACCTCCCGGACAGTCACGGTGCAAGGAAGCAACACAGAGTTCCATGTGGAAATGAGTCAGCTAGGTGTTGACGAGGACACCAAGTTTTGCCTGCTAGAAGCCTCCTCCGCTTGACACTCCTGACCTGGGCTTCTCCTTCACATCATACTCAATACCATCCGCAGCAATGACAGCTTCTGCAAACAAAGTCTAATCTCGCGAATCGTGAATTGTCTCTCCGGGGCATTACGTCATGACTAATGGGTAAGACACCAGGCGAAGCGAGACATACGCCGGCCAAACAAGCCGGACGACAAGGAAGGGGTCCGTAACCCGGTAAACGAAACAGAGTTCAGGCGCGGCCAGCCGAGAGCGTAACGGCATTCACCGATCGCGTGAGCAAACCCTCCAGGGTTGCTTTCATTGCGGCCGGGCGGCGGAGAATCCGCAAGCGTAATACGTAACACATTTTGGGCGCGTCGGATGACGCGTGGAGGGTGGCGTCGCCAGCGCGGCCCGGCAATGTCGCGGTCGCTGCCAGACGGTTCCCAACAGGGAGGTTCAATGATTAGCGTGCCCGGTTCGTCGGTAATTAGAACGTGGCCGAAGGCGCCAACTGGCCGTGCCGGGCTTAAACATACGTATCGCGTCTTGGCCGGTCCCCGATTCGTTGTGCGCATAGCTTTCTCGATTTCGCTCGGCCTCGCGGTGGCGCTGGTGGGGCCAAGTCTCCGTGCGCATCAGACGGCGGAGCCGAGTCCAGATTGCCCCGCGACTCAGACGAGAATCAATCTCGTATTCATCATCGACCGCTCTGGAAGCCTCGCACATAAGATCAATCCACCTCACGAACAAAACGAAGGGCGTGGACAAACATACAACGTTGAAATCGAGGGAGTAAGGCGCGCGCTCCTCGACTCCTCAGTAATACCCCGCGACGGCTCGGTTTCGGTGGGCGCGGTACTGTTCGATGGTGAGGCTTCGGTGGCTCTGTCACTCACGCCGCCAATAAACTCGGACGGGGCGGCCCAAGCCATCGCCGCCCAGGTCGAGACGCTTCATTGCTTGGATCTCGATAGCGACATCGCCTCGTGCCCAGCGGGCGACACCAACTTCGACACGGCGATCAGACAAGCCGACCAGATCGCCCGATCACGATCAGGCGCGCGCCGTGTGTTCATCATGTCTACGGACGGTGAGGCTACGGACCTGGATAAGGGTGTCAGTGCATCCAATTCGGCCCGCGAGAATGCGAGCAAGGAGGGGGTCAAAGCCGAGCTTGACGTAATCTTGATAGGAGTCCCGGCCGAAAAGCTCAACGAGAGCCAAGAGGCAGTCAACAAAGTTGTATTTCCATCCCCGCCGACCGACTTGCCTGGAGCCGTCGAAATTATCACCAAGCGCAACGACTGCAACGGAAGCGGCGCACCATTCGAGTCACTCTTTGAAGAGGGCTGCCAATGCGAGATAAGACAGTTTGCCGACTTCACGCGCAGGGCGCTCAGGAGCGATGTACCCTCGAGCAATCTCACAGTAACAACCTCCTTTGATCCGATTCCGAGTACGCCCTTTCTGGAAGGAACTCCGCTTTCACTCCGCCAAGCGATTGAGATGGCAAACAGCAACGGCGGTCACACTGCTATCACCTTCAACCTCAGCTCCGAAGACAAGATCCTTAAACCCAACGTTCCCTTACCTCCGCTCACCGCCCCAGACATCACCATCTGCGGATGCGCCGCGGACTGCGCGCCTTCAATCCCGGATAAGGTGAGTTGCTCGCAGGCATCGCTACGCGAGGAAAAGCGCTGCCAGCCGACCGTGACGATCGACGGGCAAGGGAAACTTCAGGACGGAATACTCATTCGCTCCAACCGCGACGTCGTCCGCGGACTCCAAATCATCAACTTCGTTCATGCAGGAATTGTCATCCAGCCGGTCTGCCCATCCGATAACACCGGATTCAATCGGATCGAACTCAACAAACTCGAGGACAACACCAAGGCAGGCATCTGTGTGCTCGATCCACCGCCGGGTCACGGCAACGCCGTAACGCACAACATTGGCAACACGATCTCTATGAACGACATTTCCGGCAGCGAAACTCCGATCGATCTGGGCAGCGCCGCGCCTTTCCCGCCGAGCGCGCCAATGAGCGTTTGCGACGGACCAACCCCCAACGATATTGGAGACGGCGACGAAGGTCCTAACACGCTCCTCAACTATCCTGCGCCGTTTACCGCGGATACGGCAGGCAATACCGTGACTGTAACAGGCAGGGTCAACATCCCTGCCGTAGACCACCCGATCAACGAGCAAGCAGTGGTCGAGGTGTTCGCCGTCACGAAGGTTCATCCAGCATCGGGCGCGGCAGTTGTCGACGCAGTGACATTCTTCGGGAGGATATTTTTAGACGAGATGGAGGGGGGTGCGTTCAGCATGCGGTTCACGGACGTGCCGGTGTCACCGATCAATGGCTATACCGCGGCGTTCACTGATCGCGCAGGAAACACCTCGGAGTTGATACCCGTCTGCAGCGGTCCGCCAAAACCGAAGCTCTTCCCGCAATCGATCGAGTTCACTCGGGTGGATCCCACTGGCGAGCCGAGCAGCACCCCCCAGTCTCAATCGTTCACAATCGAGAATTGCGGGTGCTCCAAGCTCGATCTGAGCTTAGTCTCGATCGAGCGCGGAGGCAAAGATGTTGGAAGGTTGGTGAATCTGAACGATTCGAAGAAGGGCTCCGGCTTCTTCTCCGTGAAACAGATCAATTCCACGGGCGAGATAATCACAATAAATATTCCGAAGAACAACATATCGATCGACGCGGGGACGTTGCGGCGCTTCAGCGTAGAATTCAACCCGGTGATTCCTCGGGTCATCATGAAACCCGAAGAGGATGACCTGAAGGGGCTTTTCGCCAAACACGTTCTACCGGCCGACCTCGTGTCTGCTCTCAACTTCAAGCAAACTGGTAGCAGTGACCTCTTCACGATAAGTCTCATCGGCCACGCCACGACAGCCGTGAAGCTGATCGACCCGGTTACGCCGAGCAATCCCGCAAGCGTCACTCTCACCCGGTCTGGAGACGAGTTCGTCGTCACTTTCGCCGTTTTCGACTCCAACCTGGATGTCAACACCCCCACTCTCAAGGTCTCTTATGAATTCGTAGAGGATGGGGGGAAAATCCTCCCAGAGCCGCCCGACACCGACCTCGGCGATGCCATAAGGACACGTCAACCGCGATTGGTCCAAGGTCAAAGTTTCAAAGTCATACAGCGGTTTTCAAATGCTAGGCAACATAAGAACGTTAGCAGTGTGCGCGTAACGGTATCCGACGGCGAGACGACCGTCTCAGCTACTTCGAGCGCCGTCGTCTCATTGACTAGGACGGCCAGTACTCAGTCGTTGCGAGACGACCGAGACAGCGCATTGCTCCCGCCGATCATAAAACTCAGGCCGGCTTTCAATCGGAACGCGCCAGGCGCTGCATTGCCAAGCCCTGCCGTGAAACGATTGACGTCGGCTGCACCCCGCCCGCCGAATGCCAGAAACGCGATCCTCAAGGAGCGGAGCAGGACACAAAGAAGCACTCACTACCACCCGTGAGCCGCGCCTGTGACGAATGGGGCGCGCGAAAGGAGAAGACAGAATGGCAGGATGGGGGCATTCCTCAACTCGTTTATTCCTGACTCCGACATTGATCGCGAGCTTGATCGGAAGTTTGCTCGGCAGTTCGGCTCGTGGGGATGACCGCAGCGCGGTCAAGTCTTTTCGCATCCGAGCCGCCGCGTTCGCGCCTATCGGAAAGGTGTTCTCACTCGGCGAGATCGCAATCAATGGTCATGCGTCCGGCGGAGAGCAGCCGATTTGGAACGGGGACCTCGTGAAAGTGCCCGAAGGCGCATATGCGCGATTAGCGATTGAAGCGGTCGGCAAAGTCGAGCTTTCCCAAGCAACGGAAGCGAGGCTGGCGGTTAGTTTCACAAGGCTTGATAACGAGACCGTGACGTCCGGCTTGATACTCTCACTGACGAGGGGGGCTGCAACCGTTCGGCTATCAGAAGCAGCCAGTGCCTACCTCGAAGCGTGCGAGACTGTTTTTCTTGCTAGTGAGGGATCGAGCTTTCGAACGGAAATCAGCGCCGGTCGGGCGAATGTTTATGTCTTGCGGGGCAAAGTTGACGTCGAATCCAGCCCCCCAACGCGCACCTACGAGGTCGAGATGTACAAGTACGACTCGGCCAAGAAAGTTCCAACGGGTTCTCCTCTGCCACGCAATAAGCCGATAGAAAAGAAGTCTGGTGATAAGGAGAAACTTGCAGCAAAGTCCTCCTACACTGATGACGGGCGAGGCGAGGTGAATGCGACCAGCAATATCGTCCGCGCCGGTTTGGCACGTCGACTCGCCACTCAGGTCGGCCAGCCGCCGAGCGGCCAGAACGCCGGCGCGGATAGAACCATCAAATTTGAACTCGACAAGCCAGACGCCGGCACGCTTGTCTCAGACAGTGGCAGAGGACAAACTGTTACCGGCAGGACCAACGCTCAAGGATATGCGTTTGTGACTTTCGAAGCCGGATCGAAGGAAAGTTCGGCAACATTCACCGTATCCGACGTGACTGACGCTCGGACGCCTCGAGAAATGCGCAAGGGATGGCAGACTACAATCATAGTCAAAAGGGTGGGGTTCTTTCAGAAATGGCGCAACAGAGTAATCTTGGGGGCAGCAGCCGCCGCGGTGATAACGATCATAGTCAAGCACCGAACTAAGCCATTGCGACAAGAGCCACCGCCTCAGATACCGTGAGCATCAATGGTCCTGAGGCAAGCGATAAACCGGCATTGAGCGCCCAAGCAAAATGCTTTGACCGCTACGCCATCACTGGTGACAGGCAGGAGGTAGTGGATGCGCGGCGCCTTGTGGGTACGTCTGGCAAACCCGGTCTAGCTCAGCTTTCACTTGGTTCATCTGTGGCAAGTTGTTGCCTTCATAAAACTGCAGCGAAAGGTTGAGAAGATCGATGGCTTCATTTAGGTCATTCAAGTCACCCTTGCCTCGGTCAAAGAGCTTCCCAAGAGTATTACCCAGCAATCGCCGCCCATCGGCCAACTCATCGAGTTGGTTTTCTTTTTCGAGTATTCGGTTGGCATCTTCGTAGGCGTCTTTTGCCTTTTGAAAAGAAGCAACATCGTTAGATCCGTCGCCCTGATCACAATAGGTCTCAGCCAGCTCCTTTTCTGCCATGGCGTACTCGAGAGAACCTCTTGCGTAGACTCTAAGAACCTCCTTGTACCGGATGATTGCCTTGTCGCGTAATTCGTCTCGACGAGGTCCATCGGTCAGGTTGGCGAGATCAGCCTGCGCGTTCGCTAGATTCTTGTTTACCTTAGCCTCCCGTAGCGGCTCCCGCTTCGTCTGTCCTTCGAGGAGAGCGAGCGCCCTTGAAAAATCGCTTCCAGCGCATTCAAACTTATCCCGCGCCTCTTCCTTTTCTTTTGCGGCTTCCTCGTTTCGCCCCGATCGCTTATCTGCTTCTGATTCTCCCTTCAGAAGCTGGCCCAATCGGCCTCGAGCGCCTCCTCTGTTGATATAGAGTTTAACGACCCCCTCGATTGCCTGGCCGCCCGGCGTTTCGACTGACGCATCGGTGCAGCTTCCCGGGGCAGTCGCCGTGCCAGATTTTTGGCCGAGAAATGCAAGACCTGTGTCGTACTCAGACTCCGCACGTCGCAAGTATTTCATCGGGCGGTCAACGCCAAACCGGGAGACCTGATACAGCGCTACGCCAAGATTGTTTTGAAGCTGCCATGGCGAGCTCGGATCTTCCCGCGAAAGACTCTCATAAGTACGTAGGCTGTTGTCATACTCGTCCACGGCATCGAGGAGATGTTTACGTCTCTCAACAAGCGAGGCTGCCGGCAGTTCCTGGTACGCATCGCCACACAAAAGGTGGGCAACTGCTGCCGGAAGCTCGTTCTCACCCGCGTTTTCTCTGTAGAGCTTCTTATAGATTTCCAGAGCCTTATTCAACCCGGTGACAATGTCATCTGAATTATGGTCTTTCTCCGCCATTTTCTTCCGTGCCATTTTGTGATAGGAGAATCCCATCCAGAGAAGCGCGTTTTGTTTAGGGTTCCCGGCGCTGAAGAAACCGATTGCTTCCTCTACCTTTTCCGCTTTGTAGTACGCAAATCCAGTAAGCAACCTTGCTACGTCGTCAAGTTGTTCGTCCAGTTTCAAGGAATCGGTGCATTCAACAATTAGGGTACGGGGATCAGGTATGTAAGGCGCGACTCCCTCGCCGTCCGCAGGCGCTTCGCTCGCTGATGGTTCCGTCCTCCATTGATTCGCCATCTCAACGTTCCACTTGACTGCGATTTTTTTCCCTCCCTCACAGCTCATTACTTCTCCCCATATTACCAAGTGCGCAGCCTCTACGCGTCCAAACCATACCGCAGCCTCTCGATCTTTTGTCTGATCAGGCGCCTGAGGATTCCCTATCACCCATTCACGGTCCCTCACCAGTAGCACTTCTGTGTATGGCTCCAGCTTTGCCCGCAGCTTTGACCGAATGCTATTTGCCGTATCTCTTAAGCTTGATTCCTGGAAAGTGAAGCTTGCTATTGCCACAGCCAGTTGGTTGGGTGGAAGCACCGGTCGCCAGTTGAGGCCGACAGCAACCAGGACAGCTCCAGCAACCACCATCGGGATGCCCGCCCAAAGCCTCATGCGACTCTCGCGCGGAAACACCTTGTGAAACAAGCGCACCAAGACCGTAGGCGACTTGAGCCGCTTGCGTGGTCGGTGTGGACCTTCCCCATCCTTCAAGCTGAAGCGAAGCATGACCCACCATAGTGATCCGCCCAGGATTAGGCCTGTCCCGCACACAATCACAAAGACCCAGTGGCGCCATATGCCGCCAGGATCGGGAGGAAGGTACTTGTCAACCAGGACGAATCCGCCGACGGTAGCGACGACCGGAATGACCAGCGGCCAGTCCTTTCTCTTAGGCTGCCAGCCAGACTCCAATAGCTTGTTGACAAGCGCAATTATGGAAACGAGAGCGGCGAGAAACTGTAACATGACCTCCCACCTCCGATTACCCAGAAAGTCGCCAGACTCCTTGCCTTTGCTCGACGCTTTACAGTTTGATCCAAAGCCGGCGGTAATAAAAGACCAGGTCGTCGGAATGGCTAACGCTTAACTCACGCCTCGACGAGGAAGCCATCGGGGACTGAGCCTCTGACCCGGACCGACTGACGTTGACTTCGATTCTCGGCCAACGCTGGACCACCAGCAGGGCATTCCAAACTGAGGCGCAGATTTGCCGCTCCTACAGTGTAGGACGTAAAGCACAATCCGTACATTGCGTCACTATCACTTGATCCCGACCGGCAATGCAGTGAGTCAAGGTAGCATTTCTGTCAAGGTAGCATTTCTTGACAACCCATGACCCGCGCACTATATTCGCCATCTATGTCAGTCAAGCGTTCAGTCCCGCGCGAAGAACCCAGAATCCGAAGCACAACGATACTTTCAGTGCGAAGAAACGGTCAGGTCGCGGTTGCCGGTGACGGCCAGGTGACCTTCGATAAGATCGTGATGAAGGCGAGCGCGCGAAAGGTTCGGCGTCTCTATAACGACAAGATTATCGCAGGCTTCGCCGGCTCGACCGCCGACGCGTTCACTCTCTTCAGCAGATTTGAAGCCAAGCTCGAACAGTATCACGGCCAGTTGCAGCGCTCGGCCGTCGAGCTTGGCAAGGAATGGCGCACCGACAAATTCCTTCGCCATCTCGAAGCTTTGCTCATCGTGGCGGATGAGAATACTTCGCTGATACTCTCGGGCTCGGGTGACGTAATAGAACCAGATGACGGCGTCGTAGCGATTGGCTCAGGCGGCCCGTACGCGATTGCCGCCGCCCGCGCACTGCTTCGTCATACTGAACTCTCCGCAAAAGAAATCGTCCTCGAAGCCATGAAAGTTGCGAGCGAGATCTGTATCTACACCAATTTCGATCTGATCATTGAGGAGTTGTAATCTGGCGATCCGCGTGATTAGTATTCGTTGAGTCACGTTCCAACGGTCATTATGGTCATATATTTATCCGGCGAAGTGAAGGACCAACCTAGACTCGACGAAATGACTCCGCGTCAGATCGTCGAGGAGCTCGACAAGTATGTTGTCGGACAGCACGCAGCCAAGCGCGCCGTCGCAATCGCGCTTCGCAATCGCATACGCCGGCAAAAACTTCCGACTGAACTCGCACAGGATGTCATTCCCAAAAACATAATAATGATCGGCTCGACCGGCATCGGTAAGACCGAGATCGCGCGAAGGCTGGCGCGGCTGTCGAATTCACCGTTCCTCAAAGTTGAAGCGTCAAAGTTCACTGAAGTTGGGTACGTCGGCCGCGACGTCGAATCGATGATCAGAGACCTGGTCGAGATTGGCGTCGATCTGGTTCGAGAAGAAAAAATTGCCGAAGTCGCAGAAAAAGCCGAGCAAAATGCCGAAGAACGAATGCTCGATCTGCTTCTTCCTCGCAGCAAGCAGGTAGAGGAAACCGAGGGCGACTCCTCGCTCGAGCAGTTCGAGCGCACGCGCGAGAAACTCAGACAGCAGTTTCGCGAAGGCCGCTTGAACGCGCGAATAGTCGAGTTGGAGGTCCAGGAACGAAACTCACCCGGACACTTCGAAATCTACACGCCGCAAGGTATCGAAGAGATGGACATCAACCTGCGCGACATGTTCCCGAACATGTTCGGCGGGCGCCCGAAGACCAGAAAGATGCGCGTCGACGAAGCGATGGAATATCTGATCCAGGAAGAGGAGCAGAAGCTGATTGATATGGATCAGGTCGCGCGGCTTGCGATCGAGCGGGTCGAATCCGCGGGGATCATTTTCCTGGACGAGATCGATAAGATCGCCGGACGCGAAGGCGGCCAGGGCCCTGATGTCTCTCGCGAAGGTGTGCAACGCGACATCCTGCCAATCGTCGAAGGCACCACGGTCAACACGCGCTACGGCATGGTAAAGACCGACCACATACTCTTCATTGCGGCCGGCGCGTTTCATGTTTCAAAACCGTCGGACTTGATACCCGAGCTTCAAGGCAGATTTCCGATTCGCGTCGAATTGCAGCCCCTCACAATCGAAGACTTCAAGAGAATACTTACCGAACCCAAGAACTCGCTGGTGCGTCAATACACCGCTCTTCTCGGCACCGAGGGCATCGATATCAAGTTCGTCGATGAAGCAATCGATTCGATAGCTCGCTTCGCGTTCTCGGTCAACGAACAAACCGAAGACATCGGCGCTCGCAGGCTCCATACGATTATGGAAACGCTGCTTGACGAGTATTCATTCGAAGGTCCGGATCTTGAAGACAAGAACGTTACGATCGATGCGGCCTACGTTCACAAGCAACTGGCCGAGATTGTGAAGAACGAGGACCTCAGCCGGTACATACTGTGATTCACATCCCGCGAGCATTTTGCTCCTCACGCATTGCCAGCTCTTACCTTGCTTTATTAATTGTCTCGCTCGCCTGTTCATCGTGCGGAAAGATCGGCCCACCGGTCGCGCCCGGGCGTCTCGCGGAGCGCACTTCTGAATTGACCGCCGTTCAGCGCGGAGCAACTATCCAGTTGTCGTGGCCGGCTCCGGCGCTTGTCCAGGACGAATCAAGCCGCTACTACATCGATCGAGTCGATGTCTATCGCGCGGCCGAGCGGCGCGATGAGGAACCGGTTCTTGATCCGGATGACTACGAGGCCGCCGCGCAAGTCGTAGGGTTCATGGACCGCGCGGCGATTGCGGATCAAATCAAAACGCTTGGCCATCTTCAGTACGCCGATTCTGTGAATCTGACCAACGCGAAAGATCTGGCCAACACGCGGCTGCGATACGCGATCCGCTATTCCAACAAGCGCGGACAGACCGCCACATTTTCCAACAGCGTCGCAATCGAGCCCGCGCCCGGAATCGCGATGCCTCCGACGGACTTGCATCTCAGCGACGCACAGGATTCCATAACTATCTCGTGGACCCCGCCGGCTTCGAACGTAAACGGCGGCACTCCCGCGTCAATCGTGGGATACAACGTCTATCGGCGAACGGCGAAGCGCACGCTTGCCGGCGAGCCGATCAACTCGGAACCGCTCACCGGCACGACCTTCACCGACACAAAGTTTCAATACGTTGTTGATTATGTCTACTTCGTGCGTGCTCTTTCTCAGGGCGCGAATGGATTGATCGAGAGCGCGGACAGCGAGCCCGTCAGCTTCACGCCGGTTGATAGATTTCCACCGGCGGCCCCTGATCCGGTGTCGCTTGCGTCTGCGAATGGAACGATCACTCTTTTCTGGCCAAGCAGTTCCGAACGCGATGTCACCGGGTATAACGTCTATCGCGCAAGCGCCGCCGATGCACCAGCGGCGGATTGGCTCAAGCTCAACGATCAGCTCTTGACTACAGTAACGTTCCGCGACGATCGAGTTGTTATTGATCAGACATATTATTACCGTGTTACCGCAGTCGATCGATTCAACAATGAAAGCCAATCATCCAGGATCGTGCACGAAACAGCTCATCCTTGATCGGCTTATCGATGTAGAATCCATCCGGCTCAAAACGAGCGTATGCTGCCGGTGAAGCGCGAGGCCCATATGCCAAATATCCTTTACACGCTCGAAAAGAAAACGGTCGAGGCTGAAGAGTCCGAGACGATTCTTCAGGTCTCAATGCGTTCAGGCGTGCCTCATGCTCATGCGTGCGGAGGCAACGCGCGCTGCTCGACGTGCCGAGTTCTCGTCCTGGACGGGATCGAGTACTGCGAGCCTCGAAACGCGAACGAACAATTGCTCGCCGACCGATTGAACTTCACACCTGAGATTCGTCTCGCGTGTCAGACAACCTTCAACGGGGACCTCACGCTGCGGCGACTCGTGCTCGACGACGAAGATATTCAGCTTGCTGGCCAGCAAACTGCCGCCGGCGCCGCTTGTGCAGTGGGTGAAGAGAAACAGTTGGCAGTGTTATTCGCGGACATCCGGGGGTTCACACCTTTCGCCGAAGCGCTCCCACCATATGACGTCGTTCACGTTTTGAATCGCTACTTCCATCGAATGGGCACGGTCATCAATCGCAACGGCGGATCGATCGACAACTATATGGGTGATGGCTTGATGGCGCTCTTCGGAATGAAGGATTCGACCAATGCCGCCCTTAACGCGGTGCGAGCGGGCCTGGAGATGATTGATGCTATGGAACTACTCAAGCCGTATCTCGAGATGACTTATTCAAGAACCTTCGAGATTGGGATCGGTATTCACTTCGGCGAAGTTGTCGTCGGCGCGATCGGCGCTCAGAGCCTGAGACGCGTGACCGCGATCGGTGACGCGGTGAATCTCGCGAGCCGAATCGAAGCGGCTAACAAGAAGGCGGGAACAAGGCTACTTGTTTCAAACGAAACATATGAAGAAGTGAAGGATCACGTGCGCGTTGGAAACACGGTTTGTGTTTCGCTACCGGGAAAGACCGGCGAATATTCCCTGCGAGAAATCGTTGGATTGTCGGATTAGATCGTTCGCGATTCTGCCGACTAACTCATCTCTGTCGGGGACCGGGAAGGCTCTCAATGTACAGGGTAGTATTTCTTGTATACTCTTGGTGGCGCCTCGAATGGTCCGTGCGCAAACCTATGGATGGTAAAATCCGAATTCTCTTCAAACGTTCTTCCATATACCAAGACAATTATTTCCTCTTCCGGATCATATGAATCTACCTGTTCCCCGATTTCAGTGAACATCCTCTTGATATCTTCGTCTTCTTCCGAAGGGAGTCCAAATCCCGCGTAGACCGCATAATCCATCAAAGACTCTATGGCAGGAGCGTCTGGCTCAAGCTCGTTGAGACCATCAAGGTTTAGTGTCACTGCGCCACGTCCTCCAAGGATATAGCCTTGATACGCTGTGCGCGCAAAACTATCCCAATACTGATTGACTAAGGCGGCGTGACCTTCTTTTGTATCAATGACCTCAATCGGAACTTTCTTACTCATAAACAGGTTTCTAACAGAGACCGCTGTTAGGTATCAACTCGGGTTAAGGAACGGCTGGCCCCTATCCACGACGAGAGAGGGCTTTGTTATAATTGCTATTTTGAAAAATGGCTAACGACCACTACGTACCACAGTTCTACTTGAGAAGTTTCAAGGCAAAACCAGGCAAGGTTTGGTGCTATGAACGTGGTGTGCGCCCGGTCTTGAGAGGCATCAAGAGCGTGGCTTCGGAAGACAACTATTACACGCTCAAAAGCGACATCAACGGAGTAGAGAAGGACAGGGTTGATAAGATATTTCAAAATCTAGAAAGCGTCACTGCTCCAATCATTGAACATTTAAAGACCGCGAACAGAATAGACTTGGTTGAGAGTGACGCCGAGATGTTGGCGATGTTCATAGCTCATTCGCTCAATCGAACGCCGCACCAGCGAGAGCGAATCAAGAACCTACATATGTCGCTCAGCAAAGAAGTCAACAAGATCTTTTCCGAGAACAAGGAAATCTATGAAGCGACGGCCAAAAGAATCGGATTAGACGCTGACCCCGAGTTAATAGAACAAACTCGACAGATGGCGTTGAACGACCAATTTGAATTCGTCTATGAGCCTTCGGCGGATGACTACTTCTTAGGAATGACGCTAGAGCTAGCCGACAGAATCACTCCGATAATCCGCGACAAAGAATGGCATCTGTTGGAATCCAAGACTTCGCGGGTTTTCGTGACCTCGGATAACCCAGTCGTATTAATGCCGCCAGAGGACTATGACCCGCGTATGGGCCTCGGCGTTCTGAACGCCATAATTGGATATCCGCTGTCACCGCGCCGGTCTTTGTTGTTGACAAACGGAAGAGGAACAACTGGGGTGAAAAAGTTGAGCCGAGAATCAGTACTGACAATAAACCAATGGACCATTCTTCGGGCACATAAGCAAGTGTACGCAAATCTAGAATCCCAAGATATTGAGTCGGCCTTTAACGAAACTGTGGAGGGGCACAATACAAAAGTGCAAGTTGGGTAGGTTCTTTTCATTTTCCCCGTCACCAATGGCGATCACTCTCCTAACAGGTCTCATTTCTTAGTCCCCAATTCACCCTCAGACCGTCCATGAGAATGAGGACTTAGAACGTTATGATGACCTCATTCTGCTGATAGCAATGCGTCTCGACGTAACCCCATACGCCGCGTCCCTGCGCGCGCACAATCGCGTTCAGCGCCTGCCGTAAGGTCATTCCCTTACACTCCACGCTGAATGGTTTGCGTGATGGCGATGTGATAAATCCCGCAATTCCAGGTTTGAGATTCAGGTCGTCCATGGCTTTTTGTACTTCGGGGAGCTTTAGAAGAGGAGTGACTGTGTCCATCGCCAAAGTGATATTCTCAGCGCGGAATTCGACGATCCGAGTCTTAAGAAAGGCTGGTTCGCCGGCGGCGGGAAGCAGGTTTATTACTCCATCTGCTACCTGCCAGCGGTACCGTGGATCATTCTCGACAATGGTATCAAGCGCCTGGCGTAGCGTCTTGTTCAGTGGACTCCAAGCCTGCTTGAAATAGTCACCGTTACAATCAAGAATGCGCACCGATCCGCCAGCCATACCAATACGTCCAAGGCTCTTATGAAAAGCGTCCGTTGTGGAAGAGTAATCTACTTCATTGCCTCCCAGCGAACGCTCCAGCGTCTCATCAATGGAAGGCTTGGCTATTTGTGTTGTTTGTCCGGAGACGGCAATCACTAATCCGATAGCAAAACAGATCGTGAGGCTCTTCAGGTTTCTCATCTTCCCTCCTTCGAAGCGTTAGGGGGTTGTATTAGTAACGGTAACGAACTTGTTTCCCGACGCATCTCTCCCATAACTTACGGAATTGGTGGTGGTCAGATTGTAAGTGGTCTGTCCCACTGTCACAGTGAATTTCTGCGTCAGGCTGATAGTAAATGGTGGCGGACACGTCGGTATCCGGTAACCAACTTCATCAACCAAGTGTCCAGCGTTTGCCGGTGGATGCTTGGGATCAGGTTGTTGGAGGCCTGATGGATCGCTCGTGAAATCAGACAGTACTTCGTCAACTGTCAGATCCTCCGATATCACCACTCCAGCTTGATCCAGTAGTGAGTAATTGAGAGTCTTCGTTGCTCCACAACCGCCCGTCTCGTTTTGTAGGGCGCTTATGCTGTCTCGTCTAATTTTAGTCGGAATTTGCACAAAAAAAGTCACGCTGTTGTCGCTTGTTTGACCTTTTGCCTTTACGGTCACGGCGTGATTTCCGCCCGTAGCAGAAGCGCTGACCGTGAAGGTGGCGAGCAGCTCGGTTGTGCTTCCTACTATTACGTCCTTGACGCTTATATCCGTGCCTGGAACGGTCACAGATGCGGGAGCTCGAAACCCTTACCTTTGATTGTCACGCCATATTCGACACCCGGTAGACCGCGCGCAGGCGAGATGCTGGAAAGATGCGGCTTGACAGCGACCGTGCCACTCGCGCTCCGGAAGAACGAAGCCGCGCTACAGCATCCACCTATTGGGCCAGGGTTGAATCCAGACCCACCGCATTGACTTGGCACGGAAGTGTAGGAGATCCACGTCGCGGTGATAGTTGTCTGCCCGGCATCGATGAGCGTAACCAACCCGCCGGACACGGTGGCAGCGGCGGCGTCACTGCTGCTCCACGACGCTGATTGCTCCATTGGGTACGTGTATCCATAGCAGTCAGAATGTAACTCGAAGGCGCTCATCGTAACAGAATCTCCGGCTGTCCCCGTGACTGAAGACGGAGTGACGTAGGACTCCTGGAAAAAGTCGCCGCAACAGTTCTGACACGCATAAGTGCTGCTGATCCCCTTTACTTCATCCACCTGCTCGGCGCGTCCGATCAATGCGAGCGGATCAGTCCCTTCGCTTTGTATAAGCGTCCACCTCACTTGTCCATGGCCCACATCGAGTGGAATCGTTTGGTCCTCGTCATCGAGAATCTGCTTATCGCGCAAAGCTCGAATATCGATAGTCACTGTTTCACCTGGTGCAAGCCTCTTCAGTCCCATTCTGTAATTGCCGCCTTCATAGTTTAGATGGGCTATGTATTTTTGCTCAACCGACGTCGTGTTCTTGATGTAAACGACCGTTGAAGAAGTCCCATACATGTAGAAGGGATAAGCGCCGGTGCTGCTCTTTTGCGCCGAAACATCCAGCATCGGGACCTGAAAGACCTGATTGCCGCTTTTGCTGACGCTTAGAGCCGAAACAACCACGCTTCCAGTTTGAGTGCTGTAGTCGAGCTCCAGCCCCGCGGATTCAACTCCGGCGCCTTGCGGCTTACTGATCTCGTTGAGTTGCCATGCCTTTACTTCACCGGCCCGCAGCTTGACCTCTCGGAGCAGCGTAACGCCCCCGCCTCCATCTTTCTTTATGTAACGAATGCGACCGTGCAAGACAGCCGTCTCATCACCGGTGTTGCGCGCCACTAACATCGGAGTCAGATCCTCACCTGCGATTTCTCCCAATCGAAGCCCCGCCCCGTGAAGCCTGGATGACTTGGCCTTTCCCGGATCGGCAAATTGTACGGCTGATGAAAAACCGATCAACGGGTTTTGGATCATCGCCCTGGCAATCAGAGCACCGGGTTTACCGGAATGATTAATCGAAAGCCCGCCAGTCTCGTGCATAACAGCCGGCCTATCAAACGAGTCCAGTGCGGGGTCTATCAATACGGTCTGATGAGGCTGAAGAATCAATTCGTTCGATCCGTTCTGTTTCGGGTCCTTATTGTCCCTGACCAATGACCCCTCTACGATCGAATCAGTTGTGTTAGAGATAGCTATGCTTACCTGCGAATCGTGATCCGGACGCCACCATAGTCCTTCGAGGCGAGACGTGAACATAGCCTCAGGTTCGCCAAGCTGTTCATCGAATATTACACTTGAAGCCGAATCGACTATCTTGATTTGCGCCCCCAACAGCATATCTCTTCCTCGATAGAAGAGTTGAAGACTACCCTGTTGAAAGGTGGGACCACCGGGTCCAGCCCACTCAGCGAGATCAAAGACTTGAAACGTTGTCGCGCCTACCGTGACCGCGGGGACTTCAAGACGTTCGCCTGCCAGGTTGAAAAGCGTCGGTGTTACTTCGAGGGGAACCAGCCCTTTGTTGTTGAGATTGATAGAGGCTTTCAGATTCCCCTGGAAGCTGTAGTAAGTAGCGGCCATTGTGTGAGGCTTATCAGACTGAGGAAGCGCGGATGACGCGAGGTTTGAGATCGAATGCCCTGCGCCAGAATGATTTGCGGCGTTCACAATTGTGGGCAGTCGTCTCACCGTCGCCACGATATAGAAAGCGGTCAACAGGAGCACGCTGACAAGTACACCAGCAAGCCGAAATCTATTAGGCGCGAAGTTAGACGTTCTGTACATGGCATCTCCTTAACGCGGTTTGAGCTCTTGCGCTTCCGAAACCTCGGCGAGTTACGCGAGTGCGGATTATTCTGCCCTCGCCGACGGATTACGCCTGGCGATGCCTTGCCATCGCCCAGCGCATCCATGCTTGTCTCACCTGGCTTTCAAAAATGTTGGACTTGGGAAGAGTCTCTTAAGCCTTCCCATCTAATAGGACTGAAGTCATGTGCTGAACGATTCAGAATGACCCGGAATACTTGTAAGCAACCTCTCAGCCATATTAGGCCTTATTTCGCGTGGCCGAGACTGCGGCCGCAACCAACAACAACGAACATCAGTCACCTTGAGTCTTGCATCCTGGCACATGAAGGCCGTTTTCTTGACAACCTCAATTACCGTCCGCTACTGTTTTTCATTCGGATGATGAGCAAATTCCTGACAATGGGAGCGCACTCTTGAATATCTTATTGGCGGCGTCCGAGGTCGTCCCGTACGCAAAAACCGGCGGCCTCGCTGACGTAGCAGGCGCATTGCCAAAAGCGCTGACGCGACTCGGGCATAAGGTCCGAATCGTTATGCCTCGCTACAACATCGAGAAGATCGAGGCGGTTAACACGCAACTGCCGGGCGAGCTTGTTGTGCCGTTCAACTTCGGCGAACGTCGCGTGAATGTTTTTGCCGATACGTCGGGCGAGGTTCCCGTCTATTTTATCGACGCGCCTGAATACTTCTCGCGCGAGAAACTCTACGGCGATCCCGATGACGCGGAGCGCTTCGCGTTCTTTAGCCGCGCGATCCTGGAATTGGCAAAGGCGCTCGGCGAGCACTTCGATATCATTCATCTGAACGACTGGATGACCGGCCTTACCGCCGCGTATCTGAAAACCGTGTACGCGAGTGACCCGGCATTCGACGGCACAAAGACGCTGTTCACGGTTCATAACCTCGCGTTTCACGGTTTATTCAAACCGGACCAGCTTCCAGCATTCGGGCTGCCCGGGTGGATCTACAAATCGGAAGGCGGACTCGAATTCTATGGACTCGCAAGCGCACTCAAGGCGGGGCTCGTCTTCTCAGATGCGATATCCACGGTGAGCCCGCGTTACGCCGCGGAGATTCAGACGCCTGAGTTCGGCGAACGATTTGATGGACTGCTGCGCGCGCGCCAAATGGATCTGTACGGAATCCTCAACGGCGTTGACTACGATGAATGGAACCCTGCAACGGACAAGTACATCGCCGCGAATTATTCTCCCGAAGACCTCGCGGGGAAACTCGAGTGCAAGCGCGATCTGCTTCGAGCCTTTGACTTGCCCGAAGACGTCGATCGCCCTCTGATCGGTTGCATATCGCGCTTATCGGATCAAAAAGGATTCGACTTGATCTTGCAGATCGCTGACCAGATGCTCCAACGCGGGGCTACCTTCATTCTGCTCGGGTCGGGAAACGAGGTATATGAGCGCGCCTTTCAGTCATTGTGTGAAGCAAGGCGTTCTCAGGTTGCCGTGTATCTCGGATTCTCGAACGAGCTGGCGCACAAGATCGAAGCAGGAGCGGATATGTTCCTGATGCCGTCGCGCTTCGAGCCTTGCGGATTGAATCAGATGTATTCGCTCAAATACGGAACGGTCCCGATCGTCCGCGCCGCGGGAGGCCTGGCCGACACGATCGAGAATTTCGATAGCACAACGATGCGAGGAAACGGATTCAAGTTTGACGAATATCATCCCGATCGCCTTCTGGAAAAAGTATATGAAGCAATTGAAGTTTACGCCGACCAGAATCTATGGCGCGCCTTGATGTTGAACGGCATGCGATCCGATTTTTCGTGGGACGCGTCGGCGAGTCATTACGTAGAATTGTATCAGCGGCTGATTGGGGTCGGAGTTTCGGCAACGGTTTGACAGATCGTCCTTCCCGGGTTGAGCATTGAACCACGGAGGTAATGATGAGCGAGCTAGTGAATGATGTAACGGATCAAAGCTTCGATCAGGAAGTCCTGAGCGCAGAGCAGCCAGTGCTGGTGGACTTCTGGGCTGAGTGGTGCCACCCGTGCAAAGCGTTAGCCCCAACCGTCGACAAGGTAGCCCAGGAGTATGATGGGAAGGCGCGAGTGGTAAAGCTTAACGTCGATGATAACAATCAGACTGGGACACGTTTTGGCGTGCGGGGCATTCCGACACTGATTCTCTTCAAGGGCGGCGCCGAGTTCGATCGCGTCGTTGGCACTACTTCGAAAGACAACATCTCACGAATGATCGATCGCGCTCTCAACAACGTTGCTTAAGGCGCGGTCATTAGCATTTTCAACTGAAACAGGCGCATCGATTGCCGCTGGCAGTGTGCGCCTGTTGGTCTGTTTCGGCGGAGGCGATTCGGAGTTCGGGAACGCCGTTGCTACCATCAAACCGGCTTCCAAAGCTCGTTTCAGGCTGACATGAAAAACCTCGTGGTAGTGGGCGCTCAGTGGGGCGACGAAGGAAAAGGCAAGGTCGTCGATATTCTGGCGCCGCATTTCGATATCGTCGCGCGCTATCAGGGCGGTCATAACGCCGGCCACACTGTTCGCATCGGAGAGCGCAAGTTCATCCTGAGACTCATTCCCTCCGGCATCCTGCACGAGGAGTCGTCCTGCGTCATTGGCAACGGTGTGGTCGTTGACCCTCGCGCTTTCAACGGCGAGGTTCAGGAGCTGCGCGAGATGGGCATCGAATGCGACGGCCGGCTGTTCGTTTCAAGCCGCGCCCACTTGATCCTCCCCTATCACGCAGCACTCGACCGCGCTCGCGAGGACCGGCTTGGCGCGAACAGCGTTGGAACGACGATGCGAGGGATCGGTCCCGCGTACGAGGACAAAGCTTCCCGGACTGGCATCCGCGCCGGAGATCTGTTCTATCCTGATCTGCTTCGGGAAAAGATTCGCACAAACATCGAGGGGAAGAACCGCGAATTGGCTTCGATGAATTGCGAAGAGTTGAACCCGGATTCGACGCTCGATGAATTCCTCAACGAAGCGCTGAAGCTCAAGCCGTTCATTCGAGACACCGCTGCTATGATCAACAACGCCGTCAACGAAGGCAAAGCGGTGTTGATCGAAGGCGCTCAGGGCACGATGCTCGACGTCGATCACGGCACTTATCCGTTTGTCACTTCTTCAAACGCAACGGCGGGCGGCGCGGCGACCGGACTCGGCCTGGCGCCTCGAAAGATAACCGGAGTGCTCGGCATAGCGAAGGCTTACACGACTCGAGTCGGAGGCGGTCCCTTTCCAACCGAGCTGCTCGATGAGCACGGCGCATATCTGCAAAAACGCGGTAACGAATACGGGGCCGTCACCGGCCGTCCTCGCCGAACCGGGTGGTTTGACGGAGTCGTCGTTCGGTATTCGGTGATGATCAGCGGCATCGATGCGATTGCGTTGACCAAACTCGATGTGCTCGATGAATTCGAAGAGGTCAAGCTGGCAACCGGGTATCGCTGCCGGGGCGAGTTATTGGAGACGATTCCATACGGGGCGAACGTGCTTACGGAATGCGAGCCGGTTTACGAAACTTTGCCGGGTTGGAAAACAGACACAAGCGGAATAACCACTTTCGATGACCTGCCGGCAGCCGCCAGGGACTACATTCGCCGCGTAGAACAATTGTGCGGAGCCCCTGTTTCATTGATCTCAACGGGTCCTGATCGCGCGGAAACGATCATTCGAGATGACTCGCCCGTGAGTGCCTGGATGAAATGAAACCAGCCTTAGTTCCCTCCGAAAATAAGGCGCGCGCAATATAAGCAAGAGCAGAAATCAGTTTTAATTTTATTAATTTTTCCTGTTTCAA
>Ga0070705_100000534_pt1 | contig 21958 bp, 23 predicted proteins | sample KBSK5253metaG_FD_65455 | JGI IMG/M metagenome (GOLD analysis project Ga0070705, IMG submission 65455) | Corn, switchgrass and miscanthus rhizosphere microbial communities from Kellogg Biological Station, Michigan, USA - KBS K5-25-3 metaG | ecosystem: Host-associated > Plants > Roots >... | reverse complement strand
ACGCTCGATGAGCAGCGGCTTCGCCGGGATCGACAACCCCCTCTTCTACGACCCCAAAACCGCAATGCTGTTCGGCGACGCCAAAACCTCCGTCAGCGACATCACCAGCGAACTCGCAGGGCTGTAGTCACGTCGTCCCGCCCGGCGCCGGGCGCACGCGCACCGCGAGCCAACCCGGCAGCGCGAGCATCGCCACCGCGGCGGCGGTGACGAGCAGCACGGTCGCCACCGCCGTCAGTCCGGCAGTCGCGTAGAAGACGGGGAAGTTCGAGCTCGCTTCCACGACGCGCGTCATGACGACCTGGTTGCAGAGCCCGAAGAACGCTCCCAGCAGGCAGCCGGTCCCGAGCAGCAGCGCGTTCTCGAGCAGCAGCGCTCGCCACAGCTCCCCTTCGGGATAGCCGTGCACCTTGAGCGCCGCTATCGCCGGACGGCGCTGCCAGATCATGCCGGCCGTCGCGCCGGACATCGCGATGACCGCCGCGATCAGCATCACGATGGAGATCTCCCTCAGCTGGCGCAGGTCATGACGCGCGGCGGCGCGATGCCGGGCGATGCGCATCTGCTGTGTCTCCACGAGCGCCGGCAGCGCCGGCGGCAGGACCCGTCGCACGGCGTCCGCCACGCGCTCCGGCGACGTGCCCGCATCCACGCGGATCTGCAACGCACTTGGGACCCGCGTGCCCCATGCGCGCGCGTAGTCGCCGGCGTTCATGACGATGGCGCCGGGCGGCCAGCCGAGGTTCGTCGAGATCGCAGCGACCCGCAGCCGCGTCGGGACGGGCGCCGGCAGCGTGAAGCGGTCGCCGAGCCCGGCGCTCAGCCGCTCGGCGATCTCCCGCGACAGCACCGCCCAGCCACCCGCCCGCAGACGCGCATTCGCCGCGACCGCTGCGCCCTGCCGCAGCTGGCTCGCCGCGACCAGCGTCGGCGCGGAGCGCGGCACTGCCTGGATCCATGCGCGGTGATCGCCGATGTCGAGGAAGCTGCCGCGGTAGACGGAGACGCCTGCGACGCCGGGCAGCGCGCGCAGGTCGGCGAGCGTCCTCGCGGAGGCGCGCAGCGGGGTGGTTGCGAGTGCGTTCGCCGTGCCGGGGAACGAGACCCACACGTCGCCGTTGCGGTCGACCGCTTGCGCCGACACGTCGAGCCCGCGCTGCAGGTCCCCGCGCGATCCGGCGGTCGCGACGGTCGAGAAGACCGCTATCGCGCTCGTCGCCGCGAGCGCGTATGCGCGCATGCGTGCGGAGCGCGAGCGCAGCTCGAGCGCCGCGAGCGTCGGAACAGGGGTGCGCATCCTGCGGGTCAGCGCCTCGAACGCGCGGATGGCTTCCCGCAGCGCCGTCGGCAGGAACAGCAGCACGGTGGCGCTCATCACGCCGAGCGCAACTATCCCCAGGTCGGGCGCGAGCACGACCAGCGCTGTGGCCAGCGCAAGCGTGAGGCAGCCGCCGGCCACACCCCAGCGCGTCGGCCCGAAGCGCTCATGCGACCTCGCGCCGCCGGACCCGCGCCGGAGCACCACCTCGCGCATCGGCAGCAGCACCGCCACGACGGCCCCAGCCATGCCGCCGGCGGCTGCGGCCACGATGCCGCTGAAGGGGACGACGTGCAAGTCCCCGATCGGGAAGGCGTAGCTGAGGGCGCTCGGCACAGGGCTGAGGCGCCGCGACGCCAGATCGCCGGCGAACAGGCCGACGAGCGAGCCGGCGGCGCCCAGCATCAGCGCGTCGAACAGCAGCAGCTCGATCGCGACCCACCGCTCGTGCCCGGCCAACTGCAGATCGGCGACGAAGCGGCGGCGCTGCGGCACGGTCAGCAGCACCGCGCTGAGCGCGAGCAGGAACCCGACGAGCGCCGCGAACAGGGAGAAGGGGGTGGTGGTTCGCGTCAGCGGATAGACGCTGCGTGCGAACGCGAGCACGTCATGGTCGGCGCGCCACACGTCCAGGCGTCCTGCCGCGATGTCGAGCAGGGCCGCGTACACCTCGCGCTCGCGGCCCGGCTCCGTGTCCACGTAGATACGCGACACACGACCGCGCATGTCGGTCGCACGCTGCTGGAACAGCGGGGGCGCGATCGCCAACGGCAGCTCAGCGAGGATGCCGTACTCGCCGCGCCGCACCGGCGCCCCGACCGGGACGGTGATCCTGCGCCTGCCGGCCTCGAGCTGCACGCGATCACCGGGCGAGGCGCCGAGCGAGTCCGCGACCGCGGCGCTGAGCGCGATGACGCGCGTGCCCAGTCGCACCCCCGTCACGGAGGCGCCGAGGCGCCTCAGCGAGGTGCCGGCCACGTCCGCGCCGCTGGGATCGCCCGATATGAGGTGCACCGAGCGCTGGCCCTCCGGCCCGATCAGGTTGACCTCCGCCGTCAGGAGGCCGCCCGCGGCCGCGACGCCGTCGATTCTCCGCACGACGCCGATGAGCCGCTCGTCGATCCCTTCGGAGCCACGCGCCGCCAGCTCCAGGTCGGAATTGCCGACCGATTCGCGGCTGATGACGCGTGCCGACTCAGTGAGGCTCGCGTTCGCGATGAGCGCTATGAACGACAGCGCGACGCCCACCGCGATGCCCGCGACCGCGAGCAGTTCCTGCGGCAGCCGCACGCGCAGCCGCACCCGGTAGAGGTGGAAGACGCTTGCCGGCCGCATCCGCGGTCAGGCTCCGTCCACCCCGAGCAGGTCGCGTGCCGGCTCGTGGTCGGCGAGACGGCCGTCGCGCAGCGCGTGCACGCGGTCCGCGAAGGCGGCGGCGTGCGGGTCGTGCGTCGCGAGCAGCATCGCGGCCCTGTGCTCGTGGCAGATCTCGATCAGCAGCCCGAGCACCTCGCGGCTGCGTGCGCTGTCGAGGTTGCCGGTCGGCTCGTCGGCGAGCACGAGCGGCGGGTCGGTCGCGAGCGCGCGCGCGATCAGCACGCGCTGGCGCTCGCCGCTGGAGAGCTGCTCGGGGCGATGGTGCAGCCGCCTCCCGAGGCCCAGGCGCTCCATCAGCGGCACCACCCGCCGGTGCGCCTCGCGGACGCCGATGCGCAGGTCGAACAGCTTCAGCGCGGCGTTGTCGATCGCCGGCACGCCGGGCAGCAGGTCGAGCGACTGGTTCACGAAGCCGAGCTCGAGCCGGCGGTAGCGCGCGGCCTCGCTCGCCGACAGCGCGGTCACGTCGCGTCTGCTCACGCGTACCGTGCCGGCGTCCGGCTCCATCAGTGCGGCAATGATGTTCAGCAGCGTCGTCTTGCCGGAGCCGCTCGGTCCGTAGAGGGCCACGAGCTCGGCCGCCTCGATCGCCAGCGAGAAGCCGTCGAGCACCGAGATGAGGTCGCTGCGACCGGAACGGTGGCACTTGACGAGCTCGTGGATCTCCAGCACGTCAGGCCGATCGCTTCGATCCGGGGAACTCGATGACGGTGCCCGTGCGCTGCTCGGACGGCGCGAGCAGGCGTCCGCGGCTGAGCATGCGGACCTCGTGTGCGTGCAGCATCGCCGGCATCTCCGGCACGGCCATCAGCACGGCGAGCCCGCTGTCCTCCGCAGCCGAGCGCAGCAGCCCGGCGATGCGCTCGCGGTCGAGGATTCCGAGCCCGGCCGTCGGGTCGTCGACGAGCAGCAGCCGCGGCTCGCGCACGAGCGCCTGCGCCAACGCGACGAGCACTCGCGCCGCGTCCGACAGGCTGCCCCACGACAGCTCCGCCATCTCCTCCGCGCCGACGCGTGCGAGCGCGCTCATCGCGCGGCGCTGCGCTCCGAGCGGTCCGTGCGCGCGGTAGAGCGGCAGCGCGACCGAGGGCAGCACCGGCAGCTCCGCGCTCTGCGACCCCGTGCGCTCGACCCAGCCGACATCCTCGCGCCGCATGTCCGCGAGCTGGCGGCGCGAGCGGCGGGCGAGGTCGATGCCGGCGAACGAGACGCTCCCCGAGTCGGGCTGCTCGAAGCCCGCGGCGAGGCGCAGCAGCGTCGTCTTGCCGCTGCCCCGTTGCCCATACACGGCGACCAGCTCGCCCGCGTGCACGTCGAGCGAGACGTCGCGCAGGATGCGCAGCTCGCGCGGCCCGCGCCAGTAGGACCGGGACACCGCGTCGAAGCGCAGCAGTGGAGCCGCCATCAGGCTGCTCGGCGCTGAGCTGCGGACGTGCGCCGGATGCGCTCCTCCATCAGCTCGCAGATCGCGTCGAGCCAATCGACGAGCGTCTGCAGCGAGCGCAGGCGGAAGTCCTCGACCATCATCGTCGCGGCGTCGCACCACGGCAGGTCGGGCTCGACGGCGCACTCGAGGACCGGGCGGCGCATCGCCGCCAGCTCGGTCAGGGACTCCCGTCCCAGCACCTCGGCGATCCGCAGCAGCTCAGGAAGGTCGCCGGGCTTGGCGACGTTGAGCTTGGCCTGCAGCTCGTCGCGCACGACGGCGCGCTCGCAGGGGGTGGCCATCCACGCGTTGAAGCACTCGCGGCCGAGCGGCGTGGCGCGGTACATGACGCGCGGCGCGCCGCGCCGAGTGGCGCCGATGCGTCGTTGCCCGGCCTCCTCGATCCAGCCATCCGCCTCGAGTCGTTCGAGGATCTTGTAGACGGCGCTCTCGGACAGCCCGAGGAACCCGAGCCGCGCGTCGATGCGCCGCTGCAGGTCATAGCCGTAGCCGGGGCGCTCTACCAAGAGCCCGAGCACGACGTGTCTCGTGGACAGCCCGGCCATGTTCCCCTCCCTTCGATCTCCCCCTGGCCTGAAACTACCCGATCTGGTCCGCTGCGGAGCCGCTCGCTTGCGTCGTGAGCCGCCCACCGAGCGGTTGGAATACTCGCCGCGAGAGTGTTCCCCGGCAGGGATAGGCACACGCGGATAGTCGTCGTACGGTGTCGCTGCGCTCGACGGGCCCGGCGGGTTCCCACGCAGGAGCCCGTCGTCGGACCTCGGCTTTCGACCCCCGAAGTCTTGGCCCGGGAAGCGCGCCGAGGGAGAACCGGGGTGCGTCGCCTCTTGGAGCAGCGGGCGGCGCACCTCGTCTCCCTGTGCGGTCAACTCAACAAGCAATGACTCAGAAGGGGACTCGTATGAAGATCTGTAAGGTGCTTCTTGCCGTCGCGAGCGCCACCGTGCTCCTCGGCGCGCTTGCATCGAGTGCGTCCGGGAGGGCATTGTCGCTTAGCAACCAATCAATGAGAGCAACCTTCTCGTCGGTTGAAGTCAACATATTTGAAGAAGTAAGATGCCAGATGACGCTTGAAAGCTCCTTCCACTCCAGGACGTTCGGGAAGGTGGCTGGCAGCCTAATCGGCTACATCACGAGCGCCATAGTTGGGCCATGCAGCGCCGGTACCACTGCGACGATCCTAAGGGGAACGCTGCCGTGGCACGTCCGGTACGCAGGGTTCCTCGGAACCCTACCGAACATAATCTCAATCAGGACCAATGTCGTCGGCGCTGGCTTGCGAATTGGTGTGTCTGGATTTGCGTGCCTATTCAGAACAACCGAAGTCGAACCCGGAATCATGACGTACGGGCGAAACACCACAACTCAGGAGATCACCGAAGCGAGCATCAGCGGCAGGATAAGGACCGGCAGCGAATGCTTCAATCTCGCGGGGACGTTCAGGTCCGGCTCGGCGCCGGTGTCACTACTAGGCACGAGCTCGACAAGGATCACTGTCACACTAATATAGGCTCATTGGTAGTGGGCGGCGGCGACCTATGGCCGCCGCCCGACTCCAGCTGGCCGCGCCCTCAACGGACCGCCCGCAGCTTCACGTGGGTGACACCCTCACCTTCCAGCGCGCGCACCTGCTCGAAGCGGACGTCATCCGGCGACAGCCCGCCGAGCAACGACGCCCCGCCGCCGAGCAGCACCGGCACGATGTGCAGTTGCAGCTCATCCACCTCGCCCGCGCGCAGCAGCTGCCGGATCACGTCGGCGCCGCCGCCGACAGCCACGTCGGCGTCGCCGGCGGCCTCGCGCGCCCGTTCCAACGCTCCCTCGGGGCCGCCGGTGACGAACGCGAACGTCGTCTTACCCCGCACGAGCGCCTCGCGCTGCTCGTGCGTGACGACGAACACCGGCATCCGGAACGGCGGCTCCTCGCCCCAGTACGGCTCGCCCAGGTCGAACATGCGCCGCCCCATCACGACCGCGCCGGTGCCGCTGAACGCCTCCTCCATCAGATCGGAATCGGCGCCGGTCGTGCCGCCCTCGTACCCGTGCAGCGAGCGCCAGCTTGCCGTTCTCACCACCCACTCGTGCAGCTGCTCGCCGCCCCGGCCCAGCGGGTGCTCGGGGCCGTCGTCCGGCCCCGCCGCGTACCCGTCGAGCGAGACCGAGATGTCGACCTTCACCTTCGCGCTCATCACGGCTCCTCTCGTCTCGCCAGCCCGGCCGCCCGCTCCAGCAGCAGCACGCGCTCCTGTTCGTTGTCCGTCATGCCAGCCGCGCGCGTCAGCTCGGCGTACGCCTCCTCGCGCCGGCCGAGTCTCGCGAGCAGGTCGGCGCGCACGCTCGGCAGCAGGTGATACCCGGCGAGCTCGCGCGCGTCCGCCAGCTGCTCCACCAGCTCCAGCCCCGCCGCCGGGCCGAACGCCATCGCGACCGCGACCGCGCGGTTGAGCTCGACCACGGGCGACCCCGTCAACGCCGCCAACCCGTCGTAGAGCGCGACGATCCGCTCCCAGTCGGTGTCCTGCGGCGTCCGCGCCCGCGCGTGGCAGGCCGCGATCGCCGCCTGCAGCGCGTACGGCCCCAGCCCGCCCGGCGCCAGCTCCTCCGCCCGGTCGAGCGCGCGCAGCCCGCGGCCGATCAGCAGCAGGTCCCAGCGCGAGCGATCCTGGTCGCTCAACAGCACGGGCGCGCCGCCCGGCCCGCGCCGCGCGCGCAGCCGCGAGGCCTGCAGCTCCATCAAGGCGACGAGCCCGTGCACCTCGGACTCGCGCGGCATCAGCTCGGCGAGCATGCGGCCGAGCCGCAGCGCGTCCTCGCACAGCTCGGGCCGCGTCCAGTGCTCGCCGGCGGTCGCGGAGTAGCCCTCGTTGAAGACGAGGTAGATCACGCCCAGCACCGCCGGCAGCCGCTCGGTCAGCTCCTCGCCGGCCGGCGTCTCGAACGGCACCTGCGCCGCCGCGAGCGTTCTCTTCGCCCGCACGATCCGCTGCTGCAGCGTCGCTCTCGGCGTCAAGAACGCATGCGCGATCTCGTCCGTCGTCAAGCCGCCGAGCAGGCGCAATGTCAACGCCACGCGCGCCTCGATCGACAGCACCGGGTGGCAGCACATGAACACCAGGCCGAGCAGGTCCTCGCCCGCCTGCGCGGCCGCGGCGGCATCCGCCGTCGGGTTCGCGGACGCGCCGTCCGTCAGGTCGAGCTCCAGCTCACGCGCGATCTGCTCCTGCTTGGCCTGCAGCGTCTCGCCGCGGCGGAACAGGTCGATCGCACGGTGCTTCGCCGTGGCCATCAGCCAGGCGCCCGGGTTGTCCGGGACGCCCGACTGCGGCCACTTCTCCAGCGCGACGACGAGCGCGTCCTGCGCGAGGTCCTCGGCGAGGCCGACGTCGCGCACCATCCGCGTCAGCCCGGCGATCAGCCGCGGCGCCTCGATCCGCCAGACGGCGTCGATCGTGCGCCGCAGGTCCGCTTCGCTGCCGGCCGAGGTGCCCATCGGCGTGCTACTGCCCCTCGCCGCTGATCTGCGCGCGGATCCGCTCCTCCTGCTCGCGCAGCTCCGGCGTGAGCTCCTCGCCGAAGTCCTCGGCCTCGAACACCTGCCGGATCTCGATGTCCGACGCGCCCGGCATCGGGTTCGGGCAGCGCTTGACCCACTCGATGCACTCCTCAAGCGACTTGCACTGGAAGATCCAGAAGCCGGCGACGAGCTCCTTCGTCTCCGCGAACGGCCCGTCGACGACGGTCCGCGAGGCGCCGTCGAACCGCACGCGCGCGCCCTTCGAGCTCGGCTGCAGGCCCTCGCCCGCGAGCATCACGCCGGCCTTCGCAAGCTCTTCGTTGTATCTACCCATCGCGGCGAGCAGCTCCTCGCTCGGCATCACGCCGTTCTCGCTGTCCTGCGTCGCCTTGACCATCACCATGAATCGCATCCGCTGCGCTCCTTCGTCGGGGACCTCGCGGTCCGGTTTCTACCCACACGACGAACGGCGCGCCACCAGATCGACACGGCGCGAGATTTTTAGCTCGGCGGCTTCGCGCTGCGCGCTTCGTAGAGCGCGGCGACGGTGACGCCGAGCGCCTCGGCGAGCCGCACGACCGTCGTCGAGCGCGGGTCCTTGTTCGCGCGCTCGATCTCGCTGAGGTGCTTGGGGTGGATGTCGGCGGCGAAGGCGAGCGCCTCCTGCGACAGCTCCCGTTCGCGCCGCAGGTGCCGGATCCCCGCGGCCAGCGCGAGCAGCTCGGGCGTGGGCTGCACGAACCGTCTACGCGTTGTCATCGCCCATGTCCCGCTGTTCGAACCACACGAACATATGTTCGCATACGACGCAAGTCCATGCGCCGGTTCGTGTCGGCGCGCGGTCAAGCGGCGATCAGGGGCCGAGCCGCTCGTCGAACTCGAGGAACAGCTCGCTTGAGCGCAGCTCCAGCGCTCTGGCGATCTTCAGCACGGTCGTGAGGCGCGGGTCCTTGTTCGCGCGCTCGATTTCGCCGATGTGCTTTGCGCTCAGACCGGCCTCGTCGGCGAGCGCCTCCTGCGAGAGGTCGCGGTCGCGGCGGGCCTTGCGCACTGTGCGACCGAAGGCCAGCAGCTGTGTGGAGGCAGCGGTACGCATTCGTACCGTGAAACCTTCACCACCGATGACGGTTCAGCCACCGTCTGCTGACGGTAAATCTCCACCGGCAGATGGTTTTACGGTTATAGTCGCGCTTCCGGCGCTTTGGCACCCAGCTTCGCCGACGTGTGACTCCCCCTCACCGCGTCGGCTACGGCAGGCAGGGGCAGAGGTGTCGGAATCCCCCTCCCCGAGCTTCGTCTCGGCGGCAGGGTTGCGCGAACGCTCCGGGTGCCCCCAGGCCCCGGGGCGTTCGTCCTTCTGCGCTGGCCCGCGGTGCAGGGGCCTTGCATCGCGTCGAGTATCGCGATATATCTTTAGACATCGAGATACTTCACGTAAGGAGGCGACATGCATCGCATGACGCACCACGCCAGCGGACCGTGCGGCCGCGGCGCCTTCCCTCCCGGCTCCCATCGGGCGCACGAGCGCTACGGCGGCCGAGGCGGACAGGCGTTCGGCGGCGGTGGGGGCGGCTTCCGGAGCCGTGGGCGCAAGGCGCGCCGCGGCGACGTTCGCACCGCCGTCCTGCTGCTGCTCGCCGAGGAGCCGCGCAACGGTTACACGATCATGCAGGAGCTCGAAGAGCGCAGCGGCGGCGCCTGGCGTCCAAGCGCCGGCTCGATCTACCCCGCCCTTGCACTGCTCGAGGACGAGGGGCTGATCCGCTCCGAGGAGGTCGACGGGCGCAAGCTGCTGCACCTCACCGACGCCGGTCGCAGACTCGTCGAGCAGCGCCCGCAGGAGCAGCCGGCGCCCTGGGACGAGCTTGCCGGCGACATCGGGGACGACGCACGCGCCATCATGAAGGTTGCGAAGGAGGTGATGATCGCGGCGGCACAGGTCATGCAGATGGGCAGCGAGTCGCAGCGCGCGCAGGCGCGCAGACTGCTCGTGGGCCTGCGGCGCGACCTCTACGGGATCCTCGCGACCGGCGACGACGAGGGCGAGGACGCGTGAGCGCCGTCGAGGTGCGCGGGCTCGTCAAGCGCTTCGGCGACGTCGAGGCGGTGCGCGGCATCGACCTTGACGTCGCCGCCGGCGAGACGTTCGGCTTCCTCGGCCCCAACGGCGCCGGGAAGTCGACGACGATCGCGATGCTCTGCACGCTGCTGAGGCCGGATGCCGGCAGCGCGCGTGTCGCCGGCCACGACGTCGTCGCCGAGCGCGATGACGTACGCCGCAACATCGGGCTCGTGTTCCAGGACCCGACGCTCGACGGCTACCTGAGCGCCGAGCAGAACCTGCGCTTCCACGCCGAGCTGTACGGCGTGCCGAAGGCACTCGTGCCCGAGCGGATGCGGCTCGTGCTGGAGATGGTCGGGCTGTGGGAGCGGCGCGGCTCGCTCGTGCAGACGTACTCGGGTGGGATGAAACGGCGGCTGGAGATCGCGCGCGGGCTGCTGCACGCGCCGCGCGTGCTGTTCCTCGACGAGCCGACCGTCGGACTCGACCCGCAGACGCGCGCCTCGATCTGGGGCTACATCGAGGAGCTGAAGGCGGCCGAGGACATCACCATCTTCGTGACGACCCACTACATGGACGAGGCCGAGCACGCGGACCGCATCGCGATCATGGACCAGGGTCAGATCATCGCGCTCGACACGCCGGAGGCCCTGAAGGCCGCGGTCGGCAAGGATCGCGTCGTGTTGCAGGTCGACGACGACGATGCCGCAATCGCCGCCCTGCGCGAACGCTTCGGTCTGGAGGCGACGATCGCCGAGGGCCACGTGACGGTCGCGGTCGAGGGCGGCGAGGCGTTCGTGCCGCGGCTGTTCGCGGAACTGGGCGTGCCGATCCGCGGTGTCTCCGTCGCGCGGCCATCCCTGGATGATGTGTTCATGTCCTACACCGGCACGACGATCCGCGATGCGGAGGCGGCCGGTGGCCCCGACCCGCTCATGCGCATGATGGTGGGGCGCTGATGGCCAGCACCGAGACCAGGCCCGCGGGGGCGGGCGGGACCGCCATCACGCCGGCGCCGGTGCGCGTCGTCGTCGCGCCGGCCGGGTGGCGCGCCGACCTGCGCGGGGTCAAGGTCGTCTGGCAGCGGGAGATGATCCGCTTCTGGCGCGACAAGCTGCGGATCGTCACGTCGCTGCTGCAGCCGCTGATCTTCCTGTTCGTGCTCGGCGGCGGGCTCGCGCAGATCGCCTCCGGCGGCACCGAGGGCGTCGACCTGCGCACCTTCATGTTCCCCGGTGCGCTCGCGATGGCGGTCCTCTTCACCGCCATGTTCAGCGCCGCGTCCGTCGTATGGGACCGCGAGTACGGCTTCCTGCGCGAGATGCTGGTCGCGCCCGTGCGGCGCGGCTCGATCGTGCTCGGCAAGTGCATCGGCGGGGCTACCGTCGCGTCGTTCCAGGGCGTGCTCGTGATGGCGCTCGCGCCGCTCGTGCACGTGCCCTACTCGCTGGCGATGGTCGCCGAGGTGCTCGCGCTGCAGTTGCTGCTGGCATTCATGATCACGGCGTTCGGCGTGATGGCGGCCGTGCAGATCACGCAGATGCAGGCGTTCATGGCGCTGATGCAGATGGTCGTGATGCCGCTGCTGTTCCTGTCCGGCGCGTTGTTCCCGCTGAGCGGGCTGCCGCGCTGGCTGGAGGTGCTCAACCGGCTCGACCCGCTCACCTACGCCGTCAACCCGATCCGCGAGGCGGTCTTCCGCCAGATCGACCTGACGCCCGCTGCGCACGCGGCGCTGCTGCCGGGGATCACGTGGTTCGGCTGGCAGGTCCCGATCGCGGTGCAGGTGCTCGTCGTGGCGGCGTTCGCGGGCGTGATGCTGAGCGTGGCGATCTGGCAGTTCCGGCGGGCGTAGCGAGCGATCACGACAGTAGCGCCGCGCGGTGCTTCGGCACCGTCGGCGCGAACGCCAGCAGGAACATGCCGGCGACGGTGCGCGAGCCGGGCAGGCTCGTGGTGCTGATCGCGAAGCGCTGCGCAAACCGGCCGGCGCGCTCACGACAGCTGGTGCGCGTCGGCTCCCCGCTGAACAGCGCCGCGAGCGCACGCGCAATCGCTGCGGGTCCCTGCTCCGTCGGGCGGATGTTCGTGAGTGCGATCCACTCGCCGCCGTCATAGGGGCGGAACGTGGCCGCCGCGACCGGGTGCGAGCGCCACCGCGAGATCGGCACCATCACGCCCCCGCGAGTCACCTGCCCGACACCGCCGCAGTCCGGGAGCGGCAGGAACAGCTGCTCGGCGACGACGGCCGGCGGGCGCAACAGGCGGCCGACGATGTCGTGGCGGATCGCGACCATCGCGCCGCCGCAGGCGCCAGGGCGCTCCGTGTCGAGGGCCGCCGGCGGCGTGAGGTCGAGCCAGTAGTCGTCGGGCGCGCGCAGGTCACCGTCCTCGCCGAGGAACGCCATCAGGACGAATGGCTCGTCCGTGCGCGCTGCGTGCTCGACCACCGCCGGCAGGTCGCCAAGTGCGACCGGGCGCTCGACGACCTCCAGCTCGCCGTCCAACTCGGCGGCGGCGATCGTCCCGCCGACGATCGGGAGCGGGCCGATGTCGTGTATCAGCTCGCGCGTCAGCTCGCGCGCGCGCACGCCGAGGTCGAACGCCTGGCGGCCCACCGCGTCGACGTCGAGCGGGTCGCCGGCGAAGTCGGCCAGGACGACGTGCGAGTACTCCGAGCCGGGCGCGCCGCCCGCGACGCTCGCGAACACGAGCGTCACCGTCTTGCCGCCGCCCGGGTGGACCACGACCCCGCGGCTGCCGCGCCGCATGACCGTCGGCACGGTGCAGGCGTGGATGTAGATCCCGGCGGCGGCGTCGAGCTCCTCCGCCTCGATCTGCGCGATTGCGCTCAGGCTGCTGGCGAGCTGTATGTCGTGGGCCTCGGTGATGCGCGTGCGCTCCAGTCTTCCGAACGAGTGCTCGCCGACCTCCTCCAGCTCCTCGAACAGCATCGCGAAGCTCGTGAACGCGACCGAGTCGTCGTACGGCAGCGTGTCGATGCTGGCACCGAGCCGTCTCGCCGCGCAGTGCAACTTGACGAGATCCTCAAGCCCCCTTCTCTCGCTGGTGTGACGATCCTCGATTTTGCCGACCGCATGCTGCCAGTGCCTGTTCCAGGCGGCTTGCCTTTGCGTCGGCACATCCATCGGCACGCTCACGTTCCCGTCTCCTCGGTCGTTCGATGACGGCCGTCGGTGGCCCCCCGTAGCCCGGTCCGTCGGGCCCGCAGGGATCCCGATATCCGGATCGGTGAACCCTGGCGTAGAGCAGGATAAAGGGTGGCCTGGGAGCTCGAAAAGGGGGGCTTCGGTGCGTCCGGCGGCGGACGAGTCCCCCTTTACGCCCGAGGTTCGACTCGCAAGGCTTGCGCCGTCGAGCATCGCCCTGGGGCGACCCTCGACGCATATCTCGGGATGCGTTTCCCCGCTTCTACATGCGCTGGTCATCGCCCGCGCGTCTTGCTCCGCGGCCCCGTGCGCCCCCGCGCCGACCAGAAAGGATCGACCATGTCCAGCACCTGGGAGTGGCCTCTCGTTACCGACCGGCGGCCGCCGTCCATGGGCCGCCGTCTTGTCCGCTGGAGCGTGGTGCGCGCTCCCTTCGCGCCTGGATCGCTGCTCGTCGGCCCTGATCCCGAAGGGGTCAAGGCCTTCATACCGCCCGGGACGCTCACGCGAACGGTCGAGGGCGACTGCAGCCGCCGCGGCTGGCGCGAGGGCGTCTGGACGCTCGACGGCCCGCCGGCTGCGGACGTCGTCGAGAGCTGCCCGCAGCGCATGGAGCGTGTGTCATTCCTGCACTTCGCCGTCGCGGTGCAGGTGTTGGCGTCGGTGCAGCGATGCTGGGTTCAGCGCCACGCGCGCCAGCATCTGGATTCGCTTGATCTGCTCATCAAGCGCGCGGCGCTGGATGCGGACGAGCTGCGAGAGTTGCAGCGGGAGCGGGACGACCTTCTGCTCGACGCCAGCCAGCTGTTCGGTCAGAGATGGCTTTGCCAACAGCTGACGAATTGAGCAGCCGCCGCCAATAATCGTCAGCCCAGCTCGGCGAGCCTGCCCTCCAGCAGCCGCCGCTCGGCGTCGTCGTGGACGAGCTGCAGCGCGCGGCGGTAGGCGTCGCGCGCCGCGCGCGTGCGGCCCAGCCGCCGCAGCAGCTCGCCGCGCGTCGCGTGCAGGTAGTGGAAGTCCTCGAGCGGCAGCGCGTCGGCGAGCGCGAGCGCGGCCCGCGGGTCGCCGCCTTCCGCGACCGCAATCGCGCGGTTCAGCTCGACCACGGGCGAGTCGGTCAGCCGTGCCAGCTCGCCGTAGAGCGCGGCGAGCTGCGGCCAGCCGGGCGGGTCCTCGGCATGCAGCGCTGCGATCGCCGCCTGGATGACGTACGGGCCGCGACCGCCGCGAGCGAGCGCGCCTTCGAGCAGCGCATGGCCCGAGGCGAGGCGCGCCTTATCCCACAGCGCACGGTCCTGATCGGCCAGCAGCACGAGCTCGCCGTCGCGGAAGCGCGCGTCGCGACGTGCGTCGTGCAGCACCATCAGCGCGAGCAGGCCGTGGACCTCCGGCTCGTCCGGCAGCAGCTCCGCGAGCGCGCGGCCGAGGCGGATCGCCTCCGTCGCCAGCTCGCCGTGCGCGGACGGGTCCGAATAGCCCTGATTGAAGATCAGGTAGACGACGGCGAGCACGCCCGCGAGGCGCTCGCCGAGCGTGTCGCCGTCCGGCACGCGGAACGGAATCGCGGCTGCCTTGATCTTGCGCTTCGCGCGCACGAGCCGCTGCGCCATCGTCGGCTTGGGCACGAGGAATGCATGCGCAATCTGCTCGGTCGTCAGGCCGCCGAGCGTGCGCAGCGTGAGCGCGACCTGCGCCTCGGTCGCGAGCGCAGGATGGCAGCAGGTGAAGATCAGCTCGAGCCGCTCGTCGGGGATCTCGACGGCATCTGCGTCGGCGGGCGTCGTGTCGCCAGCCTCAGCCACGTCGAGCAGCCGCAGCTTCTCCGTCAGCACACGCTCGCGGCGGATGCGATTGATCGCGCGGTTGCGCGCGGTCGTCAGCAGCCATGCGGTCGGGTGGTCGGGGACGCCGTCGCGCGGCCACCGCTCGGCGGCGATCGCGAACGCCTCCTGCGCGGCCTCCTCGGCGAGCTCGAAGTCGCCGAGGAAGCCGATCAGGGCGGCGAGGACGCGGCCCCAGTGGTCGCGGAAGGCCGCGTCGACGGGGGTGGGGGTGGACGCCGCGATCACCACTCCTGCGTGGGGCGCACCTCGACCGCGCCGCCGAGGCGGGCCGCCGGGATCCGCGCAGCAAATGCAATCGCCGCGTCGAGGTCGTCGGCCTCGTAGAAGAGGTAGCCGCCGAGCGCCTCCTTCATCGCCGCGAACGGACCGTCCGTCCTGAGCGTCCTGCCGTCCTCGACGCGCACGGTCGTCGCCGCCTCGGGCGGCGCCATGCCGACACCGGGCGTGACGCCGGGCGTCTCTCTGAGCGCGCGGTATTCGGCGTAGATGGCGTTCTGCTCCTCCTCGGACAGGCGCGCCCACGCCTCCGGGTCGCGCGGGGTGGGGGTGTCGCCTTGGTGGATCAGCAGCAGGTACTTCATCGCGTCCTCCTTCGTGGAGAGGGAATGGTCGCGTAAGAGACAAATGGGGAGGCGCGAAATCGACAGCTCGCGACCAACGTCGTTCGCGGTCTCCGGCAGCGCGGCGCGGGTTGGGCATCGTTGGGGCGTGCATCCGGCGCGTTCACGCGCGCGTAATCCGTGCGTGAGATGGTGATCGCGTGGCGTTGCTGATCCTGTTCGGGTTCCTTGCGGGTGCCGGTACCGCGCTCTCTCCCTGCGTGCTGCCGGTGCTGCCGATTGCGTTGAGCGCCGGCGTGACCGGTGGCCGGCGGCGGCCGCTCGGCGTCGTCGTCGGCCTCGTCGGTGCGTTCACGTTTGCGACCGTCGCGCTCGTGTATGTGCTCGACGCGCTCGGGCTGCCGGACACGTTGCTGCGCACGCTTGCGATCGTCGTGCTGCTGGCGTTCGGCGTGACACTGCTCGTGCCGGCGCTCGCGGCGCGGGTCGAGGGCGCGCTGAGCCGCGTCGCGTCTCGACTGGGCGCGCGTCCGGCACGCGCGTCTGGTGACGGCTTCCGCTCCGGCCTGCTCGTCGGCGCCTCGCTCGGGCTTGTGTATGCGCCGTGCGCGGGGCCGATCCTTGCCGGCGTCATCACCGTCAGTGCTTCGCAGCCGTTCACCGCCGGCCGGCTCGCAGTCGCGCTCGCATACGGGATCGGGTCGGCGGTCGTGCTGTACCTGCTGATGCTCGGCGGCCGGCGCGTCGTCGCTCCGCTCGCGCGGCGCGGCGGGGCGTTGCAGATCGCGACCGGCGCGGTGATGGTGCTCGTTGCGCTCGCGATGCTGAACGACTACGACCTGCGTTTCCAATCGGCGATCGCGAAGGACCTGCCGGGCTTCCTCGTGACGCCGACGCAGGGCCTGGAGAAGATCGACGCGGCGCAGCGCGCGCTCGCGAACCTGCGCGGCCACGGCTCGCCTTCGCGCCTCTCCGCTGAGGCCGATGCGACGCCGCCGCCGCACGGATCGGCCGCCGGGCGGCTGGGCCTGCGCGACTACGGCGCGGCGCCCGACTTCACCGACACGCAGCGCTGGTTCAACTCGCCTGAGGGAGGTTCGCTCAGCATGCGGTCGCTGCGCGGCCGCGTCGTGTTGATCGACTTCTGGACCTACACATGCGTGAACTGCCTGCGCACGCTGCCGTACCTGAAGGCGTGGGACGCGCGTTACCGCCGGCAGGGGCTGACGATCGTCGGCGTCCACACGCCCGAGTTCCCGTTCGAGCGCGACGCGGGGAACGTCGCGGCGGCGATCGCGCGGGAGGGGCTGCGCTACCCGGTTGTGCAGGACAACGACTACGGCACATGGGACGCGTACGGCAACCAGTACTGGCCGGCGCACTACTTCGTCGACGCACGCGGCCATGTTCGCTACGCGCACTTCGGCGAGGGCGACTACGCGCACAGCGAGCAGGTGATCCGGGAGCTGCTGCGCGAGGCGGGGCGGCGGGTCGGCGGCACCATGTCGGGTGCGCATGGCGTTGCCGCATCGCTCGGCGTCGCGACACCCGAGTCGTATCTCGGCGCGGCGCGCGCGCAGCGCTTCGCGAACGGGGCGATCCTGCCCGGGCGGCAGGACTTCGGCGATCCGCCAGATCCGGCGCAGAACGAGCTGTCGTACGGCGGCGCGTGGGAGATCGGCCGCGAGGACGCGACGGCTGGGCCGGGGGCCGCACTGAAGCTCGCGTTCGGCGCCCGGCGCGTGTTCCTCGTGCTCGGATCGCCCGGCCAGCCGCGGCGGATGCGCGTGCTGCTCGACGGCAGGCCGATCCCCGACGCGCTCGCCGGCGCCGACGTTCGCGGCGGCGTCGCGACGATCAGCTCGCAGCGGCTGTACGACCTCGTCGACCTGCCGCGCGTGGAGCGGCACGTGCTGGAGCTGCGGCCGGACGCAGGGGTGCAGGGCTACGCGTTCACGTTCGGATAGCCGCGCTGCACTGCGAACCGGCGTTGACCGCGCGGCGGCCGTGAGAAGCTGCCGCGCATGACGCGCCGCCGCTGGCTGTGGATCCTCGGGATCGCGATGCTCGCTCTGCTGGCCGTCGAGCTGGTGTACGACGGCCGGATGCAGGACGCGGGCGGCTACGGGATCATCGACTTCGAGCTCGCGTTCACGTCCGGGAAGGCGCAGGAGATCATGCGCGCGTGGGGGAGCGAGGGGCACGACGCGGCGGTTGCGTCGCTGTGGTTCGACTACGCCTACCTCGTCGCGTACGGCCTGTTCTCGTGGCTGGCGATCCGCGCGCTCGGCGACGCGCTTGCGCGGCGCGGCCTGGAGCGCCTCGCGCGGCCGGCGCACGCGATCTCGCTGCTGCCGCTGATCGGCGCGGCGTGCGACGCGGTCGAAGACGCCTTCCTGCTGCTGCAGCTCGGCGGGCATGCGCAGTCGCTCGGACCGCCGCTGGCGGGGTCGTTCGCGACGGTGAAGTTTGCGTGCCTGGCGGTCGCTGTCGTCTATCTGCTGGTCGGCCTGATCGCGCTCGCGCGTGCGCGGCGGGGCGCGGCCGCGCGATGACGCCGGAGCCGTCGCGGATCTTCGCCCCCGGCCTGCTCGACGGGCAGGTCGCGCTGGTCACCGGTGGCGGAACCGGACTCGGGAAGGCGGCCGCGCACGAGCTGGCGCGCTGCGGGGCTTCAGTCGTGCTTGCGGGGCGGCGTGCGGAGGTGCTTGAGGCAGCTGCGGTCGAGATCGGGCCGGCGGCGTCGACCGTCGTCGGCGACGTCCGCGAGGATGACTCGGCGGCGGCGATCGTGGAGACCGTGCTGGAGCACCACGGCCGCCTCGACGTGCTCGTCAACAACGCCGGCGGGCAGTACTTCGTGCCGGCGGAGGCGATCGCGGTGAAAGGCTGGCAGGCCGTCTTGCGACTGAACGTCGGCGGCACGACGCGCATGACCGAGCTCGTGGTGGAGCGGGTCATGCGGCCGGCGAGACGCGGGACGATCCTCAACGTCACGCTCTCGCCGCATCACGGGCTCCCGGGGATGACGCACTCGAGCGCGGCGCGAGCCGCCGTCGAGGGATTGACGCGCGCGTGGGCCGCCAGATGGGCCGCCGACGGGATCTCCGTGGTCGCGCTCGCCGCCGGTCACTTCGAGACCGAAGCGCTGGACAAGTACCCCGACGTCGTGCGCGCCGGCGCCGCGCGCACCGTCCCGCTGCAGCGGCTCGGGCGACCGCTCGAGCACGCCTGGCTCGTCGCGCTGCTCGCCTCGCCGCTCGGGCGCGCCTTCAGCGGCTCGGTCGTGACGCTCGACGGCGCACGCGACAACTGGTTCGGCCCGTGGCCCCCGCCGACGCTCGCGGACGAGCGGGGGGTCGTCCCGACGGAGCAGCGGCGGCCGTCGCCGCCGGCCGCGTAGCGCCGCGCTCCCGCCGCCCCGGCGGCTCACCGACGCGCGCGCGCGGCAGCGAACGCGGGTCCGATTCCCGCCGCCTGGCCACCGCCGCCCGCGCCCGCTTCCGCGGCGGGGAGGAAGCTGACGTCGCGCACCGCGCCCGCGAGCTCCTCGAGCGTCGGCCGGCCGACGTAGCCCTGCGTGGTCGAGACGTCGGCGTGCCCCATCAGCGCCTGCGCCGTCGTGAGTCCCGCGTGGCGGGCGATGTGGTCGCAGTAGGCGTGACGCAGCAAGTGGGGGTGCACGTGTGCGCCGATGCCCGCCCGTCTGGCGAGGTCGCGGACGAGCCGGTAGATCGTCGTCGCGCCCATCGGACGCTCCGGGACCGCGATCGAGCGGCTGTTGCGGGGCGGGTCGACGACGCGTCGCGCGTGGAGCACGAAGTGGCTCGCGCCCACGTCGGTGCGGATCTCCGCCACGACCGCTTCGAGATCGCGCGTGACGGGGACCCAGCGCTCGCGGCCGCCCTTCGCGATGTCCGCGCTCACGTGGATCCAGCCGTCGCGGTCGAGATGGCGGCCGCGCAGTCCCCGCAGCTCCGCGCTGCGCAGGCCGGCGCAGGTGCCGAGGAAGATCGCGCGGCGCTCGAGCGGGTCGCGGCATGCGGCCTGGAGCGCCAGCACCTCCTCGCGCGTGAGGCGGTAGACGGCCGTCGGCCGCTTCTTCGGACGGCGCGTCTGGCGCGCCGGGTTGTCCCTGCGCAGCCCCTCCTCCATCGCCCAGTCGTAGAAGCTCACGAGGACCGCACGACGGCCGCGGATCGTGTTCGGCTTCTCCCACCGTCCGAGCGTCCGCTTGACGTCGGCACGGCCCGTCGCGCGCGGGTCGCGATTGCCGACGTCGTCGGCGTGCAGCTCCAGCAGCCGTCGATACGTCGCCTCGGTGCGCGGCGAGCCGATGCGGCCGGCCGCGCGCCAGTCCGCGACGAACAGGTCGATCGCGTCGCCGAACCTCACGCGCTATCCACGATCCGCAGCCCGCGCATCCAGCCCACTTGCAGGGAAAAGGCGTGCGCAGCCGGTGGATGGCCGGATCGCCGCCTCACGCCTGCTGCCGTTCGAGCGCCTGCAGCTCCAGGCGGTAGTAGCTCGTCGTAGAACGGGCGCCGCCGCTCTTCGTGTAGTGCACGTTCGTGCGCTCCCCGCCGAGGTCGACGAGCGCCTGGCGCAGCTGCTGCAGCTTGATCTGCTCGGAGTATTCGCGGCGGATGTAGCGGGCGAGCCCGGAGGCCGTCACGTAGAGGTGGCGTCCGGCCGGTGCGTCGCGGAACGGCTCGCCGCGGAGCGCCGCGCCGTCGCGGTCGCAGGTCGCGCGGTCCGCGTAGGCGAGCGTCCATTCGGCGACGGCCGCCTCCAGCGTCTCGCCCGGCGCCTCGTCGACGTCCTTCGCGTGCATCAGCAGCGCGCCGATCGCGTTGTGCCAGTCGCGGCGCTCGAGCGGCGGCGGGTAGCAGTCGACGGCGACGGCCAGCACGCCCGCCAGCTCCGTCTGCGAGCGCAGCGTGCGGATCGTGCCGACGCGGACCTGCCGGCCGTCGGCGAAGCGGAGCGTGAAGCGGGCCGTCTCGGCGTCGCGGCCGCGCTGCGTGAGGCCAGCCAATTGCGGCAGCCCCAGCAGCGTGGCGAACGCGTCGAGGGCGATGGCGCGCGCCTCGCTCATGCGCTTCTCGGGGCGAGGTCCGCCAGCAGCGCGGCGGCCTGACGCCGCCGCTCGCTCGCGTCGTCGTGGGGGAGGCGGGGGAGCGCGTCGAGCTCGAGCTCGTCGAGCGCGGCCGCGGCATACCAGTCGCCGCGGATGCGGTGGCGGGCCCACGCGCCGTGCAGCCTGCGCTCCAGCCGCTCGTCGCCGTCGAGCAGCTGCAGGAGCGTGAGCGGCAGCGGGTTGCCGGCCTGCAGGGAGGCGAGCCGCCGTGCGTATCCGCGGTCGGTCGAGGTGCCGACCGTGATCGGCCCGCCGGCGCCGGACTGGACGACGTAGACGACGTTCATGCCGTGCGCAGCGCGTCGAACAGCTCCATCGGCACGTGCTCCGGCCTCGACGGGTCGAGGATCGTCACGCGCAGGCGCGCGCGGGTCAGCGCGACGTAGAGCATCCGCACGATCTGCTCGCGCCCGGCGCCGCCCGTCTGCCACCCCTCCCACATGGCGCTGCGGCTGAGGTCGGGGAACACGTACACGCTGTCGCTCTCGCCGCCCTTGACCGAATGGAACGTGCCGACCGTCACCCACGGGAGGTCGGCGGCGCGGCGATCGCCGGCCAGCACCCCGGCCAGCTGCGCGAGCGGCGCCGGGCCGCGCCGGCGCAGCAGGTCGAGCGCGTACCGCAGCCGCGACGCGCTGGGGGCGCGCAGCCGCGACGCCCACCACTCGACGTCGCCGCGCAGCGCCGCGTGCGCCGGCCCCGATCCGGGCGCGCCGCCGAGCAGCTCGGCCACCTGCGCGGGCGCGACGACGGCAGCGCGCCGCCGCTCGCTGCGGCATGTGGCGGCGATCCGCGCGCGGGCGCCGCGCGCGAGCGCCTCCGGGACGAGCGGATCGGTCCAGCCGCGCAGGTCCTCCCACGTCCAGGCGCGGGCGCGCGCGCCCCACACCATGCGCTGCGGGCGCAGGAAGGCGAGCAGCGGACCTGCGGCGGCGAGCGGGTTCCACGCCTCGTACGTGCTGCGGTGGGGGTTGTGGAACGGCTGCGCGGCGCGCCCGAGCGCGCGCAGGACCGGCGCCAGCATGTAGCCGCAGGCCGTCAGCACCATCGCGCTGCGGCCGGCGTCGGCGTCGGCGTCGAGCTCGTCGAGCAGCGGCTCGGGATAGCGCAGGCTGATCGGCAGCCGCCGCACCTCGCCGCGCGCGGCGGTCGGCCGGTAGCGGGCCGAGGAGCGCGTGTCGAGCTGGCCGATCCAGCGTCGCGCGAGCGCGTGCACGGCGACCGGCACGCGGTGGCTGCGCGCGAGGACGCGCTCCTCGGTGCGCGGAAGGGCGAGCAGCGCGCCGGGATCCGAGCCGCGCCACTGGTAGAGCGCCTGGTCGGTGTCGCCGGCGACGATCGTAACGACGGCCGCCCGCGCCCAGCGGACGGCGAGCGCGAGCTCGAGGGCGGAGAAGTCCTGCGCCTCGTCGAGCAGCAGCACGCGCGGGTGCGTCGGATGGGCGGGCAGCTGGTCGAGCGCGCGCTCGATCAGGTCGGTGAAGTCCCAGCGGCCGGTCTGCGCGCACCAGTCGCGCCAGCGGGCG
>Ga0070705_100000530_pt1 | contig 22014 bp, 16 predicted proteins | sample KBSK5253metaG_FD_65455 | JGI IMG/M metagenome (GOLD analysis project Ga0070705, IMG submission 65455) | Corn, switchgrass and miscanthus rhizosphere microbial communities from Kellogg Biological Station, Michigan, USA - KBS K5-25-3 metaG | ecosystem: Host-associated > Plants > Roots >... | reverse complement strand
GACAAAGCGCCGCCCGGTTCGATAAACCTCGGCTTGGGCGAACCTGATTTTCGGGCGCCCGAGATTATTCGCCACGAAGCCATCCGAGTGATTCAACACGATCACATCGGCTACACGACGAACGCCGGAATTCCTCAGCTTCGAGAAAAGATCGCCGAGCTGCACAGCGACGGGTTGGGCACGAACTACTCGAGTGAGTCAGTATGCGTGACCACCGGCGCTGAGGAATCGCTGTTCGCGGTGATGATGACGATCCTCGGGCCCGGTGATGAGGCGTTGCTCCCCGATCCCGCATACGTTGCTTATCCGGCGATTGCTGAGATCGCGGGAGCGAGCTTGCGCTACTATGCGACTCCGGCATCGCGAGGATTTGCATTTGATCGCGAACGTTTCTCGAGCTCGCTTACAAGCAGGACGAAACTGGTCGTCGTCAACTCCCCGTCGAATCCCACAAGCCGCGTTATCGCTCGCGATGATCTGCGATTCATCGCCGAGCAACTCACGGGTTCGAATGCGTATGTACTCGCGGACGAAATTTATCGAGAGCTTTATTTCGACGAGCGGCCCGCCTCTATCTCCGAGTTCTACGACAAGACGATAATCGTTTCGGGTCTTTCGAAGATGATGAGCATGACGGGCTGGCGGTTGGGCTGGTCTGTAGGGCCCGAGGAAGTGATTCGTCACGTCACGCTTATGCATCAGTATGTCTCAAGCTGCGCTTCGGCGATAACTCAGAAGGCGGCGGTGGCGGCGTTCACCGATGAAGCCCGGCGCGCGACGGCGTCGATGCGCGACGAGTTGCGGCGGCGCGGCGAGGTGATGGCGCGTGCGATCGAGCGAGAAATTGGATTGCCATTCACGCAAGGCGAGGGAGCTTATTACATAATGCTCGACGTATCCCGATTCGGCGCGTCGATGGACACGGCTCTGGCGCTGCTCGATGAGCGAGTGATCACCGTGCCGGGCTCGTCGTTTGGCGAGGAAGGCGAAGGCTTCCTGAGATTGTCGTTCTCGATCGAAGCGTCACTGATCGAAGAAGGCATCCGGCGAATCGCAGAGGGCCTTGCGAAAAAGCGGGCTTGAATCCAATTCGCGTTTCACGAATCACTTTTCACTGACCACGCATCACCTCCTCGTCTGCTAGACTTTGCTTCGCGCACTATGGGAGCGAAGGCCAAACTCAAACACGCAGCGATTCTGATCCTGGGTTGGGCTTTCATCATCCTTGGCATACTTGGACTGTTCCTCCCGATACTGCAGGGAATCCTGTTCCTGCTGGTCGGGCTGTTGATTCTATCGAGCGTGTCTCCGCGGGCCGCGCGACTGCTTCACTGGCTAAGAAGGAGATTTCCGCGCATCAGCGACAAGCTGGACGAAGCGACGCCGAAAGCGAAGGAGGTCCAAAAGCGATTGTCGCACAAGTTTGGCGCGGTGAAATCAAAAGCCAAAGCGATGGGAAGGAAGATATCGCCGAAGAAGCGGCCACATCGCCCTAAGAAGAAAACTTGAATGCTATGCCTCTAGCAGGGCACCCTCGGACAAGTTGAATAGGAACGATCCACCAAGTCCGTTGGTGGATTGCAGGGGAATGTTCACGTGTCATCGACTTTTCCAGCAACGCCTCTAGACCCGGCGCGCTTATGTGGTAGAATCAGACCCAGTTCGTGCCTGGACGCACGTGAGCCGGAAAGGTATTCACCGTTCTTCGAATGACGGCTAAGAAGATACTCGTCGTAGACGATTCACCAACAATGCGCCGCATGGTTCTCGCGTCTCTGACCGATTTGAAGGGCGTCGAGTTTGACGAGGCGAGCAGCGGGCTCGAGGCGATCGAACGCCTCGCGTTGTCGAGCGTGAGTCTAATCATTCTGGATCTGAACATGCCCGACATGCATGGGATGGAGGTCGTGGAGTTTGTGCGCAAACACCAGGCCTATCGGTCGATACCGATAATTGTGCTGACAACGAGGGGCGACGAGACCAGCCGATCCGCGGCTCTGGCCGCCGGCGCATCGCTTTATCTGACCAAACCCTTTCTCCCGCACGTCCTGGCCGCAAACGTGAATGAACTACTGCCCGCGAGCCGTTAGGGGACCCGCTGTGTCTGTTGCAAAAGCTGAAGAAGCCAACAATGAGTTCATCGTTGAATTCCTCGAAGATTATTTCGCGGAGTGCGACGAGCACCTGACGATTGTGCGCCGCAACCTGCTGGCGCTCGAACGCTTTGTTGATAAGCCACGCATCGATCGCGGTATTCTCGATGAACTTTTTCGAAGTTTTCATTCGCTGAAAGGACTCTCCGGAATGGTTGGTCTTGCCGAAGCCGAACAACTCGCCCACGAGACGGAGAGTTATCTTCGAGCATTGCGTGATGATGCTGTTGTTCTCCGAATGGAAGGCCTGGACTCTCTGGTCGACGGAACAAAGATGCTGGAGCAAGTCATCGGCCAGCGCCGGTCGCGGGCTAAGATAAGCGACGTCTCTTCGGTAAAGGCTCGGCTGGCAGGTATTGCTTCCAGGGAGGCTGTGGGAACGGCGGCCGTAGCCGCCGAAAAGCACCCGGCTGACTTGACGCCACTCACTGAAACCGAGATCGAAAGAATCGTGGCCGCCACAAACAGAGGACATCGCATCTGGAACTTTGAGTTTGTTCCGTCAGCCGCCCTCGCCGGACGAGGAGTCAATGTAAACACCCTCCGCGCACGCTTACAGGAAACAGGAGAACTCATACACGCGGCGCCGCGCGTTCTTGAGAGTGGCGGGATCGCGTTCGAGTTTTTGATTGCGAGCGCCGTGGACGAATCCGTTTTCGCTGCATGGCGCGAAGACGGAATCACCTTTAATGCATTCGACGCCAGTCCGTACACCAGGGTCAATGCGGCTGAAACGGGGGACACGAAAGAGGTCGTTCAATCAGCGCCGTCGCCTGCGCCTTCCAGCTTCGTGCGCGTCGATCTGGCTCGCATCGACGACCTGATGAGAATGGTTGGCGAAATGGTGATCAGCCGATCTCATCTGGACGAGAACCTCAAGCGGATCGAAAACAACTTGCCTGCGCCCGAGTGGCGTCCGCTGCAAGACACCAACCTGCGAATGGAGCGCCAGCTTCGCGATTTGCGCGAGGGCGTAATGCGAGTCCGGATGGTGCCGATCGGCGAAGTCTTTGAGCGCATGCGATTCGTTGTTCGCGATCTGGCTCGAGAATATCAGAAGAACGTAAAACTGGAGATCAGCGGACAGAATACGGAGATTGACAAGCTGCTGGTCGAGCGAATGATGGACCCGATCCTGCACCTTGTGCGCAATGCCGTCAGCCACGGTCTTGAATCCATGACGGAGCGTGCCTCAAAGGGAAAGCCCGCGGAGGGCAAACTGTCGCTCCGGGCGTTTACCGCGGGCGAGATGGTTGTGATCGAGATCGAAGACGACGGTAAAGGCATCGATGCCGAGTACGTGGCGGCCCGCGCCCGCGCGCTTGGATTGATCGACGCGGGCGCGAAGCCCGACACGAGCACGCTGCTTCAATTGATTTGCGAACCGGGTCTTTCTACTCGCGAAGAGGCGGACCGCGCTTCCGGGCGCGGCATCGGGATGGCCGTCGTCAAGAATACAGTGCTTGGGCTTGGCGGCTCGTTCGATCTGGATACCGAAGCCGGCCGCGGGACTCGATTCACAGTTCAATTGCCGTTGACTCTCGCGATTGCCGATGCCCTGATCGTGTCGGTCAGCGGAGAGCGATTCGCCGTCACGCAATCGAGCGTCGCCGAAGTCATGGAAGTTGATTCGAACGCGGTAAAGATGTTTGAGAACAACGAAATCATTTCGCATCGCGGCGGCGTGCTTTCGCTTGTGCGCCTGGCAAGACTGTTCAATCTGGAAGAAAAAGCGGGCCAATCATTTCAGGTTTTTGTGATCGGAAAGGGCGCAAGCGCGGTAGGCATCGCAGTAGACCGCATACTCGGCCAACGCGAAATAGTTGTGCGGGCGATCAACGATCCCCTGATTCAAGTGCCCGGAATCACGGGCGCGACAGAGCTTGGAGATGGGCGTATAGTTCTGATCGTGGACGCAGCGGGACTCAATCGCGCTGCCGGAATTCTTCAATGAGCGGCCGGGCCTTGTGGGCGAAACGCGCTGCTCGAAACTAAATCAAAACCGGAGTCTCTTATGCCGGACGATAGCGGCGCGTCTGAAAATTTCATTGTCTTTGAATTGGCGGGAACAACTTATGCACTGCCGAGCCGCCACGTTCAACAGATGGAAATGGTTGATAACATAACCGTGGTGCCAAACGCCCCGCCCGCCGTCGAAGGAGTCGTGTTTTCGCGAGGCCAGGTTATTCCCGCCGTCAATCTGCGAACGCGGTTCGGATTCGAGCGAGTTCCTCTCGAATTGCGAACGCGGCTTATTGTTGTGAATATCAGCGGCAGAACGGTCGGTCTGGTTGTGGACACCGCGCGTGAATTCGCCGCCATTCCGTCGAGCGCAATCCAGCCTCCCAGCGACGCGATCTCAGGCATGAGCGGAAAGTATCTGGAAGGAATTGCGACTGTTGGCGAACGAGTAATATTGATCCTGAATCTGGACGAGGTAATTAACCTGGCCGACATCAGCATAGGCGATCAGCAGACCGGCACCGCGGTGTAATTCGGATTCTCATTTGAAGAATCGAAACAGGAGAAATTATATGGCAGCTACGGCACCCAAAGGATTGACTGACTCGAACAGCGATGTTGCACGCATACGCGATCAAGCGGAGCAGGTAACGCTAGCGGCGCATGAGATATCGCGCATCTCGGGGCAAGTGGCCGAGGGCGCCAAAGCTCAGATCTCTTCTTTGGACCAGGCCGTTAACAATGTGAGTCAGATGGCCGGGGCCATGACTGAGACGGCCGGGCGTGTGGAAAAAGTCGCGGCCTCGAGCGAAGAACTGACCTCAGCGGTAAATGAGATCGCGGTCTCGATTGAACAAGTGACCGCGAACACCGTGAATCTCGCTTCCACGTTGGCTGAGACCTCGACCGCAATAAAGCAAACGAGCGCATCGATCCAAAGCGTCGCGAGCACTTCGCAGTCGATGGCCGAGTCATCTCAAAAGGTCACATCCGCGATGAACGAAATCGCCGCTTCGATTAAAAGCGTCAGCGGCGACACCGACGCGCTTGCGTCGTCGGTCACTGAAACCGCGGCCGCGATCGAAGAGATGTCTCGTTCGATTGAAGGGATCTCTTCGAACGCGGATCACCTGACCGTAGCAGCGGAACAAACTGCTTCCTCAGTCAACGAGATGGCGGCTTCGATCGAAGAGCTTTCTGCAATGTCCGAAAACCTGGCGGCATCCGTTGATCAGCTCTCGTCCTCTATCGAAGAAATCGCGCGGTCGGTAGAAGGGGTTGCCAGGAATGCCGAGAGTATTACCGAGGTAGCGGTCACTGCCGCCGTCAGCGCCGAAGAAATGGACCGGTCGATCAACTCGGTTGCGTCGATCGCGAAGGAGGCCAGCGAGGCGACGGACCGCGCGACTCGCGACGCGGAGGAAGGCGGGCTGACCGTCCAGAAGTCGATTCAGGGGCTCGGCCGCGTTCGCGACTCGATGGCGCAATCGGCTACCGTGATGCGAGAGATGGGCAAACGCGCGGACGAGATCGGCGGCATCGTCGATACAATCAACATCATAGCCGAGCGCACCAATTTGCTGTCGCTGAACGCGTCGATCGAAGCCGCGCGGGCGGGAGACGCGGGCCGGGGCTTCGCGGTCGTGGCCGAAGAGATTCGCAATCTCGCCGATCGTTCTGCGAGGGCCACTTCGGACATCGCCACAATCATCAAGGCGCTTCAGGAAGTCTCGCGCGAAGCTGTTGCCGCTTCCAACGAGGGTTTGCGCGTGGCCGATGACAGCAGCCGCCAGGCCGAAGACGGCGTCAGCGGGTTGAAAAAAATTCTCGCGGGCGTCGGCCAGACCGCTCAACTTGTGGGGCAGATTGCGCGCGCGACCGACGAGCAGTTGAGCGCCGGTCAATCTTTGGTGCGCGCCGTGAACACGACGGCGACCCAGGCAAAACAGGTCGCCGCAGCCACCGCCGAACAATCCAAGGGGTCTCAATCGATCGTCCAGGCTACGGCGCAGATGCGAAGGATCGCGGAGGAAGTCGCCAAAGCGATAGGCGAGCAGGGCCGCGCGGCGCGCGAGTTGATAAAAGCGGCGCAGAGCACAACCACCATCGCGGCGCAGGTGCGCAAAGGTTCCTCGGAACAAACGAAAGCAGCCAGGGAAATAACTCAGGCGGTGGATTCGATGCGCCGAGGCGCGGCTTCGACGTCGCGCGCCATTGGCGCCCAGGCGAGCGCCGGAGATCAACTCTCAGATGACGCCGCTCGTCTCGCCGGCATGATCGCCAGTGTCAGCAGAGCGATGACCGAGCAGGCAACCGCGGTCGAGCAGATTCGGAGCGCCTCGGATAATATGCGGCGCGAATCCGATCAGGTGGCGAAATCCATGGTCGAACAAGCGCGTGCCGTCAAAGACATCTCCGGATCAGCAAAAGATATTTCAAAGCAAGTCGGGCTGATCGCAAGATCAAACGGCGACCACACCGTGGCCGCCACATCGATCGCATCCTCCATCAAGGATGTTCGGAAAATCACCGAACAGAATGCTCGCGCGGCCGAAGAGACCCTGCGCAGCACGGACAGCCTGATCGAGCGCGCCCAGACCTTCGACTCAATTGTGGAAGGGCTCGCGGAAAACGGATTTGTGGACAGGAAGGGAAAGAACAAAAAGAAGCCGAAGAAGTGATCGAACAAACGGGGAAAGGGTCAGCCTTAATTACCTAAACTCTATTGTTCTCTTTCCAGGTAAGTCTCGGGCGCCGGTTTCAATCTGAAGCTGCGCCCATCCTGCCTGTGAGTGCCCGGCATACCTGACAATCATGAAGAGTTCAGATCATACGATTGGCATATTTACTACTGACGCGAATCTCGTTGTGCGATCGTGGGATGAGTGGCTTGCCCGGGTAACCGGCGTGTCGCCAACCGACGCGTACGGCCGCTCTCTTTCGGAGTTATTCAGGGATCTGGGCGATCGCAATATCCTTGTGCATTTCCAGCGCGTTCTGACCGACGGCGTCGTGGAGGTGCTCGCATCCGCCTTTCATCATTATTTGTTTGCTTGCGATCCCATCATTCCCTCGCGGCACTTCGACAAGATGCAGCAACGCGTGACCATCGCTCCTCTGCTGGACGATGAGAGAATCGTCGGCGTGATCGTAACCGTCGAGGATGTGACCGGGCGCGTCGAACGCGAACGTGACCTCGCGGAGCAACTGGCCGCATTCGATGAAACAACGCGTCTGGAAGCCGCGCGAGCGTTAGCCGAGCAGGAAGCTCTCGAATCAAGCGAACCGTTGGTGGACGCCCTCAGCGATCAAAGCTGGCGCGTGCGCAAGATGGTTATTGACGGCCTCGCGCGCCACGGCGGAGCGGCAGCGATCACTTCTCTGCTGCGAGTGCTTCGCGAGGAACACCACAATCCGAGCGTGCTGAACAGCGCCCTTCAGGTCCTGGCCCTGAGCGGGGGCGAGGCGATGGCGGCGCTGGCCGAATGCTTGAATGAACCCGACGTAGACCTGCGAATATATGCGGCGCAAGCCTTGGGGGACCTGCGGGATCCAGGCGCTATTCCCGCTCTGACGGGCGCGCTCGCTGACGAGGACGCAAACGTGCGATATCACGCGATCGAAGCGCTCGGGAAATTGGGCGCGGCCGACGCGATCCCCGAGTTGATGAGCCTTGTCGAATCCCGCGATTTTTTTCTGGCATTTCCGGCGCTCGATGCTCTGACAAAAATCGGCGAGTCGCGCGTAGCGCCGAGACTCGTGCCGCTGCTCGAAGACAAAATGCTTCGCGTTCCGGCGGCGGGTGCGCTTGGCCATCTTGGCGATCAAGAGGTTGTTGCCCCGCTCGTGTCACTGTTGAACAAAATTGATGCACCGGCCCTCGTAATCGCTGAGGCGTTCGCCGCATTGTACGACCGCTACGAGAGGCTTTATCAGGAAGGCGACTACATCGCCGATCTCGCGCGTCAGGCAATCAACGCTACCGGGGCGCAAAATCTTCTGAACACGCTGAATGACGCCGGCGATGACGGACTGCGTTCGCTTGCGTTGGTGCTCGGTTGGCTCGAGGGCGAAGCCGTTCAGCGAGCCCTGACGCGATTGCTTGGCCGTGCGACGGCTCGAAAGGAAGTTGTCGAAGCGCTCGTTCGCCATGGACGCCAGGCGACCGAGCTGCTGATCGAGCAACTCAGCTCGGAGGATTTTGAAGTTCGGCAGGCGGCGGTGATCGCATTGGGACGCATCGGCGATACGCGCGCCGTGCCGGCCCTGGTGCGAGTCCTTGCGAGCGACGGCGAACTGGTGATACCGGCGGCCGGAGCGCTTGCGAAGATCGGCGACCGCGGCGCGTTCGAGGCGCTTCTCGAGTTGGTCAGTAACAGCGACGCGGCCGTGCGCCAGGCGGCAGTCGCGGCAATCAATTCGCTCGGCCATCCTGAGATGCCGAGACGCGCATTGACCCTATTGAGCGATCCCGATCCGTGCGTGCGCGAGTCCGCCGTGAGAATCGCGGGCTATTTCGGATATGCCGAATGCAGAGACTTGTTGATGGAACGCTGCCGCGACGAAGACGAGAATGTGCGTCGAGCCGCAATTGAGCACATCCCATATATCGAAGACGAACGCGGTATACCCACTCTCGCCGATGCGCTTCAAAACGAAACTCCGCGCGTGCGTGCCTCGGCTGCGCAAGCATTGGCGCAGGTTGAACCGGCGGCCGCGATCCCCCATTTGCTTCGTGCGCTGGACGATGGGGATCAGTGGGTGCGCTATTTTGCCGCGCGTTCGATCGGAAGACACGGATATCCGGAGGCCCTGGACGCGCTTGGGCGTTTAGCGAAAACCGATCCAGCGAATCAGGTGAGAATCGCGGCGATGGAATCACTCGGAGGAATCGGCGGACCGCGCGCGGTTGCCGTTCTTGCGCCGCTGCTTGATTCAGACGACGTGGATTTGACGCGCGCGGCTTTGAATGGGCTTGGGATGATCGGGCATCCCGACGCGCTGCCGCCGTTGTTGGCGGCGCTTCGCTCGCCTGCATCGTCGCGCCGCATCGATGCGCTGAACGCATTGGGGAAACGCGAGGGCCCGGGAGTTGTCGATGCGATCGAGTGGATCGCCGCGGCTGACGACGACGAAAAGGTGGTTCAAGCCGCAATCGACGCGCTGGCGCAACTGGCAACCCCGGCTGCAATCACAACGCTAATGAGATTAACCTCGGATCCGGCGCGGCGCGACGCGGGTATCGATGCGCTCGCGCGTTTGGGCGTCGAACAAATTGATTTGATCGGCGAAGGCTTGAGCCATCCACAGCCGGCCGTGCGGCGTTCGGCCGTTGAAGCACTTGGCCGAATCAAGAACACTCGCGCGTCCGATCTGTTGAGCAAGGCACTGGACGACGAGGACGCTTCGGTACGTTTGTCGGCAGTGAATGCATTGGTATATCTGGACACCCGAGGCGCCCAGCGCAAGCTTGTGGCGATGGCTCGCACGGATTCCGATGCATCGGTGCGGCACGCCGCGCAAAAAGCGCTCAGAAAATAGCAGTCGCGAACCATGGCATTTTATCAAGAGACATTGGGTTTGCCGGACGCCGCTTTTTCGCTCCTGCGCGATTTGATTCACGACCGTACGGGCTTGTTTTATGACAACGGCAAATGCGAAACGCTGACCGACAAACTCTCTCCGTTGGTGGTTGAGCGAGGATTCGGGTCGTTTCTGGATTATTATTATTTGTTGAAGTACGACGACGATGCGGGCGAATGGAGCCGGGTGATGAATGCTCTCTCGGTGCAGGAGACCTACTTCTATCGTGAGGTAGACCAGGTGAAGACACTCGTTGACGTGCTGGTTCCCGAGTTTTTCTCAAAGACCCGGGCCAGACCTTTGAGAATCTGGTCCGCGGCGTGCGCTACCGGCGAAGAACCGTTGAGTATAGCAATGGCGCTAAACGAAAAAGGCTGGCTCGAACGCGCTCCGATCGAGATTTACGCGAGCGATGCAAGCACCGCGGCGGTCGAGAAGGCAAAGCGCGGATTGTATCGCGAGCGCTCGTTTCGCAATCTTTCGCCGCCCTTGCGCGCGAAATATTTCAGCCGGTCAGAGGAATCATGGCGCGTCGCTCCCGAATTGCACGCCAGGGTCAGTTGGAGTGTCGCCAATCTCGCCTCGGAAACCGATGTGGCGCTTCTGGCTCGCGCACAAGTGATTTTCTGCAGAAATGTGTTCATCTATTTTTCAGAGAAATCGATTCGCAAGACTGTGCGAATCTATCATCGGTTAATGCCAACCCCGGGGTACCTGTTTGTTGGGGCTTCAGAATCATTGTTAAGACTGACCACTGATTTTGAGTTCCGGGAAGTCGGAGGGTCCTTTGTCTATATCAAGCAGCAATAATGCCAGGCATCTGAGGCAATCCATGGATAAAGTAATTCGGGTACTGGTTGTGGATGATTCAGCTTATCTGCGGAAGGTTCTCAAGCAGATGTTGACTCGGAGCCCGTTCATCGAAGTCGTCGGCGTCGCCCGTGAGGGCGCCGAGGCGCTCGAAATGGTAGAGAAGCTCGATCCGGACGTGGTGCTTTGTGACTTGATCATGCCCGGGATGGACGGGATAACATTCCTGCGCGAGCAGATGGCACGAAAGCCGCTGCCGGTAGTCATCGTCAGCATTACAAACGAGGGCGGCGAACTGGCGCTGGCGGCGCTTGATGCGGGGGCCATAGATTTCGTCCAGAAACCAACGGCGCTGGCCACGGAGAAGATATTCGAGGTAAGCGATGAATTGATAGAGAAGGTCAAGGCCGCCGCTACCGTTTCGATGGGACATCTGAAGCTTGCGCTCACTTCAGCCGGCGTTGACGCCCGGCCATCGACGTTTGCGCCAAAAGCTGGTCTGGTCGACATTGTAGTTCTCGGGATTTCAACTGGTGGACCGCAGGCATTGAAGTATCTGATCCCGCAGTTTCCCGCCGGCTTCCCGGCGCCAATAGCGGTCGCACTTCACATGCCGGTGGGCTACACGGAAATGTACGCTCGAAAGCTGGACACAATCTCACCTCTCACGGTCAAGGAAGCCCAGGAGGGAGACGCTGTCGAGCCCGGAGTCGTATTGTTTGCACCCGCGGGCCGGCATCTGACATTCAGGCGAACGCCGGCAGGTAAAGCCGTTGCGCATCTGGATACGCGTCCGTTCGACACGCCACATCGCCCGTCGGTCGACGTGATGTTCCAATCCGCCGCCGAGGAGTTTCGCAATCGCGTGTTGGGAGTCGTCATGACCGGAATGGGCTCCGATTGCAAACAGGGTGCGGCGTGGATCAAGTCGCAAGGCGGTTTGGTCTTTACCGAGGCCGAAGAAACATGCGTTGTTTACGGCATGCCGAGCTCAGTTGTTGAAGCCGAATTAAGTGATAAGATCGTTCCTCTGGATCGGATGGCAGCAGCGATTTTGGAGGTGGTATGATGGCGAAGATCCTGGTCGTGGACGATTCCGGTATGTCGCGCAGGTCGTTGCGCAAAATTCTGGAGACCGCCGGTCACCAGGTCATCGAAGCCCAAGACGGTATCGCAGCTTTAGAGCTGTTTTTTATCGATAAGCCCGAGGTCGTTCTTCTGGACCTCACCATGGGCGGGCTGTACGGTGTCGATGTCTTGAAGAAAATGCGTGAGATGGATCCCGGCGCGCGCGTAATCGTGGCAAGCGCCGACATTCAAAGTTCAACTCGCGAGATGGTTCAAGAGGCCGGCGCCCTGGCCTTTATCAACAAACCCCTTGCAGTCGATCAAGTCCTGAATGCCGTGAACCTGGCGCTTAAGGAGGCCCGTGATGGAATTGACTGAGCGCCAGAAGGACGCGCTGACCGAATTGATTAACATGGCATTCTCGCGCACGGCGGCCTCGCTGTCTGAACTCACGGGCCATCGGGTCGTGCTCGAGCAACCGACAGTCGCGATCTACCCAATCGAGGAGTTATCCACGGCGCTCGCTGAATTCCTTCCGGCCGAAATCGCCACCGTGCATCAGGTGTTCAGCGGCGCCGTGACGGGCGACGCACTGCTGCTGTTGAGTTACGACGGCGCGGTTATGCTCACCGATTTGCTGACGGATGATCGGTCGAAATCGGGCCGCCTTGATGCGTCCGATCGGGAGGTGCTGACCGAGGTCGGCAACATCCTCTTGAATGCCTGCCTCGGAATGTTCGGGAATCTGCTCCAGGTTCATGTCACATTTTCGGTTCCGCGTTTGCACCTCGAGACTCTCGACGCGCTGCTGAGAACGCTGGTCATCGAAAAAGAAGGTTTGCGCTATGCGCTCGTCGTCTATACGGCTTTTCGAATGCGCGACAGCGCCGTCAGTGGTTATCTGGTCATCGCTTTGAATGTCGCCTCTCTCGACCGGCTTATTCAGGAGGCCGACAAGTGGGAGGAGAACCATTAGGTCTTCTCGAGGATCAATTGCAAAGGAATGAGGATCAAGGAGCACGGAGCCGGATGATCGGACCCGATTGGACCGAAACCACCGGTACGGACACACCGCAATTGAGCGCGGCGGCGTTGCGCTGGTTCAACGACTTGTCGGCGCATGGCATCCTTATGACCGATGCCCAGTTGAATATTCGCGGCTGGAATCAATGGCTGGAAGCGCGCACCGGCCGCCCCGCTCAAGAAATGATCGGCAAGAATCTGCTCGAGGTTTATCCCGATCTTGTCGGGCGGCGGCTGGACGAGTATTACAAAGACGCGGTGGCCGGACAGGTTCGCGTGATTTCCCAGAGGCTGCATGGTTTCCTGATCCCAATACCCAACACAGGGGCCGCGTCGTTCGAACATATGCAGCAGAGCGCTCGCATTGCCCCCTTGATCGACGGCGAGCGCGTTATCGGTACCATCAGCGTAATCGAGGACGTAACCGAGCGCGTCGATCGCGAAGACGAACTCGTGAATCTGCTCGGCCGCGAGAAGGCCGCGCGAGCTGAAGCCGAGGCCGCCAATCGCGCCAAGGACGAGTTCCTCGCGACGGTTTCGCACGAGCTGCGAACGCCGCTTCATTCGATATCGGGATGGGTCCAGATTCTCAGCACGGGGAAACTGGACGAAGAAGCGTCGGCCCATGCGTTTGAAGCGATCCAGCGCGCCGCAAAAGCGCAGACGAGGCTCATCGAAGATATTCTGGATGCTTCGCGGATCATCACCGGCAAGCTTCATCTGGAAATCCGGCCCGTAGATCTCGCGACAATTATCCAGGGAGCGCTCGATACGGTTCAGCCGGTCGCCGAAGTAAAGGGGATCGAGATCACAACCGACTTCGACCCCCGAGGCGGACTCGTTTCCGGCGACTCCGCTCGCTTGCAGCAGGTGGTGTGGAATCTGCTGTCGAATGCGATCAAGTTCACGCCTCGAGGAGGACGCGTCAGGGTCAGTCTCGCATGCGACGAGTCGCACGTCGAATTGCGTGTGGTGGACACCGGCCAGGGTATAAACGCCGCCTTTCTTCCTTTTGTTTATGACAGGTTTCGCCAGGCTAACAACACGAGCGCGCGTAAGCACGGCGGCCTCGGTCTGGGATTGGCCATCGTGCGTCATCTGGTAGAGATGCACGGGGGCACCGTTTTGGCGGAGAGTCCGGGCGAAGGTCTCGGCTCAACCTTTTCCCTTCGACTGCCGCTCATGATAGCCAAACGCGCGGATGAGACTAATAGAGATGGACAGAACGAATCGCAAGCTGGAGACGTCCCGCGACTCAATGGCGTTCGCGTCCTGATCGTCGATGACGAACGCGATGCGCGAGAAATGCTGTGCGTGATGCTGGAGCAGCGAGGCGTCGAAGCGCGAATGGCGGGCTCAGCCTCTGAAGCGTTCAGGACACTGCAGGCATGGAAACCCGATGTGCTGGTGTCAGACGTCGGAATGCCGGGTGAAGACGGCTACGCGTTGATTGCGAAAGTGCGAGCGCTGACACCAGAGCTTGGAGGCCATGTTCCGGCAGTCGCACTCACGGGATATGCCGGGCCCGAAGATTCGCAACGGTTGACTTCGGCGGGCTACAATATCTGCGTGGCGAAACCAGTAGAGTTTGCCGAGCTGGTCCGAACGGTCGCGAGTCTTACGGGTCACTCGGCCGCAAAAACGGCGCATTCGGATCCCGATCACTAAAGATCGCCCTCGCTGATTCCGGCCTCACTGCTCGCCCATCCCAGGCTTTATCAAGGTGCCCGGATTATTAACCAGGAGATCCATCGTGAAACCTGTCGTTGCAATTGCCCTTCTACTATCAACCTTCGCTCCGGTTTTCGCTCAAGTATTATCGTCGAGCGACACTGCAAAAACTCTTCACCAGCTATTCGATGAAGACTGGCAGTGGAGCCTGCGGGAGTTCCCCGAGGCCGCAACGCTGCTGGGCGATAATCATTACAACGATCGCCTGACCGATTATTCGCCCGATGCGATCGCACGCCGCAAGTCACACGAACGCGAGATGCTCGCGCGGATTCAGAAAATCGATCGCTCGAAGCTCAGCGGCCAGGATGTTATCTCGTACGGCCTCTTTCTTCGCGACAAGCAGTTGAATGTCGAAGGCGCGCGTTTTCCGTTCGAGTACATGCCGATCGATCAGATGAACGGCGTGCAGATAAACTTCGGGCAACTGGCGGGCTCAACACCATTTCGAAATTCGAAGGACTATCAGGACTACATCGCGCGTCTATCCGTGTTTGGGAAACAGATCGAGCAATTGATCGCGCTAATGAAGCGAGGAATTGAAACAAAGTGGCTTCCTCCGGCCGTGCCAATGCGTTCGGTGCCCGATCAGATCGAGGGTCAGATCGCGGAGGACCCCGGCGCGAGCCCTTTCTTCAAACCGTTCGTCACCCTTTCAGAGGATCTGCCCGCCGCTGACCGCGCAAGGCTTATCGAATCCGGAAACAAAGCTATCGCGCAATCGGTGACGCCGGCGTTGAAGAAGCTGGCCGCGTTTATGAAAGAGACTTACCTGCCCGCATGCCGCAAAGACATCGGCGCATCATCGCTTCCCGACGGCGAGGCGTTTTATCAGTACGCGATCAAACGGCACACGACGACCAACTTGTCGGCGCGGGAGATTCACGAAATCGGCAAGCGTGAAGTCGCGCGCATTCGAAAAGAGATGGAAACGATCATCAAACAGGTAGGGTTCACGCGTTCCTTTCAGGAATTCCTCGCGTACCTTCGAACCGATCCGCGCTTCTATTACACAAAAGCCGACGAGTTAGTTGCCGGATACAGCTACATCGCGAAGGTATCCGACGGCAAGCTGCCTAAGATGTTCGCGGAGCTCCCTCGCACGCCGTACGGTGTGGGAGTTATTCCCGGCTACGAAGGTCCCGCGCAAACGACTGCTTATTATCAGCCGAGCGCGGCCGACGGTTCGCGAGCGGGAATGTTCATGATAAACACCTACAAACTTGAGACTCGCCCGAAGTACGAAATGGAAGCGCTGACGTTGCACGAGTCGGTGCCCGGGCATCACCTGCAGATCGCTCGCGCGCAGGAGTTGAACGGCTTGCCCGACTTCAGGCGAAATGCCGGATACACCGCTTATGTTGAAGGCTGGGGATTATACGCCGAGAGTCTTGGTAGTGAGATGGGCTTCTACGCCGATCCATATTCGAAGTTCGGACAGTTGACCTACGAGATGTGGCGCGCGTGCCGGCTCGTGGTGGATACAGGGATGCACGCGTTTGGCTGGAGCCGCCAGCAAGCGATTGACTTCATGAAGGAGAACACCGCGAAGACCGAGAACGACATCATAGTTGAAGTGGATCGCTACATCGTATGGCCGGGCCAGGCGCTCGCATACATGATCGGTGCGCTGAAGATCAAAGAGCTTCGCGCGAGGTCATCAAAGGAACTGGGCACGCGCTTCGACGTTAGAAAATTCCATAACGCCGTGTTGGACGACGGCCCGTTGCCGCTCGACTTGCTCGACGAGCGAATGACGGCCTGGATCGCGGAGCAGAAGAGGAAGGAATAAGATGTTCGTCTATCATTTGCGAAAGACGGTTGGCGCGAGGCGAATGCTCGTTGTGCTACTCTCCGTTGCGCTGATCGGGTGCTCGAGCGTCACTCACTCAAACGTTGCGAATAACAACCAGCCTGAGAACAGCAACACCGCTATGGAACCTGAAACAAACAGCCAGACCGGCGGAGTCATCGATAGCCGGCTTGTGTCCGCAAACACAAAGTTTGGGCTGAAGCTCTACGCGGAAGCCGCCAAACAAAGCGCGGGCAGGAATGTTTTCCTTTCGCCCGCAAGCGTCGGGCTCGCGCTGGCAATGACCTACAACGGCGCGGTCGGCGAAACGAAACAGGCGATGGAACGGGCGCTTGAAATTCAGGGAATGAATCACGCGGAGTTGAATCGCGCGTATGCCGCGTTGCGGCAAGGCCTCGAGAGCCCGGATCCCAAAGTCCAGTTGAGCATTGCGAACTCGCTTTGGGCAAAGAAGGGCGTCACGTTTAATCCGGATTTCATGCTGCGGAATAAGCAATTCTTCGGCGCTGAAGTAACCACGCTCGACTTCAACGACCCGGGCTCTCCGGCGACAATCAATTCGTGGGTGGCGGACAAAACAAAAGGCAAGATCGCAAAAATCATCGACAACATCGACGCGCAGTCGGTCCTGTTTTTAATCAACGCTATTTATTTCAAGGGCGCGTGGACCAGAGAGTTCGAAAAAGCGCAGACGCGTGAAGAGCCATTCACGACCGCCGCTGGTCAACAAAAGCGTCATCCGCTGATGCATCAAGCGGGTGATTACAGCTACTACGAGGGGAAAGACTTTCAGGCGGTGAGTCTGCCCTACGGCGCCGGCCGCGTCAGCATGTACGTCTTTCTTCCCGCGAAAGGCACTAGCCTCGCGCAATTTCATACGAGCCTCACAGTGGCTAACTGGGAAACGTGGATGAACAGTTTTTCGAAGACCAAAGGCGACATCGCGGTGCCGCGATTCAAGGTCGAGTACGAAATCACACTCAATGATGCGTTGAAAGCGCTCGGCATGGGGATCGCTTTCGATCCCGAGCGCGCGGACTTCAGCGGCATACTTCAAACGTCAGAGAACGCCTTCATCAGCCGGGTGAAACATAAGGCCTTTGCCGAGGTGAACGAAGAAGGAACTGAAGCCGCGGCGGCGACTTCGGTTGAGATGACGGTGACCTCCGTGATGCGGCCGATGAAAACTTTCCGAATGATCGTCGATCATCCGTTCTTCTACGCGATCAGGGACAACAAGACCGGCACACTGTTGTTCATGGGATCCGTCACCGACCCGATGTAAGGGTATGGCGTTCAGCCTGTAACCTGTTGCTGTTTTTTGTTATTCAAAACCCAGGCTAAAGCCTGAACTCCATGCTCCCCTTCCAGAATGAATGAATCCAATGAAACATTCTTTGCGGCGGTGGGCGATGTTCACGGACAACATCATGAAATGGTCCGCCTGTTGAGTGAGTGGGAAGCTCGCACCTCGAATTCAATTCAGTTCGTTCTCCAGGTCGGCGACTTCGAACCCCATCGCAACGAAGAGGATCTCGAGACAATGGCGGCGCCAGCGAAATACCGGCAACTCGGTGATTTTCCGGCATTCTATTCAGGGGAGGTTCTTTTTCCCTGGCCCGTCTATTTCATTGGCGGGAATCACGAGCCGTACGGATTTTTGGATACAATTCCAAAAGGGGGCCCTGTTCTAGAGAATTGTTTTTATCTCGGCCGCGCGGGCGTTGCAACGCTCTACGGGCTAAAGGTAACAGGGATGTCGGGCATCTACAGCCCAGCGAAATTCGAGTCGCCTCGTCCACGTATTTCCGATCTCAAGAAAAGATCGAACAAGGATTACACCTACTTCAACCAGGAAGACGTCGAACGCACGCTCGATTTCGGCAGGCCGGATATCTTGTTAGTGCACGATTGGCCGGCCCGCATCATACCGTATGAGGATCGCGGTCAATTCGAACAACAACGGCGCAGCCCAAACTACACAAGCGTCGGCAACGAGTACGCGCGAGTTCTGATGGATCTCCTGTCGCCGAGACTGATGTTGTGCGGGCACATGCACAAAAAGTATCGCAATCGCGTCACGACAAAATCCGGCGCGGCCGTTGATGTTTGCTGTCTTGCAAATGTCGAACGCGGTGAAGATTCCGTGGCTTTCTTTCGGATCGCTGATGATGGGACGATCGAAGAAGTTATCGAATAGCTTTCACCATTCATCGTACGAATACAAATCTTCATGAGTCTGGCGGCGGCGAATCACTTTTACCTCACCTGACTCCCGCATCATCACCGCCGCGGGGATCGGGCGTCCGTTGTATTGCGACGCCTGATCGAGCGCATACGCACCCGTGTTCAACAACGCAAGCACATCTCCCACGTTCGTACTTTCAGGCAGCAATCGATAGTTCGGAAGCCGCGTTCCTTTTTCGATATCAAAATAAATGTCACCCGAATCGCACAGCGGACCCGCGACTTTGAACGGAGTCGCGTGAACCTCGTCCGCTCGCGAAGCTGAGATCAAGTGGTAATACCATTTATACATCGCCATAGATAACATCAGCGAGTAGCCCGCATCGGTGAGCAGCCACGTGTCGCCGGTTTCAGGCCGCTGTTTGATGTTGCAGACTCGCGTCAGAACTAGACCCGCGTCTCCAACGATTCGGCGGCCGGGCTCGAGCACGATCGTCAGGTCTTCAAGCACACTCGCGTCGACGCCGGCTTCGTTCAGCGCCGACTTCAAGACCTCCTGGGGATCGAGCGTCGCCGAAAGCATCTCGCGTTCGCGCTGGTCGATGTCGCCGGCCATCCGAGTCTCAGGCAAATAGTTGACCGGCAACCCGCCTCCGATGTTGATGTGAGTCAGGCGATGGCCGGTTTTCTTGTAGAGATCGCTGAGGAACTTCCACATCTCGGCGAAAGCCCGCGCGAACGGCTCCCAGTCAGGTGTCTGCGAGCCAACGTGAATGTGAACGCCCGCAAGGTTGATCGCGTCTTTCGCTTCAAGCGCGCGGTTGAACGCCGTTTCGATTTGAGAAGGCGACAACCCGAACTTCGAAGAGAGCAGACCCGTCTGGAGCCCAATGTGCGAGCGCGTGACTATCTCGGGCACGATGCGAATCGCGATGTTCGCTCGCTTCCCTTCCGCGCGCGCGACTCGCGCGACCTGATCGAGCTCATAGAGCGAGTCGATGTTGATCGCAAGTATGCCGTACCGAATCGCCTCGCGAATCTCGTCATCGGTTTTGGAAACGCCGTTGAATATTATTTGATCCTGGCGGAATCCAATCTTGCGGGCCTTGAACAATTCGCCGCCCGAGTTTACCTCCAGATCGCCGCCCGCGCGCCGCACGGTATCGAGCACCGCCATATTCGAATTGGATTTCGAGGCGTAGCAGATCTTCGCGCGCGGGTATACAGACTCGACCGCGCGTCGCAGGTCGCGGGTGTTGTTTGCTATTCGACGTTCGGAAAAAACGTAGAGTGGCGAGCCATGGTCTTCACACAAGCGCAGGGCATCGACACCGTCAACGGTCAAATGACCCGAGTTGGTTTCAAGATAACCGGCGATTTCCCAGGTGTTCTGCGGGGGATGGTCTCGCATTCAGATTTCCGGCAATCTATTCCGCGGTTGTGGGGTCGATGATCGATTTGATTTCGGAAACGCGATTGGCTGGGAATCCGCCCTGCGCGGCGTGCTCGCGAATCATCTCTTCATTGGGCGCGATGTAAACACAATAGATCTTGTCGCCGGTCACATAGCTGTGCAGCCACTGAATGCGCGACCCCATACTTTGCAGCACGCCGCACGAGGTTTGAGAAATCGCATGCAGTTGCTCGGGGGACAGAGCGCCCGCGCCTGGGATCTCGCGTTCAATTACGAACTTTGGCATAACGGTTTTCCTTCCGGGATTATTTCAAGCGTCCCACGAAATCTTAAATCATATACTCGCGACTCGGCGCAAGCTGCATGAAAGTTAGCCGCGAGGCACTGAATCGGTTGGTATGTCTCTTCGGTGTGACTTACTCGATCAGATTTCTTGAAGGATCAACTATTAATTGGCGGGACGCACATATCCAAAAGGATGACTAGTTTGCTTTGTGCCGAGATACATGGTGCTGCTCAGGCTGAAGGGTGAGGCCGGCTGAAAATTTCAGCCGGCCTCGAGATTAGAAATTAAACCGCGCGCCGAACTGAAGTTGCCGTGCGGGCGCGGCCGCCGTGAAGCCGAACGGCCGTGTCGGAGCGATGCCCCGTATGCCCTTCGGATGCGCCGTCGTCAACGGAGTTGCGCCGATGACGTTGTTGATGCCGATGAAGTTCGTGTGATTGAACAGATTGAAAGCCTCGACCGTCAGTTCGAGGTATTTTCCTTCGCCGGCGGTAAAGCGGCGCGCAAGCCGCATATCGAAACTGTAAAACGGCTCGCCCACTCCGGTGTTGCGTCCGAGATTCGAACCGGGGTTGCACGGCGCCGTCGCTGACTCGCGCACACAGGGGCGGTCACGCGTGGACACGCCGTCACCATTCGCATCGATGCCCAACAGAACGTTGAACGGTCGCCCGCTGCCCCCAATAAAAATCGGCGACACTACCCAGTTGCCGAGGATGCGCTCGACTGCCGAATCTCCTTTCAATGGGCTGCTGAACACGCCGCTGAACACGAATCGATGCCGCTGATCGAACGCCGACAGCGCGCGGTCGGACCGTATGTCGATCGGATTCTCCGCCGAGAAGTCGCTGTTGAAGTCAGTCACTTCGTCGATCGCTTTAGAGAATGTGTAGTTCGAGTTGATGGCGAAGTTGTGAGAGAACCGCTTCGTCAACTGGATGGTGCCCGCGTGATAAAACGCGCTCGCGGTTGACTCGTAGTTGTTGTCCTGCAGGATGAGCGGATTCCTTGTGTCGGTCGCCCGAATAAACGTTGGGGTGCCCGACAATGGACTGAGCGGCCCGCTCATCTGAAAGAAATTGATATCGTGATTGCGCGTGATGTGCGCCGCTCGGCTGAACAGATAACTGGCTTCCACGCCGAAGCCGCCGCCGAGATCGCGCTGAATCGCGAGGCTCGCCTGCTGCGTGTAAGGACTCTCGTAGTTCGGCCCCAACCTGAATCGCACCTCCAGCGGGCGGCCCGGTCCTGGGATTATCCCAAACTGTAACAAATCACTCTGACGAATTGTTCGGTTGCCGATTACACCCTGCGCCAGCAGCGTCTGATAGATCGCAATGGAACTCGGCGCCGTGCTGGCGGTGCTCAGAACGATGTTGATGTTGGACGGGTTGCCGGTGCTGTTAAGCTCGTTCACCACGTTGATGATTTGATTATCAACCTGGCCGACATAGATTCCATAGCCGCCGCGAATCGCGGTCTTGCCGTCACCTCGAATGTCCCACGCAAATCCGACTCGAGGTTGCACGTTGTTCTTATCCAGCGGCACCGGATCGGGATCATTCTCGAGGTAGTAACGCACACCGTAGCTCAACGTGAAATTCGGGCGAATCTTCCAGGTGTCCTGACCGTAGAAAGAATAGCGGTGACTCCAGCTATCAAACCCCGACTCGCCGAACCCCTGCTGATACACCGTCGGCAGATTCACGTTGAATGCCTGGAGTCCGCTGATCGGCGCATCAAGCGAATCGGGTATTCCATTCGGACACCCGGTGATGGTGCGCTTGTCGGCAGTGCAGGTGGTCAAAGCGCCGCCGCCTTTGTCCTGCCCCAGCGCGCCTCCGTTTGCGATCAGGAAACCGATCAGCCCCGGTCGTGCGGCTGCGGGCACCAGACTGATGAACGGCAACTGCGCGGTGAAGTTGAACCGGCCGCCGAAGAAGGTCTGCGAATTCGACGAGTTGTCGACGCCCGCGTACGCGCC
>Ga0070705_100000527_pt1 | contig 22045 bp, 21 predicted proteins | sample KBSK5253metaG_FD_65455 | JGI IMG/M metagenome (GOLD analysis project Ga0070705, IMG submission 65455) | Corn, switchgrass and miscanthus rhizosphere microbial communities from Kellogg Biological Station, Michigan, USA - KBS K5-25-3 metaG | ecosystem: Host-associated > Plants > Roots >... | reverse complement strand
CCGTAATGACAACTGGTGGAGCCTCGGAGCAAGCTCGCACGTATCGCGATGTTTGCATCGGAGAATTGCTCGCGCTGCTTGCGCGTGATTACCCCAATCGAGAGGCGTTGATATATCCCGACCGAGCGCTGCGATATGATTTCAGTCAACTGGAAACGCTCGCGCGCAAGATCGCCCGACGACTGCTCGGTCTGGGCATCGAAAGCGGCGATCGCGTCGCGTTGTGGGCGCCCAATGTTTCCGAGTGGGTCGTATTGCAATTCGCGCTGGCAAAGATCGGCGCGGTTCTGGTCACCGTAAACACGAGCCTGCGCGCTTCCGAAATCGAATACTTATTGAAGCAGTCGGAGACCAGCACGCTTATCACCGTCGCGGGAGTTCGCGACGTAGACTATGTCGAGACCATTTACGAAGTAATACCCGAACTGCGCATCTCCGACCCGGCAGCATTGCATTCGGTCAAGCTGCCATTCCTTCGCAATGTCATTTACATCGGCGGCGAACATCCGGACGGGATGATCCGTTACGACTCTTTGCTCGAGAAATCGGAAACGGTCAGCGAAGCGCAGTTGGATGCCCGGATGTCGATTCAACAAATCGACGACGTCATCAATATGCAATACACCTCCGGCACCACCGGGTTTCCAAAAGGCGTGATGCTTACGAACCGCAACATTGTGAATAACGGGTACTGGCTGGGCGAGGGACTCGCGCTGACCCCCCAGGACAAGCTCTGCGTGCCGGTTCCGTTCTTTCACTGTTTCGGATGCGTGATTGGCGTGTTGGGCGCGTACACTCACGCCGCCGCGATTGTGCCGCTCGAGACTTTTGATCCGCTCCGGGTGCTTCAGTACATCGAGAGCGAGCGGTGCACGACGCTTTATGGAGTGCCGACGATGTTCCTTGCCGAGCTCGAGCAGTTGGATCAACACAGCTTCGATATGTCGAGCTTGAGGACCGGCATCATGGCCGGCGCACTCTGCCCCGAGCCGCTGATGCGGCGAGTGATGGATCGCATGAATCTAACCGAACTCGCGATCGCTTATGGACTCACCGAGGCCTCGCCGGGAATCACGTTGACACCCAGACTCGACAGCGTCGAGCTGCGCACACAAACCGTCGGCGTCGCTCTGCCCGAAGTAGAAGTGAAGATCGTCGATCCGGCGACCGGCGACGAATGCGCGCCCGATCAGTCGGGCGAATTGTGTTGCCGCGGCTACAACGTGATGAAGGGCTACTACAACAATCCAAACGCGACCGCTGACGCCATCGACGGAGACGGATGGTTGCACACTGGAGATCAGGCGACCCTGGATGAAGCCGGTTACGTCAGAATCACCGGACGCATCAAGGACCTGATAATTCGCGGCGGCGAGAACATCGCGCCCAAGGAAATCGAAGACCTGCTGCGCACCAATTCGAAGATCGCCGATGTGTATGTTTACGGAGTGCCGGATGAAAGACTAGGCGAAGACGTAGCCGCGGCGATAAAACTCAATCAAGCCGAGACAGCGACCGCCGATGAGATTCGCGAGTTCTGCAACGGGCGCATCGCCCGGTTCAAGATTCCCCGCCACATTCGTTTCGTCGATTCGTTTCCAATGACGGCTTCAGGAAAGGTGCAGAAGTTCAAACTCCGCGACATGCATGTTAGGGAACAGGTGACAGGGGATAGGGGATAGGGGATAGGGGAAGAGGGGAAGAGGAGCAGAGGGGAACCGCGGTTTTTCGCCCTTTCCCCTCTTCCCCTCTTCCCCTCTTCCCCTCTTCCCCTCTGTCCCCTATCCCCTATCCCCTATCCCCTGTCCCCTGTCCCCTATCAGTGCTTGATCTTCGTCCAGGCAGCTTGAACGTCAAATGCGGGGCTCGTTTCGGATGTGTGACAACTCGCACAGGCCGCTGTCATGTTCGCGACTCGCCCGTACCCTTTTGCGGGCTTTGACACGTGAGCACCGCCGGGACCGTGGCATTGCTCGCATTGCACGCTCTGCATCCCCGCGAATTCGTTGCCTTCGCTGCGAGGCTTGCGTCCGGTCGCATGGCAAGCAAGACAACTCATCTCAAACTCGAATGCTCTCGGCACCAGCGGATCACTCGCCCGCGCGTGAGAGCTGTTCGCCCACTTCATGTATTGACCGACGTGACACTGACTGCACGCATTACTCCCAACGTAATCCGCCGGAGCGGGTGAAGAAGTCCGATTCGCGGAAGGCGCGCGACTGATCGCCAACCATTGATCCAGGAGCTTCTTTGACTGGCTGCGTGCGTCGTTCTCAGCCGCGGTCGCCGCGTCCACCAGTTTTTTCGCGGATGGGTCGGTCGGAACAAGGGCTTCATCCAACGCAATGAAGCGCTGTTTAGTTGAGAAACTTCCTTGGGCGTCTCGATAGAAGCGAAGCTCCCCAAGCATCTTGGTTTCAAAAGGAGTAAAGGCTATCAGCGTTTTTCCTACGTACAACGGCGGAGTGAATGACTGCTCGAGACTCACAGCGTTTCCCGCGATGATTACGTCGATGCCCGGAACCTCGCGCGCAATGCGAGCAGCTTGTTCTGTACTCACTTTCGCGAGCGCGATCACCAAGTCAGCGTTCCTTCTCGCCTCGGGCAACGTACGCCGCGCTGCTTCAACTGCGTCCGTGAACTTCAAGCCAGGAGGCGGAACGGGTTCGGTTTCCGTCAGTCCTACGAATGCAACTCGCAATTTCTTTGCGCGTCCGTTCTTTTGTTCCGACGACATTTCGCGGACCACGAATGGGTGAGGCGCGCGAACTCCGGCGGAGTCACTCACGATATTGGCAGAGACAAGGCGATCAAGCATCGGGCCGGGCGAAGCGTGTTGCGAAGATGGTTTGGGCTTGAACAGCCGCGAGAAATATCTCAGATCGTGTGACGAGACATTGATGACGTCTACCGGGAATTCACCGTACGCCTTCAGTATCCAGTCGTCTTTTACCGCGACATCAGGCCGAAGCTCGCCGTGGGTGCTTCGCTCATCGGACATGAAGTAACCAGTGTCGACGAGCAGCGCCGGCACCGTTGGGAGTTTTTCTCGAAAGAGTTTTTGATAGCTGACACGCCGTGCCAGCCCCCCGAATCGGGGCGGTTTTCAGCCACACGTATCGAGATTGCCGTGAGTGTCTCCACCAAAGTGAATCGCGAACACGGCGCCGTCATCGATGCCGACACGCTGGTCAAAGGGAACATCCATACCGATGATTTCGAATAAGCGTTTTGATTGGGCCTGGGTCGCCGCGGCTGGTTTCTGAACTTGAAGAACGAAAGACAGTCCGGTGAACAAGAGGATCGCAACCAGCTTGAATCGGCTAGTCGAATTTCGAATCGCTTTGAAATCGTTTTGAATGCTTATCATTTGGATCAATCTAATTGACGGCCACTCGTTCCGCAAGACGCGCATGGTTTATCAGGACCCACGAAATTCGATTAGCCTTGGTGAACAAAGTCAGGACGATTACTATCGAGCAACCGAAGGACGGCTATTCGTACCTGAGGAGTTCATGGATGGCTTGTTTATGTTAGAATCTCGCAAACAAAGGAGTCCAATGTATGGACCACATCAACAAGGTGGACGATAACTCACCAGTAATCCCAGAAGAGGATACAAGGGGTGCTGTGTCTAGAACTGCTTATGTTGGGCCGTGGCTAGTGCTTTTTCTTCAGTTCTATTTTCTAATCTCGTCTGTAATATTTTTACCATACTACAACTGGCAATACGCAAAAGAACATGGGTTTGCAAAATGGTTGGTGTTTGGCGAGATAGTGCCGACCGGAAAGGCTTACGTTTGGCCCTACTTTGTCTTCTTTGACAAGGGTAACTATGTAACTTTCACCGAAGCAGAAAGGGAAAACTTAGGCCACTTTTCCGCCTCCCTCCACGCAGACGTTGCCGCAACAGATATTCTTTATTCTAAGAACAAAGCCACCATAACCAAGAGCGATATTGAGCAGGTGATGAGTCTCAGGAAAACCGCCCTTTCAGAGGCAAACGCGGTGTCGGACAATGTCCTTGATAAGATCCATCCGGATTTGAAGAAGCATTTCAGAGAGGAATACCAGCAATGCCTTGTTCGAGCAATAGAGTTTTTTGAAGGACCTGACCACAGTGAAATTGTTTTTAATAAGGCCAATGAACTCGGACTCAAATGGAGTCGTTGGTACAACTCTGAGGAAACGAGGGCGGAACTGAAGGTACCCAAGTAACCCCTTATACATCCCGATGAATACTAAGTAGCGCCATAACGTGTGCGATAGTTGCGTCCCTAGATAACATTGACCGCACTCGGCAGCGGCTCGAAATGCGCGAATACATCAGTATCCTCGAAAGAATCTCTTCCGAATCATCTTGAACGCCTTCGCGATTGCGTCATAGGGATTGTTAATTGCCAAATATCTAAAGTTGTCGAGGTGTGACGGCTGCATCCTTCATTATGACTCTTGCAAAAACGGGCTGCTCGCTGAGAGTGTGAGAAATCACGGCATACAAATATCCCGTCCGCGCCATTCTTTCAACTTCTTTACTCTGCCGAGCAAGCCCGGTCCACTGTCCACCCGGTTCCAATACGTGCGGAAGTTGTTGGCCAAAACCCTGGTCGACGACCACCATTTGCTGAGTCGGAGTCGCTTTCTCTAATTTCCTATTCGGATCGCTCTCAAAATAAAAAAAGCCCAGCGTTGTAACTGTCGTCTTGCTTTGACCTGAATTGGTGACGGTGACGCTGATAAACCGCTCGTTAGGACCAATATTTGGAACGTTCACCAGTGCCATTCCCGGACTCGCCGTAACCTTCAACTTAGCACCCGAGTGTTTCCATTTATAGAGATCCCATAGAAGCGCACTCACACCCGTAAGCGTCCCAATCGAGCCGGTAATTGCGCCGATCCAAGCTATAGTATTTGTGGCGTCCATAAACGACACTATACATGTGAATAACCCTAGTATGTAGGAGCAAGACAGGACGCCATTAGAGTTGAACTGCCATCAAGCCGATGATGCGCACGCCGCCACGCCATCAAGACTCGCAGAGTTGACTCGCCAAAGTGGGCCACGTAGTCTCACTCGCGATGCCACTTCAAGCGAAACCGCGCTATCGGTCACTAATCAGAGTTGACCTGCAGCGGTTCGTCACGCCCGCCGCTTTTCTCTTTTTTCTGCTTGTAGCTTGTCTCGGATCGCGATTACATCTGGCCCAGACATCGCAGCAAACCGCGGCCTCTTCCTTTCAACCAGTCGTAGACGGAGTCGAGCATCTCAAGCTCACGCGCGGCTACAAATCAGAGAACGAAGCCACCGGGCCGTGGGTCATCAACCTGCTGAGAGTCGATCCCGCGCGTGTTGATCTTCGAATCGCTCACGCGCTTGATGAAGGAGTCGGGCTCGAAACGACGAGCTCGATAGCCGCGCGGGCCGGCGCGATTGCCGCGGTGAACGCCGGATTCTTCAGGACCACCGGCACATACCGTGGCGAACCGACCGGCGTGCTCGCGATCGACGGCAAGGTTATGAGCGAGCCGCTGGAGGGACGCGCCGCATTCGGATTGATCGCGAAGCCGGCTTCTACCAAGATCATCTTCGGGCATCTGAAGTTTTCTGGTTTCATCGAGTCTCGGCGCGTGATTCGACGCGCAATTGACGGAGTGAATCGTCCTCGCGGCGCCGATGAGCTGATCGTCTACACACCTGAGTTTCATCGCACCACGCTTACGACACCGGATGGTATTGAAGCAGTCGTTTATCGAAACAGGATCATTCGTATTCGTGATGGCGGAAGCAGCGTCATTCCGGCAAACGGTCTCGTGATTTCCGCGGCCGGACGCGCGCGAGATTGGGTGCGCGCGAATTTGCAAAGCGGCTCGCGCATTAATATCGAGATAAAACTCATTCCGGTTGAAAACGAAATGGCGGAAGCCTGGAAGCGCGCTTCGTTTATCGTTGGCGCAGGACCTCAATTGATAAAGGATGCGCGAATAGCACTCACAACTGAAGCCGAAGGCATCGCCGAAAGGTTCGCAAGCGACCGGCATCCTCGCACGGCGATCGCAAAACTGAAAGACGGCCGGATACTGCTTGCGACCGTCGACGGGCGCCAACCGGGCGTGAGCGTTGGAATGACGCTGGCTGAGCTCGCGAGTCTGTTGCGGGAGTTTGGGGCGGTCGATGGGATAAATCTTGATGGAGGCGGCTCGACAACGATGGTGATCAACGGCAAGCTTGTGAACGCGCCTTCCGATCAAACGGGAGAGCGCCCGGTCAGCGATGCGCTTTTGATTGTCGAGCGCGCGCTTCATTCAAAGCCGCGATTGCACTAGCATGTTTCGGGAGTCGATACGATGAAGACACTGCTGTTGTTGAGACACGCAAAATCGGATTGGGGTGATTCCTCTCTGAGGGACTTCGATCGTCCGCTGGCGGATCGAGGCGAACGCGACGCTCCACGAATCGGCAAGGCGCTTCGAAAGAGCGGAGTGACGCCGGACATCATCATCGCGTCGCCGGCCGCTCGCGCTAGGGCGACGGTTCAAGCGGCGATGAAGGCAGCAAAGGTTGAACTCAAGATTACATTTGATGAGTCGATCTACGGCGCGTCGTCGGCAGAGTTGATGAAGATCATCCGGCGTTTGCCAGACGCCGACGAGTGCGCTTTGCTGGTCGGGCATAACCCGGGATTCGAAGACCTTGCCGGGCGATTGACCGGATCGCATGAGCGAATGCCGACTGCCGCGCTTGCGTGCATAGAGTTTCAGATCGAGCACTGGGATGACGTGAATGACGGACAAGGAAAACTCGCGTGGCGGCTTACTCCGAAACAACTCGACGATTAGCGAGGTGATCAGATGCAGGATTCTGTTTTGCGTGAACAACTGGTTGGGCTGCTGCGAGGTGGTGAAGCGCACATCAAAACGGAAAAAGCGCTGGACGGGATCAGTGCAAACCTCCGAAACGTTCGCCCTCTGCCCGACGCGCATTCGATCTGGGAAGAACTCGAGCACCTGCGGATCGCTCAGGAAGATATCCTGCGATACACGATCGACCCCGAGTGGAAATCACCGGCGTGGCCTGAGGGATACTGGCCGTCAAAAAACCAGAATGTCACCGATGATATGTGGAAGGCATCGGTTGACGGTTTCTTCGCCAGTCTCGCGGAGTTGATCAAGCTGGTCGAGAATGTGAAGGTCGAATTAACCGCGACGATTCCCCACGGCGAATGGCGGACGTACCTGCGCCAGATATTGCTGGTCGCGGATCACAATGCGTATCACCTCGGGCAGATCGTGCAGACTCGCAAGCTGCTTGGCGACTGGCGTGAGTAATTATCTGAGCTTTTTGCGGCTTCGCGGTTCCCTCTGCGTCTCTGCGTGAAAGGGCCGTGAGTTCGCGCAAAGCCGCCAAGACCCGCGAAGACGCTAAGACATCCAGAATGCAAGACGAACAACAGAGCCCCCAGGCAACTCATCGCAAAGTCGGCGTCGTCGCGTTGATCGGCCGCCCCAACGCCGGCAAATCAACTCTGCTCAATCGGATCATCGGCGAGAAAATCGCGATCGTTTCCGACAAACCTCAAACGACGCGCACACGCATCAGCGGTGTCTTTACGCGCCCCGACGGTCAGATTGTTTTTCTGGACACGCCGGGCATACACAAACCCGGCTACAAGCTGAATCGCCGGATGATGTCGATCGTGAGCGAGGCCCTCTCGACTGTTGACCTGCTGCTGCTGATGATCGACGCAACTCAGCCGATGGGTCGCGGCGATGAGTTCACGCTCGACCTTGTGAAACGGTCTGGGACGCGCGCGTTTCTGCTGCCCAACAAAGTAGACGCGCTGCGAGACAAAACGAAGCTGCTTCCGCTGATCTCGCGCTACACCAGCGAGGCGGAATTCGCCGAAGTGATTCCGGTATCAGCTCGCACTGGTGATGGTGTCGAGTTGCTGGTTGAGAAGGTCCTCGAGACGCTACCCGAGGGGCCGTTGCTCTATCCCGAAGATGAACTCACCGATCAGCCCGAGCGGTTGCTTGCTGCGGAGCTTGTGCGAGAGAAGGTGCTTCAGATGACCAGCGAAGAGCTGCCCTACGTTACGGCGGTGGTGACCGAGCGTTGGGAGGAAGCCGGAGACATCACCCGAATCTATTGCGTGATTCTGGTTGAACGGCCTTCACACAAATCGATTGTCATCGGCCGCGGTGGGGCTCGCCTGAAAGCGATCGGAACGGCGGCCCGCGCGGACATCGAGAAGCTCCTCGAAAGACACGTGTTCCTGAATCTCTTCGTCAAGGTGCGAGAACACTGGCGTGACGATGAACGCGTGCTTGATGAGCTGGGAATTCGCGGATGAGCATCCACAATCCGCAATCCGAAATCCGCAATTCTCCCTGGTGGCTGCTGACCGTCACCATGGCGCGCGACATGGAGGAGTTCGCGAGCACACTCCTGTTCGAGTCTGGTTCAACAGGTATCGTTACTCTGCACGAGGCGGAAGACCGCTTGACGCTCGGTGCTTACTTCGAATCGCGAATTGATCCTGGTGACGTGAAACTGGCTCTGGAAGCCGCATTCGCAAGACAAGGACAGCAGCCATCGCTGACGGAGTTTTCGGTTGCGAACGTTCCGGACCAGGACTGGATGCAGAAGTGGAAAGAAGGATTCGAGGCGGTCAATGTGGGTGAGCGCTTCATTGTTTCGCCTTCGTGGAAGTTGCCCGGCGACAATCATGGGCGGATTGTTATTCAAATCGATCCCGGGATGGCTTTTGGTACGGGCACGCACGAAACGACTCGGCTCTGTCTCGAAGCGATCGAGCGCTACTGGAAAAGCGGAAGTCTTCTTGATGTCGGAACCGGAACCGGTATACTCGCAATCGCCGCGGCGCAGCTTGAGCCCGGCTCGCGCGTGTTGGCAATCGACGTCGATCCGCAAGCAGTCGAAGTTGCGCGAGAGAATGTCGCGATCAACGGCGTATCAGATTCGATTGAATTGTCGGAAGCGCAGCCTCGCGATCTCGCTGAACACAGCTTTGACGTGGTCGTCGCAAACCTGACCGCTGAAGTCATCGTCGAGCTAACCCGCGACCTCGCAAATTGTCTTGTGCATAACGGCTTGCTCATCCTGTCCGGCATACTCACCGAGTTCGAAAGTGATGTCGAAGGCGCATTGTCCGGATTCGGTTTCTCAGTGATTGATCGGCGCGAAGCGGGCGAGTGGTGCGCGCTTGTCGCGCGGCGGGATAGCTTGCGAGTGTAGGTTGGAGGCATTCGACATAATGTCGCGTCGAAGATTCTACGCACTACCCGATGACATCACAGGCTCCGCAATAACGCTTTCCCCGGACGAGACTCATCACCTTATACGCGTGCTCAGGCTGACTCCCGGCGACGATGCGTTTGTGTTTGACGGCTGTGGCCGTGAATACAAATGCGTGTTCCGCGCGGTCCAGGAAGATCGCGCCCGGCTCGATGTTCAACACGAACTCGATGAGTCGGTAGAATCTCCGCTGCGGATCACGCTGGCCCAGGGTCTGGCCAAAGGTGAGAAGTTCGACTTCATTGTGCAGAAGGCAACCGAGCTTGGAGTCGCCTCGATTGCTCCGCTGATCACTCGATACTCCGAAGTCAGGTTTGCGGAACAGCCCGCTGCAAAACGACTGGAGAGATGGCGGCGAATCTCGCTTGAAGCCTTGAAGCAATGCGGCCGCCGCAAGCTCGTCGAGATCGAGGCCCCTCGTACTCTGTCCGCGTTCCTCGCTGCGGAAACAGAATCCTCAGATCGAAGACTGCTCGTGTTCAACGAAAGAGGCGGCGCGCCAGTCGCGCAGGCTCTCGCTGGGATTTCACGTTCGTCCGCGGTAGTTGCGATGATCGGGCCGGAAGGCGGATGGAGCGATCCCGAACTAGAGCTACTGACGCAATCGGGCAGCACCTCAGTCACACTGGGCCGTCGAGTTCTTCGCACCGAAACCGCCGCGATCGTCGCTCTGACATTGATTCAACATCTGGCGGGCGACTTGTCGGTTTGAGGCAACGGGTGGCAAACGCTACACACTTCTACGATCAAGCGATTGAGACGCTGCCGCGAGAGGAACTGCGCAAGCTTCAGAACGAGCGGCTGCGCGCGCTGAGCGACCGGATCGCCACAAATCGGTTCTATCTGGAAAAAGCGCAGAAGGCAGGGCTTGAACTCTCCCGGATCAAATGCGCGGAAGGCCTCGGCGCATTGCCGTTCACAACCAAGCAGGAACTTGTCGCCGAACAAATAGAGCACCCGCCATTTGGAAGACTGCTCACGGATCCGGCTTCACAATATCGTTACTTTCATCAGACATCGGGGACGACCGGCCGCCCGCTCAAGGTCGTCGACACCGCCGAGAGTTGGGAGTGGTGGAAGCGGTGCTGGGGATACGTGTATCGCGCGGCGGGCGTGACGGCCGAAGACGTGGTGTTTTGCGCGTTCTCATTTGGACCCTACATCAGTCACTGGACGGCGATTCATGGAGCGTGGCACGTCGGCGCGATGTGCATCTCGGGCGGTGGGATGAACTCCGAACAGCGGTTGCGCTGCGTCATCGACAACCGAGCTACGGTTTTGGTATGCACGCCGACGTATGCGCTGCATCTGGCCGAAGTCGCCAATGCGTTGGCTATCGATCTTCGCGCGTCCGCGGTTCGAATAGGCATTTACGCGGGCGAGCCCGGCGCGAGTCTTCCGAACGTCAAACGGGCGATTGAATCCGCGTGGGGCGCGACTTGTTTCGATCACGCGGGGGCGACTGAAGCGGGCGCGTGGGGGTTTGATTGTGAAGCTCAGAGCGGCGCGATTCACCTGAACGAAGCCGAGTTCATTTTTGACGTGATCGATCCGCAAAGCGGCGAGTCGGTCGATGAGGGCGTGCGTGGTGAACTTGTGATTACGAACCTTGGACGCGCATGCATGCCGGTGCTTCGGTATCGAACGGGCGATCTGGTTGAGCTGACGGCGGAGCCTTGCTCGTGCGGCCGGCGGTTCGCTCGAATCAAAGGCGGCGTGCTCGGCAGAAGCGACGATATGATCATTGTCCGCGGAGTGAATTTGTATCCGAGCGCGATCGACAATTTGATTCGCGGCTTGCCGAACATAACCGAGTACGAAGTGAACATTCGCCGAGTGGCGGGACTGGATGAACTATCGATGAGGATCGAGCCGGCGGACGCCAGTTCATTCGAAGAAACCGCGCGTGCTGTGATGCATGAGTTTCGAACACGATACAGCATCCGAGTAAGCGTCGAGCACGCTCCAAGCGGCAGCTTGCCTCGGTATGAGTTCAAAGCGCGAAGGTTTAAACGGCTTGACTGACAATCGTGATTGGCGGTATCAAGACCGCGACAGTCCGCAGATTACGCAGATGACACAGACAACAGACAGGGAACGTTAGGAAGGGACACATTTGATGGGATACAGTAGGCCCCCTCCGCCCGGGCAATCATTTGAATCGGCCGCATCCATAGAAAGTGTCCGCGATCCGCAAACCTACGCCATAATCGGCGCGGCCATGGAAGTCCATCGGATTCTCGGATGCGGTTTCCTCGAAGCCGTATACCAGGAGGCGCTGACGAAAGAGTTCCTGCTGAGAGCCATTCCGTGTCGCCGAGAAATCGAATTGCCGATAAGCTACAAAGGCAATCTTCTTGCGGTGAAATACAAGCCCGATTTCATTTGCTACGACACAATCATCGTCGAGCTAAAGGCGCTTGATAGGCTCAGCGGCAAGGAGAAAGCGCAGGTCATCAACTACTTGAAGGCCACAGGAATGGAGCGCGGGCTCTTGTTGAACTTCGGTACGACGCGACTGGAATACGAACGTCTGATCCTAACAGCAAGATATTCGTCCGCATATTCCACCAACATCGCAGACCACAACGAAGCGAACAAAAAGAACAGACCAACATCGGAACGTGAGTAAAGATTTCGTCCGCAGATTACACAGATTGCGCAGATCAGAACGAACAGCAATGAAAGGAAGGCCAAGAACAGCTTCGGATCTTCTGCGAAATCTGCGTCATCTGTGGACAACGTTTCCCGTATCTCACTCGAACTGTTTTTTGAAATCAACAAACTGCTGCTTGAGTTCCTCCAATTCGCCGCGAAGCTGAGCTACCTTCTCTTCAAGGCTCGCCAGTCGTTCGTTCTCGTGCCTCACTTCAAGCGTCGCCGGCTCGATCCGCGGAGAGGCTTCGCGCTCTTCGATGTGAACTTCTCCGGCGAGCAGATGTGCGTAGCGCGATTCTTTTGTGCCGGGCTGCCGCGGAAGCCTGGTCACTAAGGCAGGATCGGCGCTCATCAGCGACTGAATCGTCATCTCGACTTCGTCGAGTTCCTTGAACTCATAAAGCCGCCCGCTGCGCCCGCGAATTTCACCGACCGTTTGAGGACCACGCAGCATCAGTACGCACATAACCGCGATTTCCTGCGCCGCGAGCTTGAGCGCTTCGGCGAAGCGATGCTCATACTTGGGCACGCGGCTTCCAGCGCCGGTTACAAGCCATACCAGCTTCTTTTCGCGCAGCGACTCGAGCGCGCGGGCAACCGTCTTCTCATCGAATGACACGACTGGATCACGATTGGAAATCTGATTGCAAGCGTTGGTGAGTGAATTGAGGGTCAAGGGGTAATACTCGGGCGTTGTGATCTCCTTCTCGATCAGCGATCCGAGGACGCGCACTTCAGCTTGAGTGAGAATCTGATCCACGTTTTCCTCCACGTCGAGGGTACAACAGCGGCCGGGTGTTGTAAAAGTTTCAATTACGAATCGTTTTCGTTTATACTCGTGGCCAGAATTACTCCGGCAAGGGGTTTGATATGGCGTTCACTCGAATCGCTTGTGGCGCACCCCAAGACCTTCGCAAATCCCGGCCGGTTGCGTGGCGGATAAACAGGTTCAGTAAGGAGGCAATATGATGACGAAGGAAACCACGCAGGGTATCGCGAGGACCACTCTCGTTTTCGTCCTCGTCGCGCTTCTGAATAATTCCGGACCATCGCTTATGGCGCAGCAAATGCCTCCTAATCCAAAACAGAAAGAGGCTATCCTGAGATTAAAGGCAATCATAATGGTCGACACCCTCAACCAACGGGCTCGCGAGTTGGGATTGGTGGTCGCTACGGATGAAGAACAGGAAGAATTCTTTCGAAAAAGACTGACCGCACAGTTACAGGAAGATTTTGTCAAACTTGGAACAACCAACGTCGAGACGGTCGCGGTTCAGGCCGGTTCCTTAGATTACAAAAGCCTCTCCGCCGCAACCGCGGATCTCAAGAATCGCGCCACGCGTATCAAATACAACGTTCCAATACTGATGACCCCCGCGAAGGGTGACAAACCTCGTTATCAGGAGAGTCCGGATCAGCTCTCGTCGATGCTCCCGGAACTCAATCGGTTGATCGATTCCTTTTTCGCCAGTCCCATCTTCAGGGAGAATTCGGCAAACGACGCAGCACTCCGCGCAAAAGCAGTTCGCGATCTGGACTCCATAATTGTCCTCAGCGACACAATCAGCAAACTCGCCAAACGCATGAGTAAAGCGGTGGCGTCCAGCAAGTGACTAAACCCCGGAGACTGAGGTTCTCTTGCTCGCCTGAGCGGCCTTCCGGCCGGGGGTCTCGACCTTTCTCAACAGCACTGTCAGGCATCCAGCGGCGCAACCGTCTAGCCTCGTGGCTTTCGAGCGGCTATTGCCGATGATAGAATGCGCCCACCTGGACCATAATCATCAAGAGTGAGCGCATGGCGGACGAATCTGCAACGGGAGTCGAGCTCGACCGGAACTGGCTCGACAACCTCAGCGACGAAGAACTGGTGGACAACTTCCTCGCGCGTTCGACAAAGGACCGCCGCGACGCCCATCTGTGTTTCGAAGTAATAATCGCTCGTTACCACTGGCTAATAAGCCACGTCGTGCGCAATTCGCGTTATCGGTTTCCGGCGTGGGATTCCGCGGATGACGTGATTTCGCGGGTGATCTTTAAAGTTTATCGCGGACTGGCGCAATGGCGGCGGCAGGGAAAGCTATCGAGTTTCATCGCGAGGATAGCTTCGAGCGAGATGATCGATACGATTCGCCGCGTCGGGCGCGATAAGTCGTGGAATCCCCGGCAGTCGCCCGCCGATCCGGATTCGGACGAGCCGTCGCCGGTTGAGAGAGCGGCTTCAAAGGAGCCGTCGCCCGAAGCGCAACTCGTCGCGCGCGAACGGCACGAAATTGTGGACCGGCTGCTTGAAGATGTTTGCCGGGATTGGAAGGACAGCGTGATTGTGAATGAGTACATCACCGGCAATAAGAGCGGGAAGGAAATCGCGGAGAAGTACAACATGTCCGAGGACCTTGTTTATCAACGGGCGCGGCGGCTCAAAGTAAGACTGATGAACTGGCTCAGTGAGCGCGGCATCACATCGGCCGAGTCCCTGCTCACGAGCACCGTCGCAAAGTAAGCCGTTTAATCGAGTGGTCTAAGATGGCGAAGAAGTCAGAGCATCCGGATAGCAAGTTGTTCGATTACCTCAACGGGAAGACCGAAGAGGCCGAGACCCGTTTGATCGACGAACATTTATCCGCGTGCGATGAGTGCGCGCCGGCGGCAGCCGTTGTGCGAGCGATGAAGAACGAGGCTTCAGAATCGGAGGCGCCTTCAAGTCAACATCCTGATGTCAGCGAGCTAGCCGCATTCTTCTACAGCACTCAGGAGGGCGTGAGTTCTCAGGTTGCCGGACATGTCGCTTCTTGCTCTTCGTGCGCCGATGCGATCGCCCAATACTCGGCCGGAGAGCGCGCGGCTTCGGAATATCAAGTAGCAAACGCAACGCGCGCCGAGATACCCGCGAAGGCGTGGGAGATGATTAGCGAATGGGAACAGAGCAGCTTCGCGAAACTAAAACCCGCTCGCGATGTCATCAATCGGAAGCTCCTTGAAAGACTGCCCCGCATTTTAAGAGCGGAAGGCAGCCACGCGGTCTCAGGTACTGGCGATGCGCAGCGAGTTCCGGTTCTCGTCATCAGCGGATCAGGAGATGTGAACAGCGTCGAATACTTCGAAGAATCGATAGACTCTTCGGGGGCCCGCATCCTGAGACACGCCGAAGGTTCCGCCCGTTTCGACCAACGCGTTGTCCACGCGTTTCTTGATGTCGGAGGAAAAGAACCGGTGGTGATCTCCGAGCTGATTCAATCTGATACTTTGCGGTTTGAGCAGGCCGGGCGATTTGAAGAGCTTCGACGCGCGGATTTTTTTATCATCGAGGAATAGTCGGCTGGTTACTTTGCGGCATTCGATCCGGCCACGCCTTCTCGAGCCGTAATCACTCTCTCGATTGAGTAGATCGGCTTTCCCTGTGACTCGAAGTAAGTGCGGCTCAACATCTCACCGATCAACCCCGCGGTCACCAACTGAACCCCCGCTAGAATCAACACCGCTCCCAGGATCATCAGAGGTCCGTGCTTATCAAAAAGATCGGCGCCGTACACTACCTTGTCGATTATCAGCCAGAGGTTGATCAAGAATCCCGCGATCGTGCTGAGCAATCCCGGCGGACCAAAAAAGTGCAACGGCCGCGTTACGTACTTGAGCAAGAATCTGATCGTCAAAAGATCGAACAACACTCGCACGGTTCGTGACAGGCCGTAGTGCGAACGCCCGCCCGGCCGTTCGATGTTCTTGATCGGTACCTCGACAATCGTCGCGCCGTTCCACGATGCAAGCGCCGGAATGAACCGATGCATTTCGCCGTATAGTTTGATCTGCTTGATCGTGTCCTTTCGATAGACCTTGAACGTCGTGCCAAAGTCGTGAATGTCCACGCCCGATAGCCTCGACATCAACCAGTTTGCGATGCGCGACGGGACGCGGCGCAAAAAGAAATTGTCTACGCGATTCTTGCGCCAGCCGCTGACGATATCGCATCCTGTCTTTTCAAACGCGGCGATCATCACCGGGATGTCGGCCGGATCGTGTTGAAGATCCCCGTCCATCGAAATGATCACATCGCCTTCCGCGTGATCGAATCCCGCGGCGAGCGCGACCGTTTGCCCATAGTTTCGCTTCAACCGAATAACGATCACCCTCGGGTCATTCGCGGCAAGTTCCGCGAGTATTTGCTGAGTTGAGTCGGCGCTGTGATCGTCGATGAAGATGAATTCGACAGGCTCGTAGCGCCCGGTCATCACGTCGGATATCTGGCGATATAAGTCACGAACGGATTCCTGCTCGTTGTGAAAGGGCACGACAACTGAATAGCTGGGATTCTCTAAATCGCTTCCAAACATGATTCTCAAAGCTCCCGGTAACTGATCAGTTCGATTCCACTCTCTTCGGCAAGCTGACGCAAGCTTGGATCGGTGAGCGCTTCAAGCTCGCGTTCGCGCTCTTTTTTGAGCCGGGTGTGCGCGTTCTCGAGCCCCGGATCATTAAACCCCGGATGACACATCAACTCGGTGGTGCCTTCCTTCAAGCCTTTCATCATACTGCGAATCGCATTGCTGTCCAGCCTGCCCGTCCGCTTCACGCCGAGAAAGCGGTCGGGCGTTTTGAGACGGTGCTGACCAACAAGCCTCTTGAATGTTAGCGCGCCCGGGGCTATCGCCGCCGACAGCGCTGATTGCTTTACCTCGACCCAACTCGATAGCGACCCACCGTCGAACACGCTTTCAAATGGATTCCTCACGCTTGTGACGCCAAACTCTCGAGCTACAAGCGCGAGCGCTTTCATTACCGGAGGGCTAACGTGCGAGTGTTTGTGGCTATCGAAATGTGTTGGAATGATGCCGGCACCAACTACGCGCATCACCTGCGCGCGAAACTCGCGTGCAATTTCGTCAGACTTCACAGACCCGCGAGCGAGCCTCAACATTAATTGTCCAAGCGTCGAAGGCAACAATCCGTCATCGTCCACGATGGACGGCACCTCCTCAGCTCGAGCAACAGGCCGTCCGCCGACGATCGCAAGATGACATCCGACTCCGAGGCTCGGATTGTTAAGCGCAAGCGCCACCGCGTCCTCAAAGGCTTCTCCGTTCGCCATTATGGTCGTGCTGGTGACGATCCCGGTTTTGTATGCGTGAATGATGCCCGCATTGACACCCGGCGTGAATCCGAAATCATCCGCGTTTACTATTAGCCTCTTCATCGAAGAGCATTGCCCGTGCTATAGACAGTTGCCGCCGGCGCGCCTTCATACACGCTCGATTGCACCGGCACGAAATTCTTCTCGATGAACTCGAAGTTCTTGATATTCTCGAAGTACACTCGGCCTCGTTGGAGCAACACGAAATCCGGCGGCTCCTGACTCAACGAGAAACTCGGTTGTGAAATGATATGCGAGCGAATGTCCGGCCGATAAAACCGTTCCAAATAATACTCGACGACGCCCGGTATCTCGCTGGCCAAAGTGGCGCCTTGCGGCGCTGTCTCCGCGACAAAGCGAATACTCTCTCGCGCTCCTAGATCATAGAATTCATCGTGCGGGAAAAAGTAGCCCACTCGCCCCCGGCCAAACAAATTAACATACAGGCTCGGGTGCGAGTGAAGCAGCGACTTGACGGTAAGCGCGCTCGGGGCGATTACGAAAGCGGCAATCACAATTGTCGCAGCGCTAACCCGAGCAACTTGTCCCGTTCCGAACTTCCTCAACTGCGCGGCAACGGCATCCCACATAACAACTATCCCAAGGGCGGAGGCCATGTAAACCAGAGGAAGCAACGTCAACGTGTACCGCAGAAACTTGACTCCGACGAGCAACTCCGGAAGGAACCAGCAGAAGAGCATGAACTTCAAGAAGGTATACCCGCGAGCATGCGGATGGCCCTGGCGTCTCCTTATTAACTCAGCCAATCCGACCGCGAACGCCGCCAACACTGGCAGCGGCAGTTTCACCAGTATGAATAGCGGATAGAGATACCAGGGAGTGCCGCCCGGCGTCTGCAGGAAATCATTCACGTAGAGTCTGTCCATCACGAGATAACCGTGATGCGTCAGCAGTTCTTCGTTTACATATTTCCAAAGATACCGCCACGTCTGGGGGAAGAACATCGCGGGGTTGATGATCGTGAAAGCGAGCAGCATCCCGCCAAAGAATTTGAGCCACATCGTGCGTGTAAGCGGACGGTTGTTGCGGCTGTCATATCCGACGATCGTATAGAAGAGCGCGTTCAGCCCGATGTAATGCGGAAAATATTTTGAGGCCACCATCAACCCGAATGCCGCACCCGCCAATGCATACAGCCGTTCCTTTCCGGTTTCATCGGACGCCGGCAATTGCTTCGCGCGATAGTACAGATAGAAACCCATGAACTCGAAGAAGACCAGCAGGGTGTCTTCCTTCGCGATTCGATTGAACCAGATCGCATCGAGTCCAAGGGCCCACAGCATGGAAGTAATTGCGCCGGCTCGGAAGCCAAGCAGCGCCGTCGTCAGAAGAAACAGCGGAATAACCGTGAGCGCGCCGAACACTGCATTCGGCAACCTGAGAGCGGTCTCATCGGAAACCTGCATTCGAAGCGCGCCGCCGAAAGATCGATTCCATCCGGCGGCGGCGTGAAGCGTTCCGTAGCAGAGCAGCTTCATCAACATCGGGTGCTCTGCGTTGGCTGTGAAATCGCCTTGTTCATATGACCGAGTGGCAAAGACCTTGTTTGCTTCGTCCTCGGCGAAGCCCGCCGCATCCAGCCGGTAGACGCGCGCGCCAAACCCGGCTATTACAGCAATCACAATGATCAGAAGTTTTCTGAGTTTCAGCCGATCAAAGGCAAGGGTTTCAAGATTGAGTTGATCAATTTCGGGGAAGCTTACTTCAAGCTCATCGACCGCTCGCATCGTTATCTCCAGCTCGCTCGAAACACTCGGCACATTCACCAATCGAAAAAACGGCAACTGGTCCAACGTGTCAATAAGAGCATGACGAGCAAAACTGAATCACCGCGCTCGATCATTTTGACAAGGCCGTCGCTGCGGCTCACGGATCCGGCCGTCGGGATCCGGAAAGTACGAGAACATTCTAGAAAGCGAGCCCTCAAAACTCAAACAAATTCACTTTATGTCGCCGGCGAAGCAGCGCTCTCACCAACAAAAGAGCCGCTGCAAACTTTCCACAGCGGCCCGAGAGTTACGGAGGATAGTCAATGCCGGAGTTCAGTCGGCTTTCTTGCGCATGAATGCGGGAACATTGATATCTTCGCGGCGCATCGGCTCCGGAGCGCCGGGGTTTTGCGAGCCGAGCGGCCCAGTGTTCACCCTGGCTCCAGCCGCGGCCGGGTCAGGCGCGGCGTATGGACGGTTAGGCTCCGCGGCCGCCGCAGCCTTGTCGAAGCCGGTTGCTATGACGGTGATCTTCATTTCGTTGGTCAACCGTTCGTCCAGCACAGCCCCGAAAATGATATTGGCATCGGGATCGGCGGCGTCGTGAATTATGGACATTGCTTCGTTCACTTCGAACAGCGTCAGGTCGGCGCCTCCGCTGACGTTGACCAGCAATCCCTTCGCGCCTTCGATCGAAGCTTCCTCGAGTAGCGGGCTCGAAATCGCGCGCTGTGTCGCTTCAAGCGCGCGGTTTTCGCCGGCTGCGCTGCCGGTTCCCATCAACGCCATGCCCATGCCTTCCATAATCGCCTTCACATCGGCGAAGTCCACGTTGATCAGCCCGGGCACTGTGATGATATCGGATATGCCCTGCACCGCTTGAAGGAGGACATCATCTACAAGTCTGAATGATTCGTGGAAGCGCGTTCCCTTCGGAACGGCGTTGAGCAGGCGTTCGTTCGGAATGGTGATGACGGTGTCAACGCACTCTCGAAGCTCATTCAATCCCTGTTCGGCTTGCCGCTGGCGCCGGCGTCCCTCGAACCGGAACGGCTTGGTGACAACGGCCACCGTCAGCGCTCCAAGCTCAGTCGCGAGGCTCGCGATTATTGGCGCGGCTCCGGTGCCGGTGCCGCCGCCAAGCCCGGCGGTGATGAACACCATATCCGAGCCTTCGAGCGCTTCAATTATTTTTTCTGTGTCTTCGAGCGCGGATTGGCGGCCCCGTTCTGGATCGCCTCCGACGCCGAGGCCACGGGTTAGTTTTTCGCCAATTTGAAGTTTGACTGAAGCCTGCGACGCCTTGAGCGATTGAAGGTCGGTGTTGGCAACCAGGAATTGGACTCCCTGGATCCCGGCTTCGATCATTCGATTGATCGCGTTGCCGCCTCCCCCTCCGACCCCAACCACTTTGATGTTAGCGCCGCTGATGGGCTGTTCGGAATCGTCAAACACTATTGAACCGCTACGCACATCTCCACGTCGATCCACCGCCATTATTAGTGCCTCCTGCGAGCAATCGAGCAACAGGTTAGCGACCGGGCAAGCGAGGCGATCAAGCACAGGCCTCGCTCACATACACGGGGCATTCGCTTTTCAAACGGGTCTTTGCACACTGAAAGGATCATCAGTGAATCCGCCCAAGTGAAACCCTCGCCCTCTCGGGCGCCGGATCCAAGCCGCCAAGGTTTCCAGGGGTTCTCCTAACAGTGCCTTTGAGGCTGGCAACCTGTTGCTACTATATATGGTAGCCCAAGTTTCTGTAGACGCGCCAAATAGTAGCACAGTCGCCTTCCCCCCACAACTACTTTTTGAAAAAACTTTAACGGAGCCTCAACCGCTTCCAGATGCTCGGCTGTTTGGGAGCTCCATCCTTCAACGAGTGAATTTTTTTCTGATTCATTTGCTTGTGAAACCCGTACAGCATCGTTCCCACGACCGTCGCGAAAGCGGGGCTGTCAATTTCGCCAGTCAACCCACCCACAAAGTCGGGCAAGCCATGCCGCGCCGGTAAATCGAGCACTTGTTCCGCCATCTCCACCACGCCATCCATCAGCGCTCCGCCGCCAATCAAGACCACGCTCGACAGTATCTGCTTGTCGAATCCGGCACGCTGGACCTCCTCAGCCGCGTGACCGAAGATCTCCTCTGCTCGCGGCTGAAGAATCTCGCATAGTATTTGCCGGCTCAGCATCCGAGGTTGGCGGCCCCCGACAGACGGCACTTCTACCATATGCGAGCGGTCGCCGTCAGCCATCAAGCCGACCAGCGCGCATCCTTCGCTTTGTTTTATTCGCTCGGCTTCAGGCACAGGCGTGCGCAGGCCGACGGCGATGTCATTGGTAAAGTGATTGCCGCCCATCGGAAACACAGCCGTGTGACGAATCGCATCGCGATAAAAGATCGTCAGGTTGGTTATGTCCGCTCCGATGTCGATCACCGCGGCGCCATACTCTTTCTCGTCTTGTGAAAGGGTCGCTTCGCCGCCAGCCACGTGATTGACCACGGTGTCGGTCACCATCAACCCGGCTCGATTGACCGACGTGATCACGTTTTGCCGCGCGGTGATCGGCGACGTCATTACGTGGACCGCGGCCTCGAGCCTCATTCCCAGAAACCCGATCGGGTTCCCAATGCCGTCCTGGCCATCGACCGTGAATTCCTGAGGCAGCACGTCGATGATTTCCCTGTCGGTCGGCACGCTCACCGCGCGAGCCTGATCTATCACGCGATACACGTCGTCTTCGGTGATGTCGCGATTCCGGCGGCTGATCGCGATGACCCCTCGCGAGTTGATCCCGCGCACTTGCGCGCCTCCCAACCCTACGTTGACGGAGTCTATTGGAAGCCCGGACATCATTTCGGCCTCCTCAACTGCGTGCTTGATGGCGTCCACGGTAGCTTCGATGTTTACGACTACCGATTTGCGGACGCCGCGCGACGGCGCCCGGCCAATTCCGATGATTTCGAGAGTATCGCTCTCGGTTATCTCACCCACTATCGCCCTGACTTCGGTTGTTCCGATGTCGAGCGCTGCAATCTGTCTGTTTCCTTTTGGCATCTTCTAATCCTCCGGCCCAACTGAATTGCGGATTGCTGATTTCGGATTGCGGATTCGATCCTCGATCTTCAATCCTCAATCTTCAAACCCCGTTCTCACTTCTTCTTCGGGGACTTGTCCGGTAATGATTCCTGCCGAACAGCTTTTGCGCCGGG
>Ga0070705_100000524_pt1 | contig 22150 bp, 23 predicted proteins | sample KBSK5253metaG_FD_65455 | JGI IMG/M metagenome (GOLD analysis project Ga0070705, IMG submission 65455) | Corn, switchgrass and miscanthus rhizosphere microbial communities from Kellogg Biological Station, Michigan, USA - KBS K5-25-3 metaG | ecosystem: Host-associated > Plants > Roots >... | reverse complement strand
GATGCGAAAGTCGAAGACCAGCAGGCGATCGGATTGCTGCTGCGCAAGGCGTCCGTTGGATGCAACATCAAGATCATCAGCGAAGACACGTCCTACGACGAGGTAGTGCCGAATTATCACGTGCGCAAGCTCGCTCGTTACAAGCTGCACGCGAAGTGTATTGTTGTTGACGGAAGCCGCTTCTTTATCGGGAGTCAGAATCTGCGCCCGGTGAGCCTGGATCGGCGGCGCGAAGTGGGCATGATCGTGGAAGACGACGCGATGGCACGCAAGATCGAGCGCGTGTTCGATGAGGATTGGGATCACGCAACGGAAATGAGAAGCGTGACTGAAGCGAATTCGGCGTGAGGGGTCGAGGATCGAGGATTGAGGATCGAGGATCGAGGCGAGGATTGAGGATTGAGGATTGAGGATCGAGGATCGAGGATTGAGGATTGAGGATTGATGAGTCGGTAATGGATTCGAATCTGAGATTTCAGATGATTTCAGATTTCAAACTATTTCAAATCTCAAATCTCAAATCCAAAATCGGCAATCCAAAATCGGCAATCCAAAATTCCCAAAACGAGGTTTGCACTCATGAATAAAGGTCACCGAACAGATTTCAAAGCCGGCGATGAGATCAGCTACGCAATGCCGGCTGGCATGCTGTACGGCACCGTCTCCCGCTTGCTCGGCGCGGGGGAATCGGCCGCCGTCGAGATCCAATTCGAAGACGGACGCAAGGAAATAAAGAAGGTCCGAGATCGCGCATTGAGTCTACTGAGACGCGCCAGCGGAGCGAGCGAGGAAGAAGAACGTCACGCCGACCGCGAACGCCTTCACGATCCCGAGATCGAACGGCTCTTTCGCAGCGAACAACGACGCCGCTCGTGATTTGTTAGTTGAGCCATGATATTGAGACTCTCTGCCACGAAGTCACTAAGACACCAGGGATCACAAGGCTAACCTTTGTGCTGCTTCGTGTTCTTAGTGACTTCGTGGCAAAGAGATTCAACAGGATCTCGTAACAGCAAGCTCCGATGAACGCAATGCTCAGGAACAGCTCGTTTCACCATCTCGAGGTACCTTGCGACGACCTCGAACTGGCCGAACGTTTTTATTCGATCATCCTGGGAGCGCGCGTCTACATGCGCCGTGACGCGTCTCGACGCAGCAACGTTCCGGCAGGCGGAACGATTTCAGAAGCCGAGGAAGAGGGGTTTCAAATCGACGCGACGTACTTGAAGATTGGCGCGGCGTTCAGAATCGGCTTCCTGAAACGCGAACAGCAACACTCGCAACTCGAGATCGATCATCTCGCGTTCACTGTAGACGATGACGACCTCGTGACACTTGGGCGCAGACTCACCGAATACAAAATCGAAGTGATCGATCAGACGACCGATCGTATGATTATTCGAGATCCGTTCGGGTTGATGTTGGAGATTTGGCCGAGATCGGTGCTTGATCGAATGGGCCTGTTGTGATCGCCTCTAGTGTATGAGGCTTGCCACAAACTTCGATAGCGGACTCTGGGGCAACGGACCAAAGATCAGCAGGTAAGCAATTCTTCCGATGCCGTAAACCGCAAACGCTATTGCGTACACCCGCACAAGACTGAAACGCGCCGCAAACACATCGTATCGCCGCACTAATTCGGTCCGATCGAGCAGCACGCACATCGACCTGATCCACAAAACGATCAACGCAAGATAAAGCAGCGGACCCAGCAGATTGAATGCGAAAGCGCCGCCGACGTCGCCTTGCGTCAGTGCGCAAAATGAATGCGTCAATCCGCATCCCGGACACGGCAGCCCCGTGAGATTCTTGAATCCGCATATCGTGAAGTACTCCCCGGTGGACGGCTTGAAGAATGCACTGATCAGAAACAATGCCGAGAGACCGGCCAGCGCGAAAACAGCGAGCTTCTTCGAAGCGTACGGCGCAATTCGCGCACTCGCATCCGCGGTTTCCGCGGGCTGTGAGCCGTCTCTTACTTCATTCACGAGTTCGACGTTCATCGTTTTTGAATTGCCCGGCTATTGATGCGCGGATTGAGTGCAATGGATTCCCTGACCAGTTTCGCGAACTGGCGCGGGTATTCTAGCATGGGCATGAATCCGCAGTCTTGCATCGTTGCGAGCTTCCCTGCCCTCGCGAGAGCGAAGAGTCTCCGACCTTCCGCTGCGCCCTTCTTGTCTTTTGCTCCACAGACAATCAACACGGGTGATGAGGTGCTGCCGATCATCTCATCGAGAACCGCCGCCGCTTCGCCGGTGGACGCCGACATTGCGGTTTCGTAGGCAGCGCGCGGGCTCAGTTCCGCAAAGTCGGCGAACAACCGATCGCGAAAAGGCTCAGGTGCCCGACGGAATCGTCTCGCGACGAGATTGCGAATAAGCGGATACGCGGCCAGTTCGCGCAACGCAAGCGAAGCCGGCGTGAACACCGCGAGGTTCTTCACATCATCCTGCGACATCCCGGCGCGCGGACTGACGACTATCATCGAGCTGACGTCTTGCGGGTGACGCTCGGCATTCGCGGCGGCAACACGCGAGCCGATCTCGTGACCGACAATCGTGGCGTCGAAGATCCCGGCCGCATCGAGAATCTCGTGCAAGTCTTCGGCGTGATCTTCAATTGTGAAGTTCGCGATTGAAGATGCGGGTTGTGAACGCCCGACGCCGCGCGAATCATAGATCAGGCACCGATGCGCTTGCTTGAGCAAAGCAACAACCGGCCGCCAGCACTCGCACGACATTGCCCATCCGCTGACAAAAACAATGGGAGGCCCGTGGCCCGTGTCTTCGTAGTGAAGCGGCCCGCCTTTGGTATCCAATAACATTGGTTCGTTGATTCTGCACTGCCAACGGCGTTACCGCAATTCGCCCGGCCAAACTTGCGAGTGCTCATCACAATTGCAGTGAGTCAGCCAATAACCACAACCGTGAATGCGAAAGCCGCCCGCTGCAAGGTGGGGTGGTATTCCCGCAGTCTTTGCGCCGGATCGAAAAATGGACGCGCGAGAATCTGACACGCACTCCTGGTCTGCTCGCGCGTAACCATCGACCCGGCTTATAATCGTTATCGATTTCAAAAATGATGTTTAATCGGATTCACATAGTTCGAATGCTCGTTTTCTCGCTTGCCGCGTCTCCCGTTTTTGGCGGCGTCGGGATTAATAACGCGAGTCAATTACACTCCGAAATCCCATCGGACCTGGCGATCACACTCGAACGAACGCGATGCTATGGTTTTTGTCCGAGCTATGTGCTCAAAATCTCAGCCACCGGCAAGGTCACCTACGAAGGCCGCGCGAGCGTCAAACTCATCGGGCAAGCTGAGTCGCGCATCTCGCGAGAAAAGCTCCGGGAGCTGATCCTCGCATTCGAGAAGATCAACTATTTCGATCTGAGAGCCTCATTCGAAACACCCAACGACGGCTGCAAGGATTGGGTAACCGATGGCCCGACCGCAATCACTTCGTTGACGATCAATGGGCGGTCGAAGTCGGTGCGTCACTATTCGGGTTGCCGAGGGATCGCCGAACTCGCGGAACTCGATAAACTCGAACAGGCCATCGACGACGCGGCGAACGCAGCTCAGTGGATACGTTAACGATCAGGAGTCTTTCATTGCGAGTTCTGACTATTCTCATACTCTCTTTTCTCGTGACACCGCTTGCCGCGGATCGCACGGCGTTCTCGTATCAGGAATCGATCGTGTATTCGTGCACGATGCATCCGGAGGTTCAATCATCGAAGCCCGGCAAATGTCCGAAGTGCAAAATGAAACTCGTCGCCGAGAGGCCCGCCGAGAAAACCACCGACAACGCAGCTCCGCAGAGTCAATCCGGCAATCGCACGCTTGAAGTCGTTCGGCAACCCGACGAGTACACCTGCACGATGCACCCTGAGATTCGCACGACCGCGCCGGGCAAATGCCCCAGGTGCGAAATGACGCTTGTGCCCGTCACGCCGGCAATAGGCGAAGAGTTCAATCTGAAATTAGAGTGCTCGCCGAAGTCTCCAAAACCCAACGAGAAGATCCGGCTGCGATTCGCTATCTTCAATCCCAAAACCGGCGAGCAGGTGAAAGAGTTCTACGTGACTCACGAGAAGCTGTTTCATCTGTTCATCGTCAGCCAGGACCTCAGCGAGTTTCAGCACATTCACCCAGTGCTCGAACGCGACGGCAGCTTCACGATCGAGACCGTGCTCCCGCGTGCGGGCAATTACAAAATCTACTCTGACATTTATCCCAACGAAGGCGCGCCTCAGGTCTTACAACAGAACCTGACGACGGCCGGTTACTCCAGTGATCTGGTCGCGACGCGGCCGCACATCACGCCCGATTCATCGCTTGTAAAAACCGTTGATGGAATGAAGATCGAATTGAAGCTGGAACCCGCCGCCATCATCGCCGGTCAGCCGGTCGCGTTGAAGTATCATCTGACGGACGCGAAGACCGAACAGCCGGTACGCGATCTGGTTCCGTATCTTGGCGCGTGGGGCCACACGCTCACTCTCAGCGAAGACCAGTCAGATTACGTTCACTCGCATCCTGAAGAGACCGTGCCGGACACTGCGGACAAATCGAAGCTTCGAGGCGGGCCGGACGCGACGTTCAACGCATTTTTCCCGCGTCCGGGGAATTATCGGATATGGACTCAGTTCCAGAGGGGCGATGTGCTTACTACGGTTTCATTCACAGTGAGGGCTGAAAGACTGCGCTGACCACTCGAACCAACTCGAAACGGAGTTTCGCGTTAGAAATACGCTTAATTGCATCGCGAAAATTTCATAACATTAAAAGCGGTCATTCTGCTAGACTTCGCGAAGTCAAAGTAAAAGACCTTGGAGGGTAAATGGCAATTTACGCGTTGTGGAACAATAAGGGTGGTGTTGGGAAGAGCTATCTGACCTTCCAGATCGCGAGCGAATACGCGAGAACCCATCCGGAAAAAAAGATTCTGGTTATTGACCTCTGTCCCCAAGCGAATGCATCAGGGATGCTCCTTGGCGGCATGGAAAACGGCGAGCGATCTCTTGATCTCTTGAGTAACCGTAGCCCGCGACAAACCATTTCTGGTTACATCGAAGATCGGATCCTAAGCCCATATGTTAATCCCAGGACGGGTGCATCTTACGTTCTAAATGTCTCGGAGCAGAATCCTCTTGCGCCGAACAACTTGTTCCTCGTAGCAGGCGATGAACAGCTCGAGATACAAGCATCCCGCGTCCAAGGCGCGACTGTCCCGGGTCCTACAGACGCTTGGCGAAAGGTTCATACATGGATCAGCGATCTCATCGGGGATATTCAGAACTCCTGGGATCAAGAGAGTACAACCGTCTTCGTTGACTGCAACCCAAGCTTCTCGATCTATACCGAACTCGCAATGTCGGCGTCTGATAGGTTAATCATTCCCTTCTCTGCTGATGGTTCATCAAAGCGAGCAGTCCGGGCGGTCCTCGCCCTCTTATATGGGATAACGCGAGTTCCGGGCAGCCAGCAATCTGAGTTTTACCTCAATTCGCAGCAATTTCGTCTTTCGATTCCAAGAATCTACTGCTACATCGGAAACCGTCTGACTCAGTACGTCCGGTCGGCGAAGGCGTTCAGGACGGTTGTGCGTGAGATTGGGAATGAGATTTGGGCTGTTTGGCAAAGCAATCCAAACGTGTTCCATATTCATCCCGCTGGCGCGCCGAGTCCTTCGGGAAGGAATGCTTTCACTGAAATGTTCCAATTCGAAATCGTGGATGCGAATACGGCATCGGTGGTCTCTAGTTCTCTCGGGATACCAATCGTTCGCCTATCGGCCGGCTTGCATGGAGTCGCGGGAAGAACGGTTATGGTCAACCAGTCACAACTAGATAATCAGCAGCCAAATATCAGAGGGCTCGTTGGCGCAATAGAGTAGAATAGCTCGATAAGCCCCGTTAGACGGGTGCTTGGCTATCGGACAATTCATCGCACTCTACCGAGATGGGACGCTATCTTTCACGTTTCATGTGCTCTTTCAAAATGCAACGATCCATCACGACATCGAGACCCGCTTCAATTGCTCGCCGGGCCGCTTCCTCATCAATCACGCCCTCCTGAAGCCACACACCGCGAGCGCCAATTCGAATCGCTTCATCAACGTGCTGGCCCGCTTCTTCGCTGCGGCGAAATATGTCCACGAGATCGATTTTGTCGGGCACTTCTTCGAGGCTCGCGTAGGATTTCTCGCCAAGCACCGTCGCCTCGTTCGGATTGACCGGTATGATTCGATAGCCGTTTGATTGCATGTATCGCGAGACACTGTTTGACGCCCGCGTTCCGTCCGATGAAAGCCCGACTACCGCAATCGTCTTCATCTCGGTGAGGATTCTGTCGATAACATCCGGATCGTTGATCTGCAAATCGGCCTCCTGTTACTCGTAGTGTTTCTAATCGATCGTAGCACCGCGAATCAGCTTTTGAAATTCGCGGCTGATCAGCTTCGCGATGCGAGCCTGTCTTCCAGGGTACTCTTTCGCATCGAAGCTCGACACGATGCTCACCTCGCGCGCGGTCGAAGTCAAAAACACTTCGCGCGCGTCGAGCAATCGCTGAACCGGGAAGCTGCCTTCGACAACGTGAAGCTTCCATCGAATCGCAAGCTCGCGAACGAAACGACGAGTGATGCCCGCGATGCATCCGGTCGCAGGCGACGGCGTAAACATCTCATCCCCTTGCACCCAAAAAATATTTGCCGCGGTTGCCGAGACGATTTCTCCGCGCTCGTTCAGCAAGATCGCTTCGTTGAAGCCGCGAGACCGCGCTTCCTCGAAGGCGAACAGGTTTTCGAGCATCGCCGTTTGCTTGACGCCGGCCAACAGCGCCGTTGAAAGCACGCGATACGGCGATTGAGTGATCGCAAGATCGTTGCGCGCACGCGGAGCTTCAGCCGAAGTGAACATGAACAACTCGGCTTCGCGGCCGTGTTCGATTTGCCAGGACCCGGCATCGCCTTTAACCAACGTAAGCCGCGCTCTTCCCTGCTCTACCGAATTCGCTTCGATCAACTTCTCGAGCGCGCGCCGAGCCTGCTTCAAGTCGAGCGGCACCGGCACACGCATGTTTTCAGCGTGGGTTGCGAGGCGTTTCCAATGACGATCGAACGCGAATGCTTTGCCGTCATAGATACCGAGAGTCGTGAAAACGCCCCAGCCATACAGAAGCCCCGCCGAGGTTAGATCAATCTTCGCGTCTTCGGCGGCGATGATCTTATCGTTGTGGAAGATCAGTCGGTGCATAAGGAGACCGGGGACGGGAGACCGGCGACAGTAGGCCAGAAACCGGCGACACGACCGGAGACGAAAGGTCTCCCGGCCGTCATCCGTCCCCGGTCATCGGTCTCCGGTCGTTCGTCGCAGCAGCGAAAGGAATTTCTCCGGAAAGCTCGACGGCCGTCCGTCTTTGTTGATCAACACGTGAAGCGTTTCGCCCGTAGCCACCGCCGTTCCGTCCTCGCGCGCGATCTCGTATGCGAACCTCAGCGTCCGTCGAGTGAGTTCAATGATCCTGGTCCGAATGATCAATTCATCCTCGTAACGCGCGGGATTCTTATAGCGGCAACTCGCTTCGGCGACGATCAGGAACAAGCCGGTCTCGCGTTCCATGTCGCGATAAGAGAAGCCGCAGTCGTTGCAGTATTGGCTTCGGCCGACTTCGAACCACACAAAGTAATTCGCGTAGTAAGCGACGCCCATCTGATCTGTCTCGGCGTAACGCACCCTCGCGCGCGATTCAGCGGACCGACTGGAGACAACGGTCTTGTCAGTGCTCTTCTTCATCTCAACACTCCGGCGACGTGCCAAAGGTCGCGATTGTACCGGCCAGACGCGCCACACTCAATCGAACGAACCCCGGAGTTGACGCGTCACGAATCGGATACCTATAGTCAATTGAGGCAACACCGAATCACGCAAGGGCAATGTTGGCCATCAATCGTTCGCTTATGATCACACGCGCGTTCGGACTGACTACGGATCTCTACGAGCTGACGATGGCGGCCGCTTATTTTGATAACGGCCTGCATACCAAACGCGCTATCTTTGACCTGTTCATTCGCAGGCTCCCACCCGAGCGATGCTATCTGATAACCGCGGGACTCGAACAGGCGCTCGATTACTTATCAACGTTGAGCTTCTCAGCCGATCAGATCGATTATCTCCGCGAGCACCTTTCATTCAAACACGTTTCACGCGAGTTCTTCGAGTATCTTCGCACATTCAAATTTACCGGCGACGTGTGGGCGATGCCCGAAGGCACTGCAGCATTCGCGATGGAACCCCTGTTGAGAGTCACCGCGCCCATCATCGAAGCGCAAGTGATCGAAACGTTTCTTCTCTCGACCATCAATCATCAAACGCTGATCGCAAGCAAAGCCGCTCGCGTGGTCATGACAGCCGCCGGACGCGATGTGATCGAATTCGGCACTCGTCGAGCGCACGGCACCGAAGCCGGGCTCTACGGCGCGCGCGCGGCTTACATCGGTGGCTGCCTGGGCACGTCGAATGTCGAAGCCGGTCACCTGTTCGGCATTCCAACATTCGGCACGCTCGCTCATTCGTTCGTGATGTTGTTCGATAAGGAAGACGACGCGTTTCGAGCTTTCCTCAAGGTATTTCCTGAAACCGCGACTGTGTTAGTTGATACATACGACACCATCGCCGCAGTGAAACGATTGGCTAGTGACTTTGCGACTCCAATCCCAGCGATCAGACTCGACAGCGGCGATCTGTGCGAGTTGAGCAAGCAAACGCGGGCCATACTCGACGAAGCGGGTATGACCGGCACAAAGATATTCGCGAGCAGCGATCTGAACGAACATAGAATCGCTGATCTGCTCGCCCGCGGCGCTCGGATCGATTCGTTCGGAGTGGGCACCGAGCTGGCAACTTCCTACGATGCGCCGGCGTTGTCGGCCGTATACAAACTCGCGGGCATCGAAGAGAACGGCCGCGTCACGATGAAAATAAAATTGAGTCACGACAAAGCGACTTACCCGGGCGCAAAACAGGTATGGAGATTCACCAACGATGACGGGCAATATGCCGAAGATCGAATCGCATTGGCGGATGAAAACGCTCCGTCGAGCCTGGGCGGGAACGGCTCGTGGCGCCCGCTGCTCGAGCCCGTGATGACGAATGGGCGCCAAACCGACGCTCGTTCGCATGAGGAATCGTCTCGCGAGGCTCGAGCTTCGCGACGAGCGAATCTCGATCGCGCGCGCGAGCGCGCAATGGATGAAATGAAACGATTGCCCGATGAGCTTCTCGCGTTGAAAGGCACTGCCCGGTACCAGACAACCTTCAGCGAGCGCCTCATCGCGGAACGACAGGCACTCGAGAGAAGCCTTTTTTAGCTCTTCCGATCATCAGCGGAAATCCAACGAATGATTCAGCCCGATGAACTGAAAACAAACAAGCCGCTGCTGTGGTCCACCGGATCGGGCATCGATGTTTGGGATTTGTTCTGCGCTTGCATCGCAGGAAGCCTCGACGAAGCAAAGCGACTCGTCACTAAAGACCCGTCGCTCGTGCGAAGTCACTACGCGTATCGCACACCGATCTACTTTGCGGTGCGTGAGAACCAACTTGATGTCGCTCTTTTCCTGCTCGAGCACGGCGCCGATCCGCTGAGTCTGGCTGTCGGCGACAGTCTTTTCGAAATATGCCGCGATCGCGGCCACTCGGAAATGGAGAAGGTGCTTGAAGCGAATTTTGCGAGCGTGCACGGCGCGTCTTCCAAAGGCGAAGCCGTCGCGGCCGCAATCCGCGAACGCGATCTAACGAAAGTGCAAAGCCTGCTCGATGCCTCGCCCGAGCTTCTGCATGCCGGTGATGAGCGATCCAATCAACCGATTCATTGGGCAGTGATGACCCGGCAGCTCGATATGATCGACGAGTTGCTCGGGCGCGACGCGGATATCAACGCGGCGCGCTTCGATGGCGCGCGCCCGATTCATCTCACCAATGGCGATTACACGTATCGCGGCTGGCGAGATGTTCCCAAAGCCGTTACGACCACTCCAGGTGAAGTGCTCGATCACCTGCGTGCGCGCGGGGCTTACATCGATATCAACACCGCCGCGAGCATCGGAGATCTCGAACGCGTGACCGAGCTGCTCGACCGGGACCCGTCGCTTGCGAACCGCGTGTCAGAGTATGTGACTTATTACATTGGCTCGGGCGCGCCGCTCAGGAACGCCGCGGCACGTGGGCACATTGACATCGTAAGGCTGCTGCTCGAACGCGGAGCCGATCCGAATCTGCCCGAAGAAGGAATCGCGCCGCACGGGCACGCGTTGTATTCAGCGGTCTACAATGGACACTTCGAAATCGCAAAGCTCCTGCTTGAGCGCGGAGCTTATCCGAATCCGCCGGTTGAGAGTTCCGCCGACGCGTTGAGCATCGCGTTGATGAACAAGGATGAAAAGATGGCCGAGCTGCTGTGTTCGTACGGCGCGGCACGATCCGTCGACATCCTGTCTTACTACGGCGACGTCGAAACGGCGGCCGCGATCTTTGCGGTCAACCCGGCGCTGGCCGACGATCCCCACGCGCTTTCGCAAGCCGCGGCGAACGGTCACGAGGCGTTTGTGTTATTGATGCTTCATCATCAACCCGATCTCGCGAAACGAATCTCCGGAGACGCAAAGACAAAAGAGCTGTCTGAATTTCTTTTTGAGCGCGGGGCGAATCCGAATAACGCAGACTGGCTGGGCGTCACGCCGCTTCACCAGTTCGCGCGGTCGGGCAACATCGAGAAAGCGTCGCTCTTCATCGATCATGGAGCCGGCTTGAACGCGCGTGACGAGGACATTTGTTCGACGCCGCTTGGGTGGGCGGCAAAATCCGGTAAGCTTCAGATGGTCGAGTTTCTTCTTGAACGCGGCGCGAGGCCGAACCTTCCCGATGATCCGCCGTGGGCGAGGCCGCTTGCGTGGGCGACCAGGCGCGGACATCAAGAGATAGTAGAGTTGCTGGAGAGAGTTTGAATCAAACGTAGAGAAGATGTCAGTCAATCCTTCCGAGAGACATGCCTCCCACAGCACTACCCGACTAAAGTCGGTACTCTGAACGCCCGCTTGCAAGACCAACTGCTTCGCGGATGATGTCGATCACTTGCTGCTCTTTGTCTGGTGGAAACCGGCCCAGCCAGACATTCCGAACCAAGCCCTGTTCATCGACTAGGATCAACGTCGGAGTGCCCCCGATCTTCAACAACTCAAACGAGCCCTGACGCACATCGCCGATTTCAACGTTTAGATCTCTCAGATATTCGCGACTCTCTTCGACGGTCTCGGGTAACACTGCAGTCAGGTGTATTCGCTGCGCCGCCAACTCCGCCATAAGCCGGCGGTAAAAAGGAGCACTCTCACTGCACGAGTCACAACCCGGCGCCAGCGCAAGCACGAGCGTATTGCCATTGCCCTTCCAGTCCACATCCGCCAGCGCAAACGTCTCGCCAACTGCAACTTGGGGCGGCAAGCCTCGTCCCGGTCCGGATAATAAATAGTTCCGCACCAGCACCGCGCTTGCGATCAGCGCCGCAATAAGGATGGCGATATTTGTCACGCTCTCGAGTCTTTTGGTCATGAAGGGTTATTCAGCGAGAGAGTACTGACACACAAGAATGCTGTCAAACTTTACAGACAGGAAAGTGGCTCGCGGTGCACTAAGAAGCCATACTCTTAGAGGGATTCACCGCTGATCTACGCTGCCGTTCGGTTCGCAGATTCTCGCAGATCAGCGGCCAACTGCGCTCCGAAGGCAGCGCATATCAGCCGTGAATTCATCTCGTGAGTTCGATGCCTGTCGCTAACGGCTTTTCGAATACCAGGAAGTACATCTTCTTGCCATACTCGGCGTCATAGAACCCCGGCCGGCTCTCTTTGAAGACAAACCCGTTGCGTACGATTTCTTCTCGCACCAAATCGGCGGGAATGGTGTGCAATCTATGATACTCGGTGCGAGGTCTGCCCGAAGGACCTTCTCCGTCGATGATCACCAGCCGCCCGCCCGGCTTCAACGCGTGAACCACCGACTGCGTCATTCGATCGTAATCGCGGAACTCGTGATACGAGTCAACAATCAAGACCGCGTCGAGACCGCCGGGCAGGTGAGGATCGCGGCTCTCTCCGAGGATTGGCTCAACCTGATCGAGCCGCTCGCGCTTCGTGCGTTCGAGCACTTTCTCAATCGCCTTCGGATCAATGTCTACAGCGTAGACCTTTCCTTCGGCGCCAACTCGCTCGGCGAGACGAAAAGTGAAATAACCGAAGCCGCAGCCGATGTCGGCTACTCGATGTCCGGGCTTCACCGCCATCGCGTCGAACACTTCGGCCGGCCGTTGCCACGCATCTCGAGTGCGGCTGCGTTCTGATTCCTGCGACGAACCTGCGATCGCATACTGCAAGTTCAGCGCGCAGCCGACGATCAGCAAAGACACGACCAGGAGTATTCTGTGAGACTTCATCTTGTAGGACCTCATGAAGTCTCAGCGAACCTCCGCGCCCTCTGCGGTGAAAAATCATAACCGCAGGGGACGCAGAGGAACGCGGAGGTTAAGACCGATTACTTGCGGACACGTTTGAACGAGAAGTACAGCGGCGGCGGCGGAGAGCCATCCGGCCGTCTGAAGTCGATGCCTCCGAATCGCACCGTGCCCGCCAGCGTGTCGCCCTTGAGTGTGCCTTCAAAGAGATTCACGCCGCGTGGCCGCATGCCATTCATGTTTCCCCAGGTCAATCCCTGTGGAGTGACCTTGAGATATTCCAATCGTTGCACGATCTCCTCGCCGTCCGGTGTTTTGTAGATTGCTTCGCCGATCACGCGGCCATCAACTATTTTGAGCCGCAAGATGTTTGCTCTGTTGCGTGGCTCGCTTGAACTTATCCACACTTCCCCGGCCCACTCACCTATGAACGCGCGAGCTTCTTCGGGCGTTGGAAATGGAGTGGCCAGCAGCCCCTCAACAGTTTCGGTTGGCGGTGGACGCCGCTCGACTTCGGCAATCTGCGAAAGCAACTTTGCGCCGTCAGGCGGAGCGCCATACCCAAACACCAGAGTGTTGTAAGCCTCGCGAGCTGCCGCGCCGCGCCCCTCGATCAGCAAATCCTCCACGACATTCCGAACGAGCCATCGCGGCGGAATCACGGTTGCGCCTAACGACGCGCTTACTTTTGCGTAATACGGCAGAATGCTTGTCGTTGGGGAAACCGGAGCTGAGAACCTGGAATAATCGCGGAACACCTGCCGCAATCCGAGATACGCGCCTAGCATCTGCATTGTCTCGTGGCCTTCCAATGTGAACTTTTCGTGATAGAGGTTCCATGACGCGGGCGCGGCTTCTACAAGCGGCTTCCACGTCTTCTCGGACCACCCGAATCTCGACTCAAGTGATGCGTATCGCATCGGTCTTGTTGAGGCGTCGGTTGCGCGCGCGATCAGTTTCTTCGCGAGCCAGTTGTCGCCGAGATGAATCGGCGCATCGAGGGAAACGACCGCGCTGTACGTCGAGCGCGTAGCGGCTACGTACGTCGCAAGAATGCCGCCCGACGAAACCGCTACAAACGCGCGCGGCGCAGCCGTCCGAAACTGGCGATCAAGTGCCGGAAACAGCTCCTTCTCGATGAAGTCGAGAAAGAGATCGCCGCCTTCGTTCAAGCCGCTCCCGCTGACGGACAGGCCTGGCGGCGTGAGGTCGTACACCCGCTTTTCGTCCGACGACAGCCGGTTCGTCTTTCCGGTATTCTCGATTCCGACGATCACCGATTCAGGAATTTGCCCGTTCCGGCTGAGTTCATCGCTCACGGCTGCCACCGTTGCAATGAGGTATTCGCCGTCCGCGACAACCGTCGTCGGATAACGGCGTTCGGGCGCGCTCTGCGAATATGAAGCGGGCAACACGACGAGAATCCTCCGAGTCTCCTTCAGTATGGCCGACGCAATCTTGAACGCCTGCGCGTTACCGCCACGCGACGCCGAGATGTTGTGATCTGTCTCGGCGATCAACGACGGCGACTGTTGTGACTGGGCCGTTGCCACGCTCGAACTACCGGCGGCTGCCAAAACAATCGCAACCATGAAAATCGATCTGCCTCTCATTTTGTCGCACCTCCTGACTCGATGATTGAAGTTGAGTCGTTAGCGGCCAGCGCTTTCTCGATTGCCGCGCGCAGCCGCTTTTCCAAATCCGCGGCATTAACGGACAACAGAACGTGGATGTACGATATCCTACCCGCCGGATCGATCACGTAATAAGTCGGCAGCCCCCAGATCCCGTAGTCCCTTGCAACCGCGTCATCACCCAGCAGAAACGTAGAAGCCGTCTTGTGTTCCTTGAGGAACGCTTGCGCATCGAAGCCGCGGCTCGGCCAAACGCTCACCGTGAAAAATCTCACGGGCTTCTTTTCATACTCGCGGACGAGCTGATCGAGTGATGGCTCGAGCTTTCGACAAGGCCCGCACCAATGCGCCCAGAAATCCATGACGACGACATTGCCGCGCAACTCTGAGAGCGCAATGCTGGTTCCGTCCACGGTCTTCAATCGCCAGCCGGGCGCGGCGGAACCGATCAAAACTTCTTTCACCTTGTCCCAGGGTTTGGGCATTTGCGGCGACGGCCCGGGTTCGGCGCTCGCGCTCTTTGGTGCAGACGCACTAGCGTTGAACGCTAGCGCCGCAAGAACGCACAGTATGAAGAATCTCGGACGTGTCATATCTTACTCAGGTGTTTTTGCCCTCATTACTAAGGCGCTCTTCCAAGCCATTGCTCGAGCCACTCTCTTCGGCCGCGGCTTACTTTCAGCTCCGTTCCGCCCTGAAGAACAACCAGATGTTCGTTTACGTGTGGGCGCAATTGGGTGACGCGATCCAGATTGACGATGGTCTTGCGATGAATCCGCGAGAACTGTTTTGGATTCAATGTGGCTTCCAATTCGGTCATCGTCTGGCGCAACAAGTGAGTCCTGCCACCAACGTGCAGTTGAACGTAGTTGTCGCACGCTTCGATCCAATCGACCTCGTCGGTGCGAATGAAGATCACCCGGCCTGTCGCCTTAATCATCAGGCGTGCGGGGTAAGTTGGCGAGTCGGTCGCGGTCTCGCGCGACCCTATCAAGGTCAACAACTTGTTTCCCAGCAGGCTCGCGTCCTGTTGCTCGATTTGACGGCGAGCTCCCGCCAATGCTTTATGAAAGCGCGCGTCATCAAAAGGCTTCAAGAGATAATCCAAAGCGCTCACCTCGAAAGCCTTCAACGCGTACTGGTCATACGCGGTAACGAAAATGATCACCGGCATCGGGTGATCCGTGAGCTGCTCCAGCACCTGGAACCCATCCATCTCCGGCATCTGCACGTCGAGAAAAACCAGATCGGGTTCAAGAGCGCGAATGCCGGCGACGGCGTCGCGCCCGTTCCCGCATTCCTTTACGAGATCGATGTCCGCGGCCGGCTTGAGCAACGCGCGCAGATTGCGCCGCGCGGGCGGCTCGTCGTCAACGATGATCGTTTTGATCTTTCTACTGTGCGTGCTGCTCATCATTGTCGAAAGCGGAGACCAGATGCAGCGGTATGGCTAACAAGACTTCCACACCGCCTTGTTCGCGATTGCGCACTTCGAATACAAAGTCCGAACCAAATAACTGGCGCAATCTTGCTTCCGTGTTTAACAACCCCATGCCTTTGCTGCTTTCGAGGCGCCAGCCGTCGGGTAATCCAACGCCATCATCGCTCACCATCAACTGGAGTCTCGAGTGAATGCGCTCGGCCGACAATGAAACTGATCCGGGTCGAGCGCGCGGGCCGATCCCGTGTCGAATCGCGTTTTCAACCAGCGGCTGAGTTATCAGATTCGGCACCATCGCATCCAACGTGTCGGGTCTCGCGTTGATGCTCACGCGCAAGCGATCCGAAAAACGAATTTGCTGAAGCTTCAAGTACAGCTCGAGCCATTCCAACTCTTCGCTGAGTCGAACTTCCTGCTTGCCGGCGCTGTCGAGCGTCTGACGCAACAAATCACTCAGTCCGACCAGCATCTCGACGGCGGCTGCATTATCGTTATCGCGCACCAAACCGGTGATACCGTTCAAGGTGTTAAAAAGAAAATGCGGATGCAATTGCATCTTGAGCATCTGCAATTCGGCCTGCGCGAGCTGCGCTTCGAGTTGCGACGCGCGCAACTGGCGCTCGCGGAATTTGCGGTAATAATCCAACGCGCTGCCGATCCCAAGGATCAACGCATAGAACAACGCAGCGAACGGCAGATCTCGCAGCCACCAGTAAACAAGCAGCACATTGAATTGCATCTCGGCGAGAGAGTGACCCGGCTGCATGACCAGCCAGTTCGCGATGAGCACCAACACTGAATGCGCGGCGCATAGAAGCAACACGGCAGCGGCGTGCACAGGCAGCGCACGCTTCAATGAGCCGAGTTCGAGCGGCCAGCGCCTGCGTAACCACAGCGCCGCGGGAGCCAGCACAACCCACGCGATCCAGACCGCAAGCTGATACCAAAACATCCTCCACTGAATACTCAATGTCCCCGCGGGTGGCGGACCGATGCGGCGGATCGGGGGTAATTCGACGAGTAGCGTTCCCGCGGTAAACACGCCAAGCGCCAGCCAGAGTAATAAGAACGACACCCAGATCGTTCCTCGCTTCCGCAAGAATCCTTCGGCCGGCAGCTTCGACAAAGCCCTTTTCTCCTCAGCCCTCGGCACTCAGCACTCAGCACTCAGCACTCAGCACTAAGTACTCGGCACTCAGCATACGCAGTTTCAGACGAGTACTGTGCCGCTTTGTGGCGAACGGTGCAAATTTTGTGGTGAATCGTAGCTGAGCTGCGGCGAGAGCTTTTCTCTCGTCTCCTCCTCCCCTCTTCTCCTCTTCCCCTCTGCCCCTGTCACCTGTCACCTGTAACCTCTTGCTTATCTCACAACTCGCAAATAGGATTTGCGGGATGCTCACTACAAAAGGCTGGCTGTTCATCGCACTCGGATGCTTCGGTGTTGTCTATCTAATAACTTGGATCGCTTCACGCAAACGCGAACGCACCGGTACTCACCCGTCACCTGTCAGCCGTAACCCGACACCCGTCACCGTTCCCCCGTCACCCGACACCCGTCACCTGACACCTCCCCCAACGCAGTTATTCGGAGCGATTGGATTTGTAACCACCTTCTTCGACACTTTGGGCATAGGCTCATACGCGACGACAACGTCGATATTCAAGCTCCGGAATTTAGTGAAGGACGAATTTGTTCCCGGCACGCTCAACGTCGGCTTCACGCTGCCGACTATTGTGCAGGCGTTTATCTACATCGCGATCGTTCAGGTCGAGATGACGACGTTGATTCTGTTGATCGCCGCGAGTGTGTTAGGCATGTGGTTAGGCGCGGGCGTCGTCTGTGGATGGCCTCGCCGTTACATTCAGATCGGAATGGGTGTCGCGTTGTTGGTGGCGGCTACGTTGTTTCTCATGACGATCTTTCACAAAGAAGCCGCTGGTGGTTCGGCGCTCGGTCTGCACGGAGTCAGCTTATGGGCGGGCATCGTCGGGAACTTCGTGCTCGGGGCGTTGATGTCATTGGGGATCGGATTGTATGGCCCCTGCTTGATTATGATCAGCCTGTTGGGCATGGATCCGCGAGCGGCATTCCCGATCATGATGGGATCGTGTGCGTTCCTGATGCCGGTCGGCAGCGAGCGATTTGTCCGCAAGGGCAGTTATGATTTTCGCGCGTCGTTAGGGTTGGCAATCGGCAGCATTCCTGCGGTGCTGATCGCCGCTTTCATCGTGAAGTCTCTGGATTTGTATTATGTTCGCTGGCTGGTAGTGGTAGTGGTGGTCTTTACTGCGCTATCGATGTTGCGCTCGGCAGCGACTGAACGAAAGTCGGAACGTGAGGCCGCGAGAGCCGTCGCAAGTTGACGAAAGACTCTTGACCGGCGTGGACACGAATGAGCCAGTCTGGATCGTTATCGGGACGACTTGCTTCCGTTCATGTTTATGCTAACGTACGTCTGTGCGGGACATCGTATTCTATCGAACAGAATCCGGTGCATCGCCGGTTGAAGACTTCCTCGATTCACTGTCGAGCAAACATGCCCAAAGAGTCGCTTGGGTTTTAAGACTCATCGAAGAAATTGATTCTGTTCCGGCGCTATACTTTAAGAAGCTACGAGGCACACAGGATATTTGGGAAGTGAGGGTGCAGTCTGGAAGCGATACGATTCGTTTGCTAGGATTTTTGTCTGGCTCGCGTGCTCTTGTCTTGACCAATGGATTCTCCAAGAAGGCCGCAAAGGTTCCATTGAGGGAGATAGCGTTGGCCGAGCAACGACGGCGAGAATATCTAAACAGGAGCAAGAATCAATGAGCGATCTTGAAAGATACGTTAAGAAACGTAAGCGCCTCGACCCTAAGTTCGCTGAAGGTTTTGAGCTTGGGTATTCCAATTTCAAAGTAGGCGTTCTGCTCAGACAGACGCGAGAAAAAGCGGGGATGACTCAAGATGAGGTTGCACGTAAATTGAGAACCAAGAAGTCTGCGATTTCGAGAATAGAGAATCACGCCGAAGACATACGTTTGTCGACAATCCAAAAGTACGCCAAGGCCTTGGGCAAGAATCTGAGAGTCGAGATCTTGGGTTGAACCTAGAGGCATTCGACGGCGTGTTGTAAAGCATCTATCCGGTGGATCTGAAGTCGGACTTAACTGTTTTCAGTTTGTGCCCGTGAGAATTGCAATTGGGACGCCTGACCCTCGATTGATCTCCAAGACTGAGTTGATGACTATGCCGAGGCAGAAGAAAGGCGAAGGTCCACAGTTTGTCCGGTATTTCGGGCCGTTGCTCGAAGCACTTCGAGGCCTCGGCGGCTCCGGTACGCCAGACGAAGTCGCCGAGCGTATTGCTCGAGACCTGGGTCTCTCCGACGAAGTCCAAAACGAGCTTCTGCCCTCTGGCGAATCGCGGTACCGAAATCAGGTGCACTGGGCGCGGTTCTACCTCGTTCGTGAGGGGCTGCTCAGTTCGTCTAAGCGCGGAGTCTGGAGCCTCACGGAAAGAGGGCGTGCCACGGTCCTTTCGCCCGAGAAATCACGCGAGGTTTTCACGAAGTGGGCCCGTATCTTTAAGGAGCAAAGCCGAGCAACAGCAATCACCCCGGAACCGAGTGGTGAGCAAGTCGCCGATGAAACGGGTGATTACCGGACCGAAGTTATCAAGTTGCTGCTTGCACTCCCGGCGTCTGGGTTTGAGCGGTTGTCCCAGCGATTACTGCGAGAAGCTGGTTTCACCCAAGTCGTAGTCACCGGGAGCAGCGGAGACGGTGGTATCGACGGATACGGCACTCTTCAAGTGAATCCTCTTGTCTCGTTCAAGGTTCTATTTCAGTGCAAGCGTTACTCAAAGTCAGTGTCCCCTTCACAGGTGCGTGATTTCCGAGGAGCAATGGCTGGACGTGCAGACAAAGGGATCATCATCACGACTGGGACCTTTACGGCTGAGGCGCGTCGCGAAGCGTCTCGCGATGGGGTTGTGGCAATAGAACTCATCGATGGCGAGAAGCTCATCGACATGCTCGAGGATCTCGAATTGGGCCTCACCTCAGTAAAAGCCTATGAAATCGACGAGTCTTTTTTCAGCGAGTTCAGGGCCTAAAGTGAGCGTGCACCGCGCCGCAAACAAGCGCGTCTGATCGCTGGCGTTGGGGTACACGAGGAACCATAACACCAAGAAAAGGCGGATTGACCGTATGGATCAAAGCACGCTGTTTTACGATGAACGCTTTTTAGAAAGCTGGGCCGGGCCCATTATTACTGACCCCGCGATCTCCATCATCGAGCTTGTCGCCAACTGCTGGGACGCTTACGCTACTGAAGTAAACGTCACATGGCCAGACACGAAGACGGAAAAGCCATTCCAGATTAAGGACAACGGGCACGGCATGACTCGAGAAGAATTCCAAAATATTTGGCGCACGATCGCCTATAACCGAGTATCGCGCCAAGGCAATACGATTGAGCCACCGGCAGGAGTATCAGGCCAACCACGTTTCGTTTTTGGAAAAAACGGCAAGGGGCGATTTGCGACATTTTGTTTCGCCAACGAGTACATGATCACCTCGCGCAAGAGCGGGCAAGAGTTCACTTGCCGCGTCTATCGTACCCAAACGAATCCTCTCGTGCTTGAAGAATTGTCCTTCGTACCTAACGGCGTAACTGGCCGCGGCACAGACATAGTTGGTAAGGGAACAGTCCTGCACATTGGGATGTCAGAAGATCGTGCACGCGAGTTAATCGGCAGCCGCTTCCTTGCAAATCCAGCATTCAAGGTATGGCTCAATAAGAGTCAGATCACCTTTAACGACATCCCGGATCTCCTATCCGCAAATGAACTCGAGATTCCTGAGTGCGGTACTGTGAAGATACTTCACATAGATACCAAGAAAGCAGATAAGACGACTAAGCAACATGGAATCGCCTGGTGGGTGCAGGGCCGTGCCGTTGGTGAATGTAGATGGAGCGGGAGCGACTATCAGCGTATCCTTGATGGTCGGACATCGGAAGCAAAGCGCTTCACCTTTATCGTCCAGGCCGACTATCTCAACAAACTGAACGCGTTGCTTGATGATTGGAGCTGGTTCCGCGACGATAACGAGGCATGGCAGACGACGCGACAAACCGTCCAGGATAAGATACGCGATATCATCTCTGACAGCAGCAAGACGGAGCGTGACACGAAGCGGAGCAACGTCATTGAACGCATCGGGCACACCGTCAACACCTTGACCCTATTAAGCAAGGAGCGAGTTGAGACGTTCGTCAAGGAAGTAGTGGACAACTGTCCAAACTTTGGCGAGCAGGAAATTGTTCAGCTATCAACAATCCTCGCGAACCTTGAGCAAGCGAAGTCGCGCTACGGATTGCTTGAGATCCTTCACACGCAGGGTCCGGGCGATCTGGACGCGCTTCACGATGTCCTCACTCAGTGGACCATTGGCATGGCTAAGATCGTATTAGACGAGATAAAGATCCGCCTGAAACTCATTAACGAACTGCGGCACAAGATCAAAGTCCCAGGGATAGACGAGGTTCACGAACTACAGCCACTATTCGAGAAGGGGCTATGGATGTTCGGAGCACAGTTTGAGTCCATCGAGTTCACCGCCAACCGTGGGATGACTACAATCATTCGGGAACTGTTTGGCGATAAGAAGGGCAAAGGGTCCCGCAACCGGCCTGACTTTGTGATCCTCCCTGACTCAAGCGTAGGGTTCTATTCTCGATCTTCTTATGACGAGAACTACGACGAGAACGGCGTTGAGCATGTCGTAATCGTGGACCTTAAAACGACAAAACTTCATATCGGTTCGGAAGAAAAAGAGAATGTCTGGAAGTGGGTGAAAGAGCTGCGAGGCAAAGGGTACATTCGTGCTCACACTAAGGTAGATGGCTTTGTTCTTGGCGATGTCATTGAACCGGGTGAGGAAGAAGCTCGTAAAGAGGGCGACAATGTAAGGATCGCCCCGCTCCTATACGACGTCATTCTCACTCGCGCCGAGAAACGTCTTCTCAACCTCTACTCCAAAGTTCAGGATGCACCGTTCCTCGTCGAGCAGAAATCTGAACTGCAGAGCTTTACCGATCCGATCCCTATGATCCAGTCGTCGTTGATCTAGATATGAGCTTGACGCTTTGACTTTGACAGTTTGTCTCCTCATTCCAAAGCGGCAGGCCATCCCCACAACGACAGCTTTTTCGATTAGCTCGAACGCTCAGTCTTGTCGCCGAGTTCGGAGCGGACCCACGAGCTTGCACCAATGCCGGAGAGAATCGCTCAGTCTCCGCCTGCTTGATCAATTCGTCCATCGACTTGCCGCACTAAGCACGTTCGCGAACCCTTGAGGTTGCGGCTCGTAGTCGCAAAAGACTACACTGGCCGAGTGATTCAGAGCTTCGCCCACAAAGGGCTGGCGCGCTTCTATCAGACCGGCAGCAAGTCCGGCATTCAAGCGAAGCACGCTGAACGATTGCGGTTGATCCTCACCAAACCTCGATCAAGCAGAAGGTCCGGACGACATGGATTTGCCGGGGCTCGCGTTGCACGAACTCAAGGGTAGGCGCA
>Ga0070705_100000518_pt1 | contig 22289 bp, 8 predicted proteins | sample KBSK5253metaG_FD_65455 | JGI IMG/M metagenome (GOLD analysis project Ga0070705, IMG submission 65455) | Corn, switchgrass and miscanthus rhizosphere microbial communities from Kellogg Biological Station, Michigan, USA - KBS K5-25-3 metaG | ecosystem: Host-associated > Plants > Roots >... | reverse complement strand
GCCCCGTGTGCCCCGGAGCGTCAAGCCTTCCACCGAACGCGGATGAGAAGGACGATGTCCGACCGCAGAAGCAAAAATATTCTCAAGCCACATCTCTGGCTGATCCGCGTCATCGGCGTGATCGTGCCGCGGCGCCTGCGCGCGGATTGGAAACAAGAGTGGCAAGCCGAGCTGCAGTATCGCGAGTTGATGCTCGCCGATTGGGACAAACTGATTTGGAGCGCCAAACTTGATTTGCTTCGCCGCAGTCTCGGCGCTTTTTGGGATGCGCTCTGGCTGCAGCCGCGACGACTGGAGGACGAAATGTTCCAGGATCTTAGTTACGGCATAAGAATGTTGCTCAAGCGGCCCGGCTTCAGCGCGGTCGTGATTCTGGTGCTCGCTTTGGGCATCGGCGCAACCACCGCAATCTTCAGCGTGGTCAACGGCGTGCTCCTGCGCCCGTTGCCATACCCGGAGCCTGACCGCCTGATGACGGTCTTCCCCGCTTCCGAAAAAGGCAGCCGCACTGAAGGTATCAACACAGTGACCGCGCCCGATTATGTCGAGTGGCGCAACCAGTGTCACACTTGCGCGGAGATGGCGGCGCATACCGGAGCGCAGCCCGGCAACCTGACGGGCGGCGCGGAGCCTGATCGTGTGCGAGTCGGGCGAGTTACCGGAAGTTTATTCGCCACGCTTGGCGTGCAGCCGATACTGGGGCGAGCGTTCCTGCCAGAAGAGACGGGACGGCTCCTGTTCAACAGCGATAGCGGAGCAACCGGCAACAGCGCAGTGATCTTGAGTTATGGCTTATGGCAGCGGCGCTTCGGCGCTGATCCGGCCATCATAGGCAAGACAGTCAAAGTCGAAGGAGATGCATGCGCGGTGATCGGAGTGATGCCCGAGGGATTCAGCTACCCCGACGAAGCCGATGTATGGTTGCCGGTCGCGCTCAACCCAAAACGCAATAACGCCTACTTGCACGTAATCGCCCGGTTGCAATCCGATGTAACGGCATCGCAGGCACAGGCTGAATTGACGACCATCGCGCGCCGATCAGCGCCGGAAGCCCCAAGTGACAATCAAGCGCCGCGAGTTGATCTGGTTCCTTTGCAAGAGCACCTGGTGGGAAATGTACGCCCGTCGCTGCTTATTTTTTTGGGCGCCGTGAGTTTCGTGTTGCTGATTGCCTGCGCGAATGTAGCGAATCTGTTATTGGCGCGCGCGGCCACGAGGCAGAAGGAGATGGCCATTCGCGCCGCTCTCGGCGCCAGCCGATTGCGGATCGTTCGGCAATTGCTGACTGAAAGCCTGCTGATTGGGCTCCTCGGGGGCGGGCTCGGATTGCTGCTGTCGTTCGGGATTCTCAATCTGCTGCTCTCGGCCGCTCCTCAGGAGATTCCACGTCTGAACGCTATCGGAATTGATCGCTGGGTACTCGGCTTTACGTTGCTGCTGTCGGCCGTAACGGGCATCACCTTCGGACTTGCGCCGGCGCTTCAATCCTCAAAGCTTGATCTCAACTCTACGCTGAAGGAAGGCGGCACGCAGATGATCGGCGGTTTGGCGCGTCATCGTCTGCGCGGTCTGCTGGTCGTAGCGGAAGTCTCGATGGCGCTCATGCTGCTGATCGGAGCAGGACTGTTGCTCAAGAGTTTTACTCGCTTGCGTGATACCAGATTGGGCTTCAATCCCGATCACGTTTTGTCGGCGAGCCTCACGCTGCCCGACTCTGATTACCCGACGACCGCGCAAGTCAAGGCATTCTACCAGCAGGCGCTCACGCGACTCGCACAGCATCCTGAAGTGCAGGCCGCGAGCATCATCAATGCGCTTCCGCTTGGAAAGAATGGCGCGCGCATTCAAGGCGATCTGATGGTCGAAGGTGACGCCGAGCAGCGGCCCGGCGCGTTTGCGAGAAAGCTTGCTATCAGCCCTGCCTACTTTCGCGCGATTGGTATTCCTTTGCTCGAAGGCCGCGAGTTCAATGAACACGATACGGCGGATTCGCCCGGCGTGCTGATTATCAGCGAAGCGCTGGCTCGACGCTTGTGGCCCGATGGAGACGCGCTCGGCAAACGCCTGAACATCGGCTTTTCCGGCGAGACTTGGCGCGAAGTGGTGGGCGTTGCCGGCAACGCCAAACAACAAGAACTGGGCGAGCGCTCTTCGCCCGCGGTCTATCAACCTTATTTGCAAGTCCTCGATTCGCGCAGATGGATGCTCGGCGATCTCACTTTCGCGATTCGCACGACCACCGAGCCGCAAACGTTCGCCGCAACGTTGCGAAGCGACTTGCAAACGGTCGACAAGCAACTGCCGCTTTATGACGTTGCACCGATGGAACAGGTCATAGCACGGAAGGTCGCCGACCCGCGCTTTTACATGCTGCTCCTAAGTTCCTTCTCCGCCCTTGCGTTGATTCTGGCCGCGGCGGGAATCTACGGCGTCATCTCTTACACCGTAACGCAGCGCACGCACGAGATTGGCATCCGCGTGGCGCTCGGCGCAAAGGGCGGCGATGTCGTGAAGCTGGTAATCACTCAGGGGATGAAGCTGGTGCTGGCGGGGCTCGCCTTAGGCCTGGCCGGAGCGTTCGCGTTGACGCGCGTGCTGGCCAGCTTTGTCTATCAAGTGAGCGTGACGGATCCGATCACCTTTACGGTCCTTTCGCTACTGCTCGCCGCCGTCGCGCTGCTTGCTTGTTATCTTCCGGCGCGGCGCGCGGCGAAAGTCGATCCGATGGTGGCGCTGCGTTGCGAGTGAGCCATGCCTAGTGCTGATCGAACCGGGAAGTCTTTCGTTCAACCGCATCGCTGGCTGATCACGCTCATAGGCGTGATCGTGCCGCGCCGGCTGCGCGCGGATTGGAAGCAAGAGTGGGAAGCTGAGTTGCGATATCGCGAAGAGTTGCTCGCGCGGTGGGACAAGCTCGATTGGCGCAGCAAACTCGATCTGCTCCGGAGATCTCTGGGCGCGTTTTGGGACGCGCTGCGGCTGCAACCAAGAAGATTGGAGGATGAGATGTTACAGGATTTACGATACGGTGCGCGGATGCTGCTCAAGGGTAAAACCTTTACGGCGGTGGCCGTGCTTTCGCTCGCCCTCGGGATCGGCGCCAACACCGCGGTCTTCAGCTTGATTGACGCGCTGTTGTTGAGAGCGCTGCCGGTGCGCCAGCCTGAACAACTTGTGCTATTCGGCAATGCGCGTAGTGTCGGTATCACGACCGCGTTCCCAAGCCGAAGCTGGGACCTCTATTCCTATCCTTTCTTCCGGCAGGTACGCGAAAGCAACAACGTTTTCTCAGAGGTCGCCGCGCTTCAAAGCTTTCCCAACGGCATCCACGGCTTCGTCAACACCAATGGACCGGCAACCGAAGCCGAGCTCATCACCGCTCAACTGGTCTCCGGCACGTATTTCTCAGCGCTCGGCATCAATGCAAGCGCGGGCCGAACCTTCACCGATGCCGACGATCAGGTCCCTGGCGGCCATCCTTTTGTCGTGATAAGCGACGCGTGGTGGGAAAAGAGATTTGGCCGTGATCCTTCAGTCATCGGCCAAACCATCGGCATCGGCGCCACACCGTACACCATCATCGGGGTCACTCCCAGAGAATTCTTTGGCACCACGGTCGGCGAAGCGCCCGATCTTTGGGTGCCGCTTGCGATGGAAGAGCAGTTGCCCCCGGGTCGCAACGGCCGTAATGAGCGCTTGCTTCAATCGCTCAATCTCATCGCGCGGCTCGCGGATGGCGTGACTCGCGCGCAAGCTCAGACAGAAGTGAACGTACTCTTCAAACAGATGCTTCAGGAGTCCTCCGGCGCGGAGCCATCAGCCGAAACATTACAGAAGATTCAAACCGCCCGCATCGAATTGACGCGCGCCGGCAGCGGGCTGTCACAACTCCGCAGGCAGTTCTCGCTGCCGCTCAGAATCCTGATGGCGATGGTTGGAGTCGTTCTGTTGATTGCGTGTGCGAATGTAGCGAACTTGCTCCTCGCGCGCGCGGCCTCTCGACGAAAGGAATTCGCCCTTCGTCAGGCACTGGGTGCGAGCCGCGTGCGCCTGATTCGCCAGTTGCTCACCGAGAGCTTGCTATTGGCCTCGGTGGGCGGCGCCGGGGGGTTGCTGCTGGCGTGGTGGGGCAGCCGCGCGCTGGTGGAGATGGTCACGACGGGTTCTCCTCTGCGGCTGGATATTTCCCCCGACGCACGAGTGCTGGGCTTCACATTGCTCGTTTCATCGCTCTCGGCCATTGTCTTCGGTATGGCGCCGGCACTCCGCGCGGCCAGCGGCGAGCTGAACCAGTCGCTCAAGACCGGCAGGGGCATTGCGTCTGCGACCTCACGCAGCTTGCTCGGCAAGTCGCTGGTCGTCTCGCAAGTGGCGCTTTCACTTCTCCTGCTGGTGGGCGCCGGTCTGTTTGTTCGTACCCTGATCAACTTGCATAACGTGCCGACTGGTTTTGACCGGCAGAAAGTCTTCGTCTTTCAAATAGACACCAGCGCAACCGGGTACAAAGAGGATGCCCGGCTTGCGAATCTGTTGCGAGCCGTTGAGGAACGCGTGAACGCGGTTCCCGGTGTGCGCGCCGCATCATTCTCGATGTTCAGTTTCAACCAGGGCGGATGGACCACCCGGGCATTTACACGTGGTGATGATCCGGCGGATTCGCGCGATCAATCGATTGGAAACAATATTGTAGGTTCGGATTTCTTCGCGGCGGTCGGGCTGCCGATCCTCGAAGGCCGGGGTTTTGGGCCGCAAGACACCGAGAAATCACCGAAGGTCGCCCTCATCAGCGAAACGATGTCGCAGCGCTTGTTTCCCGGCGAGTCACCACTCGGCAAAAGATTCGGCCTGGGCTCGGGCGAGCGCGGCAAGGCTGACATCGAAATCATCGGCGTCGTGAAGGACGCAAAATATCAAAGCCTGGATGAAGCTCCAATTCCGATGGCGTATTACGTTCACGCTCAGCAATTCGGTTATCTGAACAATTTTGAGGTCGCGGTTTCGGGCGATCCGGGGGCAGTCGTGCCGGCGATACGGCAAGCGATCAAGGAAGTGAATCGCGACTTGCCCATCGATGAAGTCGCGACGTTATCCGATCACGTAGAGCGATCGCTCGTCCAGCAAACACTGGTCGCGCGGCTGGCCGCTTTCTTCGGTGTGGTCGCGTTGCTTCTCGCGTGCATCGGGTTGTATGGCCTGATGTCATATGCCGTCGCCCGCCGGACTAACGAGATGGGAATACGGTTGGCGCTGGGCGCCGAGCCGCGGGCCGTGCGCCGGATGGTTCTCGGTGAGGGGCTGCTTTTGGTGTTGATCGGCCTGGTCGCCGGACTCGCTGCGGCGTGGTCCGCGACCCGGCTGCTCGCCGACCTTCTATTCGGATTGACGTCCACCGATCCGCTGACGATAGCGGCGGCCACGGCTCTTCTGGCCGCGGTTGCGGCGGCGGCTGGCTACTGGCCGGCGCGTCGCGCCTCGCGAGTAGATCCGCTGGCCGCACTTCGAGAGGAATAATACAGACGGCCACAAAACCGTGAGCAGTCTCTGCGGGATTTGGCGTAGTCATAACGGGCCCCATAGGAACGAAATGTTTCGCGATACGCGGCCGCATCTTTGGTTGATTCGCATGATCGGAGTAATCGTGCCTGTTCGATTGCGCGCCGACTGGCGACAGGAGTGGCAAGCAGAGCTGCAATATCGGGAGTTGATGCTGGCCGATTGGGACAAGCTGAATTGGAAAGCGAAATTTGATTTGGTGCGCCGAAGTCTAGGCGCGTTTTGGGATGCGCTTTGGCTTCAGAGCTATCGGTGGGAGGACGAGATGATTCAAGACCTGCGTTTCGGCGCGCGAATGCTGTTGAAATCACCGGGCTTCACCGCGTCCGCAATTCTGTCGTTGACCATTGGCATAGGAGCGGCCACCGCGATCTTCAGCATCGTCAACGGAGTCGTGCTAACTCCGTTACCGTTTCGCGAGCCTGAACGGTTGGTGCGCATCTGGCATAACAAGCCGGCGGCCGGAATGACAAGGATGCCTGTGTCCGCGGGCAACGTTAATGTATGGCGCAACCAGGCCCAGTCGTTCGAGGACGTCGCCGTGTTTTCCACAACTGCGAGCGTCATCGCCGGCGACGTTGAACCTGAGCGAATATCGGGCGCGGTCGTCAGCAACAATCTACTTCCGATGCTTGGTTATCAGCCGGTGATCGGGCGCACATTCCTCCCGGAAGACAGTCGTCCAGGCAGCGAGGAAGTCGTCGTGCTCAGTCACAAACTGTGGCAGCGGCGATTTGACGGCGATCCCGCGGTTCTTGGACGTGCGATCACACTCGACCACACTCGGAAACTGACGGTCATCGGAGTGATGCCCCCTGAAGCGGATTTTCCCGAACAGACCGAGTTCTGGCTGCCCGAAAGAATCCTGGCTGCTGATAGTCATGGAATGCATCGCTTGACGGTGATCGCTCGGCTCAAGCCCGGTGTTACATCACGGATGGCCCAGGAAGAAGTCTCGCTCATAAATCAGCAGCTTCAACAACAGCTCCCGGAAGATTACAAGGAGTGGGACGCTGAGCTGCAGCCATTGCAACAATCCATCGTAGGCGAAGTAAGCCGTTACCTGCTGATCTTGTTTGGCGCCGTCGGGTTTCTGTTGCTCATCGCATGCGCGAACGTTTCTAATTTGCTTTTGGCTCGCGCGACGGCGCGGCAAAGAGAAATGGCAATGCGCGCGGCGCTGGGCGCAAGCCGCTGGCGATTGCTGAGACAGGGGCTGACTGAAAGCACCCTGCTGGCGTCGCTAGGTGGAGCGGGCGGTGTCCTGCTGGCGTACTGGGCCGTCAAGGGATTGATCGCGCTCAATCCGCCAGATGTGCCGCGCCTTGCAGAAGTGCATCTGGACTTGCGAGTGCTCGGCTTCACGTTCTTCACGACTCTTGTGACCGGCTTAGTGTTGGGTTTGGCCCCGTCGGTGCAAGCTTCGCGGCCTGATTTGAATAGTGCGCTGAAGGAAGGCGCTCCTTCAGGCGGCGGACGCAGGCGCTGGCTCGGGCGATTAACGTTGCGCGATGTGCTGGTTGTTACACAAACCGGATTGGCTGTCGTGCTGATGGCCGGCGCTGGTCTGCTGATAAAGAGTTTCGTCAACCTTCAACAGGTCGAACTCGGTTTCTCGCCGGCCAACGTCGTTACCGTTAATGTTTCGCCGCCCTTCAATCGATTACCGAAGTCGTATCGCAAAACAGATTACTACCGTGACCTGGTTGACTCGCTTCAATCAATGCCTGGCGTTGAAGCGGCAGCAGCCGCGACAAGCGCGCCGACTGCCGGCGCCTTCATGAATGTGCCGGTATCGATAGCTGGCCGTCCGGCGCCTCCGGATCTCGAAACACAACGAGCCTTCTTGACCGTCGTCAGCCCCGATTATTTTCGCGCGATCGGAAATCCGCTGAAGCAGGGGCGTCTGTTTACCGACAACGACAACGAAAGCTCGCCGCCGGTGGTCATCATCAACCAAAGCATGGCACGCCGCTTCTTTTCAAACGTGGACCCCATCGGCCAGCGCATTTCTCTCACAGGCGATCGCGACAAGTGGCTCGAGGTTATCGGCGTCACCGCGGACCTGAAGCAATTTGGTCTGGAGGTTGAAAACAAACCGAGCCTGTATCGGCCCTACCGGCAGCAAGAAGTGACATTCATGACTCTGGTAGTGAAAATATCCGCCGGCCCGGCCGCGATGATTCCCGCACTGCGCGCGCGGATTATTGCCGCAGACAAATTTACCGCGATCACTCGCATTCGAACGCTGAACGAGCTGATCTCAAATTCCATTGCGCAACCCCGCTTCTACACGATGCTGCTCGCGATCTTTGCCGGCGTTGCGTTGACCCTGGCCGCCGTGGGGATTTATGGCGTCGTGGCTTATTCGGTCAGCCGCCGAGTTCACGAAATCGGTATTCGGATGGCGATGGGCGCGGAGGCAGACCGGATTCTTCGGCTGATTGTGGGACGCGGATTGACTCTGATACTGGCCGGCGTTGGAGTTGGATTGGCTGGAGCTTTTGCGTTGACGCGTCTGCTTACGGGAATGTTGTTTGAAGTGAAAGCCACTGATCCGGTGGTCTTCGCCGTCATCGCGTTGGTGCTGATTGCCGTTGCGCTTGCGGCGTGCGTGCTGCCAGCTCGCAAGGCGACGCGGATCGATCCGGTAGTTGCGCTGCGACACGATTGAAACCGATGGCTGAATCGATTCAAGCAACGCGTTTTCGTTTCTGGTTCTGGCTGATTCGCGCGATCGGGGTGATCGTGCCGCGCCGGTTGCGCGCCGATTGGCGGCAGGAATGGGAAGCGGAGCTCCAACATCGCGAGATGTTGCTCGCTGATTGGGACAAGTTGAATTGGAAAACCAAATTTGATTTGACACGCCGGAGCCTGGGTGCGTTTTGGGATGCGCTCTGGATGCAAACCTACCGATGGGAGGACGCGATGATTCAAGACTTGCGGTTCGGCGTGCGAATGCTGCTCAAGAACAAAAGCTTCACGATAGTCGCCGTTCTTTCGCTGGCGCTGGGCATCGGCGCGAATACGGCGATCTTTCAGTTGATCGACGCAGTTCGGCTTCGCACGCTGCCGGTCAAGGCTCCGCGGGAACTGGCAGAGGTTCACCTTACGGATATGAAAGGCATGCGAGGGGGAATCGGCCGCCCGGCGTCGGTCACCAATCCTATTTGGGAACAGATCAGGGAACGGCAGGAATCCTTTTCCGGGATCTTCGCGTGGGGCACGGACAACGTCAACCTCGCGCCCGGCGGCGAAGTGCGCTCCGCCCGGATGCTTTATGTTAGCGGTGAGGCATTCACTACATTAGGTGTCGAGCCCGCGCTGGGCCGCCTCTTCACGGCAAGCGACGATCATCGCGGCTGCGGCGAGTCGGGCCTGGTGATAAGTCACGAGTTCTGGCAGCGCGAATACGGTGGCGATGCAAACGTCATCGGGCGCGAGCTAAGGCTGGGCGATCACGCGTTCGAAATCATCGGAGTTACTCCCTCCAACTTTTTTGGAATGGAAGTCGGGCGGTCATTTGACCTCGCGCTTCCGATCTGCGCCGTCGCACTCGTACGCGGCAATGACCGCTTTTTTTCGGGGATAATTTGGTGGTTGACGGTCACAGGCCGTTTGAAGCCGGGCTGGTCGCTTGAGCAGGCCACGGCTCACGTGCAAGCGATTTCTCCGGGCATTTTTGAGGCATCGCTCCCTCCGAATTACCCGCCAGCCAGTGTCAAAGACTACCTGGGATCGACGTTGATCGCCGGCCCGGCCGGATCAGGCGTTTCACAGTTGCGTGAAAAATATGAGTCCTCGCTCTGGCTGCTGCTGGCGATTGCCGGATTGGTATTGTTGATCGCATGCGCGAACCTGGCGAACCTCCTGCTGGCTAGAGCGAGCGCGCGCCAGCGTGAGATCGCAATCCGCCAGGCGCTGGGGGCTTCGCGCGCGAGGCTGATCCGGCAGTTGTTGGTCGAGAGTCTGTTGCTCGCCATTGCGGGCACCGCGCTGGGTGCCGGGCTTGCGCAATCGCTTAGCCGGATGCTCGTCGCATTTCTCAGCACGAGTAGTGACCCGGTCTTCCTGGAACTGGCTCCCGATTGGCGAGTGCTAGGTTTCGCCGCGACGCTGGCCGCACTGACCTGTCTACTGTTCGGTCTGGCGCCGGCGATTCGGGCGACGCGAATGGAACCTGGCGCGGTGATGAAGGCAGGCGGGCGCGGGATTACGGCCGGACGAGAACGATTCAGTTTGCGGCGTGCGCTGGTGGTCGCCCAGGTCGCGCTCTCGCTCGTGCTGGTGGCGGGCGCGTTTCTTTTTTCGCGCAGTCTCGGCAATTTGCTGACGGTGGACACGGGCTTCCGGCAGGAAGGCGTGCTGTCGGCTGCCGTGAACTTCCAGCGTTTGAATCTTCCGCGCGAGCGCTATGCCTCATTCAAAAATGAATTGCTCGACCGCGTGCGAGCGATTCCGGGGGTTGAATCGGCTGCGATCGTGCATGAAATCCCGCTTCGCGACTGGGGAGGGGGCAGCGTCTGGATGGACGGCGAGGACGCGCGCCAAGCCAGGAATACGAGCCTGAGCCGCGTTGGCCCCGATTACTTCAGGACGCTCCAAATCCCTTTGCTGGCCGGTCGCGATTTCGATGCGCGCGACAGAATTGGTTCGACGAAGGTAGCGATTGTGAACGAAGCCTTCGCGCGCAAGTTCTCGAATGGAGAGAATCCTGTCGGCAGACGGTTCTGGGTCGAGGCGTCGCCCGGCGACCCGGACACACCCTACGAGATCGTCGGCCTGGTTCGAGACACCAAGTATGAAGACTTGCGCGAAGAGTTTCTTCCGATCGCTTACTACGCCGCCGCGCAAAATGAGGGCGCGGGACCCGGCCTTCCGCTTTTCATCCGATCACGGATATCCCAGGGCGAAACGGTTGCGGCGGTCAAGAGCGTCCTGGGTGAGATCAATCCTGCAATCACCGTCAGTTTTCTGCGGTTCAAATCTCTGATCGACGCGACCATCCTCCGCGAGCGGTTGATAGCTACGCTCTCAGGGTTCTTCGGTCTGTTGGCGCTGCTGCTCGCGTGCATCGGGTTGTACGGCATTCTTTCTTACGGAGTGGCCAGCCGGACAAATGAGATCGGAATCCGGATGGCGCTCGGAGCTGGGGCGCGCAATGTGTTCTGGTTGATTCTGCGCGAGGCGTTGTTGTTGGTACTCGCCGGCGTAGCGGTTGGATTGCCGATGATCTTCGCGGTAACCCGGCTGGCCTCGTCGCTGCTGTTCGGGCTGACGCCAACTGATCCGGTCTCACTCTCGTTCGCGGCGCTGTTGATGCTTGCGGTGGCGTTTGTCGCGGGCTATCTGCCGGCGCGCCGTGCAACACGCGTGGACCCGATGGTGGCCCTGCGCTGCGAGTAGTTCGTCTGCGAGTGCGGATTGAATTGATGTCAAGCTTGAATAAGAAAAGAGGAGCTCGGTTGAAGCCGCATCTCTGGCTAATTCAATTCATCGGCGTGATAGTGCCCCGCCGGTTGCGCGCGGATTGGAAGCAAGAGTGGCAGGCCGAGTTGCGGTATCGCGAGTTGCTGCTGGCTGATTGGGACAAGCTTAATTGGAAAACCAAGTTTGATTTAGCGCGGCGAAGTCTCGGCGCGTTTTGGGATGCACTCTGGCTTCAGAGCTATCGATGGGAGGATGAGATGATTCAAGACTTGCGTTTCGGCGCGCGCATGCTGCGTCGCAATCCGGTGATGAGCCTGGTGGCGGTGCTTTCACTCGCCGCCGGCATCGGCGCGAACACAGCGATCTTCAGCGTCATCAACGCGCTGCTCCTGAGCCCTCTGCCTTATCGGGCGCCCGAGCAGTTGGTGAAAGTTTTCCAGGCGCAACCCGATCCGGCGAAGGGAACGCTTCCATCGATGTGGTCCTATCCGCGCTTCGAAGTTTTGCGCGATCAAAGCCAGAGCTTTGCGGCGGTCGCGGGATTCGCCGAGAGTCAGTACAACCTGACCGGCACCGACGCCCCGGAACGCTTGCGAGTTGAAATCGTATCGGCCAGTTACTTTCAGCTCTTCGGTGTTGAAGCGGAGGTTGGGCGCGCCTTCCTGACCGAAGATGACATCGCACCGTCGACGAATCTCACGGCGCTCGTGAGCTACGGTCTTTGGCAACGTCGCTTTGGCGGCGATGCAACTGTAATCGGCAAGACGCTCGAGCTTGATAAGCATGAATTCACGATCGCAGGAGTGCTGCCGCAGGGATTTCGCGGACAGAATGGAACAGCCGACGCGTGGGTAACGATGCCGGCCGCGCCGCTTTTGAGATTCAAGCGAACGCTTGTCGCCCCGAGCAATTATTGGTTTCAAGTCGCCGGCCGTTTGAAAGACGGTGTCACGATCGAGCAGGCACAGACCGACCTTCCGCGGGTCAGCGAAGAAATCGAACAGAAATACCCAGTCCCAAAAGAAACGTTTTCGGGAATCACAAAAATCCCGACACTCGCGCCACTGCAATCGGCGAAAGTCGATCCTGCAATAAGAAAGTCTTTCTTAATCCTGCTTGCCGCCGTTGGATTGGTGTTGCTGATCGCCTGCGCGAACACGGCTAACCTGCTGCTCGCGCGCGGCGTGGCGAGGCGCCGCGAATTTGCGGTGCGCACGGCGCTCGGCGCGGGCCGTCTTCGTCTGATTCGACAGTTGATAACCGAGAGCATGCTGCTGGCGTTTCTCGGCGGCGCGGCCGGAATCCTGATCGCGCAATGGGGTCTTGGGTTACTAAAGGATTTTCGGCCGAGTGACGACGCGCAGTTCTGGACCTCGTACACGCGCACATTCGATTTCTTTACGATCAAGCTTGATTGGCGAGTGCTGACTTTCAACTTCGCGCTCGCACTCGTGACCGGCGTGCTGTTCGGAGTCTTTCCGGCTGTTCAATCGTCGTTCGCAAGCATCACTCAAGGATTGAAAGAAGGCGTGAGCAGTTCGGCGCTCGGGTTTCGCGGTGCGCGCAAACTGAACGCGCGCAGTTTTCTGGTCATCGGCGAAATCGCGCTGTCATTGGTGCTGCTGGCCGGAGCGGCATTGATGATCAAGAGCCTCTCGCGCTTACAGGCCGTCAGTCTGGGATTCAAGCCGGAGAACGTAGTGACAATGTCCGTGCCATCGCGCACGGCGAAGCAGGAATTTTACGAACAACTGCTCGAGCGAGTGCAAACCGTGCCGGGAGTCGAGGCGGCCGCGTTCGGAAGCACCGCGCCTCTGCTCGGCTACAACAGCATGACGGTGATGGATGTCGAGGGCCGCTCTGATCTCCAGCAAGTCGGCGTCGGCTTGCATAGCGTCTCGCCCGATTATTTCAAAACGCTTGGCATCAACATTCTCAAAGGCCGCGCCTTCAAAGAACAGGATCGAGTGGGCGCGCCTCGCGTGGCGATCATCAATCAGGCGGCGGCGGAAAAGTTTTTCCCTGATGAGGACCCGCTTGGCAAACGGATCCGCGCGTACATCGATCCTTCTTACGAGACCGGTGAAAAATTCGTCGAGATCGTCGGTGTTGCCGGCGACGCGCGATACGGCAAGCTTGAAGAGCCTGTTGCGCCGGACGTGTATCTGTCGATGCTTCAGCCAACGGATGCAAGTCAAACTCTGGTGGTGCGGACGGCCGCTGATCCCGGTGAGATAACTGCCGCGGTCCGCCGCGAAGTGCTCGCGCTCGACCGCAACGTTCCGCTGACTGCCATTCAAACGATGCAGGAGCGCGCCGCGAAAGTAACATCGCGCACGCGATTTATTGCTCAGCTTCTGGGAGTGTTTGCGGGTTTGGCTTTGTGTTTGTCGGCGATTGGAATCTACGGAGTGATTGCTTACAGCGTGTCGGCGCGGACGCGCGAGTTGGGAATTCGCATGGCGTTGGGCGCGGAGACTCGCGATGTGCTGCGGCTGGTGATGCGCGAGGCGGCAGCGCTCGTAATCGGCGGTCTTGCGTTGGGGTTGGTGGCGGCGTGGGCGTCGCTCAGAGTATTGCAGAGCCAGCTCTACGACATGAGCACGACCGATCCGTTGACGCTCGGAGTCGTCGCCGCGGTGATGATGTTCGTTGCGCTGTTGGCTTGTTATGTACCGGCGCGCCGGGCGGCAAGGGTCGATCCGCTTGCGGCATTGCGACAAGAATAGGCCGGAGGCTGAGATGGCTCGGACATCGCGATTTCGATTCTGGCTATGGCTGATTCGGATCATCGGCGTGATCGTGCCGCGCCGCTTGCGGGCGGATTGGAAGCAGGAGTGGGTAGCTGAATTGCGGTACCGAGAGTTGCTGCTTGCCGATTGGGACAAGCTCAACTGGAAAACCAAACTTGATTTGTTGCGCCGCAGTCTCGGAGCTTTTTGGGATGCGTTGCTGTTGCAACCCCAACGACTGGAGGACGAGATGTTTCAAGATCTGCGTTACGGCGCGCGAATGTTACTCAAGCACAAAGGATTCACGCTGGTCGCGCTGCTTTCACTTGCGCTTGGTATCGGCGCGAATACGGCATTGTTCAGCGTGGTTGATGCAGTGCTGCTCAGAACCTTGCCGGTCGCTGAGCCGGATCGCCTGGTGCTGTTTGCCTGGCAAGCCGGACTCCCGTTCAGAACGAGTGGCATGAGCGGCACGTCGTTCGTGCCCGGACCGCCGGACATCAAAGGGCTTTCGCTGTTTCGCTACGAAGTCTTTGAGAAGATGCGCCAGTCGCGCGCCGTTGAGCCGGAAAGACCGCTCAGCGACTTCTTTGCCTTCGCCCCAATCCGGGAATTAACCGCGGTGATGGGAGATCAAGCGGAGATCATCAACGGGCAAGCCGTGTCGGGCGGCTATTACGCCGGCCTCGGAGTGCAACCGAGTTTGGGACGCGCGATCAATGATGAAGATGACCGCGCAGGCGCAGCGCCAGTCGTTGTGCTCAGCCATCAATTATGGCAGGAGCGATTCGGCGCAAATCCCGGCGTCATCGGACAACAACTCAAACTCAACAAGCTGTCTTTCATCATCATTGGCGTCACGCCGCCTGCCTTCACCGGCACGTTGCAAGTGGATTATCAGTCCGCGGTCACCGTCCCGTTCTCCTCGGAGCCGTTGCTGCGAGGTGAGCGCAGCAACCTGGGCACGGCGAATCAACCCGGCGTCTGGTGGATAAATTTGATGGGACGGATCAAACCGGGCGCGACCCGCGAACAAGCGCGCGACAGCTTGAACGGCGCCTTTCAAGCCGCTGCGTTGGAGGTCATGCCGCCTCCGCGCAAAGCGAACCAACCGGCGCAACTCGAACCGAAAGATTATCCGCGCCTGATCGCGGAATCAGGCAGCCGTGGGATGCTGGACAAGCGCAGGGCGTATTCAACAACGATCTATGGGTTGTTCATCGTCGTGGCGCTGGTGTTGTTGATTGCGTGCGCCAACGTAGCGAACCTGTTGCTGGCGCGAGCGGCCCTGCGCAGCGCGGAGATCAGTGTGCGGCTGGCGGTCGGCGCGGGGCGCTGGCGGCTGATCCGGCAACTGCTGACCGAAAGTGTGCTGCTCGCATCCCTGGGCGGCGCAGTCGGAGTGCTCTTCGCTTTGTGGGGCAAGAGCGCACTCGTGACGATGTCCGACAAAGACACCGGAATCTTACCCAATGGGGTTGACCTCAGTCTGAACTGGCGGGTGTTGGCGTTTACGTTCGCTGTCTCGCTGATTACTGGCGTGCTGTTCGGCCTGGCGCCTGCGTGGCGCGCGACGAGTTTGGATCTGGCGACCTCACTCAAACAGAGCCGCCGCACGACCGTCGCAGTGTCGCGCTTGAGCAAAGGGCTGATCGTCGCGCAGGTCGCGCTCTCGTTGCTGTTGTTGGCCGGCGCCGGGTTGTTCATCCGCACGCTCGCCAACTTGCAGAGCGTCAATCTGGGTTTCAATCAGGAGAACCTCTTGCTCTTCAAGTTGCAGCCCGAGCAAGGCGGGTACAAAGACGAACGGCTGTTGCGGTTCTATCAACAACTCTTTGCGCGGCTGGACAACCTGCCCGGTGTGCGCGCGGCGACGTTCGGGAAAGTCCCGCTCATCGCGCACGACAACTGGTTCTTTGACATCTTGCTGCCCGGCGAGACCGAAATGACTGCCGGCGGTAAGCACATCACCAACCGGCAGGCGGTGCGTGAAAACTATTTTGCGACGCTGGAAATCCCGCTGATCGGTGGGCGTGACTTCACGGCGCGGGATGACCAACGCGCGCCAAAGGTCGCGATCGTCAGTCAAAGCTTCGCGCGTCAGTTCTTCCCCAACGAAGACGTGCTCGGCAAGCGTGTCACGATTATCGAAAACCAAGGTGAGGTCGAGATTGTCGGCATCGTGGCCGACACCAAATACATGAGCCAGCGCGAAGAACTCAAGCCGCTGCTTTACACGCCGTGGCTGCAGGAAGTCTCCGACATTGGCGAGATGCATTTCATGGTGCGCACTACGATCGAACCGGCGACGCTCGCCGCCTCGGTGCATCAAGTCATGCGCGAACTGGATAGCAATCTGCCGGTTACCGAACTGAGCACGCAAACGGCACGCGCGCAGGCCACCTTGGGACAGGAGCGGCTGTCCGCGCGCCTCCTGAGTTTCTTCGGTGGGCTGGCGCTCTTGCTCGCGGCCATCGGACTTTCGGGCGTCCTGGCCTATTCAGTCGCCCAACGCACCAACGAGATCGGCATTCGAATGGCGCTCGGCGCGCAAGCAACCGACGTTTTGCGCCTGGTGATCTGGCAAGGAATGAAACTCGTGCTGCTCGGACTGGGCGCCGGCGCGTTGACTGGGTATGCGTTGAAGCGCCTGCTTGCAAGCAATTATTTCGGAGCGGAAGCATGGCAGCGTCAAATGGCCGAGCAACTTTACGGCGTGAGTGGAACTGATCCATTGACCCTGGCCGTTACTGCCTCGCTATTGACGTTGGTTGCGCTGGCAGCCTGTTGGTTGCCGGCGCGCAAGGCTGCACAGGTAGAACCGATGGTCGCATTGCGGCAGGAATAAGCCGATGAGTGAAGCAAGACAACCGAGCCGCTTTCGATTCTGGCTCTGGCTGATTCGCATCATCGGCGTGATCGTGCCGCGGCGCTTGCGCGCTGATTGGAAGCAGGAATGGGAAGCAGAGTTGCGCTATCGCGAGTTGGTTCTCGTTGATTGGGACAAGCTCAATTGGAAAACCAAACTCGATTTGTTTTTCCGCAGTCTAGGCGCGTTTCGAGATGCCCTACTTCTACAACCGAGGCGGTTGGAGGATGAAATGTTCCAGGACCTTCGTTACGGCTTTAGGCGGCTTCGTACGAGCCCGGCGTTCACCGCGGTGGCGGTGATCGCGCTTGCATTAGGCATCGGCGCGAATACCGCGATCTTCAGCGTGGTCAATACCGTGTTGCTGCAACCCTTGCCCTTCGCAGAGCCTGATCGCCTCGTAAGAGTCTGGCCGGAGAAACATAAGGTCTCGGCCTCGAAGTCTGAGCTGGTCGAGTTGCAGCGCGAGAGCCGCAGCTTCGACGGCATCGCGGCCTACAGCGGTTGGGCGTTCACGCTAACCGGCCGGGAAGAGCCGCTGAAACTATCGGGCGCGCGAATCACCGCCGGCTTCTTTGACCTGCTCGGCAGCCGCGCAGAGTTGGGCCGCACGTTCGCAGCCGATGAAGATCAACCGGGGCGCAGCCAGGTGATCGTTCTGAGTCACGGATTCTGGCAACGTTATTTCGGCGCCGATCCGAACATCATCGGCCAGCCAGTCACGCTCGACGGGAAAAGCCACACGATCATTGGCGTGCTTCCGCCGAGCTTCAACTTTCCCGCGCTGCGCGGCGAGAAGATAGACCTGTGGGTGCCCGCGCCGATTGATCCAAGCGAAGCGAATGATTACAGCGCAGGTTATCTCGATCTGATCGGCCGCCTGCGGTCAGGTGTAACACCCGAACAAGCTCAAGCCGAAGTCGTCGCAATCAGCCAGGCGTTGCGCGCGAAGCTCGGTCGCGGTCCGAATGATTACGGGGAACACGCGATGGTGCGTCCATTCAAGAACGAAGTGATCGGGGGTTCGCGTCAGATGCTGCTGGTGTTGCTCGGAGCTGTCGGCTGCGTCTTGCTGATCGCCTGCGCCAATGTTGCGAACCTGCAACTCGCGCGCGCGGCGCATCGCCAGAAAGAGATCGCGATTCGCACCGCACTTGGCGCCGGCCGCGTTCGCATTATCCGGCAATTGCTGACTGAGAGTGCGCTGCTCGCGCTCATCGGCGGCGCGACAGGAATAATGCTGGCGTGGTTGGGCATGAACTTTTTGATCAAGCTGCTTCCTGCCAATACACCGCGCTTGATGGACGTGACCATCGACGGCCGCGTGCTCGGATTCTCAATCGCGCTGTCGCTCGTGACGGGCGTGCTGTTTGGTTTGGCCCCCGCGCTGCAAACTTCAAAGCCCAATCTGCAATCGACGCTCAAAGAAGGCGGCCGGGGAACAACGATGGGGTCGGGCACGCGTTTGCGCGGAATGCTAGTGGTGACCGAAGTCGCGTTGGTCCTGATGCTGATGATCGGCGCCGGGCTGCTGATAAAGAGTTTCTGGCATTTGCAACAGGTCAATCCGGGCTTTCAGGCGGACACGGTGTTGTCGGCTCAGCTTGCGCCACCGGAGTCGAAGTATAACGAACCATCGCGGAAACGAGCGCTATATCACGAACTCATCGCAAGCATCGCGGCTTTGCCTGGCGTCGAGGCCGCCGGGGCGATTCATCTGCTTCCGATGAGCGGCAATAACTGGAATCCCGGCTTGCGAGTCGAAGATCATCCGCTGCCCCAGGGAACGAGCCCGCCGAGCGTTGATTGGCGAGTGATCACACCTGATTACTTTACCGCCATGGGCATACCGCTCGTGAGAGGCCGTTTGTTCACCGCCGCCGATGACGAACGCGCGCCGGGTGTTGCGCTCATCAACGAGTCGCTGGCAAATCGTTTCTGGCCGGACGAAGATCCGATCGGAAAACGTTTGCGCAGTGGCTTCGAGCAAGGCAAGTGGGTCACAGTCATCGGCGTCGTCGGCGGTATCAAGCATCACGGGCTCGACAATGAAACGGTTATCGAGATGTACCGTCCCTATGATCAGGCCCCGTTTCCTGCTTCGATGACCGTGATGACGCGCACAACGCAGGATTCGGCGACGCTTGCGGCGGCAATTCGAAGCGCCGTTTGGTCCGTTGATCGAGACGTGCCGGTGGATAGCGTGCAAACGATGTCGCAAGTCGTCACTCAATCGCTCGCGCCGCGCCGCGCCACAATGTTGTTGCTGGTGCTGTTGGCGGCTGTCGCATTGATACTCGGCGTCGTGGGAATCTACGGGGTGATGGCTTACACGGTTAGCCAGCGAACTCACGAGATCGGCATTCGCATGGCGCTCGGCGCGCGAACCAGCGAGGTTTTAAGGCTCGTGGTCGCGCAAGGCATGACGCTAACGCTTGCGGGAGTGGGAGCGGGTCTGGGAGCCGCGTGGGGTTTGACACGCTTGATGGAGTCGATGCTCTACGGCGTGAGCGCGACCGACGGGCTGACCTTTGCCGGCGTGGCCGCGCTCTTCTGTTTCATCGCACTGCTCGCTTGCTACCTGCCGGCGCGCCGAGCGGCGAAAGTGGATCCGATGATCGCCTTGCGTTATGAGTAAGGTGATCCGCCGCCGTGACAGGTGATAAACCGCACGCCCGCTCAGTTCGGTTTCGAGTCCGGCTTAACCGCGGCCTTCGCGAAGTCACCTGCCTTGATGATCGTCATCTTCGACGGATCGATGTACTTTCGCATCGCAGTTGTGATTTGATCCGGAGTAAGGGCCGCGACCCTCTTCTCGAGATCCGCGTCCCACGCCAGCGTCCGATTCAGATAACGATACTGCGTAAGCCGCCGGGCCAGTTCCGCGTCCTGCGCCCGGCTCACTTGTCTCGATTGCAGGTAGCCTTTCTTCGCCGCTTCCACTTCTTCAGCCGTGAACCCGTCCTTCAGCACTCGCGCCATCTCTTCTTTGAATGCTGCTTCGAGTTTCGCGACATTCTGTGGAGCGTAGATAGCAAATGCTACAAAGATACCGGACTTGTCGAGCGAGCCCGCCTGCAACTGCGAACCGACGCCGTAGCTCAGCCCTTCCTTCTGACGGATGCGAACAGCCAAACGCGAGTTCAGGAATCCGCCGCCGATCATGTAGTTCCCAAGCACCAGCGCCGCGTAGTCCGGATCATCATCGCGCACATTCAAGTTCTCGCCCGCGACAAAAAACGCGTTAGCTTTATCCGGCGTCTCGAGCGATTGATTCACCGCCGCGATGTCTTTGTAAACTTCCGGGACTCTGGCGTAGGGTTGCTTGCTCGCCCAATTGGTGAACAACTCGCCCGAAAGGCGCGTGATCTCTTTGTCGTCGAAATCTCCAACGACGACAAACTCGCCGCTCGTTGCCCCGTAGAAATCGGCATAGAACTTCTTTACATCGTCGAGCTTCACCGCTTTCAATTCGGCGACTGATTCGTCCAACGCCGATGTGTAGTTCACATGCCCTTTCGGGAAAGGCCGAACGTGCCGCTGAAACGCGACGAACGCGATCGCCGTCGGCTCGCTGATCTGCTGCTCGATCCCCGCGAGTTGTTCCTGCTTCAATTGCTCGAACTCGGCCGCGGGGAAGGAAGGTTCGCGCAGAATCTCCGCGACCAGCTTCATAACCGCCGGAAGGTTATCGCGAACGGTTTCGATTGTGACGGTCGCTCCGGTTGCTGAGCCGAACACACCGACTCGCGCCTTCAACTTATCGAGTTCATCCTGAATTTGCTGCCGCGTATGTTTAGCAGTCCCTCGCATCAGCATCCCGGCCGCAAGCTCCGCCGCCGTCTTGCGATTCATCAGACTCTTTTCGTCGCCAAAATGCAGCGCCAGGTTTGCGACAACCGTGTTCCCTCGCGTCTTCTTCGGGACGAGTGCGAGTTTCAAACCGCCCGGAGTTGTTGGGCGGATTGTCCGCGCTTCGATGTTCGCGGGCGACGGATCGAATGCCTCGCCCGCCGCCGCCGCCGCGTCTCCCTTGTAGTCCTTCACCATCGCCACGATGTCCGGCTTGGGCGGGATCTCTGCGCGGTCGGGCTTCTGCGTCGGGATGAACAGCCCAAGTGTTCGGTTCGAAGATTTCAAATATGTCGAGGCCACGCGTTGCACTTCTTCCGGTGTGATCTTGCGCAGCCGGTCGCGATTGATGAACAGCAATCGCCAGTCACCCATGCCGATCCATTCGCTCAACTCGATGCCGACTGAATCCGAAGAGTTCAGGTTGAGCTCGATTTGCTTTAGGATTTGTGCGCGCGCTCGTTCGACTTCTTCTTTCGTAATGGGAGTCCTGGCGACGTCTTCGACGACCTGCAACATCGTGTCGCGCGCGGCGTCGAGCGATCCTTCCTGTCGAACCTCGGCGCCGACGATCAACAAACTGGGCTCGCCGAATATTTGAGGAAAGTTGAAAACGCTGCTCGCCTTTTTGGTTTCGACCAACGCCTTGTGTAATCGGCCCGACGGGGTGTCGGCCAATACTTGCATCAGTATGCTGACGGCGGCGGTGTCCGGGTGCGAGCCCGCGGGCACGTGATAACCGGCGGCTACCAGTTGCGTGTCGCCGACACGGCGAACAGTGATCGAGCGCTCGCCGTCCTGCGTCGGATCTTCGGTGTAGATCTTCTGCAACTCGCGAGAGGGCTTCGCAACCGGCGCGAAATACTGATTCACCAACTCGAGCGTCTTCGCTTCGTCGAACTTGCCGGCAACCAGCAGCACGGCGTTGTCCGGCTGATAATATCGCTTGTAAAAAGCCTGGAGCCGGTCGATGGGAACATTCTCGATGTCCGAGCGAGCGCCAATCGTCGACTTGCCGTAGTTGTGCCACAGATATGCGGTCGAAAACATCCGTTCGATCAACACACCAAACGGGCTGTTCTCACCCAACTCGAATTCATTGCGCACAACAGTCATCTCGCTGTCTAGATCTTTCTTGGCGATAAATGAATTGATCATGCGATCGGATTCAAGGTCCAAAGCCCACTTGAGGTTTTCATCCGTCGCCGCGAAAGTCTCGAAGTAGTTCGTGCGATCAAACCATGTCGAACCGTTGGGCCGTGTGCCGTGCTCGGTCAACTCTTGTGGGATATTAGTGTGCTTTGGCGTGCCTTTGAACAACAAGTGTTCGAGCAGATGAGCCATCCCGGTCTCGCCGTAGTTCTCGTGTTTCGAGCCGACCAGATAAGTAACGTTGACGGTGACGGTTTGCTTCGACTGATCCGGGAACATCAGCACTCGCAGTCCGTTCGGCAACCGGTATTCGGTGATGCCTTCAACCGAAGCGCTGCGCTCGACACCTTTGGGCAACGCGACTTGTTGAACCGCACGCGGCGCGCGCCGGGCGGCAGGCGATGGCGTCGCTGAGAACGCGAGCACCAAAAACAAGAGAATCAGAACGCGAAGCTTTGAAAAGTCTGGGGACATAAGTCTCTCCTTGTGCATCAATCGAATATTGCCGAGTGTAACATCGGTGATACTAAACTAGTTGTTTTTAACATGCATTTCGCTAGCGAGGAATCGGTGCGAATCCGTCTAATCAGCGTCATCCGTGGTCTATGGTTCGAACTCAATGCTCCTCATTATCGCCGAATAGACCACGGATGACGCTGATTTGACGGATTCGCACGGGGACTACGCCTTCACTAGCGATA
>Ga0070705_100000511_pt1 | contig 22416 bp, 16 predicted proteins | sample KBSK5253metaG_FD_65455 | JGI IMG/M metagenome (GOLD analysis project Ga0070705, IMG submission 65455) | Corn, switchgrass and miscanthus rhizosphere microbial communities from Kellogg Biological Station, Michigan, USA - KBS K5-25-3 metaG | ecosystem: Host-associated > Plants > Roots >... | reverse complement strand
CAGCTCGTCGGGCTCATAACCCGAAGGTCGTCGGTTCGAATCCGACCTCCGCAACCAACTTCCTCCCACTCCCCTCAGCGACTCGTGCGCTCAAGAAGGAAATGAACAAGAGAAAGCGCGTAGCCATCGACAAGCACCGAAAGAAGAAGCGGAAGCTGAAGGCGCGCGCGCAGGCCGCTCGCTAAGCTCCCACTGGCGGTGCCGTAGCTCAGGTGGTAGAGCGCGCGACTCATAATCGCGTTGTCGGTGGTTCGAGTCCACCCGGCACCACCATGGTCGTGTGCAACTTCGGCTGATGGGCGACAAAAGGCCTTCGGCTGATGGTTGTCAGTACTTCGGTTGATGCCTTACACCTACTTCGGCTGATTCTTGACACTCCCTCGCATGAGGGAGATGAGCGTGGCTGAGCAGAGGTACAAGGCGGTCCAGGCGGTGCTGGCGCAGGGTCAGACGGTGACGCAGGTGGCGCGGGAATCGAACGTCAGCCGGCAGACGATCCATGCCTGGCTGGCGCGCTATGAAGGCGAAGGGCTGGAGGGTCTCAATGACCGCTCGCGACGACCAGCCCACTGCCCGCACCAAACGCCGCCTGCGGTGGAAGTGATGGTGCTCGAGATGCGGCGCTCCCATCCTTATTGGGGGCCCCGCCGCATTGCCGTCGAGCTGAAGCGCAAAGGAGTTGAGTCGGCACCCCATGAGTCGGCGGTCTATCGCTGCCTGGTTCGAGCCGCGGTCATCGACCCGGCCACGCGCCGCCGGCGACGGGAGATGTGGAAACGCTGGGAGCGGGCGTCGCCAATGGAGCTCTGGCAGCTGGACGTCGTGCATGGCTTCTTGCTGGCTGATGGAACTTCTGCCAAGGCGCTGACCGGCATCGATGACCACTCGAGGTTCTGCATCTCGGCCAGGCTCATGGCCCGAGAGCGGACCCAGGCCGTCTGCGATGGATTCAGTTCAGCGATGCGCGTTTACGGGGTACCGGCCCAGGTTCTGACCGACAACGGCAAGGTCTTCACTGGCCGCTTCGCCCAGCCTCCGGTCGAGGTCTTCTTCGACAGGATCTGCCGGGAAAACGGCGTCGACCACATCCTCACTCAGCCTGGCTCGCCGACCACGACCGGCAAGATCGAGCGCTTCCACCGCACGCTCCGCGTCGAGTTCGACACCCGGCAAGTGTTCCGCAACCTGAAGACGGCACAGGAGGCTCTAGATGAGTGGGTGAGCTACTACAACACGCAGCGTCCGCACCAGGGATTGGGCGATGTCACGCCGCAGAGTCGGTTTCAGTCCCAGCCAGAGCGAGCCGGTCACCAGCTCCGTCGTCCCGAGCGCAACGGGGAGCAGTGGGTCTCACGCCTGGTGGCTCGAAACGGTGTCGTCTGCGTCGACTCGCAGCACATCAGCGTCGGCAAGCACTACGGCGGCAGCACCTGCGACGTCCTGGTAACCGAAGGCCTATTTCAGTTCTGGGTCGGCAATGAGCTTCTGAAAACGGTCGCTCGGTCGAGCCCAGGCGAGGTACGGAAGAAGCACGCCGAAAGGCACGGCGTCGAGGCGATAGAGTTCAGTGGGAGTGTCAAGCATGTACCGAAGTAGATTCGTCAAGGATCTACCGAAGGTCAACACCGGAGCCACTTTCCGAATTCAGACAAGGGCTGCCTGTCTAGCTGCGCTATACAACCGTGTAGCAACCGTGTAGCAACCCATGTAGCATCCTCGCGACTTGGCCTGCCGGCTCGTTTCGGCGCCACGATTTTTGTGCGTGCGACTTAGACTTCCTTGGCCGTGACGACGACTGGGACGTTCGAGGCCCTCTTCACGCTCTCGGTAGACATGCTGTGCGTGGCTGGCTACGACGGCTATTTCAAACGCCTCAATCCCGCGTGGAATCGAACGCTTGGCTTCACTGAGGCCGAGCTCACGGCGAAGCCATATCTCGAGTTTGTTCATCTCGATGACCGAGCCGCGACTCTAGCTGAAGCTGAGAAGCTGGGACAAGGCGAGACCACTATCTATTTCAGAAATCGATACCAGTGCAAGGACGGCACGTACAAATGGCTGGCGTGGACAGCTATGCCGGCACCAGCTGAAGAGCTGATCTATGCGGTTGCACGTGATGTCACGCAATCAGTCCAGGCGGAGGCTGATCTCAAGAAGGCACACCTCGAGGCGGCCACCCAATTGGCCTCTCTGATTGCGGTGATCGATGCCATCGGGGAAGGAGTCGTGCTCCTTGATCGCCAACGTCGGGTAGCGCATTGGAACAAAGAAGCCAGTCGCCTGACCGGGATCCAAACCGAGCAGGCTCTTGGCCAATCAATGTCCGATGTCGGCGAAATGTTGCGGCCTAGAGTCGACGACTACCCAACTTTGCAGGCGCATCTCGCGAGTGCCGGAGGTCCGGAGTTCGAAGGTTTTCATTTTTCGGTGATCACTCTCCAGCCACACCGCGAGCTCGAAGTGGTCGTCTCGCCAGCGGTCTTGGCGCCCACCGGCGATCAGGTCGGGGCCGTACTGGTAATTCGCGACGTTACTGCGGCAAAGGAACTGGATCGCGCCAAAGACGAGCTGACGGCGATGGTCAGCCACGAATTGCGGACGCCGCTTGCAAGTGTGGTGGGCTTCACGGAACTGCTTCTCACGCGAACTCTAGCTGAGGCCCAGAAGCATGAGTATCTGGAAACCATCCTCATCGAGGGCCAGCGTCTGACCGCCCTGATAAACGACTTCCTCGACCTCCAGCGAATGGAGGGTGGCTATAAGCGGCTGGACCTCGCTCCGTGCGACCTGCGGGCGATCATGATCCGGGCCGCCACGCAGATGGGTGACGACCCGAAGTCACCAATCGAGCTCGATGTGCCAACGGATCTTCCGCTCGTCCTCGCTGATTCAAGCGCAACCGTGCAGGTGCTGACCAATCTGTTGGCCAATGCCCGCAAGTATTCGCCAGCGGGAGGGCGGATCCAGGTCGCAGCTCGTGTCAAAGAGAGTGCCGTGGAAGTATCGATTCATGACCACGGTCTTGGTATCCCGCCAGAAGCGCTTCCAAAAATCTTCAGCAAGTTCTATCGGGTGCAAACTCCTGATCGGCGCGCGATTCGCGGAACCGGCCTGGGACTTGCGATCACCCGGCGAATAGTGGAGGCACACGGTGGCAGCATCGCTGCCGAGTCGGATGGCATCGGCAAAGGTTCACGCTTTTTCTTCACATTGCCGGTCGCGGGTGATGCGGTCCAAATCACCGACGTTCTGGTGGTCGAGGACGACGCGGGGTTTGCCCGACTTGTCGAGGCTGAGCTCGCCATCAAGGGTTTGACCGCAACTTGGGCTCCGGATGCCGAGTCAGGACAACAACTTGCCCGGACTGCGAAGCCCCGCGCCATCGTGCTCGACCTTATCCTGCCGGGCATTCAGGGTGAGGACTTCCTGGCCGAGATTCGCGCGTCACTTGGCAGCTCGCTCCCCGTGGTCGTGGTGAGCGTCAAGGAATTGGAGGCTGACGCCACTCTCGCCCTCCGATCCTCCGGGACGACTCTAGTGCTGAAAAAGCATGCAGGAGCCCCAAGAGAAGCAGCCGACTGGATCAGCGGGTCACTGACGTCGAGAGCAGTCGCCCAATGAATGAAACAGAGGCCGATTCCAACGCTCCAACCGTAATCATCGCCGACGATGAACCGAGCGTTCGGCTGCTTGTCCAGGCGACAGTCGCACAGGACAACCTCAGAGTCATCGAGGCTGAGGACGGGGACGAGGCTTGGGCACTCATACAGCAGTGGCGGCCAAAGGTAGTTCTGCTCGACGTCCGGATGCCGGGGCGCACCGGGCTCGAGATTTTGAGTGCGATCAAGGCGAATTCGAATCTCGCCGAAACCCGTGTGATTTTGCTCACCGCCTCGGCCGCCGAGTCGGACATCGCTGCAGGTTTGGCGGCCGGAGCTGACGCCTATTTGACGAAGCCATTCTCGCCTCGAGAATTACTTGCTCGACTGGATGAGGCCCTATGGTTGTGATTACCTGGCGGACGCCCTCTGCCGGGTAGCCGGCCGGAGTCTTAGCGTTCGAAGACGAGATCGTTCATCCGTTGGGCGGCTTCCCGCTTGAGCTCCGGCAGGACGTGCGTGTAGGTGTTCATCGTCAGGGCGATTTGGGAATGCCCCAGGATGTCCATCACGACACGTGCCGGCACATCCTGAGCCAGCAGCAACGTTGCACACGAATGTCGAAGGTCATGGAATCGACGCTGCGGTATGCCGGAACGATCGAGAAGTCGATGGAACTGGTGAGTAAGAACTGTGCCATCGATTGGGCTGCCATCGGGCCTCGTGAAAACCAGTCCCAGGTCATTGCCCTTGTATTCGGCAAGCTGCGCCTCGGCCTGTTGCTTGCTGCGCAGCAATCGGCGGCGGAACCGACGCAGGGGGTAGCTCTGGCCCGGGTGAATTGCAACTTGTCAATTTGCATGGCGACGTGGTTGCCACTGCTGCCAATTCTGCGACTGCTCAGGGTACCGATGCGTACTTCGAGTCCACGGAGTTCGGAAGTGCCCGCCCAACGAACACAGTTACGCCTCGGTATGCCTGGCTGGGCGGGAAACGCCGGGACTCCGGTGACTCCGTAGGCGGAATCGTACTAATGGGTCAGCGGCTTGACGTCCCCCGAGTCGGCAGATTCCTTCAGCGGGATCCGATTCCTGGAGGAAGCGCCAATGCGTACGACTACGCGAATCAAGACCCGATTAATACCTTCGATCTACAAGGAACTCGTATCTGGCCACCAATCTGGCATCCGGTATGGCGGTGGCAATGGCATTGGCCATTCCGCAACGAGAGTGCGTGCAACGATCTGGACAGATCTTCCCGTCAAATGATGATGGAAGCGGCTGTTTTCTGGACACCCGTGCGATGGCAATGGCCGGGGGGTGCAGGTTACACTCACGTGAAGTTCGTTCTAGCATCGGCTACGGCTGGCGCAGTTGCCTTGGGCCTCTACTACCGAGCTTGGCAGCGGTTCGAATGTGACTAACCGGCGAACGCTTGGCAGCCGTGATGGGATGTCAGCCGTGCCGTCGTGGTCGAACCGTGGAGGGTAAGCGTCCAATGCGACCGCATCGTCACTCTATCCCCCAAGTCCAAGTCCGCACTCATAAAACGAGGCGTCTCTCGCGAGGCAGCTTTCGGCAATCAGAGCGGCCAACATTACCAACACAACGATAAAGATGAGCGCAGCAAGCCAATTCCAACGCCATGCATAAACACGCCACACTGCGTCAGATAGCGACTTCTGTGCACGCTGGATGGATTCGAGGAGTAACTCGATAACAACAGTCTACGCCGCGTCAGCCGTGATCCCCGACCGTAACGCTCCATTCGACAAATATATGGGGCGCTCAGCAGTGGGGCCCGGGCGCGGACGAGGTGACGCGAACAAAGAACCTGACCAACATCGCAGGTCCCCGACCAGGATCCTGATTGCGAATCAACGCGATCCCGATCAGACTGTCAGGGTCGCCGAGTCAACGGCGTGGCACAGAATCCGGGAAAGCCAGTTATGAATCGCTGGGCTGTCGCAGGGCTGGTTTGGCTGGGGATCGACATCGTACTGGGAGTTATGGCGGCGCCGGTCGTCATCGCGATCTTCATCCCCGGCGCTTTGCGTGCGTGGTCCGACCACGATCTTGGCTACGTGTTCAGCGTCGTCGCTCCGAACCTCGTCCTTATGATCGTGCCGGGAGGCATTGCGGCTGCTGCCTACCTATTCGTCGTAAACAAGGTCGGTCGCGGGTGACACGACCTTGCGACTAGGTCAACTTAGTATGGACATCGTCGGTGGCTTGTTAGTCACGACCGGACAGGTGGCGACCGACGCGCCACCTACGGTGTCGGTGGTTCGGTGCCCAGCGTGATTTAGTTCGTTGGCACCGTCGCCGGTTCGACCAGCCCGCTCAACGCCGACGCGGGACCAGGCGTGGAACGCCGCCATGATCAGGCGGTCCGGCGGGCGTCAGCTGCGGGCGATTGATCTGTCAGCGCAGGACGCGGAGCTCATGCCCCAGCACGAGTAGTTCAGCCTCGGGATTTCCTGGTCGTAGACGGATGTCAGCGAGGTCCAGCACGAGTCGAAAGGATGAGTGGACCAACGCCAGTAGCATGAGGTGGAGCGTTCCTATCTGACGCCCGACTCAGACACGTGGCCAGCCTCGGACGAATAAGTGTGTCCACAGGCTTCCCTTATTGGGCTTCCGATCTGAGCTCCGCGACCGCAACTTCGTCCAGCGGATCGACCTCGGCTTCGATGAATCTCCAGGTGAGCTCGAGGTCCAACACCTCCACGTAGCCGTGAACGACGATGTTCCGGAAGCCTCGAATGCCCCGCCAGTCGGCCTCGGGGTGACGGTCCTTGACCTCCTGCGAGTGCTGCTTGGCGGACTCGGCCATCGTCTGCGACCGCCAAAGCAGACCCGCTTGGAGCACATAGTCGGTGAGGAATGGTTGACGCCCGCGCTTGCGCCATTCGGCGATCAACCGGACGGACTGCGCAATGTACTCGAGGTGCCTGCGATCCTCGGCTGTCAGAGGGGTACGGTCTCGCTGGTCGCACGGTGATTCGCGGCGCTGCGCAGCCCTCCCGCGGTGACCACATGAACCGACCTTCCGATCAGTTCGGACACTTCGTCAAGGAAACCGCCGATGGCGAGGATGGACCGGTCAGGCTCGACCTCGACGAGGAAGTCAACGTCGCTGTCGGTCCTGGCGTCCCCGCGGGGACGGAGCCGAACACCCGGACGTGTCCGATGCCTCGCCGGCGAGCAATGGCATCAATCTCCGGCTTATACCTGCGAAGCTCCTGGAGAGTCATCTTGCCGTGATTTTGACACTCCGCGCCAAGGCGAACAGCGGGGTCGGTTGTACAGCAACGCCCATGGCAAACCATGGCATTTGGCGGCAGTCAGCGGCACCCAGCGAATTCGATGCCGCATTTGTGAACGGGCAGCGTCGATCTGTTAACCGCAAGGTTCAGGGTTCGAGTCCCTGTCCCGGAGCCACCTTCCGAACTCAATCTGTCCTGCTCGCGGTAGGCGCAGTGCTGCAAACGGATACCTTCAGTACAGAACCGAATGCCGCGCCGAACTAATGACTTTCAGGAGTTGATCGCTCTCATCCATCTCCAGCTCGCGCCCGCGGGCGCAGTCGTTACCGAGTCCGCGATTCGAGAGGACGCGCTTACGCACCACGGGCGAGAGGTAGACATAACAATCCAGCATGAGTTAGCGGGCTATCCGATGCTCTCGATGGACTGCGGGAGCATGGATTCGACGTCGCCGCTCCGGACGATCGTCAGACTACGCTCCTTGCAACGGCGATCGGCGTGAGCGCGTTTCTTCTGGGGGAGTCTTGTAAGAGGATGGAGGCCTTTGCGGTTGGCGGTCAAAATCCAGGTGAATTGGTTGTCGGCGCGGGCCTAGCCAGTCTGATGAGAGCGCTCAATGTCTGGTAGCTGGCAGACCGTCCAGCTGACAGCCAAATGCCTGAACCCATTTGATCGAGTGTTGCTACTGCCAAAACACACAAACGCAACAGGCAGAGCCGCCGTTCGCAGATCGGGCGCTCCTTCAATTTCCATCGTATCGATAAGCATTCGATCAGATACCGGTACCGCCGCTTGTGCTGGCGGTCGCCTGTTACAAGAGCTCGGGGGTGAAGACGCCAGTATTGACTGGCGACAAGCAGGTTTCATGGACAGATTGCGCTACGAAGGTGCCCTACAATTACAGCTCGCGACAGCCACAGTCACTGCTATTGGTACCGTAGTCGCCGCAATCCTGACGTTTGCGACCAGCACCGCACCCACAGGAATCGCAACCGGTGCGCTACTGATCGCCGCAGTACTCGCGATAGTTAGATTGGTTGGCGACCTTAGTAAGTCCCAATAGCTCTGCACGTACAGAGTCTCGGGTCGACAAAGTGCATGTGGCGAACCCAATGTCTTAGAGGACCGCCACGATGTAATCAGATCGGCCAGTCGTCCAAGCCATCAGGTCGGGCTGCCCCTAGAACCAAGCCGGTATCCGCTCATGATTGTGATAACCCTCTGTTATCGGCAAGTCACCCTTCATCGATGCGGGCCCTCGACTAGTTCGCCGCTACCAGAGTCCAGCTCGTCCCGAGGGAGATCTGCTTGACAACTTGCCTTCGGCGATCGAGCTGCTGCTGGCGTTAACGCCCAGTTCCGTGGACTAGCGTCTCAGTTGCGCCACAACATCCGGGATGTGGGTTCTCATCAGTTTGAGGCGCTCCTTACGAAAGTCCATCGACGCCTCAAGGTCCAAGAAGAAATTCCGAGCCAAGATGAGCCACCACAGCCTGGGATCAGGCGAATCGGCTTGGCATGCCTCATCGAACAGAGCCACAAACCCCTTGTATCCGATTATGGTTCGGGGATTCACAGTGCCAGTTATCATTCCTTCTCCAATCGCGCGCTGCTCTTCCCGGAAGATAAGCCTATCTCGCCAAGCTCCAAAGTCATGGGCCTCGTTTAACTGCCCGTCAGCCAAATCACTTCGTATAAGGTCTAGCGCGCCTTGTAGGCGACTATTAGCCCCGTGGTGCCCAGTATCCAAGAAGGTCAGATCCTGACGATACAGCTCAAGCCAACCGAGGAAAGCGCACAAGCGATACACCGTGCTCACGAGGCGGTACCTTAGAAAGTGAGGATCTTCGCTCGAGTTGACTTCGAACGGCACCTGCTGAACGTCAAGAATCTCCGATCGTAAGAATGTCGGCGGGTAGTCTTCACAGATGTCGCTGAGCCTGCGAGCTAACTCGTCACCAGCCAGAATGATTGGATCGCGGTATTTCCGAAAGACGGCCAGCAGAGTCCTGCTTTCCCTCCAGCGTTCCAACGATCGGGCCAAGAAAAACTCCTTAATGATCGTTCCGAGGATGCTTCCGAGAGTTGATACGACTGCGGCCAGTACTGACAAGCCGAGCAACTGACCTGTGGTAAGGCCGAACATTGCAACCTCCTTAGGGGCCGCATCCTAGTCAACGAGGCGTCCATCATCGCTTAGGCGACGACGACCACAGGGCACGACCGGCGGTCGAGTCCGCGCTGCCGCCCGGTTTGACAGCCGGAAGCGGACGAGGGAGCCGGCAATAGAGCTAATGGTCGTCAGAAGCGAACTCAATTTCCCCCATGTTTTGCAGTATGAGTGACCCGGCGATCCGCGATGCTATCAAGAGCCTCCGTTGGGATCGGCGCTCAAGGGGTACTCCATGTCTCTTCAAATGCGGGCGTGTCCATTATCAATGTGTGGCGACTGCTCCCTCTGTGCGTGGAGCTGCGCTCCGATCAATGGGTGGGGGTTGCCCTTTGCCTAATTGCGGTCGAAAAGCGATTGGTATCGCAAGCTGATCAGACGATGGTCTCAGTTCCTTTAACTAGTCGCTGGCTGCAAAACGGTCTTGCCGTGCCGCAAAGCCAACCCGGGCACCTCAATTGACGGAATCAGCTTCGGACAATGTCTGCAATCCTGAGCTATCGTTAGTTCCTTACTAAGGGGTCAAAATAGCTCCGCCGAAAGCGAGGTAGATATGCCAAGCCTGCGCGTAATGGGATTCAACTTGCGGCTGCTGCCAAAGATTGCCGAGAGTGGAACCTTCGATCCCGCCAAACTGCTCTCGGGTGAAACGGCGGAGCGGGTAAGCCGGATCTGCACTGCAATCAATGCCGATTCCTGGCCCGACGTCATCGCATTCGCGGAGGCTTGGTCAGATCGCCAAGCGTCTCCCGCCCGAGATGCTCTGATCAACGGTCTCATCGGCAACTACCCCCATATCACACCGCAACTTCCTGGGAGCATCGACGCCACGGCGGGGCGCTTCATCGACAGCGGCTTGATGTTGCTCAGCCGCCATCCGTTTATCTCGCTGCTGAATCCACTCCCTGCCGACTGGACCACATCGGACTCGCACGTCGGCTTCGTTCGCTTTGGCGATAGCGCCAATGCCGACGCTATGGCCACGAAGGGGGCTGGTCTGGTGCGCATTGAGATGCCGTCGTTAGGTGTGTTCACCGTCGTGTTCACGCATCTCCAGGCTGCGTATGCCACGCCCGACCAATACGCAGGCGAGAGGGCCAAGCAACTGGCGGTTATCGACGCGCTGCTAAGAACTGCACTAGGGTCTAATCCGAGTGGTTGGAATGACGAGGTGATCGTCCTCGGTGACTTTAACATCGCTGCGATCGCCGTTCCGCAGGAGTACGGCAGTGCATTCGGCAATAACATGAACGTCTTCGGTACGAACCTAAAGGACGGGTGGGCGACCTGGATGCCCAGCGAGGATCCGGGTTTCACGCAGGACGCATGGGACCAGGAGCAGCACGATCGGTTGGACTACATCTTTGTCGGGGATATCCTGCGCAAGGCTCGCATTCCGATCGTCGCGCAACACATGCGCACCGTTCACCGCGAGCTCAGTGACCATTTCGCGCTAAGGGCAGATTTGAACCACAGGGCGGACTATGCCACGCCAAGCAAGGCCTTCGTCGCCGTCGCCCGGCTCGGTCAAATCACCGACCAGCCACCGTTCGAAGACCAATTACTCGACGGTCAGCAGATGCGGTGGCTCGCTCTGCGGCAGCCAGGCACTTACACGATAGTGACCAACGAGGAGATTGCCGTCGAGGTCTTCGACGCCCGCAACATCAGCGACCCGATTGCTCCGTACCGCACGGGACTGCTTGACCTTTCAGGCATTCCAGGAACTGAAGTCATATGGCGCGACCGCGATCTAAACCCGCGCGGCCGTACCTACGCGGTTCGGGGGCCTTCATACGTCCGCGCCTTCGCCCGAGATGAGAGCCTGCCCACACCGATTCGCTGCTGCGTGGGATGGCACCGTCATGGGGGCACGTCTGCTGAGGATGCAATATCACTTGGGCCGCAAGAGCCGTTGCGCGAAACTGATTTCAAAGTCGGCGAAAAGCTCAACGACCTCGACGTGCAATGGTTTTCCTGCTGGATCGGCAATCGCGTGGCCGGGCTCGCGCACTCATCGACGTTTCGCGTCCACAACGCGACTGGAGAGCCTGTGGACGTCTCTCTCCGCGCCGGTCACAGCTATTTGCTTCCTGAGCAGACTTTCGGTCAAGGCGAGACCGAACTTGTCTACCCAGATGCTGGGAACCGCCTCGTCCATTTTCTGGTCAAGCGGTCGTCGCCTGATCAGGGAAATGTCCATGTCGGCTGGCGAACTGCCCTGACCTACGCGGCCCCGCCGTTCCGGTTGCGCTGTGATGACGAGACGGGTCCGGACTGGCTCGGCTCCGACGAAATCACCGTAGAGTTTTCGGCAGATGGCTACTCGATTGGCAAGGACAACTGGAACGACGCCGACACGGGTGAGGCGTTCAATCCGAATCTCCCTTCCGCAGCGGGCTTGGGGTTCGACGTCTATGTCACCGAGCACGACACCCTAGGCGACGATCACGGCGACGGCCACATCAACGGACTTCCCGCCGACCAGATCAAAGGACAGGGCGAGGTCGGGTTCAAAGTTGGTAGCGGGCATTACACATTCCGGTGCGCACTCCTTCGTGCCATGCCCGGGGATTGACCTGCCCCGAGCCTTCGGCGCCCGGCCAGACTTGCCCGGTTATCGCCTGGTCATCAGGCTTCGTCATCACGATCATGGGCTGAGCCGAGGAGAGAGGTCTAGCATAGGGAGGTTCGGCTGGTTCTACACGGCGAGGAAGATGCTTGCCGAGCCGGCCTGAATCGGGGGTCGTCCTTGTCGCAGTCTTCGGTGCTGACGCTGGACCCAGGCGATCGAGCCGCGAATTGACGCAGCGATCGGTCCGTGTCGATCTCGCGATACTCCCAACTCTCTTACGGCGCGGCGTGTTTCATGGCTCCGGCTACATTAGGGTCGAACTCGATCCTGCAGGTCTGACGGACTCCGAGCACTCGACTTGGCAACGCCGCCTCGATCGTCTTTACAACGCCTGCGGTTGTGAGACAGGGGCAGCCGCCTTCCTGTTGGCATTCCCGCTTCTGCTCGTTGTGTTCATCGCAAAGCCATTTGCGATCGCCGTTGTGAGCCCGACGGGCGTTGTGCTCGCAGTCGGGGTTCCGATTGTAATGGCCATCGTCGGCAAGGTCGCGGGTCTCGTACGAGCGCATCTGGCCCTGCGCTTCGCCGTTAGAGAGCTTGTGTCTACGCGCGCCGTGCGCACGCCGTAGATGAACGGACACCTTGAGACGACCGGCGCCAACCCTGCCTCCAAAGCTCATGAGCCATCGAGGGCGCTAATTCGCGAGCAGGACCTAGCCCGCTTCTACCAGGCTGTCTCATTGGCTCAACACGAGGGCCGGTTCGCTAGCCCACATGGCCCGCTAGAGGAGACAGCCTGGATCCACGTTACGGAGCGCCTGCTGGAGGACCTCGAGGACTCGGCCCTGCGAGTCGCTCGTGGTGACATCAGCGAGCTGCATCGCGTCCGGGCAACGTTGGCAACGACGCCGGATCGGCTTGCGCGGCGCCTGGCTCCGTCGACGGCTGCCGCGATTAGGAGGCGAGAATTTACACAGTGGCACGAGCCGGTTGCGGTGGCCGTCGTGGCGGCCTTGCTCGATCGGCTCGAAACGGAGACTCCGGAAGGCGGGGGCGACAAATTGATACGCGCGTACGCCGACGGCGGAGCAGCCATCAACCAGGCCCTCGGCGCAGCCGACGCTTATCTCCGGGGCTACCTCTCCGTTGACGGTTTCGAACTTGCAGTGCGCGCTTCTAATACGTATGGTGGCGGAGCCCACGCAGGCCATGGCGCAGCTGCGCCCACAGCGATGCTCGAGCCAGCGCACGGACATACACGGATCACCCATGCAGAGCGCGTCCTAAATGCAATGCCTCCGCCCAACGAGGACGACGCACTAGACGGATTAATGACGCCAGCCGGCCAGGTAATGACCGCTATCGTTGGGGCCGCGCACGCTCATCGCGATCGGCCGATTCCTGACCTCCTTCGCTCGCTTTTGGATCCTATTGGTCGGGTGCCAAGCGCTCTACGTGGACAAGCCCTGCCACTCGACGCGCTTGCGGAAGCATGGGACAAGCTGGAGCCTTACCAGAAGGCGACGACGCATGTCGTCCACGAGCCGGTGCCCCTCCCGGTGCGCGAGCGAGATCGAAACCTATGTGTCGAGGGCCAGCCTCAAAGCGGTGGGCGATGGGAGCTGGCTTCGATCCAAGCAACTGAGACCGCGAAGCATTGCCCACCAGCTCAAGCGATCGATGAGGCCAGCGCCCGCTTGTACGGCAAGGCCGGTGCGAACCTGATCAAGGCGCAGAACGAGCTCGTTAACGCCCAGGAGTGCTTTAAAGCTATTGACCGTGGAACGTGCAAGCGCGAGGAAGATCGCGGCTACAGCAGGTGCACCGAGGAACGCGACGACGGCTACAACCACTGTGACGCAAATGAGGACCGCGGCCACAACGAGTGCTGTAACTGGGCGCCATGTTCGTGGTTCTGCGACGCCTGGGTATGGATCAAACACCTCGTATGCGTCGCGTGGACCTGGATATCGAACGTCGTTTGCATCGCGTGGACTTGGATCAAGAATATCGTGTGCCTTGCGTGGGAGTACGTCCGCGCGCTCGGCTGCGCCGTAGGCCACATTGCCGTAGCGGCCGTTGACGCCGTTCTGGGTGCGGGTGAGATCCTAATCGCCGCCGGCGCTCGAACACTAGGCGGGATTGTCGGTCGCGGATGCGACATCATCGGCTGGGGCGGCCAGACCACGACAAGCTCAAGCCTAAAGGTCGTCGGAGTCCACCTCGCCTTACTCCACACCGGTAAGGTTCTGATCTTCAACTATGACGAGGGCGTTCAACCGGTGAGTGCCGACGACCCAGCCGACTTCACTGCAATCGCGGATTCTGACCGTTCGCTGTGCGCCATCTGGGACCCGAAAGCGGGCTCGGCTCGGTACGTCGATGTAGGCCAGAACATCTTCTGCAGCCACCACTCTTTCGCGCCTTCTGGTGAACTGTTCGTTGCCGCAGGCCAGTTCCCGCTACCCGGCTTACTGAAGTCCTTGTTTCCGCCCGAGCTTCTCGCCCCTGGTGCTGACGCGGATGTCCACCTATTTGATCCGGTCACCGAGCAATGGCATCGCCTGCCGGATATGGACTACGGCCGCTGGTATCCAACCTGCGCGACCTTGCCTGACGGCCAGATTTTCGTAATCTCCGGGACGAATGGATATGCGACTGAGAGAGGCTTTGGTCGGGGCATTCAGAACACGTATGAGATCTCGAGCCCAGCGACTCGTTCGATTGGCAATCCAAAACCTCTTTTCAACCTTCACCATCTTTTCCCTTTCGTCCAGACCATGCCATCAGGAAAGGTTTTCATTCACTCGAAGCGGACGACGCACCTCCTGGATCCTGCCGACGGGAGCTTTGTTCGCATCGCGACCGGAGGCGCTGGACCCACCGAGGTTGGCTCCACCAACCACCCGTTCTCGCGGAGCGGCCCGGGGCCCGGAACATGCGTGCTCCTACCGCTCATCCCTGAGCTGGACGCAGAAAGCGGTGCCGTCACCTATCCGGAAGGCCGAATCCTGATTTTGGGCGGTGGTGGAGCAGAGGGAAAGGGCGAACCCGAGCTTCCGGAGGACGGGGCTTTAAACTCATACACCCCGGCGACATCGACTGCCGAGATCTTAGATCTGGGGTCAGCCGCGCGCGAGTGGGTCTACACCCGAGAGCCGATGCACTACGGGCGAGTAATGCCGGACTCAATCCTGCTGCCAACCGGCAAGGTCCTCGTCGTGGGCGGCGGCCAAACGGGCCAGTCCGGCGGGCTGCTTGCCCACTTTACGAGCACCGATGTCGGCGGTCGTCCGAACAAAGGGGCAACGCAACCGGTTCATGAGCCGGAGCTGTTCGATCCAGACACCGAGACTTGGGCGAAATTATGTCCGAAGCCTGTGGAGCGGCTTTACCACACGACAGCCCTCCTCTTGCCAGATGCACGCGTCCTGGTCGCGGGACACGACGGCGCACTGAACATGGCGCCTTACGACCAGTCGCACTATGAGCTCGAGCTGTACTCGCCGCCCTATCTCTTCGATCTCAGCGGCCAACTCGCGGCACGTCCGGAGATAGTCTCGGCTCCCGACAGCATTACGTACGGCCAGGACTTCGAAGTCAGGACGCCCTCAGCTGCGAACATCGAACGTGTGACCCTCATCCGGCAGAGCTCGGTCACCCATCAGACGAACACGGACCAACGATACGTCGGGCTAGCGGTCCTCGAGGTCGGAGATGGTCGGCTTCGGTTGGCCGCACCTCCCGGCGGAGGCGTTGCGCCGCCCGGCCACTACATGTTGTTCGTAGTCGACCAGATGGGGGTGCCGTCAGTCGCGCATTGGCTCCGGCTGGATAGTCACAGCTGACAGCAGCTTCCTCTCGGGTTCGGCAGCCCGAGCTTGATCATCGAGGCGACTAACGCCGCGAGCACAACTGAAGCGAATGACCGGCGGGTCGCTTTCATTACCGATCTCGAACATATCCCGGCCCCTGGATTAGGCGCTACTCTATCCAGTGCTCGTTGCGCACGTCCTACAGCGAAAGCGTGCAGGGCTATGGGCGGGCGGAACTGAAGCTCTACCAAATTACTCGGTTGAATCGAGGCCTGTCGCTTGGCAGAAGTAGGTCCAGGAATGGATACCGACCAGATTGAGTCGCGGCTCGTGAATGTACTCAGAAACGCCCGAGGGCACGACAACTTCACCGCCAACTCTGCCGCAGACCTCTTCTTGCAGATTCAGATGGCTGCGCAAAGGATGGTCAAGGAGGGGCGGACGAGCGACCGTGACATGGACGAGGCCACCCAGGCATTCATGTTGCTTCTCAACGAGATGAATTCTGAGAAGACAATCCGTGGGTACTCCGAGTTCCGCGAGGAAACGGTAAGCGGGGCTCTGGCCAAGCTCTGTCCAGGCTTTTGGCCCTTTTGCTGAGCTGGCGAGATGGATAAGACAATCGAAAAGGCGTTTGACTTTGCCCAAGAGGCAACAAAGCAGCTCATCGCACTAGCTACTGGTGTGATTGCATTGACCATCACGTTCCTCACCGACGTAGTCAAGACCGCCCCGGCAGGCTCAGTGGGGTACCTTCACGCCGCTTGGGTGTTCTATCTCGTCTCGATCGTTTTTGGTATCGCCACACTTCTAATGCTTACCGGCAACCTAGAGCGACCGGGAGAGGGAAAGATTCCCTCGATATATAGCGGGAATGTCGTCGTGCCGTCGATCATCCAGATCCTAACTTTCTGCGCGGCCGTCGCCCTTACGCTGACCTTTGGCTTCGCGGCGGTCTAAGAGCAACAATGGCCCTCGCATCAGTGGGGCTTCTTTGCTGCACACGCTGCTACCGGTGGTGGCGGGCTTACTCGCACCGCAGTGCGGCGTCCTGTCGGCAGGCGATTGGCTGCGGATCTAGTTTGGGCAGAGCAGACTTCAACTGGTTGCTACGGTCGTCGCAGACCCGCTAACCGGGCGCGAACTGGCTTCCGATAATGGGCAGTTCTCGCGACCATAGGCGACGTCAGAATCCGACGATCTGTAGGCCAGCCCAAGCTCGCCAGCCGATTTGTGGCCCGGCTTCAAAACCGACGCCCAGTCGAATGTCAAGTGGTTGGGGGCGGACTGTTGGACCGCGAGCATCCGACAGCGATTTGTAGTCGGTGACTGCCGGTCCGATGGCCCCGAGGTCCCCTCTGTGCTCGGTGATGAACGCAGGGACGCGTTCTGGTGAGCCCAATGTGTTCAGTGCGTCAGGCAGTGATCGCTCTATGCCACGCTCGGCGGCGCGGAATGGGTCCCCGATGTCCCGGGAACTAAGTCCTGGGCCTCCCGGGTTGGGCCCGAGAAGTTGAGGAAACGCGGCGCCAGGGTCCCCCTTCGTCCCTCCGATGCCCCGCAGTAAGTTAGGGCCGCCGCGGAGACTCCAGCTGAAGCCCGCGGCTATGTTTGCCGCTCCGGGCGCGATTGGCGGGCTGGTGACCGACGCGGTCAAGCGTCCCCCGCCGAGCAGACTCTGCTGGATCCCGTAGGACATTGAACCTGTCCCCGGATCAACACCAAATGTGAACCCTGTAGACCTACTCAGGATGCTGAGGCTGAGGACCTTGTAGTCGTACTTCAGGACAAAGGCGCTCGTCAGATTAGGCTGGCCCTCTTGGCCCATCAGGGTCAAAGAAGCGGAGCCGAATCCAGCTTCAGCTCGGAATCGAAGAGTGGCAGAATCGATCTGCAAGTAAGGAAGTAGCAAACCACCCGTTACCTTGACCCCCGGCCCCGAGCTGGTACGGCCAGCTAACGGCTCAAGGTTTGGGGTCAAGTTAGGCAACGCTGGGAGGGCTGAGGGAGCTAGGGGATCGGGATGAAGCCACGGCGGGATGTTGGTGGGCGCGGTCGCGTCATTGAGGTGAAGTTTGAAGTCACCCAGAGCGCCCGCGAACCGGGCTGCAAATTGCTGGTCGGCTGAGCGCGTATCGGTGGGAGCCAGCGGGACGTCTTGCGATTCTTGCGACTGGGTCCCGGACGGGTCGAGCAGCCGGATGGGGGAGCCGCGGCCATAGCTGTACAGGTTCACGCCATCTTTGATCCCTGATGGGTCACAGCTCGTCCACCGTCCTAACCACGAGGCGTAGAACCGGTGCTGGTGATAGTAGAAGCCGGTCTCTTCATCGCGCTCCTTGGCGGTATTTCGATACCGCTTGGGCGTTTCGACCTGGCTTCGGAGTGCTTGATATGAGGTCCCGCCGTACGGGAAGTACTCTTCATACGAGATGACGGATGCGTTGTCGTCCAGCTCCAGCACCGCCGATTCGAGGTGGTTCGAAAACTGATAGGTCGTGGACGTCTTGGGGAGCGCGGCAGGCGGAGCCGTCGCGTCGAGGGTGGTGGTGTCGACCAGTGCGAAACGTCGCGTTCCGTCCATCACGTGGAGCGTCTCGCGTTCCAGCGTCACCGCCCCGCCGGTGTACTCGCGATATAGCTCCCAACTTCCCAGGTACATCCGCTCGTTCTTGAGTGCGCCGGTCTGAAGCTCTGTGACCTTCCGAACACGGACGCCACCGGCCTCGTATAGGTGATATGTGCGCTCACCCCGGTGTAGGAGCCCGTTCACATCTGACGCGTTGACGGACTGGCGCCGTGTGATGTGCAGCTGGTCAAAGAGGTCCCAGTTCAGCGACTGCAGCTGAGGCATCTGGGTCACGTTGCCGTGAAGGTCGTAGGCGTAGTTCTCGTGCTGTTGCTGGACGCCGCCCGCGTTGAGCACCGTCTGGCTGAGGCGATTGCTAGGGATCGCGGGATTGATGAGGCTCGGCTCGCCGTAAACGTAGTCACGACTCCAGCCTGGGCTCGCGGGACTCGTGCCGCGGTGGACCAGATGGAGCAGGTTGCCTGCCGAGTCGTATTGGTACCGCTCGGTGTACATCCCCATCGCTTTGCCATCCCAGGGCGGCAGTATGCCCACGCGAAGCCGATCGTCATAAGTTGTTGGCGAGGGGGGAAGCGGCTGACCGTTTCCGGTCTGCCCGAGGTGTTCTCGACCTACCGCCGAGGTCAGCCTGTAGATGGCGTCGTATGTGTAATCCGCCGATGGGTCCACGCGCTGGTTGCGGAAGAACACCAGATTTTGGATGTCCGAGTCATCCCTTATGTGGGTAATGTTGCCCACCGGGTCGTAGGTGTAAGACAGGTCCTGTACCACGCTCTCGCTGATTGGATGCCCGGCCCGCGTCGTAGTAAGTCGAGTTACGCGAAAAGTGGCGGGATCGTACTTATAGCTGGTTGCCGAATTGTTGCCGTACTCGACGAGGAGCGTTTGGCCCTTGGCGTTGTAGTCGACCTTTGCGATGAATGAGGTCTGGGCGGCGGAACCGCGGAGCTTGATGTCAATCCGTTCGAGGAGGTTCGCCGGGTTGTAAGTTCTATGAGTCGCGCTGCCGTCCGGTGTCGTGCCGACGATGACGCGGTTGAGCGCGTCGTACAGCGCGGTCGTCGTCATAACCTCAGCCGCGAGCACCGGGGGCGCTGACCAGTCCGGCAGGATCGTATGGTCTGCCACTAATTGTCGGCTGCTTCGCAGCAGGTTGCCCTTGAAGTCATACGCCTCATCGCGATTGGTGGCCGGGTTGAGCCCCATGAATAGGTTGACACCGCCCATGTCACGGTGTTGAAGGACTCGAGTCCGAACGTTCAGGGCTTGGTCGTTGGCCACGCCTTCGCCATAGGTAGTGATCTCGACCAGCACATCCCGGTTGAGCGTTCGCGGATCAGAGTTATTGGGGTCGGTTCCTCTGACCGTTACTGTGATCGCTCGCCGGAGCCCGTCGTAGCCCCTGGCGAGGTTGTGCCCGCGGCTGTCCCACTGACGGATTGCCTTTCCGCCCGCATCATTTAGCAGCCAGCGCTCGCCTGCCTCCAGGCTCAAGTGGTGCAGCGGGGTGTTGAGCAGGTCGTAGTCGTAGGTCACCACCGTGCGCTGCATCGCATCAGTTACAGACCTTCGATTGCCTTTGATGTCGAGGTCGACAGTTGTCGCGTACTTGCCATCAGCGGCGTTATCCGCGACGCTGACGATGGTTCGACCAAGTCCATCGAAATAAGCTGTCGACGGGGTGTCCGCGTGAAATGACGCCTTAGACGCTGCCGCTTGCTCTTCCAGTCCGAGGAAGCCGCCGGCGCGCCGCGAGTACCAACTTGGCGCGAAATCGGCCGTCGGAATTCGCTTGAAGAACTCACCTACATCCCTGTCGGTTGTAGGGTCCACCTCCAGACAGGTGTCGGTTACGTCCCAGGTCTGTTGGTGCCATGGCCCAAAGACAACTTTTTCGAAAGTATGGTTCGGATGAAGCGTCGCCACCACTCGTTCGGCGGGGTCGTAGCACAGGATGGGGCTGACGCCAACCTGGACTCCGAACTCGAATTGGTGGCCCTTGGTGGGACGCTGTTGGAAGAATGGCTCGTAGTTGCGCACGGGCTTGCCTTTGTTATTGAAGATGGTCCAGCCACTCCCAACCCACCGTGGATCCACCGTCGGTCCGCCGTCGACGATCGGACCAGGTTCGGCCTGGATCTTCTTCTGGATCTCGCGGCCGAAGCCATCCGAGTAGGTGAACCCCAGCTGCAGAAGGCTTTGTTGATTGGCAGCGACATTCAGGTCGCTGACATGCGTTTCTCGGGCGACGGTGGAGACGAACGCAGGCGACCATTGGGCGGGATCGTTGGGCGCGGCCATGCGCGTCCGGAAGAACCGGTTGGGGTCGTAAATCGTGCGTGTAGTAGCCAGACCAAGCAGAAGTGCCGCCAGCGGGTGCGGATCAACCGCCCCGTAGTAGTCGTCGATCTCTTGCTGCGAGAGGTCAGGCGCTCCAGTCAGGAGATCGCCGATCTGCTCGATGGCCTTGCCCATTAAGGCTGTACCCACCACAAGGCCGAGGGCATCGAAGCTGGCGACCGATCGGTTTCCATTTGGATCGGTGAGTTGAGACGCGGCGAGCACGCGATAGTCATTCTTGGCGACAGTCGTGTTGGTCGCCGCGTCCACCGTGGTTGATACCAGCAAGTCGTGAGGGTCCTCGTAAGTGACGGTGGTCACTTTCCCAAACCTGTCCTCGAAGCGGCGCGGGAGAAAGAAGTGCTGCCGCGCCTGCGCAACTTCCTGTGCGGGGGTCCCGGGTGCCGGGGTTTGAAAGATCCGGCCGGATGGTGTCCACCACCGGCCGTCGCCGTCCATATCCACATAACCGCCGCCGTCGGCCGCCACGCTCCCAAGGACTGCCGCCGGAGCAGGCAATAGGTTGGTGGCGCCGCGCTTGTAAACGAGTGCCAACAGTCCCGGTGTGAGTGCGAGCTTGTACCCATTCCCAGGCAGAGCCAGAGACTCTAGCGTGCCTAGCGGCAGCAGAGTTCTCGAGTCACCCGCGCCTTGCCCCATGTCGTCGGGTCGATAGAGGGTCCTCATGCATTCGATCCAACGCCTGTACGGCTGGCCGGCCGTTAGATTGGTCGCGCCAGTCTCTTCGAACTGGAGGTCGTGATTGCCGTCAGATGCAGACGCCACTTTGGTGGATAGCTCGTCGAAACCAAACAGGTTGGTCAGGCCGGGTTGGATCCCATCAGGCCGGACCTGCACCAGCTCGTATTTCCGCGCTTCGGCCACCAACGGCGCGCGATATGCGTCGTCGTCAAGGATGGCGTTGGTGTAGCTGTTCTCAGAGTGGACGCTAAGCACCTCGCCCTGGCGAGTCTGGCCGCTCGCGTCGAGAGATGGATCGAGGTAGCGGCGACCATAGCCGACAGCCACAGACCTGAGCTCATTTCCGAAGGAGTCGACTTCCAGCGTGATCGTATGGCCAACACGTGGATCGGCTGCGACGTAGGCTCCGGATGGAGACGCGGCGGGATCCACCAGAGTGCCGCCTGCGATAGTGAACAGCTTTCGCTCGTATTGGAAGTCGACTTTCTCGCGCGGATGGCTGAAGAACCCCGCGTATCGATTCGGTCCTAGCGGCTGCACCACCTCGATTGTGTAGTTGCGCTCCGAGACACTGTACGGGCGGCCGGAGGCTTCCAGGCTGTCCTCGGCATAGGTCTCCTGGCGGAGAATCGATCCACGAAGCGCGCGGCACGCCTGACGGGCCTCTTCTGTTGACAACACGTAAGGGATCCGGTTGCCGTTGGGGAGCCGGATGTCTGTCGGTAGGACCGTGTCTTCGCGCAACATCGCCTCGAACTGCGGGTCGCTGAGTCCCGAACCTGTCGTGCCTGACTGCCCTTCGCGGTAATACTCCTGCCCGAACAGTTTCGAAATCCGCCTGCTGCCGAAGTAGACGCCGGTATGAAACCAGGTCTTGGTCAATACCGGAGGCACGTGAGAGGCCGCGTCGATATTCGTGGCTTGGGGAACGGTGGCGTTACCGCTCAGCGTGGCGAATTCCTCGGAGTCCCATTGATCGACTCTGCCAAAGCCGCGAAACTCGCGCTCGGCACCGTCGAAATAGCCATGGTGGTAGGCGTATCTAGTGACGAACCGGTTCCGGCTCACGTAGTCGTAGGTGTCGATGCGTTCGACAACCTGCAACGGGAAAGGAATGCGAGTCAGCCATGGAGTGCCCGCCAGCTTATCGGTGACGTAGAACTTTGTCGACGGCGCGTACTGGATCCGGGTTTCGGCTCCAAGGTTGTTCGTCACCTTGACCAACAGGTGAGGCTTCTGGCCACCCATGAGGTCGATGTACCGCATTGGCTGACGGACGTTGCCTTCGAGCGGAGACGACCAGACCAGGCAGGACGTTCCGTTCCCGAGCAAGTCGATCGCAGTCGCGGTGGACAGT
>Ga0070705_100000510_pt1 | contig 22453 bp, 24 predicted proteins | sample KBSK5253metaG_FD_65455 | JGI IMG/M metagenome (GOLD analysis project Ga0070705, IMG submission 65455) | Corn, switchgrass and miscanthus rhizosphere microbial communities from Kellogg Biological Station, Michigan, USA - KBS K5-25-3 metaG | ecosystem: Host-associated > Plants > Roots >... | reverse complement strand
GACCGCGCGGATGCCGCGCTCGCGCGCGGCCGGGTCGATCGCCTGCGCGGGATCGTCGGCCATCCGCACGAGCCGGCGGTCGATGTCCTGCTCGGCGGCGCGCACGCGCGCGGTCGTCATGCGGCCGTCAGCCAGATCGAGGACCCGGCCGTCACGGCGCAGCTCCTCGCGCGCGGCGAGCGCGTCGCGGGGCGCGAGGCCGGCGCCGGCGGCGGCCTCGAGCGCGGCCGTGCGCAGCTCGGCGTCGGTGAAGATCGCGCGCCGCGCGGTCGCCGCGACTTCGACGCGCTCGCCCCATGCCTCGCGACCGGCAGCCGGTGCGTGCCCGTCGTGACGCTCGCGCTCGATCGTCTCGCGCTCGACGCCAGCGGTGCGGCCGGTGTCGCGCCAGGCGCGGTCCAGCTCGCCGCGGTCGCGCGGGAGCTGCTTGCGCGAGCGGGTCTTGACGGCCATGTCGCGCAGCTCACCGCGCTCGGGGTCGCGGCCGTATCTGGCGCGGAACTCGCGCGTGGCGCGCTGGACCTCGGCGGTGCGCTTGGAGAACGCCTCCTCGGCGCCTCTACTCACGCCCCCGATCGAGAAGTAGGCGCCGTCTCTGCCGGCGGGCGCGATCTCGTAGCCGAGCTCGCGCAGCTCGTGCGCGAGGTGCGCACGGTAGAAAGCGCCGATCTCCCGCGCTGCGCGGAAGACGGGCCGGGAGCGCACGGCGGCCGTGGAGCCGTCGCGGCGCTCAACCGAGGCGATGACGACGTGCGTGTGAAGCTGCGGGTCCGGTACGGCGTCGCCGACGCCGCGCGCGGTCGTGTGCGTGAACGCGGCGGCGTGCAGATGCGCGGCCGTGTCCGGCGTCGTGCCCGACGCGGGGTCGTAGCGGACGGTCAGCTCGACCGACTTGCGCAGATAGTCCAGGGCCGCGTCGACCGCCTGGTCGTGCGCGGCTTCGATCGCGGCGCGATCGTGCCCGAGCGCCCAGGCGACGCTGACGCCCTTCGGCGCCGAGAACGTCACGTCCAGGCCGCCGGCACGCTCGCCGTCCGGGCCGGCGTTGCGCAGCCAGGTCGGCGCCTCCGGTGGCGAGTCGGGCCGGCGGCCCTCCATCATCGCCCGCAGCTCGCCGGACTCGACCCGGCCCGGCGTGATCCCGACGCGCGCAAGCGCGTCGGGATCACCGATCCAGCGGCCAGGTGCCTCGGCCGGCATCCCGTCGCGGCCGAGGTAGTAGTCGCCCTGCTCCGGCGCGACGGTCTTGCCGTCGAGGTAGTCGGCGATGCCGGCCGTCTTGGCCGCCAGGATGCTCGCCGCGGTCATCATCGCCGGCTCTCCCGCGGGTGCCACTCGTCGTAGAACGGCAGCCGCACGATCGCCGGCAGCTCACGGCCGTGGATCACGAGCGCCTCGCCCTCGCCGATGCGGGCGAGCTGCTCGGCGGAGATCGCCGCGCGCGGCTGGCGATGGCGCGTCGTGGACCCGCGCCCGCCGAAGCGGTCGGTAGTGTGCGAGGTCTGCTCGACCAGCTCCTGACCGAGCAGCGCGACGATCTCATCGCGCGTGGCCCGGTCATGGATCGGGCCGAGGAACAGCTTGCACAGCGCGTTGGCGATCACCGCGTCGGCCTGCACGCCGTAGCGGTGGCGAATCTGCGCAAGCGACTGGTAGACCACGCAGAACCGCACGCCGTGCCCGGCGCACACCGACAAGTGCGTCGCCAGTCGTGACAGCGGGGCGAGGTGGGCCGCCTCGTCGGCGAGAATCTTCACCAGCGGCAGCCGCCGCGGGTCATACACCTTCTGGGCGCGCATCTCGCACGCGCGCAGGATCTCGCCGAGGATGCCGCCGAAGATCGGCGCCAGCACATCGGTCTGACCCTCCGGCGCGATCAGGTACAGCGTGCCGCGCTCCTCCAGCACCTCCCGCGGATCGAACTCCGTGCGGTCCAGCAGCTGCACCGCCGGCATCCGATACGCGGACAGGAGTTGCGCGGCGCTCATCAACAGCAGCGAGCGCGGACGCTCGTCGAGCGCCTGCACCCCGATCAGCGCATCCGCCGCCGCGCGCGGCAAGTGCCCATCCGGATCGGTGCAGGTCGCGAGGATCTCCCGCGGGCGATCCAGCGCGTCGACACCACCGCGCAGCCACGACAGCACCTCGGCCATCGAGCAGCCGCCGACCGCCGCCGCCTGCAACACGGCGGGCATCAGCAGCTCGACCGCCTCGCGGTTGTAGAACCGCGCGCCGCCGGAGGACTCCGACGCTTGGGAGGCGGTCGGGTCCGCGTCGTAGATCCACTGCGACATCAACAGCGCCCGCACGCGGTGCGCGCAGTCGCCCAGCGGCGACCACCCGACCTGCTCGCCGATGTGCTCGTGCAGTGGCGCGTAGACGCGGACCGGGCCGCGGCGCTCACGCGCCGCGCGGGTGATCTGCAACAGGTCGAGCTTGTTGGAGAGGATCACCGCGCCGCCGTCGTGCTCGATCGCCTCCGTGGCGACGACCCGGCGGGTCTTGCCCGAGCGCGTCGGCGCGACGACCAGCATGTGCATCTCCCGGCCCGAGCGGACCTCCGCGCCGCGCAGACGGCCGAGGTTGTAGCTGTCCCCGCCGACCGGCGCCGGGCCACGACGCTCGCCCATGAGCAGGCGCAGCACCCGGTTCGAAGTGCGCCGGAACGGTCCCGAGCGCGAGTCCCAGCGGGGCTGGAGGTGCAGCCAGTGGCGCGGCTTGGCCCACGCCCGCGGCTTGGGCTTGCGCCGCGGGTCCCAGGAGGGCAGCGACAGCGTCGACCGGCCGCTCCAGCGCTCGGTGCGCAGCCACACCGCCGCCGCGGCGACCAGCACTATCAGCAGGCCGCTCACGTCCAGCGCGATCCACGCCGCCTTGGGCGGCAGCAGCGGCGCCACCGGCCGCCACGCTCTCGGAATGCCGAAGTGGTCGTGCGCGAACAAGTTGTGCAACCCGCCGCCGATCGCGTCGGTCGGCTCCAACAGCATCGGCCGCGCGTGGATCAACGACCACACGAACACCGGCCACTCCACCGCAGCCAGCACGATCACGAACAGCCCGAACAGGCTGCCGATCATCGCCGCGGCCATCACCGGATCGATGTCCGGCTCACTGCTATGCGTTCCTGCTGGCATACGTGCCTACTCCTTTGACTCATGGACGATCCCTGTCGTCCCTTCTTCACGAAAAGCGCCGGATTGTGCGAGCGCGTTTCCGGCTGCTCTCTTCCTGTATGCGGCCTTTTTCAGATCCACCCCGACGGCTCCCAACGAGCCGAGCAGACACCGGCGAGCGCGACCGAGAGGACATGCGAGACATGCAAGCGAGCACCTGCGCGGAAACCTGGGCCACCCCGACACGACCGCCAGGCAAGCAGCCGCCTGTGGCGAAAAGCGCACCACCCACCGCGGACCCAGCACCTCGCACCATCACGACCTCCTCGTGCGCGCACGCGACCACGACCCGCCCCGACCGGCACGAGCCATCGTTGATAACCGCACTTACGATAGGCACAACTCACCCGACAAATCAAGCCGGGATTACTAGCTAAACGCTAAATAACTAAAACGCCGGCAACTCCCAGCAGACGCCGTCAACTCCCGCTAATTCGTGCGTATGTCATTTCACAGACCACAACCTCACCCAACCTGATCCAGCCACACCAAACCAGCACGGCCACCGCGTCCCTGCTCGGGGAGGAGACGCTTAAGGAACGTCGAGATCGCGGCCCGCGCGGCACAGCCGCGCCACGGCAGCGGTCCGCGCGCCGACCAGCCCGGCGCGAGCGCATACGATCTTGTCGGTGTCCGAGCTGGCATACGAGCTGATCGGCGGGGAGCGCCACCGCCATCGCGGGATCGAGCACGCCCACCCGCACACCGGCCCGCACGAGCACCACGACGGCCACGGCGGGCACGGGCACAGCCACGGTCTGATCGACCCGTCGATCACGCGCTCGCGCGAGGGCCTGCGCGCGGTGCTGCTCGCGCTGCTCGTGCTCGGCCTCGCCGCCGTGGCACAGCTCGTCGTGTTCATCGCGTCGGGATCGGTGGCGCTGCTCGCCGACCTGATCCACAACGCCGGGGATGCCGCGACCGCGGTCCCGCTCGGGATGGCGTTCGCGCTGCGCAGCCGTCGCGCTGAGCGGTGGGCCGGGCTCGCGGTCGTCGCCGCAATCTTCGCCTCAGCGTGCGTCGCCGGCTTCGAGGCGATCGACCGGCTCGCGCACCCGCGCCCCGTTCACCAGCTCGGCGCGCTCGCCGCCGCCGGAGCGGTCGGCTTCGCCGGGAACTGGCTCGCGGCGATCATCCGCACCCGCGGCGGGCGCCGGCTCGACAGCGCCGCACTGATCGCGGACGGCTCGCACGCGCGCGCCGACGCCTACGTCTCGCTCGCGGTGATCGCGAGCGCCGTCGTCGTCGCAGCCGGCGTACCGATCGCCGACCCGCTGATCGGCCTCGCGATCACGCTCGTGATCCTGCGCATCACCTGGCAGTCGTGGCAGACCATCCGCCACGACGCCCACCACCACGGGCACTAGACCCGCGCGTCTACGCGCAGCAGTCCTCGCCGCACGAGTCGCCATCAAGGCCGACCGGCGTGGTGCAGCAGTCCTCGCCCGCCCAGGCCGCACGTCCCTCGCGCACCGCGACCGCAGCGACCGCGAGTGCAGTGACGGGATCGGCCCACCACCAGCCGAGCAGCGCGTTGGCTCCAAGCCCGATCAGCAGCGCGACGGACAGGTAGGCGCAGAGCATGTTCTGTCGCCCCTCAGCCGTCGTCGCGGCCGAGCCGAGCTGCGCGCCGACGCGCGCCTTCGCGCGAGCGAGCGGCGGCATCGTCGCGAGCGTGACGGCAGCGAGTCCGATCCCGACCCAGGACGCCGCGGGCTCATCCGTCCCTACCAGCGACCGCAGCGCCTCCACGGCGACGTAGACGGCGAGCACGTAGAAGCTGATCGCGATGGCCTGCTGCGCGCGCCGCTCGGCGCCGGTCGAGTGCGCGCGTGCGGCAGCGAAGCGCCACAGGACGATGAAGCCGGCGGCGGACTCGATCAGCGAGTCGGCGCCGAAGCCGACGAGCGCGATCGAGCTGGCGGCGATGCCGGCGCCGAGCGCGACGGCGGCCTCAATGACGTGCCAGCCCACCCCGACCCACGCGAGCGTGCGCGCCCGCCGCACGAGCCGCGCCCGATCCGGTCGTGGCGCCGTGGGCGGGATCAGCGGAAGCGTGACGGCTGTGCTCGCCATGCCTGGATGGTAAGCGCTCGCACCGAGCTGGCTGCTCGGGCTCGCGCTCGGCGGCGGCGGCGTGCTCGGGAGCTACCTCGGCGCGAGCATCCAGCCGCACGTCTCAGAGCGCGTGTTGCGCGCGCTGCTCGGGGGCGCCTCCGTCCTGATCGCCGCCCTCTACCTCGCTGACGCACTCGCCTAGCCGAACTACCAGCCCCCACCCGCCGAGCCGACCGCCTCCAGGCCCATCACCACCGCGACCAACTCGCGCCGAGCAAGCCCGGCACAAGCCCGAGAACCACGCCGCAGCCGACGCCGCGCACGAACGCATCGACAACCCCGGCCGAGCACCCCACTGTGACCGTAAAAGCAGCGCAGACCAGATGCACTGTGTCGCTGTCACACCCCCGCCGGCCGGGTGGCGGGTGCGTTCAACAACGGCGGTCTGTCGCCCTCTCGCCAGACGCCTCGCGCACGTCGGCTCCGAACGACTCGATGTCGCGATAGCGCGCGAGCGCGTCGTTGACCGGCGAGCCGATCTGACGGTCCAACACCCGCGGCGGCTCGCCGCGGTAGCCACCTATCGGGAGGATGCTTCGGAAGCCAGCACGCATCCCAGCGGCGAAGGCCCTCGCCTCGTCACGGGTCCAGCGCCGCCGCATCAGACCGCGCTCCGGATAGCACCCGGACACGGGCGCGGTCGAGCGCTACGAGCCGCGCAGACGCTCCAAGTTGCGCCACGCCCCAGCGAAGCCCTGGACGCGCTCATCGAAACGAGCGCGCGCCTTTGCGAGCGCGTATGCCGGGAACTCCTCGTCGGTCGCCTCCAACGCCTCCCCGAGCAAGAGGATCGTGCGGTCCTCCGGCCGGCGCGCGTCGTCCAGCTCCAGACGCGTGATCGTGTCGTTCGAGATCCCCATGTCCCCCACCCTCGTCGTGAGCCGCGACAGCGTGCTGCGGCTGATGCCGCGCGCCTCGCGGACACGACGGAGCTGCACGGCGAACGGCTCATCCTTGAGTGGCACGCGGCCATGAAACCCGGTACATGCACGCGTGTCGATGGATTGCAGTACATGTACTGTGGTACACTACATGTGCACGGGCGGAGTCCTCCCCCACCCGCTCGCGCGATCTTCATGCCGCCGACCAAGCCCCGAGGAACACGCCCACCGCACGCCACAACCGGGGTGCTGCTGGCACTCACGCCAGCCGAGCGCAACGCCGTCCGCGACAGCATCGCCCGCAAGCTCGCACGCCTCGATGAGACGCACGCGACCCTCGCGACCTGCGACGAGCTGAGCGCCCACCGCATCATCCGCGAGCACCGCGACTACCTCCGGCTGCTCGACGACCTCGGCTGGGCGATCCACGACCCGCGCCCATGCTTCCCGCTCTCGATGCCCGCCACGGCGCTCGGCCGCACGCTCGCGCAGCTCGCCGAGCACGACGAAGCCGTGGGCGTGGTATGCGACGCGCTCCTCGACCAGCTGCCATGAACGACGACGCCAACGGCTCCCACGTCAAGAGCGTCGACCATACCGCGCTCGGCCGTGCGGTCCGCATCATGCGCGCAACACGCGGACTCTCCCAAGAAGAACTCGGCGCCCGCGCCGACCTCCACCGCAACTACATCGGCGCCATCGAACGCGGCGAAATCAACCCCACCTTCCGCGTCCTGCTCAAACTCGAACGCGGCCTCCAGATGCCCCTCTCCGAACTGATCGCGAAATACGAAGAACTCGCCCTGTCGGACCTGGCGCTGGCCCCGCGACTCAGGAGGACCGGAGCGAGCTATTCGAAATAGCCCGGCCGCAGTTCGAGGAGACGGTGTAGGAGGTACCCGTACTCCACGAGGTGTCGCGTTATCTCCTGCCCCGTACGTGGATCGTCGCCGGGATAGTGCTGTTCGGCCCAACCTCGCATCGCGGCACGACGAGCATCGGCAGTCGTGCCCGGCATCGAGTCGAATGCGCCGGCACCGCCACCGAAGCGATTCGAGTCGAGCACATCCCGTATCAGGCCATCGAGTACCGCGTGACGTACGCCGCCCTCGCGGCCGTCAAGCTCAGCCGCAAGCGGATCGCCGGGCGCGACTCGTCCGGCACCGGTGATGAGCTGGCACTCGCGATTGCGCAGGGCGTAGCCGAATCGAGCGTTCGACACAGCGGTCACCGCATCGTCGCCGATCGGCTCCGAAGGAGGCTCACCAAGCACGTACTCGCCAACGTCGATGACACCTATCGCACCGAGCGCGCCCAGCTCAAGGACTCGCTCGGCGAAGGGCTCGAAATCCTGAGCACAAACCTGACTGGCATCCGAAAGCCACGCTTCCACCTCCAGCGCCGCCCCAGCCGGCAATGGGCCGGTCGACTCCCGTGTGCTGATCGGCCGTCCGTCACGATCCATTGGCGATTCGCCTGCGACTTCATCGACCAGGCGAACGGCATACCCGAGGCGCAACACGCTCCGCAGCAGTTCGACCGAGGGAAGCATCCGTTTCGACATCCCGTTCCGGACGAGGTTCTTGTGCAGTTGATAGGTCGCCGTCGTGGCGAACGCCTCCCACGTCCCTACCGAGACACCCGTCATGGCGGCGATCAGGTCAACGTCGTCCGCCGTCGCAGCGACCCGCTCAACGAGCAGCTCCAACCGCTGCGGCTCAACGGACATGGCCTCGTTGTCGAGTCTGCCGCCCGGCGCTCGAACCAGCTGCGCCTCGATCACGGCCGCAAGAGCGTTCGGGACCTCGCGGTCAGCTTGCGTCAGACGGCAGGCGTATCCCATGAGCATCGCGCCAGCGAGCGCCCCCCATTCCGAAGTCTCCGACTCGACACCGATGCTTCCGACACACGCTGAGAACAACGCCGTGCCGAGGGCAGACGGCGCTCCCAACCCGACAAAGCAGCTCTCCGCGGCCTGGAGCATGTCCATGCCCAGCTCTCGCTCGTCCTCGGTGAACTGCGACATCGCCGCAACGGTGGCGACGCGACCCTGCCGCCGGAACAGGCCCATGTGGAGCGCGACGCTAACAGCGCCGCCGGAGGGCTCAGCGCACAGGCCACGAAACACGCTTCTTGTCTGGTACCCGCGCTTGGTACCCGCACCGCAAGCGGCTCCCACTCAGAAACAGAAAAAGCCCCGCTTTACAGGGCTTTCCTTAGTCGGGGAGACAGGATTTGAACCTGCGACCGCCCGGCCCCCAGCCGGGTGCGCTACCAGACTGCGCCACTCCCCGTGGTGCTATGTGCCAGAGCGGGCGACGGGAATCGAACCCGCCCTAGAAGCTTGGAAGGCTTCTGTGCAACCACAACACTTCGCCCGCAGGCTGAGTGGAGATGATACCCGCCCGCCCTGGCCGGAGGGGAGCGGCGGCCGCCAGCAGCGATCGGTGGCGGACGTGCAAGCTTCCAGGCGCGTTGAAGCGCTCCTTTCCGGTGTAGAGTCGCCGGTCGCGGGTGGCGCATGGGGCGCCGGTCGTGCCCGCGGCTCCCCGGGAGGTCCCCCATGCTCCGGAAGCTGCTGCCGCTCCTGCTCGTCGCTGCGCTGGCGGCCGGCGCGGTCGCGACGAGCGCCGCGCTCGCCGGCGTGCACCGCGGTCCCGCCGCCACCCTCGCGAAAAAGCGCCGCCACTGCGACCCCAACTACAAGGGCCGCTGCCTGAGGCCACACGTCTCCGACTACGACTGCGCGGGCGGCGGCGGCAACGGCCCCTACTACGTCCGCGGCCCGTTCCGCGTCGTTGGCACCGACCACTACCGGCTCGACGCCGATCACGACGGAATCGCCTGCGAGTAGACGCCACCCTGCGGCCGCACGCGACCGCGCGGCCGCTCACTCGTCCGCCGGCAGCTCGCGCAGGATCCACTCCGGCCCCACCACAGGCCGCAGGAACGACCGCCCGCCGACCGTGACCCACTCCCCCGTGCGCCGGGTTCACCGGCAGGTAGCGCTCGACCGGCGGGACCGGATCCGCCGACGTGGTGCGCCGAGACGCGGCAGAGGGGTCCCGGTGGCCCGGAGCAGCCGAATCGCGACGTGGGTCGCTCATGCCCTGTCACTGTAGGCGGCCTCGCACCAATCCAAAAACGTCACGCTCAGGAGCACGGACACCCATGACCGACGTCGTCATCACCGGCGCCGCCCGCACCGCCATCGGCTCGTACGGCAGGGGCCTCAAGGACATCGCCCCCAGCGACCTCGGCGCCACCGCCTCGAAGGCCGCGATGGAACGTGCGCAGGTCGACCCGGCAGACGTCGGCCACGTCGTCTTCGGCAACGTGATCCACACCGAGCCGGGCGACATGTACATGGCGCGCGTCGTCGGCATCAAGTCGGGCATCCCGCAGGAGACGCCGGCCTACACCGTCAACCGCCTCTGCGGCACCGGCGTGCAGGCGATCGTCTCCGCCGCGCAGACGATCCAGACCGGCGAGGCCGAGATCGCGCTCGCCGGCGGCGCGGAGTCGATGAGCCGCGGCCAGTACTGGATGCCGGGCGCCCGTTGGGGCGCCCGCATGGGCGACGCGCCGCTCGTCGACGCCGTCGTCGGCGCGCTCACCGACCCCTTCGACCAGGACCACATGGGCATCACCGCCGAGCGCCTCGCGGAGCGGGGCGGCATCAGCCGCGAGCGCCAGGATGCGTTCGCGGCCGAGTCGCACCACCGCGCCGCCGCTGCCCGCGCCGGAGGCCGCTTCAAGGACCAGATCGTCCCCGTCGAGGTGAAGGTGAAGAAGGAGACGATCTCCTTCGACCAGGACGAGCACATCCGCGCGGAGGTCGACGCGGACGCGATGGCGAAGCTCAAGCCGGCTTTCAAGGGCGACGGCACCGTCACCGCCGGCAACGCCTCGGGCCTGAACGACGCGGGCGCCGCGGTCGTGCTGATGTCCGCCAAGGAGGCCGAGCGCCGCGGCGCGCCGGTGCTCGGGCGCATCCTCGCCTACGCCTCCTGCGGCGTCGACCCGCGCATCATGGGGATTGGCCCCGTTCCCGCCACGCGCACCGTGCTGAAGCGGGCCGGCCGCTCGCTGGACGAGGTCGGCGTGATCGAGCTGAACGAGGCGTTCGCCGCGCAGGCGCTCGCGGTGATCGACGAGCTCGGCCTGGACGAGCAGAAGGTCAACCCGAACGGCGGCGCGATCGCGCTCGGCCATCCGGTCGCCGCGACCGGCGCCGCGATCACCGTGAAGCTGCTCGCCGAGATGGAGCGCGGCGACCACGAGCTCGGGCTCGTGACGCTGTGCATCGGGGGCGGCCAGGGCATCGCGATGCTCGTCGGGCGCGGCTGACCCGTCATCTGCCGGCGGGAATCGAACCCGCGGACCATGCCATCCGACGTCTCGCGGGCATTCGCGCGCAGCACGTGGTTCCCCCTCTTTAAAGCGACGGTGTGCGGAACATCGCGCGCTCGCGCGCGATCCATGATCCACAGCGTCCTTCAATAGGGAGCGCAGCCCGCTCAGGCGACGCGGTCGACGCTGCCCGACGGCCACGCGATGTCCGCGGACCGCCGTCCGAGCGCCATCGCCAGCACGATCGTCGTCGGGCGCCGCGGCGTCGTGAGGTCGTGCTCGATCCGGTAGATCGTGCGCACGCTCACCTGCGCGCGCCGCGCGAGCGCCTCCCGGCTCAAGCCCGCCTGCTCGCGTGCCCGGCGCAACGTGATCGGTCCAAGCACGCGCCGATCTTAGCCGCTGCCTCCGCGGCCTCCAGGTCGCCGCCGGACGCATCCGGCTGCCGTCGACGCCGATCCGGACGAATGGCCGGACAGATGGCCGGATCGCTCGCCGGCCCCGTTTGCGCCGCTGTAGATGCGGGGCATGCAGCGTCTTCGCCGCTCGCTCGGCTCGTTCGCCTTCCGCCATCTCGCGACGCTGCTCGCGTGCACGCTGGCGATCGCCGGCGGTGCGACGGTGGCGTTCGTGGACGAGGACGGCGACGACCGCCCCGACGGGGTCGTGCTCGTCGTCAACCGCGCCCCCGACGACGGCGCGCCACAGCGCACGCTGACCGTCCCGGCGGCGGCCGTCGCGGCCGCGCGTCCGCTCGTCGAGCGCGACCTGCAGACCGTGCCCGCCCCCACCCCCGCGGACCTGCGCGCCGCTGCGCAGCGCGCAGCGGCGCGCATCCGCGCGACCGAGGCGCCGCTGCCGACGGTGGGCGCCAGCCAGGGCTTCGCCGGCTGCCGCACGCGCTTCGTCGCCAACCAGTCGAGCCGCGGAGGCGTGCGCCCGCAGGTCCAGGTCCTCCACTACACGGTCTCCCCCAACCGGCCCGGCTGGAGCGACGTCGACGCGATCGCCGCACTGTTCAACACGCCGAGCTTCCAGGCCAGCGCGAACTTCGTGATCGACGGCGAGGGCAACTGCGCCTACCTCGTGCCGATCGAGGCGAAGGCGTGGACGCAGGCCGGCGGCAACCCGTTCGCTGTCTCCTACGAGATCATCGCCACCGGGCGCGAGCCGGCCTACCTCGCCCCCGCCGGGCTCGCCCGCCTGCGGCTTGTGATGCGCGAGGTCGCGCGGCGCACCGGCATCCCGCTGCGGCGCGGCGCCGTCGCGGGCTGCACGCCGACGCGCAGCGGGATCGTGCAGCACGCCGACGGCGGCCTCTGCTGGGGCGGCCACGGCGACATCGCGCCGTTCGCGCTGCAGCCGATCGTCGACTACGTCGCCGGCACCGGCACGGCCGCGTCGCGCGCAACGGCGATCAGGCGGCGCATCCTGCGCGGCCTCGCCGCCCCGCGCGGCAGCGGCCACAGCCGCCGCTTCTGGTGCGCCCGCGCCGCCGCGCAGCACGTGACGCTCACCCACGCCTTCCGGGAGGCCTGCCGATGACACCGCCGAGCTGGGCCCCCACGACGGACCAAGTCGCCGCGCTGCTCCGCGCCCGCACGCGCGGGCCGGGCAGCCGCGACGCCGCCACCGCGGCCGAGCAGGGCAGATTCACCGACGCCACGCGCCCGACCGACGACCAGGTCGCGGAGCTGATCGAGCTCGCCTGCAACGAGCTGCTCGCGGCGCTCAGAGGCCACACGCTCTGCACGACCAACCTCGAGCTCGCCGCCACGACGGCCGCCGCCTACCGCGCCGCGATGCTCGTCGAGATCTCCTACCACCCGGAGGCGACGAACGGCGACCGCACGGCCTTCAGCGCGCTGAGCGAGCTGTGGAGCGACGCGCGCGACGCGCTCGCCGAGACCTCGGGCGCCCTCTGCCCGCTGGAGAGCGTCTGATGCCCCGACTGCTCGGACCGATCCTCGCGACGTACGCGATCGAGCGGCTCGCCTACGGCCTGATCGACCAGCACATCGGCCTCTACCTCGACGAGGTCACGCGCCAGCAGGCGCTGCTCGCGAGAGCGAGAGCGATCGACCGCGTCGAGCGGCCGCGCTCGGTGACGATCCGCGAGGGCGCTGGCCGGCTGCCGGAGGAGCAGCTGCCCGCGATCGTGCTCGTGTGCCCGGGCACCGTCGGCGAGCCGAGACGCTCCGGCGACGGGACCTACCGCGCAACGTGGGCGCTGCGCGTGCTCGCCGCGCAGCAGTCGAGCGACGCCGCGCTCGGACGCGAGCTCGCCGGGATCATGGCCGCCGCCGCGAGCGCGCTGCTCGTCCAGACGCTGCCGCTCGCGGACGAGCGCATCGTCGGCATCCGCTGGACCGGCGAGTCGACGCGCGACCTGACCGTCGGCGAGCGCACGATCGGCGACCTGACCGTCGCCGGCGTGACGCTCGACGACGACCGCTCGCGCCAGTACTGCGCGCGCGCCCTCGAGCTGACGGTCGACGGCGTGATGAGCGACCTGGGCGGCCCGCCGCCCACGCTCGAGGACCCGCCGATCGGCGAGCCGCCCGCGGACGCGGGCGACCTGGCCGACGTCGAGACCGTCGGGCTGACCACGACCCCCGTTCAGGAGATCGCATGACCCACATCACCGTCAAAAACGTCGCGCGGCGACCGGTCGACCTGACGGGCGGCCGCGTGCTCGCGCACGGCGAGCAGGCGGCGGCGTCGGACGACGACCGCACCCGCGCGCAGATCGAGGCCGGCCTGCTCGTCCCGCTGGACGAGCCGAGCGCGCCGGCCGAGGAGCCGACCGAAGGAGGCGCGAGCTGATGTCGCTCGCCGGAGTCACCGTGCGCCGTGGAGACCGCGGCGCCACACCCGTCCCGCTCGACGACGTCAGCACGCGCTTCGAGGCGGTCATCTGCCAGCGCGGCGTCGTGGGGCAGCCGATCGTCGCCCGCTCGTGGGCATCGCTCAAGAGCCAGGTCGGCGACCACACCGCCTACTCGACGCTGCGCGCGGCCGAGTCGCACTTCGCCGAGGGCGGCGCGCGCGTCGTGCTCTCGCGCGTCGTCGGCCCGGCCGCGACGACCGCGACGCTGGCGCTGAGAGACAGAGACAGCAGAACCGTCCTCACGATCAGCGCCCAGGCGCCGGGCGACTGGTACCACGCGATCAGAGCGACGGTGACCGCCGGGACCGGCAACGACCGCGTCGTGACGCTCACGCTGAACGGCGAGACGCTCGTCAGCGGCACCGCCAGAGACGCCGATCAGGCGCAGGACCTGATCGACTCGGCGGGCCTCGTCAGCGCCGCGATCGGCGCCGGCGTGTGGCCGATCGTCACGATCTCCGACCAGGCGCTCGCCGGCGGCAGCGACGACCGCGCCAGCATCACCGACAGACAGGTCGCCGCCGCGCTCGACGCGTTCGCCGAGAACCAGGGCCCCGGCTCGGTCTGCGCCTCGGGCTGGACCACCGTCGCCGTGCACACGGCGCTCGCCCAGCACGCCGCGGAGCGCAACCGCTTCGCGCGCGGCGACCTGCCGGACGTCGCGCTGGCCGCGACGCTGATCGCGCAGGCCGCGCAGATCCGCGCGCTCGACGAGGCGCGCTACATCCAGCTGCTCGCCGGCTGGCCGCAGATCGAGGTCGCCGGCGTCACCGTGACGGTGCCGCCGTCCGGCGTGCACACCGGGCGCGAGGCGCGCACCGACCGCGAGTACGGCCCCGGCCCCGGCCAGCCGTGCGCGTGGACGTTCGGGGAGTACGCGACCCCGAGCGGCATCAGCCGCGCGTGGACCCGCGATGAGCGCGAGGCGATGACCGAGGCCGGCATCACGATCCTCGTGGCCGACCAGGGCGCCCTCTTCGCCGAGGACGCGATCACCGCCGTCGACCCGTCGTTCGAGCAGTACGCCGAGGTGGCCGCGATGCGCGTCACGATGGCGATCCACAACGAGTGCAAGGCGGTCCTGCGCCAGCGGGTCGCCAGCGTCATCGACGGGCACGGTCACCTGACCGCGAGCACGGCCGGCGACATCGTCGCGATCTGCTCGCGCTGGTACGACCGCGACGCGCTCTACGGCGACACGGCCGCCGAGGCCTTCGCCGTGCAGGTGACCGCCGACCCGTCCGGGCGAACGCTCACCGGCAACCTGGAGCTGCGCCCGTCCCCGTCGGTCAAGACGGTCGAGCTCACGATCACGCAGATCGCGGCCGGCAACACGATCGAGGGGAGCTGACGATGGCGAGCACCGACATGCTGGTTCAGGAGGGACACGTCGCGATCGCGCTCTCGGTCGCCGACGCAAACGGCAGCTTCGGCGCGTTCGACTCCGTGTGGGACACGTTCGACGGCGGCAGCGTGAGAGCGTCGTCGAGAACGTATCGCCCGGGCGGCGGCGCGCCGGAGGAGCTGACGGTCGGCTTCCCGACGGTCGAGGAGATCACGCTCAGCCGCGGCTACCGCGTCGGGCGCGACACGAGAGCCGAGGCGACGCTGCTGTCCAGCATCGGCCACATGTGCCAGGTCACGAAGTACGTGCAGTACCCGTACAGCGTGCAGGAGGTCCCCGAGACCCGCCGCACGTACACGGGCCGCATCGTCGGCGTGACCACGCCGAAAGGCAGAAGCGACGGCGGCGAGGACATCGCCACGCTGTCGGTGACGATCGGCGTCCAGGGGCTGCCCAAGTGAGCAGCCTGTCGCCACTGGAGCGCATGCGCACGGCCTACGAGGGCCGGCAGGAGTCGCGTACGACCGACGTCCCGATCTGGGACGACGGGACGCTCGTAGCTCGCGTCGGGCTCGTCGACACGGCCGGCGCGCGCGACGCGATGCGCACGCTGATGCGGCTGATGAGCGACGACGCCGGCGAGCTCTCGCAGAGCGACCTCGCCGGCGTCGTGGCGGCGGCGACGGTCGGCCTCTACAGCCGGACCGCGTCCGGCGAGCTGGAGCCGATCCTCGACGCCGACGGCGAGCAGCTGACGTTCGACGCGCGCTTCGGCGAGGCGATCGGCGTCCCCGCGATCGCCACGCCGGCCGAGGCCGTGCTGGCGGCGATGACCGAGGGCACCCCGCCCACGGTCAACGCCCTGCGGCTGCTGACGACGGCGACGCTGATCGCCGGCTGGCTGATCGGCTCCGACGACGCGGAGGCCGCCGTCGAGGGGCGCTGAGCCCTGGCGAGCGAGAGGATGCGGCGATCGCGTGCGCACTCGGGATGGATCGTGTCGCTGAGCGGCTGCTCACCGGCGACGCGGTCGAGCGCGCGATGTGGAGCGCCGTGCTCGTCAGGGCGTCCGAGCTCGCGTACGAGCGCGACGAGCGGCTCGCGCAGCTGCTTGCCGCGAGCCTCGTCGGGGAGTGAGCGGCATGACTGATCCCGTGATCGCCCGTCTGCACTCGCAGGCCGGGGCAGCCGTCGCCGGCGACCTCGCCGCCGCCGGCGCGGCCGCCGCCGGGCTGACCGTGCGGCTCGGCGAGGCGCGCGCCGGTTGGCAGCGGCTCGCGGGCGTCGTCGGCAAGCCGATGTTCCTGGGCCTCTCAACGGCCTTGCCCGTCGTCGGCCGCATGCTGCGCGACACCGCCGGCCGCGCCGGCGGCGAGTGGGCCAGACAGACCGATGCGATCGGCAGAAGCTGGCGGCGCCTCCAGGACGTGCTCGGCGCGCCGGTGTTCGAGCGGCTCGCCACGACCGTCCTGCCGCGGCTCGGCCGCGCGCTGCGGATGGCGGTGGCCGGCGGGGAGCGCGGCGGCTTCGAAGGCGCGCTGCGCGCGTTCGACGCCGGCCTCGGCGCCGGCGGACGGATCGCCGGGGCGCTCAACGCCATCGCCGCCGTCGTGCGCGACACCGCGAGCACCGTGCGGGACTGGTTCATCCCCGCGATCGTCGCGGCGATCGACATCTTCCGGGCGCTGCCAGGCGAGGTGAAGACGGCGGGCATCGCGCTCGCGGCGGTCGCCGCCGTCGTGCTCGGCGGGCCGGTCGCGATCGCCGCCGGGCTCGTCGCGGCCGCCGTGCTCGTGCACAAGCACTGGCACGCGATCGCCGGCTTCTTCAGCGGCCTGTGGCGCACGATCCGCAGCGGGCTCGGGCTCACGGACAAGGACTTCAGACGCGTCTTCCAGGCGGTCCGCAACGTCGGCGTCGCCGCCTTCGCCGTGCTGAAGGTCGCGGTCCGCGCCCTGTTGCCGGTGTTCCGCGCGGCGATCGGCGGGATCTTGCGCAGCTTGCGCGGCATGGCGCGCGTGATCGGCGGCGTCGTGAAGGTCGTCAGCGGCCTGCTGACAGGCGACTTCCGCGCCGCCTGGGAGGGCATGAAGCAGATTGCGTCGGGCGCCGTCGAGGCGGTGCTCGGCCGCATCCAGTCGATCACGGCGCCGGCGCGCGCAGCGCTGGAGGGCATCTGGAAGGGCCTCGGCAAGGCCGCGTCGGTCGCCTTCGGCGCCGTCAAGACGGTCGTCGTCGGCGTGCTCAACTGGGTGATCGACCAGGTCAACAAGGTGATCCGCGGGATCAACTCGATGGCCGTCGACACGCCGTTCGGGCGCGTCGGGGTGCACATCGGCGAGATCGGCAGCATCGACGCCGGCGGCGGCGGAAGCCGCGGAGGCGCGCGGGCACGCACGCGGGCGCTCACGCCCAGCGAGCGGCGGTTCGCGCAGAAGCTCAACCGGCCCTCGCTCCCGCTGGCGGCCGCGAGCGGCGTCAAGGTCCCCCCGGTCGAGGTCCGTGTGCCGGTGAACCTCGACGGCCGCACGATCGCGCGCGTCCACGCGCGGGTGCGGGAGGACGAGGCGCAATGGGGGCGCGGATGAGCGCGCGCAGGATCACCGCCGCGGAGGCGCAGGCGCGCGAGCTGCGGATCGCGAGACGGATCGCCGCCCAGGCGAGCTTCGAGCAGCTGAAAGCTTCGCTCAACCCGCCCACCGGCGAGGTCGTGCTGATCGCCGACGCCACGCGCCGCTTCGTGCACGCCCAGCTCGACGACGGCTACATGCACCGCGACGGCGGCTACGGCGGCTGGAGCGAGGTCGAGCGGCCCGGGCGCGTGTCGGCGACGGTCTTCACCGGCACCGGGCCGCAGCGGCTGCCGCTGCGCCTCGTGCTCGGCGGGCGCCCCGACCCGTGCCGCTCCGGCATGCCGTGCGCCGAGGCGATCAGAGCGCTCGAGGCGATCGCGCGCCAGCCGCAGGACGCCCGCCGCGGCGACCGGCCGCCGCTGCTGACAGTCCGCGGCAACGTCCCCCACGCCGGCGCGACGTGGTTCGTCGACGAGCTGACGTGGAGCACCGAGCCCGAGGACACGTTCGTCCACCGCGGCGCCGTGACCCGCACGGCGGTCGCCGTCACGCTCAAGCGCTTCGCCGAGCTCGACCTCGTCGTCGCGAGACGCCCGGTCGAGCGCTTCCGGCCCTACCGCGTCCGCAGCGGCGACACGCTCGACAGGATCGCGCACGAGCAGTGCCACGCCAGAGGCGCGCGCGCGATCCACAGAGCCGCACGGCGGATCAAGCAGCTCAACGACCTGCGCGACGGCAGACGGATCAGACCCGGCACGCTGCTGAGGATCCCGGCCGCATGAGCATCGTGGCCTTCCCCGCGCGCGAGGACGCAGAGCTCGCGAACGTGCTGCTCGACGGCGTCGGCGTCGACGTCGCGCTGGCGAACGGGCTCGTCGGCTTCGACGAGGAGACGACGATCGACGGCTCCCCGACGATGCGCGTGTCGGTCCACGACCGCGACCACACGCTCGTCTCGTCGGGGCTGCTGGAGCTGCGCGACGGCGACGACGACCGGCTGGCGCGCGAGGTCGAGCTGGCGGTCGACGGCGCCGCCTACTGGCTGCGTCAGGTCGCCAAGCGCGAGGACGTGCTCGAGCTGACGTTCGAGGACCGCACGGTCGCGCGCCTGCGCGGCCGCTACGGGCCGCTCAAGGTCAGCGCGGCCGCCGCCGACGACCGCCGCTTTGCGACGAGACTGTGCGCGGCCGCCGACGTGCCGACGCCGATCGTTGCCGAGGCCGGCCCGCGCGAGCTGGCGGCGCGCACGGACGCCGGCCTCGCGACCCGCCTCAGAGAGGACCGCGCGCAGCGCGAGCGCGACCGCGACCGCGCGCCCGGCGTCGCCGACGGGGCCCCGGTGACGGTGAAGGACGCGCCGGCGAGCGCCGAGCAGCTGCGCAACATCAACACGGCGCTCACCGAGGCCGTCCGGCACCAGCCGACGGAGCTGGCGCTCGTCACGCTGGTGGCGGCGATCGTCGTCGAGAGCGCGTTCCTCAACCGCCGGGGCAGCGGCGCCGACAGCACCAGCTTCGGACTGCTGCAGAACATCCCCGGCACCTCCGCGGGCGTCGACGGCAGGATGACGCGCGCGCAGGCGCTCGACATCGCCTACTCGGTCCGCTCGGCGCTGCTGCCGCCCGGCCCGACCTCCGCCGGCGGTCTGATCAAGGTCTCCAAGCAGCAGCCGAACCTCGACCCCGGCACGCTCGCGGACATCTGCATCAACGGCGTCGGCGTCGGCGACCCCGGCTACGCCGGGAAGGTGAACGCGCGGCGGCGCGAGGCGAAGCGGATCGTGGCCGCCTTCGGCGCCGGCACGACCGGCGGCGGCGCCACCGCCGGCGGCGTGCGCGAGGCGCCGCTGACCGTCGGGCGCGACGAGTCCTACTGGGACGCGCTGCGCCGCACAGCCGACGAGCGCAACGCGCGCTTCTTCGTCGTCGCGAACCAGCCCTATTACCTCTACGACGAGGCGCTGATGCTCTCGCGGCCGCAGATGACGCTCTCCGAGCAGAGCCCGGGCGTCGACTGGATCGACTGGGAGTGGGCGCCGCACAAGCCGCTGCGCCGCGTCGAGCTGCAGTGCCGCGCGCGCGACTGGCAGGCCCCGCTCGGCAGCGTCGTGCTGCTCGACGCGTCGTGCGGGCCCGCCGGCGCCACCCGCGAGGACCCGAACCGCGGCCGCTGGCTGGTGAGCGAGTACGAGCGCTCCCGCTTCGAGCCGACGGCCCGCATCACGCTCGTGAAAGGCCGCAGACCGCGCGTCCCGACGGGGGAGCTGCAGACGCTCGGCGGCGATGCGGGCGGCGCCGTGGCGGTCGGCCGCGGCGGGACCACCTCCCCGTTCGGCGGCGTGCGGCGCTTCCCGATCACGGGCGCCTACGGGACCGACCGCGGCAGCCACGTCCACAGCGGCCTCGACGTCGGCGTCCCGTGCGGCACGCCGTGCATCGCGCCGTTCGACGGACGCGTGACGCACGTGAGCACGTCTGGCTTCGGCGACGCCGGCGGGATGATCCACCTGCACGCGCTCGCGGACGTGCCCGGCACCCCGATCCGTGCTGGCGACAAGGTCGGCTGGGGCCACATCTCCGCCGCGCGCGCGAGCGTCGGCCAGACGGTCGCAGCCGGCACCCCGATCGCGACCTCGGGCGGCAAGCCGTGCCATGTCCACTTCGTCTGGATCCGCCCGGGCCACGGCGGCAACGGGATCGACGGCAACAGCGACCCGACCGCCCTCCTGCGCGCGCTCGGAGGATTGCTGTGAGCGCGCTCAGCCGCCGTCAGCAGACGACCCCGTTCGCGCTCGAGGCGCTCGTCGCGAGCCCCGACCCGAACGCGCTGACCATCACGCTCGACGTGTTCGACGGCGACCAGCCGGGCGCGCGCCACGAGTGGGAGGTCGTGTGGTGGGCGCCGCTGCCGGACGCGGTGCCGAGACGCGGCGACCGCTGCCTCGCGATCCTCAGCGACCGCGGGCGCGTGTGGGTGCTCGCCGGAGCCTGGACGGGGAGACCATGAGCGTCGCGATCCCGCACTTCTCGCTGCCGCTGCGCGTGGACCGCGGCAGAGCGGTCGTCGTCGAGCAGGACGCGCCGAGCCAGATCGGCGACTGCGTCGAGGCCGCCGCGCGCACCCGCCTCGGCTGGCGGATCGAGGCGCCCGACTTCGGCGTGCCCGCCTACGTGATGGCGGCCGGCGGCGCCGACGCGGCCGAGCTGCAGGCCGCGCTCGTGCGCTCCGAGCCGCGCGCCGCCGTGATCGCCGAGCTCGTCGAGACGCTCGACGAGCTGCGCACCGAGTCCATTCGCATCCTGTTCGACGAAGGGATCTGACCCGATGGCCGTGATACGCCCCAGCATCGACACCGATCCCGTCGCGATCGAGGAGATCGGCCTCGACTACCTGCGCGCGGTGATCCCCGGCTGGGAGCCGGCCGAGGGCGACCTGCTCACGTGGACGATCCGCGCCCACGCGCGCATGGTCGCGGAGGAGCGCGACGTCGCCGACGACGTGCCGCTGGAGCAGATCCTGCGGCCGCTGGCGGAGAAGGTCTACGGCCTGACGCCGCTGGAGGCGGCGCCGGCGACCGCGTCGGCCACGTTCACGATGCGCGACGACGCCGGCTACACGATTCCGGCCGGGCTCGAGGTGCTGGTGCGCACGGCCGGCGACGACGGCGTCGCGATGCTCGCGATCGCGCCCGTCACGGTCGCGCCCGGCGCCACCAGAACAAGCGCCGGCGAGGTCCAGCTGCGCGCCGCGCCCGGCTACGAGGGCGAGATCGGCAACGGGCTCGGGCCGTCCGACGAGGTCGTCTCGATCCGCTCCTTCGAGTTCCTCGACGCGATCGAGCTGGTCGGCGAGTCGTCCGGCGGCCGCGACGCGGAGACGGACGAGGAGTTCATGGCGCGCTTCGTCGGCGAGGTCGCGCTGACGTCGCCGGCGCCGATCCTGCCGAACGACTTCGCGGTGCTCGCGCGACGCCACCCGAGCGTCGCGCGCGCGCTGGCGCTCAACCTCTACGACCCGGTCGCGAGAACCTCCAGAACCGAGCGCATGGTGACGGTCGTCGTCGCCGACGCCGACGGCGAGCCGCTCGCGAGCGGGACCCGCGCCGAGGTCCAGGCGAGCCTCGAGGCACTGCGCGAGGTCAACTGGAGATGCCCGGTCGTGGACCCGGTCTACACGGCCATCGACGTGACGTTCGCCGCCGTCACCTATCGCGACGCGGTCGCGGCCGATGTGAGAACGGCGGCGATCGCGGCGCTCACGGACTACCTCTCCCCCGCGACGTGGGGCGCGAGCGACGACGAGGCGGCCGGCTGGATCGACGAGCCGCTCGTGCGCTACCTCGAGGTCGCCGACGTGCTGCAGCGCGTGCCCGGCCTGCGCTGGGTGACGAGCCTCGGCATCGCCAGACAGGGCGGCACGCCCGCAACCGCCGACATCACGCTCGCCGGCCCCGGCGCGCTGACGCGCCCCGGCACCACGATCACCGGCACCGTCACGAGAGGAACCTGACCCATGGCGCTGTACGCGAGAACCGAGCCGATCTACGAGGAGAGAGGCGGCGTCGCCGGCGACCCCGTCACGCTCGACACGCTGGCCGGAGCGCTGCTCGCCGCGGGCGGCATCAGAAACGCGCAGATCGCGGCCGACGCCGCGATCGCCGAGTCCAAGCTCGCGCTCGCCTCCGACGCCGCCGCCGGCACCGCCTCCCGCCGCACGCTCGGCACCGGCGCCACGCAGGCCTGCGCCGGCAATGACGCGCGGCTCTCGGACACGCGGACGCCCACCGACGGCAGCGTCACCGCCGCCAAGCTCGCCGCCGCGCTCAAGCCCTCCGGCAGCGCCGCTGTCACCGACGAGGCCCTGCGCGCGCTCGGCACCGCCAGAGGCACCGCCTGCGCCGGCGACGACGCGCGCCTCACCAAGACGTTCCGCACCACCCACACCGTCGCGATCCAGGGCGCGGTCACGACGGCGCCGGTGCCCGGCTTCTTCGTCGCGGCGGCCTCCGGGCAGACCGTGAGACTGACGAAGGTGCGGCGGCTGATCGGCGCCGGCACGTCCGTCAGCTTCCGCGTCCAGCGCAACGGATCCGACATCACCGGCTTCGGCACCTCCGGCTC
>Ga0070705_100000507_pt1 | contig 22511 bp, 23 predicted proteins | sample KBSK5253metaG_FD_65455 | JGI IMG/M metagenome (GOLD analysis project Ga0070705, IMG submission 65455) | Corn, switchgrass and miscanthus rhizosphere microbial communities from Kellogg Biological Station, Michigan, USA - KBS K5-25-3 metaG | ecosystem: Host-associated > Plants > Roots >... | reverse complement strand
CGCAGACGAGAGAAGACAAGCAACGATTTCTCCCGGCCCTCTGCGTAATCTGCGTCATCTGCGGATTAATATTCCGCCCCTTAAAAGTGCTAGGCTCGAACGGTGTCCCTGGCCGTTCGAGCCTTCCGAAACCATCCCGGGCGGGATGGTATTACCGCATCCATAGGGTAGGATTGGGTGTCACGCGGGATCATACCCTTGATGCCTTAGGTTTTCAACATCCAACCGGAATTTTTTTGCTGGCGTTTGGCGGCAACCGAGAGTTTTCGTCCGACTCATCTGATTTCTTTTGGCTGTGCTAGAATTCGCTTCACAATGCAGCCGGCTCGGGATCAACTGTGTAACGCGAAGAAACACGAGATCAGGCTGCTTCTATTCTCGATTGCTCTCACCGCACTCCTCGATTCTTCGGCTCTTGCTCAACCACCGAAAAAGGCAAGAAGTCATTTGCCGAACCAAAAAGGCTCGACACAAATCAGCAGGACCATTGACGCCGCTCCCCCTTCGCTCGATCGAATCAGTTCGCGATCCGATTTTGATCTATTGGCTCGAATCCATTACCAGGGCCGCTTTCAAGCGCTCCCCCACGTGATGTTCGCCATCGATCGCCGCGCGCGCGATCGCGTCTATTACATCAACTCTCGCGCGTTTCAGTTTCACAAGGACTTCGTCAACGCCACTTATCTTTCACTCGAGCGGGGCCGAATCTTTTATGACAACAACTTCTTGAAATCGGACCGTCGATTCATTCTCGGCACGATCGCGTACCACACCGGCGTCGACAAATTCGCGTTTGAGTTTTGGGAAGGCGATCAGATAACCCCGGCTCTGCTCGCTGAGTGTTTCGGCGCGCTCACGCAGAGTTTTTATTCGCAGCTTTCTTTCAAACCTACTTCATCAACACACGAACAGAGCGCGGACCGGCTGAATGCCGACCCCACACGCTCGATGCGGTTGCCCCTCCTCGCCGCGAGCGAGGTTGGCGACAAGAGCGGCTATCAGGCGCTCAATCCGGGCGCCGCTATTGGGCAGCTTCGAATCGTTGATCGTCTGACGCCTGACATTGTGATCGACCGGAATCAGATTGTGATCTTCAAAGAAGTGCCCGTTCATCTCACGCCGCTTTCGGGAATCATCACAACCGAACGCGCGTCGCCGCTCTCACACGTCAACATGCTCGCCAAGTCGTGGGCGATTCCCAACGCGACGATCAAAGACTCGGACAAACTCTTCAAAAAACTCGAAGGCAAATACGTTCGACTCGAAGTTCGCGAGGACGGCTACTCGCTTGCGCCGGCGGACGCCAGCGAAGTTGCCCGGCGCAATCGCGAATGGGTCAAGCGCGGCGATCTGATCACGCCCCACGCGGATCTTGTTTATGAGCGGCTCACTGACTTGAATCTTCAACGGGCGCGCGATGCGGTTCGCTTTGGCGCAAAGTCGGCGAACCTCGGTGAGATCATTCACGCGCGCTTGCCAGGAATTGTCGTTCCGCGAGGCTTCGCGATTCCGTTTCATTTCTATCGCGAGTTCATTCAGAGAAATCATCTCGAAGAGCGAATCGCGGCCGCGGTCGAGGAGGATCGCTTTGTTCACGATCCGAGGTATCGTAAGACACGCCTCGAAGAGATACGCGCGTGGATTCAGCGCGGCGAGCATGATCAGGCGTTTGAGAAGCAAATCTTGACTAAGGTTCATCGAGAATACGCGGGGCTTGGATTGTTCGCGCGAAGTTCAACGAATGCCGAGGACCTCGCGAACTTCAGCGGCGCGGGTCTCTATTCGACCGTGCCAAATGTTCGCAGCGACAAAGAGCTGATGGAAGCGATAAAAACAGTATGGGCGTCGGTATGGAATTACGAAGCGTACGAGGCGCGCGAGAGTTTCGGGATGAATCACTTAGGCGTCTATCCGGCTGTGCTGATTCAGGAAGGCATCGACGCCGAAAGCGCGGGCGTCGCGATAACGACCGACCCGTTCAATCGAGCGGATCGCGGCGCGGTTTATGTGAACGCCAAACGCGGGCTGGGAATCAAGGTTGTCGAGGGCCGGCGCGTTGCCGAGCAGGCGATCTATCATCCGCCTAGTCGGTCAATTCAAGTGCTGACGCGTTCGGATGAAGACACGATGCTGGCCTTTGACGATCGCGGCGGCGTGAAGGAATTAGCGATCGACCAGCACCGTCGAGTGCTGACTGATGAGATGGTGAGAAGACTCGCGCACGCTGCAATTCTGATCAAGCGCGTCTTCGGAGGCCGGGAACAGGATATCGAGTGGGTGTATCGAGGCGGGAAGCTCTTCATCGTTCAGTCGCGTCCATATACTCAGGGAACCTGAATCAGAATGCTCAGATAGTCCAATCAACCACGCTCAAACCGGCGATTCTTTTGAAGGGAGACGTATTATGAGTAGCCACACTTAAGCCTTCGGCAAGCGCAGTGGCGGCGATCAGAATGTCCACTTCGCCGATCAACAGGCCTCGTCCTTTAAGGTCCGCCCAGATGTCAGCACAGCGGCGCGGTGAGAAAACGGGAGAATTCGGTGAGCCTGACAAGATTTCTCGAAGCGGGTCAACTGAGCGCTTGCGCCGATCGCCTTGAGGCCACGCGTCACTTCATAGTAGCTGAACTCGGAAAGCATCAAATGCCCAAACTGTTTGACGTACAGGGCCGCATTCCCGATGACCTGCGGATGCCGCTTGTGGAAGAGTGTCAGGGTGTCGGTGTCGAGGAGGATGGCGCTCATTTGTCAGATTGACGATTGAAGAGGTTCTTCTGATCCAGTCGGGCGTGCTCGAGTGACTCTTTCTGCCCTTGGGTAAGTGTGTCATAGCTGTCCCAAAGGAGATGAAAGTTATCAAGAATCTTCGCGACCTCTTCAGGAGTCGCGCCCTCGGCAAGAAGCTTCTGAACCAGTTGCTCGTCGCTCGCGGGCCGTTCCTCTTGAGCTTCAACGCGCACGCGAGTTCCTTCCGGAAGATTAACCGGGTTTAGCGGCTTGAAGATGCCGTTCTCGTAGATGGCTTCTATTGTCTGTGACATATCAAGAGCGTTGGAATTATAGCACGCCGACTGTTGCATTCAATCGCAAGTTCCAAATCTGTCGAGTAACGCACCTTGTTGCTGATGATCGCTGCGTTTAGAATACGTGGCTACTCGCACTGATTGTCGAGCTGGTTCGAGGATTAATCGAATGAGGCAATACCTGGAGTTGATGAGTCACGTTCTCGAATGCGGCACTAAGAAACAAGATCGCACCGGGACCGGAACGTTATCCGTCTTCGGTCACCAGATGAGGTTCGATCTAAGCGAAGGCTTTCCGCTGATCACAACCAAAAAACTCCACCTCAAATCGATCATCTACGAATTGCTCTGGTTCCTGCGAGGCGACACCAACGTCAAGTATCTCCAGGACCGTGGCGTTAACATCTGGAACGAATGGGCAGACGCCGAGGGCGAACTGGGGCCTGTCTACGGCGCGCAATGGAGATCGTGGACGACCGCGGACGGCCGTTCAGTCGATCAGATTAGTCAGACGATCGATCAGATCAAAACGAATCCCGACTCTCGCCGTTTGATCGTAAGCGCGTGGAACGTGGGCGAGCTACCAAAGATGGCGCTTCCGCCCTGTCATCTGTTGTTTCAGTTTTATGTAGCCGAAGCAAGGCTCTCGTGCCAGCTCTATCAGAGATCGGCCGATATTTTTCTGGGATTGCCTTTCAACATCGCGTCTTATGCGCTGCTGACAATGATGATGGCTCAAGTATGCGATCTGAATCCCGGGGACTTTGTTCTCACGCTTGGCGACGCTCACTTGTATTCAAATCATCTGGAGCAAGCACGGCTTCAACTCACACGCGAGCCGCTCGCGCTTCCTCGGATGAAGATCAATCCCGGCATCCAGTCGATTTTTGATTTTGACTTCAAGGATTTCGAGTTGACCGGCTATGAACCTCATCCGCACATCAAGGCCGAGGTGGCAGTGTGATCATTTCCCTGCTTGTGGCTATGGATGAAGCACGCGGCATCGGGAGAGCGGGTACACTTCCGTGGCGCTTGTCTGCGGACATGAGACGGTTTCGCGAGCTGACGATGGGCCATCACATAATCGTCGGCCGCAAGACCTTTGAATCTATCGGCAAGGTACTTCCCGGCAGAGACATGATCGTTGTCACGCGCGATGAAAGCCTTAAACCCGACGGTTGTTTGACTGCGCGTTCTGTCGATGCCGCGATCGCGCTTGCGCGTGAGCGAGTCGAAACCGAGGTGTTTGTATGCGGCGGCGCAGCGATTTATTCTCAGGCTCTCAAGGCTGCTCATCGGATCTACCTGACTCAAGTTCACGCACACGTGGACGCGGACACTTTCTTTCCGGAATTTGACGCAAGCACCTGGCGGGAAACTGAGAAGTCATTTCACCAAGCCGACGAGAAAAACCAGTATGCATTCACCTTCAAGGTTCTCGAGCGGAGCGATCAGTGAACGAGTATATTTTCACCTTATGATTGGAACACGGACTCGATGATAGAACTTCAAATCAAACTTCTCGACCCGGATCTGCCAATGCCGCGTTATCAGCACGAAGGCGATGCTGGTCTCGATCTGACAAGCCGAATTGACTTCGTGCTCGAACCCGGCCAGCGCGCGATGATTCCTACTGGAATTGCCGTCGCGATACCATTCGGGTACGCCGGATTCGTCTTACCCAGAAGCGGGCTCGCCGCTCGTCACGGCATCGCGCTGGTGAACTCGCCCGGGCTTGTTGATTCGGGGTACCGAGGCGAGATGTCCATCATCATGATCAACACGGATCAACGCGAGCCGTTTCACATCAAGCGTGGTGATCGGATTGCCCAGCTCGTGATTCAGAGAGTAGAAGAAGTGACGCTGGTGCGGGTCGACGAGTTGGATGAGACATCGCGCGGTGCTGGCGGCTTCGGAAGCACTGGGAGGAACGCTGACCGGCACAGCTAAACGAGGCTGGCCGAATTGAAAGGATCCTGGTGTAGGCAACCGCCGAGAGTCTGCTAGAATGACGCGTAGGTAACAATGCAATGGAAGCGTTAAGCGCCAAGGAAGTATACGAGTTGCACGTGAAGCGGTTGCCGCCAGAGGAGCGCAAGCGCCTGGCTGAGATAATCACTCGTGCGATGGAACATTCGCCACACCAAGGCGAACGTAGCCTGCTGGAGCTCGAAGGACTAGGCGCTCAACTCTGGCAAGGAGTAGACGCCCAGGAATATGTCGATGAATTGAGAAGCGAATGGGACCACCGGCCATAGTCAAGCTGGACGACGCACTTGAAGGCGTCACAAGGCTCGGCCTTGACACGTCGCCGCTTATCTACTTTGTTGAACGCAACCTAAAGTATCTCGATCTAGTCCGCGAAATTATTCGTCGAGTCGATGTCGGAGAGATTGAGGCTCGAAGCTCGGTCGTTACTCTCACCGAGGTACTCACCAAGCCCAAACAATCTGGCAACGCAGACATTGAAGCCCAGTATAGTTCCTTGCTGCTCAACAGTCGGAACTTCGCCCTCTTGCCAATCAGTATTGAAATTGCCGTGACCGCCGCAGATCTACGCGCACGCTACAACATTCGCACGCCGGATGCCCTACAGATCGCCGCTGCTATGAGCGCCAACTGCCAAGCGTTCTTGACGAACGATGCCGCGTTACGACGCGTATCCGATCTTAAGATTCTCGTTTTGGACTATCTGGAATTGTGAAACGTGCGCTCGGTTGCGTGATTTTTCGCAACTTGACAGTCAATCGTAGCGAGATTATCACGCACCCTGACACGCTTAGAAAAAACCGAATCTGAATGAGATCTCTTGTCACAGTCACGCATCAGAAGCGTGATTCTGCCAGACCTTTTCCCAACCCTCGCTCTGCTCGACAAGCTTCAACCCAACGCTTCGCTCGCCGCCATCTCGCCAAACCGATTCAACGATGGCCGTGGTCTCGAAGTCATAAGAAGGCAATGAAACCTTGAGCAGCGCTCCCGGCTCGAGCTCGCGAGCCGTGTGCAGCCGTAGTCCCGACGGGCTGATCTCTTCAATGTTTATCTCGTCCGAGAAGGCATCAAGATGCGAGGTGTTTCCCTCCACATGCGCCTTCAGCGAAACCTTGACTCGTGGTTCCGCGCGGCGGTCCTCGTCGCGCTTCTCATCCGATTCCGTAGCCTCGGCCACAAGGTCGTCATAACAGGCGGCGCACACCAGGCGATATCCCAGGTGCGCGACCGAGGCGACCTCCGGAAGATGGGCGATGTTAACTATTTGACTCGCGCGTTCGTTGCATCGGTCGCATATGCCCGACATTACTGAAAGCTCCTTAGGTTCGGAGAGAGAGAAAGGGCACAGGAGAGAATTTTGCGTCTTGCTGCGTTCATTGAATCAAACCTGATTTGATTGGCCCAGTATATGCAGATTCGCTTTTTGACTCAACAGGTTTTTTTCTTTAGGTCCGGCAGCGCGCCAGGGGAACGCCTGGTAATTGATCCAGCACTCATCGGACTAATCAATCTCAATCGCAATCGCAGTGCGTTCGCGATTCATGAGCTTGCTGAAGACATTCCCGATTCGTTTCATCAACCCATACTTCTTGTTAAGTAATCTGTGTGCACGCTCGGCCTCCGCTGAATCGAGGATTCGCGCGCGTCCATCGACCCATTCGCCTTTCGGTCCGCCTCTAATGTCGCAAGGCATCATTCTCACGCGGGGATTGTTTCGTATTCGCTTTACCTTCCCAGCATCAGCCAGCGAGTAGATGTAAAAGCGTCCGGCGTCTTCCGCAAACCATACGGGGGTCACGACCCCCGCGCCGCTCTTACGGTAGGTTTCGACGTTCACATACTTCTGACCTTCGAACTGACTGAGATTGGGGGCGCTCATCTGCTTTTGCTCGTCTCAGCGGATTCGACGCTGATTCGCTTGCCGGTTTCGCGATCGAATACTGCGTTACGCAGAAACGCATCGGTGCTCCACGGAGGAGCGCCGCCGCCAAGGTATTTGTGAAACCACTCGAGGTGAGCCGTATAGTACAACGCCATCTCGTACCAGCTTGGCCAGTGACCCGCGTTCGAGTAGATGATCAGCTTCGACGGAACGTTCATCTTCTGGAGCGCGGTGAAAAACTGAAGCGATTGTGTGTAGGGCACTCGATAATCGCGCTCGCCACTGATGACAAGCGTAGGCGTTTTGAAGTTCTTGACGCCATTTGAAGGCGACCACTTCTCATAAAGCTCGGAATTCCATGGCTGGCCTTTCAAATCCCATTCGGGAAACCACAATTCTTCGGTCGCGCCAAAAAACGAACGCAGATCGTAGAGCCCCATCATCGAAGCTATCGCCTTGAAACGATCGGTGTGACCTTCGAACCACATCATCATGTATCCGCCGTACGACCACCCCATTGCGCCCATTCGATTGCGATCCACGTATGGAAGTTTCTCGACGGCGTCGGTAATCTTCATCAGGTCTTCGAATACCGCGCCCGCCCAGTCGCCCGAAATCTGCGCGGTGTAGTCCTGACCTCGCCCGACCGAGCCGTGAGGATTTGCGAACGCGACCACGTATCCCGAGCCCGGGTAAACTTGCCAGTCGCCGCGAAACGCATCGCCCCACTGTGACTGCGGGCCGCCGTGCACGTTCAGTATCAACGGATACTTCTTATTTGGATCGAAGCCATGAGGCTTGACGATGAACACCTGAACTTTCTCTCCGCGGGCGCCGTCGACCCACATCATCTCAGCGGGACGAATATCGACTTCACTCGCGACGGCGTCGTTGATGTGAGAGATTCGAACCGGAGTCACTGCTCTTCCGTTGTTGAGATCCGCACTGAACATCTCGACGGGTTCGCCAACTGAGCTGCGGGTGTAGAGCAAGCGCTTCCCGCCGCCGATGATAGTCCACTCGAAGATATTCTTATCGGCAAGCACCTGGGTAATCGACTTTGATGCGATATCGACGCGATGCACGGGCACCTGGCCTTCGAGCGGACCGGAGAAGAAAATCGACTTCGAATCGTCCGACCACTGAAAGTCTTCGATCCAGGTGCGGTACGATTCGGTCAAGACCGTCGAAGCGCCAGTCGCGCGATCGTACAGCGCCAATCGAAACAGATCGGATTCGTAAGCCGGCTGCTTTTGCACGCGATACGCGATGTACTTGCCATCAGGCGAATACTTCGGGCTTCCGTCGTACGCGTGATTCGAAGCTGTGATGTTGCGCGCTGGAGCCTTCGGATCGCTCAATGAGATCAGCCAAAGATCGTTATTCGTCGATGAGGCCGGCTGTTTATCGTGATTCGAAACGAACACAATTTCTTTTCCGTCAGGCGAGAAGCTGTACTGCAAAGGCCCGCCGATTTGAAACGCCGGCGAATCAAAGTCTCCAGGCGTCAGGTCACGAGCTTCGCCGGTCGCCGCGCTCGCAAGGAAAACGTGAGTGCGAGTTCCGTCCTTCCATTCAGTCCAGTGCCGATACAACAGCGACTCGGCGGTGTGTGCCTTTATCGGGCCCTTCGACCAGGTTTCGGCTATTTTTTTGTTGCATGCGTCGTCCGAGCATTCGGGATAGACGTCGGAAGAGAACGCGATCGATTTGCCGTCGGGCGACCACAGCGGATCCGAAACACCGGTGGAGATGTTGGTGAGTCTCTTCGCTTCACCGCCCGCGCTAGGAAGCAGGTAGATGTTTGGGCTTCCATCTTTCGAGCTGATGAATGAGATCCACTTGCCATCAGGTGAGAACGCGGGCGAGCTTTCGCTCTTATCGCCGTTCGTTAGCTGCCGCGAATTCTTGCCGTCGATGTCCATCATCCATATGTGCGTGATGCGTTTGGCTCGCGGCAGATCAGAAGTCGCGAGCGCATAGATCACCGATTTGCCGTCGGGTGAGACGTGTACGTCAGAGATTGATTTGACTCGATAAAGATCTTCGATGGTGAACGCGCGCTTCTGTGCGTACGCAGCAACCGGAATCAATAACAAGATGATAACGAGTAGACTCTTTCTCATTCCTGGTGACCTCCCAATATGAGCGATGTTCGCTGCGATTGAGAATTCTCGCGGCGGTTTGAAAACAGAAACTTCAAGCTTTCATTCTCGTGAGCTCCTCGCTCACTTCCCACAAGCGTCGCGCGGCTTCCAAATCGTAAGATGCCTCGGATGATTTCTTCGGTCGCCTGCGAGCGAAGTACTTTCCGCTGATGCCTTGAACGTTGGGCGAACTCGCAAGATAAATCGACGTGCGAGCGCCGCGCTCGGGGCTGATCGTGACGAACTTGATCAGAGCTTCGAGAAACCCCGGCAGCCCGCGAAAGAGATTAGAAGCGACCGCGCCCGGATGCAAACAATTCGCTGTCACCCCCGTGCCTTCGAGCCGCCGCGCCAACTCGTAGGTGAACAACACGTTCGCCAGTTTGGAGTTCGCATACGCGCCGAAGGCGCTGTATTCTCTCGCGCTCACCCAGGCGTTCACGTCCAGCTTCGTGTATCGGTGCGCAGTCGAAGCGACGTTCACGATTCGCGAAGGCTTGCTGTTCTTCATCAGATCAAGCAGCAAATCAGTGACCAGGAAGTACCCGAGATGATTGATCGCGAATGTGCTTTCGATGCCGTCTTCGGTGAGTGAACGCTGACGGAGAAAAACTCCCGCGTTGTTCACGAGAACATCGAGCCGGTCGTGTTTACGTTTGAATTCATCGGCGAACCCGCGAATGGATTTCTGCGAAGCGAGGTCGCAAATCATCAACTCAACGCGATCGGTGCCGCTTTTGTGTTTGATCTCGCGAAGAGCCTTCTCCGCGCGGCCCGCGTCTCTACAAACCATAACGACCGTGGCGCCGAGCTGCGCAAGCCCGATCGCGGTCTCTTTGCCGATGCCCGCATTCGCGCCGGTGACAACGCAGACTTTCCCGGTCATGTTCGACATGTGAACCGCAGCGTGTTTGTAGTCCGGCCTTCAGGCGAAAGTTGTATTTGTTCGAAGCTAGACAAACGGTAGAGTTACAAACTTCCGCCTGACGGCCGAACTACGAACCTCTCAGCGCCTGATCGAAGTCCTCAATGAGATCTTCGGTTGCTTCGATGCCAACCGACACGCGGATCAAGCTGTCGGTTACCCCGAGCTGCTTCCGGTCTTCGGATGACATTCCCGAATGCGAAGTCTTTGACGGCCGAGTCATAAGGGTTTCGACGCCGCCCAGACTCGGCGCGTTGATGGGCAGCCGCGCTCGCTGCATGAACCGCTCCGCCGCTTCGACGCCGCCCTTGATTTCAAAGCTCAACATCCCACTGAAGCCATCAAACAACTCGCGCGCACGTTGATGTCTTGAATAACTCTCGAGCCCCGGATAGTTCACCTTCTCAATCGCCGAATGAGATTCAAGGAAACCAGCAATCTTCAACGCACTCTCGTTTTGTTGTTTCACTCGCAACGCGAGCGTCTTCATCCCGCGATGAAGCAGAAACGCCGCGTGCGGATCCATCGTTCCGCCGAGGTGGTTGAGCTTGTGCCGGATTCGCTCGATCAAATCCGCGCCGCCGATGCACGCCCCGCCGACGATGTCCGAGTGCCCGTTCAGATACTTCGTGCAACTGTGCAAAGAAACGTCAAAGCCCCACTCGGCCGGTCTGAAGTTGATGGGGCTGGCGAATGTGTTGTCTATCAGCGAGACTAACCCGTGTTCTTTTGCGAACGCCGTCGCGGCCTTCAGATCGCTCACTCGAAGCGTCGGGTTGGACATTGCTTCGACATAGATGGCTTTGGTGTTAGGCCTGAGTTTGCCGGTCCACGAATCGCTATCATCTCCGTCGATGAAATCGAACTCGATCCCAAAATCCGCGAAGTCCTTTGTAAGAAAATCGTGCGTGCCTCCGTACAAGCTCCCTTGAGCCAGCAGATGATCTCCCGCCGAAAGAACGGTCAGCAGCGTCGTCGTGATCGCGGCCATCCCGCTCGCGGTGACCAGCGCGGCTTCGGCGTTTTCGAGGGCGGCGAGTTTCTGATGAAGCGCAATATGATTCGGGCAGTTATTCGAGCGAATGTACCGGATATCGTGATAGCTCTCTTCGCCGGCGTATTCGAACATCGCCGTTTGGAAGATCGGCATGCTCACGGCGCCCATCACTCGCGGCTCAGGTTCGCCTGAATGAATCAATTTTGTTTCGATACTTTTGAACGTTTTCATAGACGAGCATTCTCGCCGATGAAGGGTTGAGGCGCAAACACTGGTGATTCGAAACATATGGTGGATCCCAACCCGAGGCTGGTAGGCCCGCTTCGATGGCACAAAATATTTCGTTCGTTGCTACCAATACGCTCGCTATGCTGGTTCTTTTATGCACCAATATGCACTCCCTCCTCATGGTAGGACACACTTGCAAATTGCGGGTTTTCAACTGTGGCACATTCCGGCAATCTGACCGTTGACATGATGGAATTGTTGATGCAGTTTTCAGCGGCTACGGCGGTGATGTGATTTCACCTCAAACTAAAAAAGAACGCCCAGCCTTGTGCCGAGCGTTCTATTTATTGGTTGATGACTCAGACTGGTTATTCGCTCAAGAAGAACACGTCCCAGGCCCACCTTCCTAGATGCGCCCGGTGTATGTCTTTAACTTTCGCCCGATACTTGAATTCATTGCCGTACTGATCAGTACGTTTGGACTCTTTGAAATCCAGTTCTATTACTGCTAATCCAAGCGACGATAGCGTGTGTAACTCGCTCGGCTCGGAAATGCCGTTGTGGTTGGTATCTTGCCAGAGCCGTAGTGAGGAGAAATTTGAATCTTGCGCATCTATTTGCCCATCACCGTTGCCTCCATTTGACGGCTTGTCATATGCGGCTAAGGCAATGAATCCGTTGGGGGCGCTGGAAGGTGCCTGTGGAGTAAGATTGCCAAACAATTCTTTGCCATTGTCTATGGTCCCATTGCCATTACGGTCAAGCACCAAGAAAGCTTCATCCGAACCGGTGGCAGTCCATCCCATATGCTGGGGGGTGCCATCAGTATCCAGATCAAAATATACCCCATCAGCAATACCAGTAAGGTTAAGACCATCGCCCAAAATATCAACGATGATAGGACTATTAGAACATATGCATTGACACCATGACGTACTCCAATGTCCGTCCAGACAAGGCTCGTCTGGTGGGTCACATGAATATGATGGCGGAGTATCGAAGGGGCCAGGGGTGAAACACGCTTCACCACCGCCACCTGTGCAGCCGCTACAAGTAAAAGTAGGAAGTACAATCCTGTCCGTACAACTATTATAGTAGCTTGTGCTACCTGTATTGCCAGAACCACATGAACAGAGGCAATTCTGTCTACAGGAGTTCTCAAGACAAGCCGGCGAGTAAAGGCCGATAGTGCCGTCGCACTTGGTATAATCGATATTTACGTGACAGGAACCATTTTCCGTGGGAACGTTAGTACAGCTATTAAAGCTCCTGCAGTTTGTAACTGAATCACTAAAACTAGTATTACTCGAAGAAAGTAATAACAAACACTGAGCAAATATGACGATAAATCTGCGCGAGATTGTTCTTTTAGATGGGGCCATTTTTGACATCTCTCGAACAATTGTTATTGAAGGATTTTTTGGGTCGCGACTGGTCCTTTGGTGTTGTATAGCTTGAGCATGCGCATGCGATAAGCATAGGCCCCCTGCTTCATTTCAGGGTTGCTGAGGTTTAAGTCATCTGGAATCGACTCGCTTTGAAGTTGCTGGAGCATTGCCTGGGCTGATCTACCCGACTTTGCATACACCTTACCCAGCCACTCCTTATACCTCAATGCCCCTTCCCGCACCATGCCTATTTGTTGGGAACTGACCCCATCTAAATTCGGGCCTAAGCTAGTTCCGTCTTCAAATTCCACATAATCAATTGAAACTCCCAATCTTTTCACTGAAACGTGGCCCTCAAAATAAGTTGGTCCTGCGTCAGCGAGCGATTCTGCCCCAGGTCCGATAGCACCTGACTTGTGATCTTCCTGGACATCCGGGTGAATAAGCGAATCGTTAGCCTGAAGCTCTCTAATCGAAGATTCTTTACCCGCGACCTCAGTGATGATATTCCAAGCTAGGGAGAATGCCACAATAGCTTTTCCAGTATTATTCTTAACTATGCAAGAGTACTCCTCTAATTGATTCTCAGCAGACAGCCGTGCGGCTGGACGTAGTAGTTCAACCGGAGTCACTAGCCCTTCGGATTCAAGCTGCCGGACAGCAACGGGCGCCTTCCGAATAGGCAAAGGACGTTCTCCCTGAGATTTTAAGATAAAGTTACTACCGATAAATAGCGTAGCCAATAATGGGATAAGCGCGGCAACAAGCCAAGTCCTTGAGTACTTTTCTTTCATAAAGCCTCTTTGCAAATAATCGATAAGTTATGGCGCAAAACAGAACAGTACGTTTATGACGTAGTTTCTAACCGCGGCACCACCTATGTGTACGCTTGGTGAAATATGAAGTCAAGAAAATTCGCCGTAAATATACAATTCTTTTTTTAAGCAATTCCCTTAGTTTGCGTTAATAACGTAAAAATACAAAATCCCTAACCATTTCTGACTGCGGCTAACGGCGGGGTTCAGCGCGTCGGCCCCTAAGCCCTTACGAGTCGAAACCGTCCGTGGGGTCGGCTCCGCTGGAACCGGCATTGTTAGCGCGTCGCAGACTCTACGCCGCTGTACATGTCGCTGAGCAAAATAGTGCAGTCGATAGGGTGGAGATAAATTGAACTGTCAAGACCGTTGGCTTCCTCATAATCCCACTTGCCCGATTCTGTTTTGACGTAGTGAGTGACGTGCGGGCGATGCTGAGCGATTAGCAGATATTCGCGGAAGGTTGGGATGGATTTGTAAAAGGTAAACTTGTCGCCGCGATCATAAGCTTCCGTGCTCGGCGACAATACTTCGATGATCAGAACCGGGTTGATCAGCAAATCGGCGCCGTTGAATCTTTCGACTTCAACCTTGCCGCAGACGACACTGCCGTCGGCATACCGATAGGGCGGAGCGGCCGGCACCTTGATCTGCATGTTGTTTGTGAACACGCGGCAGTCCTTCCCGGGCAGTTGAGCCCCAAGCGAATTGGAGGCATTCCCCATTATCAGATCATGAGCCAGCGTTCCTCCGCTCATCGCGAAGATCTCGCCATCCCAGTACTCGTACCTGACCTCCGAGTCGCGCTCGAGCGCGAGATACTCTTCGAGGGTGTAGCGATGTGCCGGCTGTGTAGACATCTGTGTTTCTCTTGGCTGGAATGTTAACCCCGGCTGATAGCATTCGCCAACGTTCAATCATAAGTTGGCGATATCCACCGGCTCGACGGGCTCCGCTAATTCAAACCCGAATACCTTCGAGTAGAAATAAAGCTCACCATCCAGCGAGCGCTTCTGGTTCTCGGCCTTGCGAAACCCGTGCTGCTCGCCTTCGAAGGCAACATAAGCCACCTGCAAGCCCTTCTTCCGCGCGGCGTCGTACATCATCTCCGCCTGGTTCGGAGGAACGACCTTGTCTTCGAGTCCCTGAAACAAAATGATCGGACAGGACAATCGCTCGGTGAAGTGAATCGGCGAGCGGTCCCAGTAAAGGTCTTTTCGTTCGGGATACGGGCCAATCAGGCTGGTGTTGTAACGCGATTCGAACTTATGACAATCCTGTTCCAGCACTTCGATGTCGCTGATGCCGTAGTAGCTCGCGCCCGCTTTGAACACATCGCGAAACGTCAACGCCGCAAGCGTCGTGTAGCCGCCCGCGCTCCCGCCGCGAATGATCAGCCGATCGCCGTCCGCCTCACCGCTTTCGACAAGGTACCGCGCGCCGTTGATGCAATCATCGACGTCGACGACTCCCCATTGGCCGTTAAGCCTGCGGCGATACTCGGTGCCGTAGCCATTGCTGCCGCCGTAGTTCACATCCAGAACCCCAAAGCCCCGGCTCGTCCAATACTGAATCGTGAGCTTTAGCGTGGTCGTGCTCGCCGATGTGGGCCCACCGTGGCTGATGACGATCAACGGAGGGCGTTCACTCGCAGGCGCTTCGTAATCGCGATTCGTTGGCGGATAGAAGAACGCAAACGCGGTCAGGCCGTTCTCAGTTGGAAACTCGATCGATCGCGGAATCGAGAGATAAGCTTGATCGACGGTGACGGTGCTGGATGCGCGAAGCACTCGTGTGTTGCTCGTTGCAAGATCGCACTCGACGATCGACATCGACTCGCTTGGCGATCCACCGCTGAATAACGCTCGGCCGTTTGACGCTCGCACACTGGCAATCTCAGTGTAAGAGACATTGATCGCTTGCAGCGTTCGCGTCGCGGTGTCGATGCTCGCCAGCCGCCACGTGCCTCGGCCGCAGTACGCGCAAACGATTCGATCGGCGGACTCGAACGCATAGCTCGACATTCTGAAACCCCACTGCGGGCCTCCAAACTCGGCTTCCATCTCGCATAACGGTTCGATTCCGCTGCCGGTCACGCGGTAGAGATTCCACCAGCCCGTTTGATCCGAGACAAAATGCAAGACGCCGCCGGGCGACCACTCGGGCTGAAATATCGACTCGCTCTCGCCGCCCGCGATCATTTCACTGCTGCTGATTCGCCCGGCCTCGTCCAGTTCACCCACCCATAACTCGCATCCATCCCACGGCATGTTTGGATGACTCCAGGTGAGCCATGCGAGTTGCTTTCCATCGGGGCTCAATCGCGGCGATGAGTAGAAATCATTGGCTGAGGCGATCACAGTACCGAACGTGTCCCCATCAAGATCAATCTTCGCGAGCGTGTTGGTCGCGTCGCGGCCACCCGCGCTGTGATCCTCGCGCACGCAGTAGATAAGATTGCGGCGGCGATCGACTACCCCGTCCGCGTAACGCATCTTCCCGGGTTCGGTAATAGGCTGCGGAGCTTCACCGGAACGCAGGCCATACAAACGTTGATCCGTGAAGTTTGAGAAGTAGACCGTGCCGCGATCGACGATATAAGCGCCGCCGCCGTATTCGTGAACCGTAGTGCGCGAGTTGAATCCGGGCGGAATTACGTCACCGATGCTGCCGTCGCGGGTTCGGCGAACGATGGCGCTGCGCCCGCCTTCCGATGGCCTACTCTCGATCCAGTAAATATCATCGCCATCCAACGCGATGTCACCGAGCGAGATTGTTCCGGCAACAATCAAATCGGAAGTGATGGGCGACTTCCATGAACCGTATGGCTTGATCTGTTTCATCTATCCCCCGGAATAGACCACCGATCACGCGGATCAAACGGATCAACACGAATCAGATCTGTAACAATCCGCCTGATCCGCGTCATCCGCGGTCTATTGCTTCACGATACTCAATTGCACACGGACTCTCCATTTACCTATTGGCGTCCCTCTTACGTTGCAACTCCCGTAGCGCGCGATAGCCGATTCGCTTCACTCCCTGCGCGTCGAGTATTCGCCGTATCTCAGGGTCCTTCGTGAACAACTCGTATTCAGCCGCTCGATCTTCCCAGGAGTTCGTGATGTGCTTGATCTCATCGCCGGCAACCGACGGGTGAATGTACAGCTCAGTCACTCCGGGTTTCAACGCGCTTATCGAGCGTTTCCAGTAATCGCGAATCGGCTCCTTCGGTTTGCGATCGCCGTGAATCAAGTAGTCCGGATAGATGATTCCATCCGCGTCCAACTGCCCGCGTTGATGTCCGCCTCCCTGCGCGGCTAACAGTTCCTGAGAACCCATCCTCAACGGCAGATTGAATTCCTTCGCGAGCCGCCGATAAATTTGAAAATAAGCTTCGTTGTATTGAAGCGTGCCCATGTGCGAATCGATGTGAGTTACATCAACGCCTGCGTCGAGCGCTTTTTTGATCTGCGCGCGAGCTTCGATGTAAGCCTGCTCGGGCGTCGAGTTCTTGTAGACGGCCATGATGTCGGGCCACAGGTAACCTTGAGGATCTACCAATCCCGGCACGTCGCTCTTGCTGGCAACCGGTCCCCACTTCAGCGTCTTCCATTCGCTTGTGTGGGCGAGATGCACGCCGAAGTCGGAGGTGGGATGAGACTTCGCATAGGCGGCGATCTCAGGAAACCACGGACCGGGAACGATTATCGTCGATGACGTCGCAAGCCCGTTCTCCATCGCGTCGATAACGGCGGCGTTCGCCGCGTGACTGTTGCCGACATCGTCAACATTGATGATAAGAATCTTGTCGGTCGATTTGAATCCCAATCGCTCCGCGAGCGGAGCAGCATTTCGAATCGGCTCTGCCTGCGCGATGAGAACGCCAACTGCTCCAATCAACACCAATAACACCTTTTTCATTCGGGAACTCCCCTTCGTCCAGAATTCGTACCGGTTTCGTCTATTGCGAGCTGAAGTCGCGAATTCGCGCTACGGCGCCTGCATCGAGTTTCTGCAAGAGCGCGACCATCAACTCGACCATCTGATCGAAGTCTCTTCGATTGATCACTCCGTTGTGAGCGTGCGTGTATCGCGCGGGCACGACCAGGTTCACCGTCGGCACGCCGCCGTTGCTCTTTTGAATCTCGGATGAATCATCGCCGTAGCCCTGCACCAAATCAAATTGAAGCGGGATCGATTTGTCGGCCGCGATCTGTTTCACGAACGCGACCAGCTTTCGATTCGGCAGCGCGCTGCTGTCATACAGAAAAAGCCCGGGCCCGTTGCCCAGTATCACCTGCGACTCTTCGGGGTGAGTGCCGGGCGCGTCTTTCACCACGCCGCCTTCAATCGCGATGCCAAGCTCCGGCTTGATCAACTCGCTCGAGGTGTGCGCGCCTCGAACCCCGAGCTCCTCCTGAACAGTCGCGGCGTAGAAGATTTGATTCGGATGAGGGGCACTGGCGAGCCTTCTCATTGTCTCGATCAGAACCGCGCAGCCTACACGGTCGTCCCATCCTTTTCCCGCGTAGTTATTGGTGCCATTCATCACAAAGAACGGCGCGTCGGGAACTACGGGATCGCCGGGTTCGACGCCGAGGGCGCGCACTTCGGCTTCGGTCTTCGCGCCGACATCCAAAAAAAGCGAGTCGCGAGGATACACGCGGTTTCGTTCTTCCTGCGGAGCCAGGTGAATGTCGCGAATCCCGGTGACGGCCCGCACGGGGCCTTTCGAACCGATGATGATCCACCGCTGATCGACCAGCGCTTGATCGAGCCAGCCTCCCAACATCTGCATCGTAAGGAAACCGTTTGGCGTGATGCGTCTTATCATCCCGCCCAACTCGTCCATGTGGGCGTCGACCATCACACGCGGCCCGCTGCTGCCCTGGACCGCAATCACCGAACCGAGCCCGTCATAGCTGATCTTGTCGGCGAACGGTTTCATGCGTTCGACCATGATCTTGCGAATGGGTTCTTCGAAACCCGGTGGGCCGGGCGCATCGGCGAGAGTTTGAAGAAGCTGAATGACCGGATCCTGTTGCGCGCGGCTACCGCTGACGGACGCGAACAGAATCGCAGCCGTCGCTAGAATCACAGATGCTCGTCTCATTCATTCCTCCAAGGTCAGTCTGTTAGTTTGCGCTATCGATCCGCCTTGCGCCGCCCGCCGCCGAGCAAACAATAATCTGCGGCGAAATACCTGTGGCCTGCTGATAGCCTCGCGTGATTGATTCCTTGAACTGCGCGACCCTGTCCGCATTCACCAGGTTGATCGTACAACCGCCGAAGCCCCCGCCGGTCATTCGCGATCCGTAGACGCCTTCAACCTGACCTGCAAGTTCTACCATAACGTCCAACTCTTCGCAGCTTACCTGATAGTCATCGCGGAGGCTGCGATGTGATTCGGTCATCCAAGGGCCGAGTGCTTCGAGGTCGCCGAGTTCGAATGCCTTCGCGGTTTCGGCTACGCGGGCGTTTTCAATGATCACGTGCCGGCATCGCCTCATTAGCGAGTCGGACAGCTCGCCCCCCAGGCTCGCAAGATCATCGAGCGTCACATCGCGAAGCGCTCGCACTACAGGCAAGCGCTTTTTGAAATGCCGGACCGCAGCTTCGCATTCGGCTCGCCGAGTGTTGTATTCGCTCGCGGCAAGCTCGTGTTTCACCATCGTGTTGCAGATAGCCAGCCGCACGTGATTCGGAATCCGCAGCAAGCGATAATCGAGCGAGCGGCAATCGAGCATCAATGCGGTGCCGGCCCTTCCGCAACACGAGATGAACTGATCCATGATCCCGCATCGCAGGCCAACGAATTCGTTTTCAGCTTGACGGCACAGGTTGGCAAGCTCGACTCGATCGATCTCAATGCCTGAGTTCTCGAGCATCGCAAGGCCCGCCGCGACTTCGATCGCCGCGGATGAACTCAAGCCCGCTCCGATCGGCACGTCGCTCTTGATCGCGAGGTCGGCGCCGCACAATTTGTATCCTGCTCCTTCGAGAATGATTGCTACGCCACGGACGTAGTCGCTCCAATGCGCTCTGGCGATCGGGGCCGGTTCATCCAGATCGAACTCGCAGCTTTCGGAAAAGTTTTCGGAGTAAATGCACAATGTGCGGTCGTCGCGAGGCTTGATCGCCACCTGCGTGTAGAGATCGATCGCCGCGGGCATCACGAATCCGTCGTTGTAGTCGGTGTGTTCTCCGATGAGATTGACGCGCCCGGGAGCCCGATAGATTCGAGCGCCTCGGCTTCGAAGGGATTCGAATGTGCTCATCAATGTTTGTGATTGCCGGAGTGTTCAGACTCGTCAGTCTTGGCAGCGGAGGCCGACCGGCGCGCCAGCAACAACATCACAACCCCAAAGATCAGAAGCGCCGCTCCCCACTCTAGATTGACGTTCATTCCAAGCGAGCGTTGATAGATCGATTTGTCGCTGACGGCTCCGTATACAACCAACAGCAATCCGAACACTGTGAACATCGCTCCGATCGGCAATCTTATGTCGAGTCCCATCCTTGCTCCTAGCTCACCAGAAAATAATGTTCAGCGCCAGGGTCATCAATAACACAATCATTCCCAGAATCGCCGGGCGCTGATACCACGGAAGGCGTTCTTCCTTCGGCCGCTCGGTCAACGAGTACACCAGCCCTACCAGTTCCTTCTCCTCGCGAGGTCTTGTTGCGAGACTGACGAGTATCGTAACCACAAAGCAAGTGGTCCACGCGAAGATCGCCGTCCAAAAGTTCTGGGCCATCTCGCTTGGATAGATGTGCGTCGCGCCGAACCATCCGCCCTTCACTCCGGCAGCAGCGTGCATAGGCAGCGTCAAACCGTGATGCGTCGCCGCCGCTAGCATCCCCGATAGCAATCCGAGGAAAGCCCCGTGCCCCGTAGCTCGCTTCCAGAACATGCCCAACAGAAACGTCGCGAACAGCGGAGCGTTGACGAACGCGAACACCAGTTGAAGCATATCCATAATGTTGTTGAATCGAGTCGCCACATAAGCAGCCGCTACCGAGACCGCGATGCCGAACACGGTCGCCATTCTCCCCATCATCAGATAGTGGCGGTCGCTTGCGCCGGGTTTGATGTATGACTGATAGATGTCGTAGGTCCACACGGTGTTGAAAGCCGTCACGTTGCCCGCCATCCCCGACATGAAACTCGCCATCAATGCTGTGAGTCCGACGCCCAACAGCCCCGATGGAAAGTAATGCCCAAGCATCAGCGGTATCACCATGTCGTAGTTCAGTGAGCCGTCCGGCTTTGCGGGCAGGGTAAATCCGCTGCCGCCTGCTTGATACGTCAACGCAATCGCGATCATCCCGGGAAGAATCACCAGGAACGGAAAGAACATCTTCGGAACGGCGGCGATCAACGGGGTGCGCCGAGCCGCTGACATAGAATTGGCTGCCATGGCCCGTTGTACGACAAGGAAGTCCGTGCACCAGTAACCAAACGACAGCACGAAGCCGAGCCCCATCACCATCCCAAACCACTCGACTCCCATCGGATTAGATGACGCGCTTCCCATGTATTGCCAGGAATGGCTCCAGGCGCCCGAGCCGAATCCGTGCTGAGTCGCGACTACGCCGAGTCTCGCTTGAAGACCAGACCAGCCTCCAGCGTCTTTCAATCCGAGGAACACCAACGGCAGAAATCCGAGCACGATCAGGAAAAACTGAAGCACTTCGTTGTAGATTGCCGATGTCAGTCCGCCAAGAAAAATGTAGATCAACACGATCACCGCCGAGACCAGCACACTGAAGTTGAAATCCCAACCGAGCAGAGTCTGAAGCAGGAGGCCCATCGCGTACATCGAGATGCCCGACGAAAAGATCGTCATCGTCGCAAATGAGATTGCGTTCAGCCCGCGAGTCTTCTCATCGAAGCGCAGCTTGAGATATTCGGGGACGGATCGCGCTCGCGAGCCGTAATAGAACGGCATCATGAAAACGCCGACGAAGACCATCGCGGGAATCGCGCCGACCCAATAGAAGTGACTGGTCGCGATGCCGTACTTGGCGCCCGACGCGGCCATGCCGATCACTTCCTGAGCGCCGAGGTTGGCAGACAGAAACGCGAGGCCTGTTATCCAAGCGGGAATCGAGCGCCCGGACAAAAAGAAGTCAGTGCTGGTTTTCATGTAGCGCCGGAGCATGAAGCCGATGCCCAGCACGAACACGAAGTAGACCAGCATGATGATCCAGTCGATGGCGGAAAGAGTCATCCGAGGAGCCTCCTGAACAGATCACCAGCGCAACTTGCTGATTACCTTCATCGGCAGGTAAAGGTGAAAATGATCGTCTGCGGGTTCTTTGAGGCCATACTCTGGCCGGAATATCTCTGGAGGTAACGCGTTCAACTCAGCGACGCCGCAATCAAACTGGCCACGGTCGTGATGAGAAGCAAGCCTCTCGATGATGAGTCGCGGACTAGCCACATTTTATTTGGACTTGCGATTGAATTCTTTGGAAGCCCTGCCGAGCGCGCGATTCGGACGCTCGCGCGAATCGAGAGCGGCAAGAAACTGATCACGATCGCGAGTGGTCAGCCTGATCGTCTGATGCTGCCGTAGCACCTCAGTCGACGCGCGCAGAAGACTAGTTACAACAAAGTCGGTGACGGTTTGATGAGAAGCCACCGCCGCTTGCTCAATTGTTTCTTTGGCGCGTTGGTTCAGCCGCACATCCAGTCTGGCTTCCCTCGGACCGCTCTTCTGTCTGACTCGCTGCGTTGTGGACATTCTCATTCTCCCAGCGCCAAGATATCACGATCGTACGGGGAATCGCCACACACTGTGCTTCATCGCCGATCAATACAAGAACATTGGCTTGCCGAGTACGCGGCGGACTTTCGGCAGATACTGCTCTGAATCATACAACTCATCGACGTCGACTCGTTTGACGCTGCTGGTGATCGTACTGATGGGAATGTGCGTGTAATTTCCATCCCGCAACGCACACATTCGGCCACGCGCTCCGTCGAGAATCAAATCCATAGCCATGTGCGCATAGTTGACCGACACCATCAGGTCGACCGCGTCCGGCGCACCCGAGCGCATCAAGTAAGCGATCTGCTGATAAACGATGTCCTCGCCGGTAAGC
>Ga0070705_100000503_pt1 | contig 22568 bp, 17 predicted proteins | sample KBSK5253metaG_FD_65455 | JGI IMG/M metagenome (GOLD analysis project Ga0070705, IMG submission 65455) | Corn, switchgrass and miscanthus rhizosphere microbial communities from Kellogg Biological Station, Michigan, USA - KBS K5-25-3 metaG | ecosystem: Host-associated > Plants > Roots >... | reverse complement strand
GAGAAGGCGACCTGGCGCGGACCTTCCTTGCCAAACCCGCTTACAAACTGCGGGCCAACACCGTACCCGATCGCGAAGATGAACATGATAAAGAACGCGGCTTTGACATTCGGCGAGACCGTGATGCCGAGTTGTCCGATGATGACAGCTGCGATCAGAGTCGCTGTCACGTTGCCGAGGCTGAACCCCGCGAACTTGAGAGGTCCCACCGTGAACCCGATGGCTAGAGCAAAGAAAATCGCGAGCTCCGGATAGGAGCGCAGGGTCGTTACGAACCAGTCGACCATTGTAGTCTCCGTAGGGTTCTTCAACGGGAGATGCGCAAGACCTGCCCACCGGCCGCTTTGAGCCCGTCTTAGTCACCACAGAAGCGTTCAGCTTCTTGGATCTTCTTCTATCCTCCGTTGTGCCTGCTCGTTCCTCGTCGAGTTCGCGTGATGATCAGCTCACATGGTGTTGGGGATGCGGACGGCCCATGCGGAGCCCTGCACATACCCTCCCTTGCTGGCGACTCCGCAAAGCCGTGCCGCGCGGCCGTCACTACCAATAGTGACGTATCAGCTAAGCGGCCCCGTGCGTATCAACATCAACCCTGAGTGAACGGGAGGAACTTCCCTGAGGTTGAGCGACGGCCAGCCGAGCCCGTCGCCTGCGGCGGCCCCACGAACCAAGACGCCTCAGCGGCTGCAGGCGCGAGGGCGGGCCTGGTTTGGGCGATGCATGCAGGATTGGGACGCGGGGATGCACATGACGAGAAAAGATTGGGAGCGCACCTGTCGGCGCCTTGCACTGGACCAAACCAAGTTCCTTACGAGGTTTCTCATGCAGCAACCGAAGTAACGAAGCCGAGAAGCACAACGGCCTCAGTGCGTGGGCTTCTTGGCGGCCGCGGAATAGGTTTGATCGGCGGGTAGCCGTCGAACGTCCGCCGCCGAACCGGCGATCTTCTCGGCTTCCGGTGCGCACTCCGGAACCGGAGCCGAGAAGACCTGCGCCTTCACCTTCTCCCGCAGCCACTGGAACACAACGTAGAGCAGCGGGATGAGGAAGATTCCGATCAGCGACGCCGCCAGCATGCCGCCGAACACCGCGGTACCGACGCCGCGCCGGCTCAGCATGCCGGCGCCGGTGGCGATGACCAGCGGCACCAGGCCGGCAATGAACGCGAAGCTGGTCATCATGACGGCGCGGAATCGCTCCCTCGCGCCTGCCGTCGCGGCCTCGGATATGGACAGCCCCTGCTCGCGCCGCGCCTTGGCGAACTCTACTATGAGAATGCCGTTCTTGGCCGCCAGGGCGATAAGCACGACGAGGCCGATCTGCGCGTAGAGATTGTTATCGAGGCCGAACGCGAGCAGCGCGCCCATGGCTCCGGCAACGCCGACTGAAACCGACAGCAGCACCGGCACGGGAATGGTCCAGCTCTCGTAGAGCGCGACGAGGAAGAGATAGGCGAACAGGATTGCGAGACCGAGGACGACGGCCGTCTTGCCGGACGCTTCCTTCTCCTGCAGAGCGGTGCCCGTCCATTCATAGCTGTAGCCCTTCGGGAGGGAGGCCGCCGAGATTTTCTCCATCGCTGCGATGGCCTCGCCTGAGCTGCGGCCCGGGGCGGGACCGCCGTTCACCGTCACGCTGCGGAAGTTATTGTAGCGAATGATCGATTGGGGGCCGAGGACGACACGCGCGGACGCAATGGCACGGAGCGGCACCATCTCGCCGCGCGCGTTGCGCACGTTGATGCGGAACACGTCATCGATGCGGCTGCGGTCGAGCGCCTCACCCTGGACGTTCACCTGCCAGGTGCGCCCGAACAGATTGAAATCGTTGACGTAGTAGCTGCCGAGAACAGACTGGAGGGTATTGAAGACGGTGGAGACGTCGACGCCCAGCGTCTGCACCTTCTCGCGGTCGATATCGAGGTAGAGCTGCGGGGTGTTCGCGGCGTACGTCGTGAACACGCCGCTCAGCGCCGGGTCCTGATTGGCGGCGAAGACCAGACCGCGCGCGACGGCTGCAATATCGGCAGCAGTCCCGCCGCTCAGGTTCTCCAGCTGGTACTCGAAGCCGCTGCCCGTCCCCAGGCCGATGATGGGGGGCAGGTTGTAGGCGATGACGTTGGCTTCGCGGATTCCCCGGAACTCGCGTTTGAGCTCGCTGATCAGCGCCTTGGCGGATAGAGCCTCTTCCTTTCGATGGTGGAACGGCTCTAGCGTCATGATCAGGAACGCATTATTGGATTTCACCTGGCCGTCGAGCATGCTGTAGCCGACCACTGAGGTCACGCCAGCGATTCCATGCGTGCGGCTTATGATCTCCTCGACCTGTTTTGCAACGGCATCGGTGCGATTGACCGAGGCTCCCTCGGGCAGTTGGATCTCGCCGAAGATGGCACCCTGGTCCTCGGCAGGAAGAAAGCCAGTGGGCGTATTCTGGAACAGCCAGCCCGCGCCCACGACAACACCGGCGAGCGCGACTAGGCCCAACACCGCAACGCGGACCAGCCGCTTGACGATTGCAGCGTATCCGTCGCGGACCAGGTCTATTCCGGCCAGGACATATCGCATCGGGCCGCGACGCGGTCCGTGGCGGGCTCGGAGGAAGACGGCACACAGCGCCGGTGACAGCGTCAGCGCATTGATGGCCGAGATCACCATCGAGACTGATACGGCCACGGCGAACTGCCGGAACAGCTCGCCCGCAATGCCGGGAATGAAGGCGACCGGCACGAACACCGACAACAGGACGAGGGTGATGGCGATGACGGGCGCAGTGATGTGGCCCATCGCCCGACGCGTCGCCTCAGCCGGCGTGAGTTTCGGGTCTTGCTCCAGCTCGTGCTCGACGGCCTCAACGACCACGATCGCATCGTCGACGACGATGCCGATGGCCAGGACGAGCGCCAGCAGCGATACCGTGTTGGCGGAATAGCCGAGCGCCAGCATGACGGCAAAGGTGCCGATGAGCGACACCGGCACGGCGATCAATGGAATGAGGGTGGCGCGCACGCTGCCGAGGAATAGATAGACGACGATGACCACGAGCACGAACGCCTCAAACAGCGTGTGCACCACGCCCTCGATGCTCTCCTTCACGAACACGGTGGTGTCGTAGGTGATCTTGTAGTCGATCCCTTCTGGAAACGATGCTTTCAGCTTCTCCAGTGATTTACGGGTGGCCTCTGCGCTGGCGATGGCGTTTCCACCCGGAGATTGATAGGTGGCGACCACCGCCGCCGGCTTACCGTCCTGGCGCCCGATCTGCTCCGAGGACCGGCTGGCGAGCTCGACGCGCGCCACGTCCTTGACACGCACGAACGAGCCGTCCGGGTTGGCACGGACCACGATGTTCTGGAACTCGTCGACTGTGGACAGGCGCCCCTTGGTCTGGATGCTGAGCTGGAATTGCTGGTCCGGCAGGGCCGGCTGCGCACCGATGCGGCCGACTGCGGCCTGGATGTTCTGGGCCTTGACGGCATTGACGACGTCATTCGGCGTGATGCCGAAGTTCGTCAAGCGGTCGCTGTTCAGCCAGACCCGCATGCTGTAGTCGGCCGGGGTGAGCAAGGTCACGTCGCCGATACCCGGTATCCGTTTCAAGGCATCGATGATGTTGATGGTGGCGTAGTTGCTCAGGAAGAGCTGATCGTAGCGGCCATCCGGCGAGATCATCGAGACGACCTGCAGGATCGCCGACGATTGCTTCTTGATGCTGACTCCCTGGGCGCGCACTTCCGCGGGTAGCTGCGCCTCTGCCAGATTGACCCGGTTCTGCACCAGCACTGTGTTGATGTCGGGATCGCTGCCGACCGCGAACGTAACGTACAGCGTGTAGCTGCCGTCGTTGCCGCTCATCGACTTCATGTAGATCGACTTGTCGACGCCGACGACGCGTGACTCAATGGGTTGCGCCACAACCGCCTCGACAACCTCCGCGCTCGCGCCGGGATAGCTGGTCGAGACTTGAACCTGCGGTGGAACGATGTTGGGGAACTGCGCGACCGGAAGAGCTTTGAGGGCGATCAGGCCGGCAAGCGTAATGACGATGGAAATGACGATTGCGAGCCGTGGCCGATCGATGAAGATGCCGGACAGCATGGGTCGGGCTATGCCTTGACCTCAGTCGTCTGCACGACCTCGCCGGGTCGCACCTTCTGCACGCCCTCGGTGATGATCTTCTCGCCTGCCTTCAGGCCCTTGGTCACCGTGACCTGTGCGCCTGGCGCCGGACCGACCTCGATACGGCGAACCTCCACCTTGTTGTCGCCATCCACCACGAGCACGAACGGGCCGGCCTGATCCATCTGAAGCGCCTGCTGCGGGATCAGCAATGCGGGCTGCGGCTTCCCAACCTCCGCCACGACAGCGACCAGCTGACCGTCGACGAGGATTCGATTCGGATTGGGAAAGGTCGCGCGCACCTGCACAGTGTCGGTGCCCTGGCTCACCGTCACGTCGACAAAATCGGCCTTGCCAGCTTGCGCGTAGCGGCTGCCGTCAGCCAGTCGAACGTAGATCGTAGTCTCCGCATGGCCAGACTTTTGGTCCTTCCGGAGCTGGAGCATCTCGCGCTGCGTGACCGGGAAGCTTACATAGATCGGGTCTTGCTTGACGATGGTGGCCAGCGGCTCGCTCGACGGTCCGACGTAGTTTCCGACCGAGACCGTCGCGCGACCGATGCGTCCCGCAAGGGGAGCGCGGATCTCGGTATAGCTGAGATTGAGCTCGGCCTTCTCCAACGACGCCTTCAGGCGCGCGATCTCGCCGCGCGCGCGGGCCTGCTGCATGGTGACATCGTCGAGCCGCTTTTGGGTACCCACCTCCTTGGCAACGAGTTCAGTCGCTCTTTTGACCTCGATGTTGGCGAGCGTCAGCGCGGCTTCCGCCTTCTGGATATCCGCCTTGATCTCAGCAATGGCGGACTTGTAGGGAGCCTGCTCGATGACGAACAGCAGGTCGCCCTTCTTTACGTCCTGTCCTTCATTGAAGAGCCGCTTCTCCAGGAAGCCGTCAATGCGCGCGCGCAGATCGACCTTGTCCTGCGCCTGGACCCGGCCGGTGAACGTCACAGTTGGCGTGATCTTGTCCTCCGCAACTGGAGCGACGGTAACGGCGGCCGGAGGCAACTCGGCCTTCGCTTGTTGCTGAGGGTTGTCGCAACCATGCAGAAACAGCAGCGATGGCAAGCAAACCAGTGCGGCGAGGCGAGAATGGCCTTGCTCGTTCACGACCCCTCCTCGTCCCGAAGCAGCCCGGCGGATCGTACCTAAGCTGGCCACACTTTCGTCCCACACCCCAGTTCGTCGCTGGTTTGGATATTCGCGCGCGAATGGCGCGTCCGATATGCGGACAAACCCGAGCGATCCAAGGGGGAAGATCCCGAGCGCGGGCATCACGGCCCATCAGAGCCGCAGAAGCTGCAAGTCCATGGCGTCTGCCGGCCGCCGCACGGCGCGGCCGACACTTGCCTAGTGCTTGTCACCCACGACGGAGTCCCCGCCTCCCTGCACCCAGGCCACCAGCACCGCCCACGCTACGGAGAGAACGATCGGGCCGAAGAACAGCCCAACGACTCCGTAGGCAATCGCGCCGCCGATAACGCCGACGATGATTACCGGCATCGGTGTTGTCAGGCCTCGCGCCACCAGCAGGGGCCTGAGGACATTGTCCATCACGCTGACTAAAGCCATGTAGGCAGTGAAAGCCGCAGCATGGACTGCGTCCATCGCCGTCCAGCTCCAAATAACGATCGGTACGATCAGGATTGTCGGCCCGATCTGCACGATGCCGAGCAGAAGGGCGAGGAAGGCGAGAACGCCCGGAGCCGGAATGCCTGCGGCCACAAAGCCCGCCCCCGCAAGGACCGCTTGCACGAATGCAATGCCAATCACGCCGCGCGACACGTTACGTACGGTGGCGCCTGCCAGCAGAACGAGTTCCCTGCCGCGGTGGCTCAGTGCGCGATCGAGGAAGGCGCTAAGCGCCTCGACCAATTGGGGGCCGCGGGTGAACAGGAACCCAGCCAGAACGATGGAGACGAGGAGTTCGAGCAGCCCATACAGCGCACTTTGTGCGAAGCCCAGAAGCGTCCCGCCCAGCGGCTTGAGCATTGGCAACGTTTCGGCCAGCGCAACCTTCGCGTTGGTCGTAGCGAGGCTCCAGAGCTGATGCAGCCGCTCGCCGACGATCGGCCAGCCCCGCACAGATTGAGGAGGCGGCGGAATCGCCAGCTGCCCGTCTTCCAGGCTCACGGCCAGGGAGCGGGTGCCGCTGACCATCCCCAGGCCGAGCCAGGTCACCGGACCAATGACGATCATCAGACACAAGAGGCTGAGGAGCGCCGCAGCGAGTCGAGGGCTCAGCCGCAAAGCGAGCCGATCGAACAGCGGATATAGCGCCACCACCAGTATGGCACTCCACAATCCCATCGTCAGGAACGGCGCGATGACCCGAAACGACCAGTAGCCGAGCAGGCCAATGAACCCGAGGCGGATCGCAACGTCAACAGTTGTGACGCCGATCCATTCCCGTGTCGAGTGCCTGTTGTCATTCGCCGTCATCGCTCGGGTCACGGGTGCCGCTTACGGAATTCAAGATTTTCGCTCGAGCGCAGTTTGTGACGCGCCGCGCGGCTGATCCCAATCTCATCATCGAGGCAGACGGTAAAACAAACGCCGCGTGAGCGAGCATTGGTCGATTTCGGCGCGAAGCCATGCTCGATGCGAAACTTGGCACGCTGGTTTGCCAACCGCCGGCACGTGCGGCTCCACTCCTTCTTCGTCATACGCGTGCCCGCGTCCCAATCTTTCATGCAGGTCTCGAGATACTCAGCGAACAGGCTTGAAATCTCCCGGCGGGATCGTTTTGACCGAGCGCCGCAGTGCTCACCAGCATCAGTGACAGCATGCCTGGGAGAAGCAAACCGCGCATTGGGTTTCCCAGTTTACCCTGAAGGCTCTCGTCCGAAGCAAGACGCGCAGGTCCCACTGGCGATATTCCCTAGAGGCCCTGGGAGCGCTTGCACCTTTCGATATCTGCAGCCCCGAAAGCCGCAAACCCAACGGGGCAGGCAAGCGGCATTCTCTACCGGCTTCGTCGCGCCGAAAGTCGCTCGGATGCTTGACGCGGCCGCCCACACCGTGGCTTCGGCGGTAGGGGTCAACAGAATTGTGCCAGATATGAGGGTGACTATCCCCGCGAGCGGAACCAAGAGCTTGCGCATATACTCCTCCGTCACTTTCGCGGTGCAGCACCCAGTATCGTCAGTCGATGATGTGATAGCCGCCGTCGATGTAGAGCGTCTCACCGGTGATCAGTTTGGCTGCGTTCGTTGCAAGGAAGGCGACAGCCACGCCGACGTCGTCGATGGAGACGAGGCTGCGTGCTGGAGCCTTCGCTTGCGCCTTCTGCAAGAGCGTCTCGAACTCCGTAATCCCTGACGCTGCACGAGTCTTCAGGGGACCCGGCGAGATCGCGTGCACCCTGATGCCCTTGGGCCCGAGCTCGGCTGCGAGATAGCGAGTCGCTGATTCAAGCGCGGCCTTCACCGGCCCCATGAGATTGTAGTTCTCAACGACCATCTGAGACCCGTAGTAGGTCATCGTGAACAGCGTGCCGCCTCCCTTCATCAGCGGCTCGGCTAGCTTGGCCATGCGGATGAACGACCAGCATGAGACGTCCATGGCAAGCAGGAAGCCCTCCTTGGAGCAGTCGACGACCCGACCCTGCAAGTCCTGCTTGGGGGCGAAGGCGATCGAATGGAGACAGATATCGAGCTTGCCCCACTCCCGCTCGATCCGCGCGAAAACGGCCTCCAATTGGCCCTCAGCCTGAACATCGAGCGGCATAAAGATCGAGGCATCGACCTCCTTGGCCAGCGGTTCCACATACACTTTCGCCTTGTCGTTGAGGTAGGTCACCGCCAGGTCGGCGCCGAACGCTCGAAAGGCCTCGGCGCACCCCCATGCGATCGATTGGTCGTTGGCGATACCGGTCACGAGCGCCTTGCTGCCCTTGAGGAGCGCGAGGGAGGAGAGATCGATCATATTTGCTGCTCCTCGACACGAGCGTCAGCATGTCCGCGCAGGACATCGAGCGTGTGGCGCGCGATCATCAGCTCTTCGTCTGTCGGAATGACATAGCAGGCGACCGATGCTCCCTGGTGCGAGATGCGCGGCCCGCCGCCGGCATTCGCGGCGGGGTTCAGCTCAAGCCCGAGCCACGAGAGGCGCCGGACCACGGCCTCTCGGATGCCCGGCGCGTTCTCACCGATCCCGGCCGTGAACACGAAAGCGTCGATGCCGCCCAAGGCGGCCGCGAGCAGGCCCGTGAAGAGCACGATCCTGTAGACGAAGTAGTCCAGCGCCAGCTTGGCACTGGGGCTCGCGCTTGCGAGCAGCTCCCTCACGTCGTTGCTGATGCCGGAGAGGCCCTTGAGCCCGCAATCGTAGTAGAGAAAGTGCTCGATCTCTTTCGCACTCATGCGCTTCTTGCTCATGAGGAAGAGCACGACGCCGGCATCGAGCTGCCCAGGTCGCGTGCCCATTGGAAGACCGTCAAGCGCCGTGAACCCCATCGTGCTCTCGACACTCCCGCCCGCAGAGATCGCGCACATCGAAGCGCCATTGCCGAGATGCGCAACCACGACACGCCGGTCGGCAATCTCGGGCGCCACATCCCTCAGCTGGCCGGCAATGTATTCATACGAGAGACCGTGGAATCCATAGCGCCGTACGCCCTCGGAATAGAGCTGCTCGGGGATTGCAAAGCGATCCGCCACCTCGGCGTGTCCCCGATGGAACGCGGTATCGAAGCAGGCAACCTGGGGCAGGTCGGGCAGTCGATCCAGGATCGTCCGGATCGGCGCAAGGTTGTTGGGCTGATGCAATGGGGCCAGGGGCACGAAGCATTCAAGTTGATCGAGCACCGTATCGGTAACGACTGTGGGCGCCGCGTAGGTTGGTCCACCGTGGACAACGCGATGCCCGACGGCCCTCGGCAGCCTTCCGCCCATCCGGTCGCGCAAAAAGATCACGAGCTTGTCGAGCGCAGCAGGCACAGTGCCCACCTCAGCGGCAGGCCATGTCTTGTCGGCGAGCCCCTCGCCTCTGATACCTGCGGCCCTGAAGCGAGGGTGCACACCGATGCCGTCGATCACCCCTTTCATATGCCTCTCAAGCTGATTGCGCGCGCAGACCGCGAACAGCTGAAACTTGATGCTGGAGCTGCCCGAATTGAGCACCAGGATGGTCTCGCTCATGGCTCAGGCCTGAATCGGTTGGTTCGTCTTGCGGCTGTGAGCGAGAAGCACGGCAACGGCGCACGACGCCATGCGCGTCCTCACGTTGTCAGCACGCGAGGTCAAGACGATGGGCACTCGCGCACCGAGCACGATCCCCGCCGCATCCGCGTTCGAGAGGAACGTCAGGTTCTTGGCCAGCATGTTGCCGGCCTCGAGATCGGGAACAACCAGGATTTGAGCGTGGCCTGCGACAGGCGACTTGATGCCCTTGATGCGCGCTGCCTCAGGGCTAATGGCGTTGTCGAAGGCGAGCGGGCCATCGAGCTCGCCGCCAATGATCTGACCACGATCGGCCATCTTGCACAGTGCGGCAGCCTCGATGGTCGAGGGTATGCTTGGGCTTATCGTCTCGATGGCGGACAGAATTGCCACCTTCGGCTTTCCAAGCCCCAGCCCGGCATAAAGATCGATCGCGTTCTGGACGATATCGCGCTTGGCCACGAGATCCGGGGCGATGTTCACTGCGGCATCGGTGATGAACAACGTGTTCGGGTGGGTCGGAACGTCCATGACGAAGACGTGGCTGATCCGCCGTCCGGTGCGAAGTCCGGTCTCACGCTTCGTTACCGCCGCGAGAAGCTCATCTGAGTGCAGGCTTCCTTTCATCAGCACCTCGGCCCTGCCGGTGCGAACCAGCTCGACGGCCTTCTCGGCCGCCGCTTCGCTGTGCGGAACGTCGACAATGTCCATGCCGTGAAGGTCTATGGCGAGAGCCTCAGACACGGCGCGAATCCGATCTTTCGGGCCGACAAGGATTGGAACGATCAACGCTGCACCAGCCGCCTCGAGTGCTCCCTTGAGTGAGGTCTTGTCACAGGGATGCGCGACCGCAGCCACGAGAGGCTGCAGGCTTTCCGTGGCTGCGATCAGGCGCTCGTATTTCTTGTGATCGCGCGACTCGGGGGGGAAAGGCCTTTCCGGTGTGGTCATGCCGGCGTGCTCACCACTTCAGAAAAAGTGCGATCTCGCCGGGCATCCCACCCGGAAAATCGATCACCTGCGCGTGCAGCTTGTAGCCGAGCGGTCGCAGCTCCTTCGCGTAGAAATCGTAGGCCCTCCTAGCGAACCCCTCGAGCGAGTCCGGCCAGTCCGGCAGCATGTTGTTGATGCGCCGGCCGCCATCGTTGCAGTAGCTGGCCGGGAACGTGATGACCTGTATCTCTTTGAAGCCTTGTTCGGCGGCGATGCGGACTGCCTTGTTGAGTCGGTCCATCACCTGAGGGTGGATGTCGCGCTCCCTGAAGGCCTCGTGCAGCTCGCGTTGCTCCCGCTTCTGCCGTTCCTTTCGTTTGCGCTCCTCCTCCATCTTCTTCATTTCAGCGTCGCTGATGATCTCGTTGAGATCCTGGGGGCGTAGGAGCGTCATAGCCATTGGTCTGTACTCCTGCTTGCGCGACGTTCGACGGTGCGTCCAGTCAATGTTTCGGAGTTCTCGCGGACCGAGATGACACCTGCCGCGCGTGGGCCACGCGCGACGCCTCCACCTCCAAAGACGGCGGCTGGATCAATCTCTCGGACTCAAAGAATCTCGCGATTTCGGCCAATCGCGCGCGCTCGAGCTCGCTGCGCAATCCCACCGCATCGATCACCCGGTGCAGGATGCCGGCCATACGAGACGCACTCTTGGGGTCCCTTGCGAGCATTGCTGGGATGGCATTCACGGCGCGCCTCTCATCGAGGAGCAGCATGAAGAATTGCTCGCGCACGAGCTTCTTGAATGCGTCAGGGCTTGAGCCGCCGCCGGCCTCGTCGCGCATCCGCCGCAGCAGATTGAAGCCCCGCTCGTCGACGACACCCTCGGGCATGCGGACATAGAGAAGCGCGCGGATGGTCGCTTCGCGCGGCCCTCCCTCGGCAATCGCCTCGGTCAGCTCCTCGATGCGTTGGGCCACAAAGGCCCTGTGCACGGGATCGTCTCCAGGCCGCCGCCGCGCGCTGTCGTCGGAAGCCTTAAGTCCGACCATCGCTTGCACAAAGGGCGAGCCGTATACGGCATGGAACCACACCTCAGATGCACGATCGCGCACGTCGCGATAGGCATCCAGTGACGACTCGATCCAATCGGAGATCTGCTCCTGCGTCTGCCAAAAAATGTTGTCCTCCGAAACCGGTCGACGCTCTCTTTTTGCCTCTTGTGCCGACGCTTGAAGCTGACGCATCCATGGATTGGCGTCCGAAAGCATCTCGTATTGCAGGCGCAAGGGATGACATCGGCGCATCCATTGGGCGAGGCCTTCGTTGGTCCAGCTCTGCACCCAAGGCTGCACCAACGTGCGATAGAGACCGAGGTTGATCTCGGATATGCGAGCGGCCGCGGCAAATTTCCGATCATCCTCCTCGTCGTTGCCGCCAAGAGCACGTATGTCGTCGAGGCTTCTCGCCTCGAAGCGAACCAGGTAGTTTCCACCGATCAGGTCGTCCGAATCCCCATCCTTCGGCACCATTACCGCTTCGTAGAGACCCGGTGGAAGCACGTCGATCAGGTCGATGTTGCTTGCGAACTCATCGTGCTCTTTCTTGGCCACGGAGCCCGAAACAAAGATGCCGAGGTGGCCGATCGACTCGTGAACCGCATAGACGATTGTCTGACCATGGGCCCGAATGTCATCGACGCTTCGGTAAAGATCGAGGATCCAGTCCAGCGCCTGCTGTGGCGGCGTGATGTTGTCTCCCTTGGAGCAAAAGACGACGATAGGTGACCGGATGTTGCGTAAGTCCACGCACATGCCGCCCGACAAAACAATTTCCGACGTAGCGAGCTTGTTGCCGACGAACAGCTTATCGACGATGAACTGCATCTCTTCGGCGTTGAGCAGGACATGGCCGCCCCACCACTGCTCGAACTCAAGATAGCGCGGCGGCTCGGTATCGATCTTCGAATAGAGGTTGTGTTGCTTTGTCCAGACTGTGTTTGTCGGGTTGAGGCTTTCGAAGTTCGTGACGAGCCACGTACCATCGAACTTGCCGTTGCCGAGATCTCCCATGAGTGCGGCGAGCCAGCTGCCGCCGAGCAGCCCGCCCGTGTAGCGCATCGGATTCTGGCCGCGCACGCCTGCCCAGTAGGACAGAGGCGAGCCGGCAACGATCACGGGACCAAAGAGCTCGGGTCGCATGGCCGCCAGCAGCATGATGGCCCATCCAGCCTGGCAATTGCCAATGACGGCGGGCTTGCCCTCCGCTTCCGGATGCAGCGCAATCACCCGTTCCAGGAATGCGGCCTCTGCGTGAGCGATGTCCTCAATTGTCTGCCCAGGAACGGGATCGGGCAGGAATCCAATGAAGTAGCAGGCATGCCCTGCCTTGAAGACGGCACCGATTTCGCTATCCGCCTTGAAGCCACCGATGCCTGGACCGTGGCCGGCGCGAGGATCGACAATGACGAACGGGCGCTTGTGTGCATCGATTTCTACGCCGTCCGGCGGCTGCACACGGACAAGACCGTAGTTCACCGGTCGAGGCAGTCCGCGTCCGTCCACTACGAGCTCGTGCCTGAACTTGAGGACGTGGGGCGCGGCCTTGGCAGTATGCTCCTGGTAGCCCTCACCGCGCTGCCGCAAGACGTCCCAGAACAGGATACTCCGCTGGCACGCGTCGGTCCAATAGGCCCAAGGGTCCCATCTTTGATCGACGGGCCATTCGGCGACAGCGTTGTTAGACGTGACTGGATTTGACGGTGCTTTCACGCGCTTACCCCAATGGCAATGCTACACGAACCTTGAGACGCTTCCCTTCCGCTTCCGCCTTCCCGCCTCCGTGCGACACGCCGACCGCGGTCCGTTCGGATGAGATCACCGCCACGCGCCCACTCCTCACTCAGGCTAAGGCAGCGAGCTAGCGACGACAAATCAGCAGAAACCCTCGGGCGCGATGGGACAAATCCAGAGGCGGACCAAAAGCAGTGCCGCCGATTGCAGGTGCGAGCGCCATCTTCAGGCGATCCAGCTCCGGTCGGCGGCTTTCTCGAAGTGCCTCACCGTATACACGTCGGGCCTCGCAAGCGTGACCTGCGCCTCAAGCGGAGATGGCTCTCCGTGTGCCAGCAAGGCTGTGGACCGCGTTGCAATCTGGCAAAAACGAAGGCCGAACATCGTCGCGAGTACCCTCTTGCCCAGAAGTGCTGCCCGACGAGGTTACGCTTCCTTTCCCCGTAGATGCGGGCGAGATGGATCGCACTCTTGCCCTTGATGAACCCCACCACTTGCGACACCGCATACTTCGAAGGGATCGAGATCAACATGTGCACGTGATCCGGTATCAAGTGCCCTCCTCGATCTTCGACTCCTTCTGCCCGGCCAACCTGCGGAACACTTCGCCGAGATGTCGGCGCAGCTCCAAATACAGCGTCTTCCTTCGACACTTCGGATGAATACGACGTGATATTTGGTCCCCACGTTATGTGGCTTAAGGCTTGGTACTCGTCCATCGGTGGAGATCCTTCCATGTGCGTGACTGCTCAAGGTTGGAAATCCGTCGATGGAGCGCCGGCTTCGTCAAACTACTACTGACTCCCCGGCAGAGACGGGGGATGCCCGCTGGCGGGTGTTCTTGACGATCGAAGAGAGCAAGGTGAATAGGCCGCGCACGTGCTCATTTCGCCAAGAGCGGCTGCGGCAGCTGACGGTAGCGCAGCTGCTCGTGGCTCATATGCTGGTGGATGGCGATGATGTTGATGGCATTCAGCACCGGCTGCTGCTCGTTCTCGGTCATGGCATGGCGAAGTCGCCGTCGACGACGGCTGCCTTGTCTGCTGCCGGCAAAGGCAGCCCACGCCCATCTCCTCGCCGACCTGGGTGCCCCATGCATGGTCGCGGCGGGGCCAATGACGACCTTGAACAGGCCCTGGCTGGCCTGGGCGCGCGGCGACATCGATAGTCTCATCGATAGAGGCCGCAGTTACTCACCGGAACATTCCGCACCGTACCCACCTATGCGTACAACGTCCTGGTTATGGACACTATCTGGCGAATTCTCATTACGATGCGGCAGCGGCTCGCCGCAAGGCGGGATCGTCTCGCCGATGCTGTCGAATATCTACCTGACAGCCATCGCCATCGACAGGCTCAATCCGGTGATCTCGGGGTGGAGAAACTACTACCGCTATGCCACTGGGGCATACGGCAGGTTCAACCACCTCGACTTCTGGATATGGCAGCGCGTCGGGCGCTGGCTGAAGGTGAAGCATCGCAATGCGACGTGGCCGACGCTGCGCCGACGCTATCATCTCAGCGTCCCCGGGAAACGACGGCAATGGACCGAAAGGACCAAACGCCTGAGGCTCCTCTGCGATGGAGGAACCATGCGTTACCCGGACCTGCGAATCGAGAAACCGAACGGATGGAACACGACCTGGGGGAAGAAGCAGCGCGAGAGCCTGCTCGACTTCTGGGATGCGTTCGGACGCCTCAGGACGATCTGAGGCCCACCCGGAGTTCCCGCGGTCGCGCATTGGTCGATGCCCTCGATCCCGCTCGCCTCTCATCGAGGCAGCTCAACGGTAACGGAAGCCTTGCCATGAACACGACCTTTGTCGAAGCTGCGACCATTCTTCTGCGCGAGGGCCTTGAAGCCATCCTGGTTCTCGCGGCTTTGGCCGCCTATCTCGGCCGGTCAGGCGCCGAGGACCGTCTGGCCGCCTTGTGGTCGGGCGCCGCAGCCGCTCTCGTTGCGAGTGTTGCAGCCGCCTGGGTGTTCGAACATTTTTACAACGGTGCGCACAGCGACATCTTCGAAGGCGTCATCATCTTCCTGGCGGCCGCACTGCTGTTCTACGTCAGCGGGTGGCTGTTTCTGAAGCAGGACCCGAAGGCGTGGCAGGATTACCTCAAGAAGCACGCTGGCAGCGCGGTCTTGGGAAATCGTCGTATGTGGCAGCTGCGCTTGCCTCCCTGGCCGTGCCGCGCGAGGGCGGAGAGACCGTGCTTTTTCTTCACGTCCTGGCCAAGACCAACGGCGGTTGGAACGCCTCCCTCGTCTCGGGCATCGTTGCCGCATTCGCGGCGCTGGCGGTGCTGTTCTGGATCATCATCACCAGCGGTTGTTGAGCGATGTGGCGGTCTGGGCGATCGGGTTGCTGGCGGAGCATGGCGTGAAGGTCGGCAAGCGTCCGCCGGACATGGGCGCAGGACTGAAGAAGCCTCGGGAGAGGTTTCAGTCCACCAACAAGTATTCGAAGGACGAGCGGGCCTAGTGGAATGCCCTCAAGGGGACGCATGGCGGCAGCTGGGGGAGCGTCCTGACCGCGGCGCTGGTGGAGCTCTACTGGCGCGAGCCCGTGCCGTGCAGCCTCGGCAATCTGCCACCGGCGCGGAAGCATGATGACGACGATTCCGAGCACAGCGCCGCGTAGAGGAAAAGAGAGCGTGCGCACGGAGCGAAGCAACGGCGCACGGCACGACCCGGCCGACCATGTGTCGGCAAAGGCCGAGGCCTGGTTCGACGGCTTGTCGGCGGCACAGACGAAGGCCGTGATGCGGGCGCTGGCTGGGACGTGACACCGACGGAGCACCGGCGTTGTGTGGCTTAAGGCTTGGTACTCGTCCATCGGTGGAGTTCCTTCCGTGCGCGTGGCTGCTCACGGTTGGAAATCCGCTGACGGACTTCCGGATTCGTCAAACTACTACCGCCTCCCCGGCAAAGCCGGGAGTCTTCCGCTGACACTAGTCTAGGCGGCGCCGTGACACTGCTTGTACTTGCGCCCCGAGCCGCAAGGGCATTTGTCGTTGCGCTGCGGCTTACCGCCCGCCTCGGCCGCAGTAAAGCCCATCAGTCGGCGGGCGATCTCGCCCTCGCGCCTCGGCAGTGAGCCGAGCCATTCGTTCATCTTGCGGATCGGAACGGAGCGTGTCCCTTCGGGCGGTGGCGTCTCCCCGAGTGCCCGATAATGGGCCTTGTAGAGGGTCTGGAAGTGCACCGTGGGCTTCGCCACCCGGGCAGCCACCAGCTTTCGCTCAACCAGCACAGAAGAGATCACGCGGTCGCAGGCCGGCGACAACCGTCTCGGCATCATCGCCCAATGCGGGAGGACGCTGAACGCGCCTCGCAGAAAGAAGAGACAGCTGGTATCCACATGGTTAGCGTCCTCGCTGATCGGCATGATGCTTTCGTCAAGCCTCCGGAAGGTCCGCTGAGCAATCACATAGTCGCAGTAGACCGATGCCCTGGACGCCGCCGACAGGCAGGCCTCAACATGGTCCGGCGAGTACCAGTTATCCGCATCGAGCAGGCCGATGGCGCTGTATCCCTCGGCGATGGCAAGCAGTGCACCGACACCGCGTGGCGTGTTGCCGTTGTCGGCGTGGTTGCGGTCGAGCTTGAGATGCCGCACGCCGGCCGTATCGATCCAATCCTGTGGGAAGCCATCGGCGACCAGGAAATGGTCGGTGCGCAACGTCTGATTTCGCACGCTGTCGATGCAGCGCTCCAGCAGGCGGCGCTCTTACTTGTAGTAGGGCGTGATGATGGCGTAGTAGGCATTTTCGGGCATTGCGCGGCGCTCTTCCTTGATGATGCCGAGGCGCGACTCCGCCCCGAGACTGTTCCCGTGCCGATTGGCCGGAGCCCTGCGGATTGCCTGGAGGCTCAGGTGATGCACCAACCTGAAGCAATGCGTCAAGCTTCGAGCGGGACGCGGATCAACGTCGCCAGTTCCCTCGGGTGACGCGGCTCGATGTCAGCAGGCCCCCACGGTCGGTCTTCAAAGCAGGGCAAGGTTCGCTGTCGATGTCATGGCGGGTGCAGCACCGGCGCTCGCACACCAGAAGGCCGAGCCCGTGCTCTGGCTGCGCTTGAGCGCGGCCGGGAGACGCGACGACGGCACGCCAGAGCCGCTCCTCGGCCCTGACTTCTCTTGGCAGGTGCGAACCGGAAGTGTTGGGCTCGGTGTGAGAGTTACCGCTTCTGTAAAGGGTTTCGGATGCTCTGACCCAAGTTGTTGTGTTGCCGATCGGACACTCCCTATGGCTTGTCTTCCGATTGAGGCAGCACCGCCCAATTCTGCCGCTAGCGTCTGATCACCTCGCATCCAAATATAAGCAATCGTGTCTGACGCGGGGGGCACACGGGGTGGCGCCTCATGAATGAGAAGCAGTTGCGGAGAGCCATCGAGCAGCTGCTTGAGGGCCAGCCCGATAACCAGCGCCTGCGCGACAACCTGGAAGGCTTGTGCCGCGACCCGCTGTTTGCCGGTTTGACCTGGTTCTGGGGGCCGCGTCTCTACGCCCGCGGCAGAGCGGTATTTCGCCCCTTCATTCTCAACCACTTCTCCGAATGGATCCGCGACGACAAGCGCTGGAAGCGCGTGCAGTGGGATGAGCACGCCGCCGATCTGGATGCCTGGCTGCAGGCCGCGCGCGCCTCTCGCGACGTCGGGCTGATCCGGCGACTGCAGCGCTGGAAGTACGCGGCCCGCAAGGGCTGGGGTCTCGACCTTAACCGCTGGTATACTGCGCTGGTGGAGGCGTATCGCGCCGCCCCCACATCCGCGGCGCGCACCATCGTTCTCGACGAGTTCGACGATTGGTTCGAGCTCGACGAGCCCACCGCCATGCGGCTGTACGACACGGACCGCAACTCGGCCGCCTTCATCCTCAAGCACCTGCCAGTCTCCTACTGGAGCGCGGACAAGCGCAGGATGTGGGAGAAGCTCGGCGCCCTTGCCCGCGCCCATGGCGACGAGAAGCTGTACTTCGCCCTCTACCGCAAGCTGATGCCGGTTGCGCGCTGGGAGACGGAGGCTCTGACGCTGGCGGATGCCGTCATCGAGCAGGCCGAGCTCAATCGGGTGCTCCAGAACCGGCACCTGGAAGGCTACAGCATCGAGCGGGGCAGCACCGTTTTGAAGCTGCTCGAGCGGCGCGGGCGCGATGTCATGCCCTACGTGCGCGCCAAGCTCGAGGAGACCATCGGCGGCTGGGGCAAGGATGACGTTGCCAAGCGGTTCGTAGAGCTGTCCGAGCGCAAGGGCTGGTGGGACCTGTGGAGCGCCTCGATCCGAGCCTCCACCAACGCCAAGTTGTTCAACGAATGCATTGGCAAGCTGATGCGCGACGAGTCCTTGAGCGACGACACCCGCCGGGAGCGGCTCAAGGCACTGGCGGGGGCCTCGCGCGAGTGGAACTGGCCAGGCCTCGGCCTCGCCATCATCCACCACCTTGACGACAACCTGGCCTGCCTCGTCTATGCCCGCTATCCGGACCTGGTGCGCGGTCCGCTGCGAGCCAACGTCACGCCGACCTGGTGGCGCGGGTATCCCAACCTCATCAAGGCGGCTCAGGAGGTCAGAGACGACGATCTGGTCGATACCCTGGCCAGCCGGTATGCGACCCGTGTCTCGTGGGCGCGGAGGTGGAACCAGCAGACGAAGCCCGACGCGGACGACAAGACCACCTCGCTGATAGCGACCTACTACCAGGCGATCCGCATTCGAGATCCGGCGGAGTTCTCGCGCCGAGCCTCCAATGTCCTGACGCGCATTCCGGCCTATGCCACCTTCAACCAGCAGCAGCTTCTGCGCACGAACGATCTGGCGCGCCTCTTGTTCGTGCGATCCCTCGACCAGTATCTGGCTGTGCCCGAGGCGGTCCAGGATCTGGTGGAGGGCTCGAACATTCACGTCATGATGCTGGCCTACCGCGTCCTGGCGCTCCCGGACGCGCGCGCCCAGGTCCTGGCCGCCGACAACATCGAGATCCTGCTCGGCACGCTGCTGCGTCCGATCCATCGCAAGACCCGCATGGCGGCTTTCGACGCGCTTGCCAATGCCGCGCGCCACAGCGAGGAGGTGGCGCGCCGCGTCCATGCCCGGGCGCGCGAGGCCTTGAAGCTGCCGGACAAGAAGTACCCCAAGGCCGAGCTGATCGGGCTCATCGCACGCACGCTCGCCGCGCACCCCGCGCTGGCTGCCGAAGCCGAGCGGCCTGTCATCTACCGGTATGCGAGGGCGGCGGCATGATCATCCTCGTCGACTATGCCTCGCCGTCCACCCTCGACTCCACGCGCGATGCGACCACGGTCGGGCTGTCGACCAACCTGCGCCGGCGCGTGCGCTTCCATGGCCTCGTGCGCGAGCACGGCTTCATCTTGCGCATCGCGCTCAGGGCGCTGGGAGAGGCGATCTGGTCGAACGATACCTGGATCGGGCAGTCCGACCTGCTCGATCCCGTCATCACCGTGCACCGCGACCGCATCTTCTTCGAGGCCTTCAGCCAGGACCAGTCGGCCTATGTCGCACTGATCGTCGAGCCTGGCGTGTTCGAGCCCATGGGCGAGATGGTCACGGGCACGACCAATATCGATTTCACCGCCTGGCTCTGGGGGGCGCTGGGTGAGATGCGCACCAGCCGCTCCACGACCTTCCGCATCGGCGCCGGGGGTGTCGAGGTGCGTACCTCGGGAGCCGGCGGACGGTTCGAGAAGAAGGTGGATCTGCCCGAGACCTGGGTCCGCGGCTTCCTGCAGGTGCAGGCCGCCATGGGCATGCCGGGCACCCGCATTTCCGTGAAGCCCATCGACCTGCTGGCAGCTGTCCGCTTTCTGCGCAACACCAAAGCCAAGGTTTCACCACGGGGCATCCGCTACGAGTTCGAGCCGGGGCGCGACACCCGCCTCGTGCTGGAGCCGTGGGAGCACGCGGTCGTGCTCGAGGGCGCGGAGCACAACTACACCGAGCCCAAGACCACGCGGGTCTGGGGGCGGCGCCGCCTCAAGCTGATCGAGGGCCTGCTGCCGTTCGCCGAGGGCGTCGACATCTATCTCAAGGGCCGGGCGCTGCCGAGCTTCTATGCCGTGAAGCTGCCCGGCATGACCTTCCTGCTGGGATTGACGGGCTGGTCTGGCAGCGGCTTCACCGGCACCGGCGGCTTCGATCTGCTCGCTGAGGCAACAGCTGCCAATGACACGCTGCTGGAGCCGGCGCTGGCCCTGCTGCGCGAGCGCCAGCACGCCTCCATCGACGAGGTCGCAGCGGCGCTCGGCATCGACAAGGCCGCGGCGTCGCGCCTGCTGGTGCGATTGTGCCGGCAGGGCCGCACCATGTTCGATGTCGAGACGCGTCATTACCGGCACCGCGAGCTGTTCGAGACGCCCGCCGACGAGGCCGCCTACTTTCCCCCCGATCGCCGTCAGGAGCTGGCTGCTGACATCATCTCGGAAGGCAGGGTGCGCGTTGCGAGCTGCACGGCGGAGGAGACCAAGAAGGTGCGCTCCTTCCGTGACCCGAGCACCGGCGAGGCCAAAGAGAAGATCGTGCGCGAGATCACCTATCGAGACTGGCGCGTCATCGGCGCTGCCGGCGATCAGGACCCCGTCGAGGTTGTGGTCAACGACACGGGCCGCATCATCTTCGGCCGCTGCACATGCCCGCACTTTGCCGAGCATCTGATGAACCAGGGGCCGTGCGAGCACATGCTCGCGCTGTTCAAGGCCAGCGAGGACCAAAGAGCCGATCGTCCATCGAGCGCACCCTTCGATGGACCATCTCAGTCCACAACACGTAAGCAGCCGTCGCGTTGGGAGGTTGACGCGACCGAGGCAGGGGCGCCAAAATGAGGTCGGTTTACGCAGCTCCCGGGTCTGGCAGGACCTTCCAGCTTCCCATGCCACGGTGTTTCGCCGTGGCGGCTTCCTGTCCCCATCACATCGCCACGGTTCCCCACGTACGAAACGCGGGGAGGCCACGGGTCCAAAGCCTTGTTGGTGGTTGGCCGGCCGGCCCGGGACTGCGCCTCTCTCTCAATTGTCGGGATAGGTGAGCAGATGCCGCCCCCCATCCCGCCTATCATCCACCTCGCACTCCTCCTCCTGCTCTTCCTCGCGGTGCGGGCGCTGGTACGGTGGGTACGGCGGCGCATTGCGCTCAAGCGCTGGGCCGCGGCCCCGCAACGCGACGTATCAGGGCTTGCCGATGCCGGCGAGGCCGCTTTCAAGCGCGAGATCGTGAGGACCGGGGGACCGCTGAAGCCCGATCATCTGCGGCTGGTGCTGCGCGACAATCGCCTTCTGCCCAAGCCGCCGCCCGACCCCAACCGCCGCCGCTGGCCCGCCCCCCCGAAGCCCAAGTATCTGACCGAGCATGAGGCCGATCGCCTGTTCGGGCCGTCGCTGCGAACGCGCAATCGCGACGTGATGGACCTCGCGACAGACGAGTCCCAGCTGCAGCGCTACGGTCTCCCGATATGGAGGACAGAGGAGGACGTCGCCGCGGCGCTGTCGATCTCCGTCGGGCAGCTGCGGTATATGAGCCAGCACCGCAATCGCGAGACCGTCCCGCACTACGTGACGTTCGCCATTCCGAAACGGTCGGGCGGCGAACGGCTGATCCACGCCCCGAAACGGCGGCTCAAGACGGTGCTGCGCACGCTCGACCGGCTGTTGGTCTCCAAGCTGCCGAAGAGCGAGCAAGCGCACGGCTTCATCAGGGGCCGATCGATTGCCACCAACGCGGCCCCGCACGTCGGCAAAGCTGTAGTGCTGCACTTCGATATCAAAGACTGCTTCCCCACCATCCACTTCGGGCGCGTGCGCGGCCTGCTGATCGCGCTGGGCTACAGCTATCCGGTTGCCGCGGCGCTGGCCGTCCTCATGACAGAATCCCCGCGCCAGCCGGTATCGGCGGGGGGCAAGCTCTATCACGTGCCGACCGGCCCGCGCGTCTGTGTACAGGGCGCGCCGACGAGCCCGGGACTCTGCAACGCGATCCTGCTACGGCTCGACCGCCGGCTGTCCGGCCTGGCCCGCAAGCACGGTTTCGCGTACACGCGTTACGCGGATGACCTGTCATTCTCGGGCGACGACAAGGCAAAGGTCGCCAAGCTCATGAAGCTGGTACCGCAGATTGTCGCCGGCGAGGGATTCGCGGTGAATGCCGACAAGACCCGCATTCTCCGGGCGGGTCGACGCCAGCGGATCACCGGTGTGGTCGTGAACAAGGCCATGGGTCTGTCGCGCCAGGAGCGTCGCAAGCTGCGCGCGGCCTTGCACCGTCAGAAGGTTGCTGGCGCTGCCGCCGACGCCAGCGAGCGCCTGCGTCTCCACGGCAAGCTTGCCTATGTATTCATGCTTAACCGGGTGCAGGCAGTGGCGCTGGGATGGCAACGGGCGGCACGACGCAGCCGAGCTACGACGTCTGATCCTGGCACTCTTTCACCGCGCTGAGGACGCCCTCAGAGCCAAGTGAATCGCGATCTGTGGGCGTGACGGATTGACTCGGGGGGATTCCGGGGCAGCGCGAACACGCGTACCGCGTCGGCATGACCGATGAGAATGACAAGATT
>Ga0070705_100000499_pt1 | contig 22619 bp, 14 predicted proteins | sample KBSK5253metaG_FD_65455 | JGI IMG/M metagenome (GOLD analysis project Ga0070705, IMG submission 65455) | Corn, switchgrass and miscanthus rhizosphere microbial communities from Kellogg Biological Station, Michigan, USA - KBS K5-25-3 metaG | ecosystem: Host-associated > Plants > Roots >... | reverse complement strand
ATCCTTCGCGGAGACAAGGTCAACACGATGGACCTCAGCCTGACCAAGGCCTTCAAGCTTCCGTTCGAAGCTCACAAGCTCGAAGTCCGGTTCGATGTGTTCAACGTATTCAATCATCCCAATTTCACATGGGCGATTTTGGGATCTGATAACAGCAACGGCGATGTGACGAATCCGTTTTTCAACAATGTAAAGTTGAATGACGGTGGAATTACCGGTCCGGTCGGCACGCCGGTCGGGCGGTACGGTCGAATTCAGGTGCGTTACAGCTTCTGATTCGGCTTGGCAGTTGCAGCAAATTGTAGTGTTTGAATCTTCCTCGTGTGAGTACCTCCTCGGGAGCCTTCGGGCTCCCTTTTTTTCTTTCCGCAAGCGTTGATCTCGTTTCGGAAGTTGAGCCATACTGCATTGGCCGCCACGATCACATGAACATCGAAGCGTATCTCAAACGAATTCACTACGACGGCTCGCGCGTCCCAACGCTGGCTAATCTGACTGAATTGCATCGCACTCATTTGCTCAACGTACCGTTCGAGAATCTCGACATTCATCTCGCGCGTCCGATCGTGCTCGACGAAGAGAAACTCATTCACAAGATTGTCGAGCTTCGCCGCGGAGGATTCTGCTATGAGCTGAACGGCGCGTTTTGCGCTTTGCTTCGCGCGCTCGGCTTCGAAGTATCGATGCTGTCGGCTGAAGTCGCTCGCGCGGACGGCTCGTTTGATGAGCCATTCGATCACATGGCATTGCTGGTTGAGCTTAATGAACCGTGGCTGGCGGATGTCGGGTTCGGCGATTCGTTTCGCGAACCGTTGCGTTTGAATGATCGCGGCGAGCAACAACAAGGCGACGACGCATACCGCTTGAATGACGCCGGCGAGTACTTGATTCTGGAGCGGCGTGAGGCCGGCGTATGGAATTCGCAGTATCGGTTCACGCTTCAGCCTTATGATCTTCAGGATTATGCGGGCATGTGCCACTATCATCAGACATCGCCCGAATCGACGTTCACTCAGCGGCGCACGTGCACGCTTGCGACGCCTGACGGTCGAATCACGGTGACGGGCCTGCGGCTGATCACTACCATCCGAGGCGAGAGACAGGAACGCGAGTTGGCGGGCGATGACGAGTGGCGCGGCGCTCTCGGTGAGCACTTCGGTATTGAACTCTAAAGGAACCATGGCGGGCTATTCGGGAACTCCGCTGTCAAAGAAGCTTGGGATCAAGGAAGGCTTTCGCGTCGCGTTGGTGGGCGCGCCCGCGGGATTTCGGCGCGAGTTGGTTGACCTGCCAAAGCGAGTCTCGTTTGTGACGAGTCTCGAGGATGATCTGGATTTGATTTTGTTCTTCACAAAATCGCGAGCAGAGTTGACTGCAAATTTCTCGAGACTCTCATCGAAGCTCGCGCCCGCGGGGATGCTCTGGATCGCGTGGCCGAAGAAGGCTTCGGGCGTCGCGACGGATTTGTCTGACTACGTGGTGCGTGACACGGGCCTCGATGCCGGACTCGTTGATGTGAAAGTCTGCGCGGTTAACGAAGTCTGGTCCGGGCTGAAGTTCGTGATCCGGGTCAAGGATCGTCCGCGTGCGAAACGCTGAGCCCCTAGCCAGTTCGTAGTCCGGCCTTCAGCTTCAGGCGGAAGTTCGTATCTGACTTATTACGCGAACGAATTACACCAATACGAACTTTCGCCTGAAGGCCGGACTACAAACGGGCAGGTTCGAGAAGTGAAGACGCGAGTGAATAACAAACCTTCCTTGAAAAAAGCGCTCACCAGCGACATCGCAGTCATTTTTTATTTCGCGCTCTTCAAGCTGCTGCTCCACTTTGCATTCAACGGCCGCTACGGCTACTTCAGAGATGAGCTGTACTACGCCGCTTGTGGTGAACATCTTGATTGGGGTTTCGTCGATCACGCCCCGATGATTGCTTTCGTCGCTCGCGTGAGCCGCGCGCTTATGGGCGATTCGCTTTTCGCGTTGAGATTTCTTCCCGCCGTAGCCGGAGCGCTGAAAGTATTGCTGACAGGCTTGATCACGCGAGAGCTTGGGGGACGGCGTTTCGCACAATCGCTTGCGTGTCTGTCGGTCATAGTCGCCCCGATCTATCTGGGCATCGACAATTTTCTCTCGATGAACGCGTTCGAGCCGGTGTTCTGGATGGGTTGTGCGTACATCGTGATTCTGATTATTAACGGGCGAAGCGAAAAGCTCTGGCTGCTGTTTGGATTGCTGGCCGGCCTTGGCTTGATGAACAAACACTCGATGTTGTTCTTCGGCTTCGGGCTCGTAGCGGGGTTGCTGCTCACACCCGTGCGCCGCTTGATGCTGAGCAAGTGGTTTTGGATTGGTGGTCTAATCGCGTTCGTAGTATTTCTCCCAAACTTGATCTGGGAGATTAATCGCGATTGGCCCACGCTCGAACTCCTGCGCAACGTTGCAAACAGCAACAAGAACGTCGTGTTGTCGCCTCTCGGATTCCTCGGACAGCAGGCGCTGATTATGCATCCATTCGTTTTCCCGATCTGTCTGGCAGGGTTGTCCTACTACCTCTTCACAAAGATGGGCCGGTCCTATCGCTCGCTCGGAATCGCATACGTAATCACGCTGATCCTGTTCATCGTGTTCGAAGGCAAGCACTATTATCTCGCGCCGATCTATCCGATGCTTTTGGCTCCTGGAGCCATTTTCATCCAGAGCGTCGCCGAGAAGCCTCGCTTGAGATGGATGAAGCCGGCCATTGTCACGATCCTCGTAATCGGCGGACTCATCACAGCGCCGTTCGTATTGCCGGTCTTGCCGATCGAAGCCTACATCAAGTATGCCGCGGTGCTGCCGCTCGCCGAAGGAGCGAAGACCGAGAACAACCGGCAGGGCAAAGTACAACAGCAATACGCCGATATGCTCGGTTGGGAAAACCAGGCTGCGACGGTCGCGCGAGTCTTTGAACGTCTCTCGCCCGAAGAGAAATCGAAGTGCGCGATCTTTGGTCAGAACTACGGCGAGGCGGCGGCGATAGACTTCTTCGGCCCGAGGTATGGTCTTCCGAAGGCGATCAGCGGACATCAGAGTTATTTTCTGTGGGGGCCGCGCGATTACACCGGCGAAATAATGATCGTGATCGGCGACAATCAAAAAAAGCTCGAGACACTCTTCGAACACGTCGAGCAGGGAGAAACGATCCGTTGCGAGTATTGCATGCCTTACGAAGACGATCTTCCCGTTTGGTTATGCCGAGGTTTGAAAATGCCGATGAGTGAGCTTTGGCCAAGAGTGAAGGTCTGGAGGTAGAACGGCGTGAACGCGGATCAGGCAAGCGATTGATTCAAGCGCTTCGACTGGGCGGTTGCCTCGCTTCGTACTGCCTGTTCATCCACTGTTAACAATTCTCGATCTCGCATCACAACCCGCCCATCAATTATCACAGTCTCGATGTTGTCATGACTCGCCGCGTAAACAATGGTCGAAATCGGATCAGGATGCGGAGTCGTGTGCAGCCGATCAAGATTCAACAGCATCAGATCGGCTCGCTTGCCAATCTCGATGCTCCCTATTTCGTTTTCGAGTCCCACAGCGCGAGCGCCGTCGATCGTCGCCATTCTTAACATTGTCAGCGCCGGAAGTGTTTCGGCCCCGTGAAGCGCCTTTTGAATCAGGGCCGCTGTGCGCATCTCGGTGAACATATCCAGGCGGTTGTTGCACGGAGCGCCGTCGGCCCCAAGCGACACCGGGATGCCTCGCTCGATCATTTCCGGAAGTTTTGCGAAGCCCGACCCGAGTTTCAAATTCGAAGAAGGACAGTGCGCGACGTTGGTTCCTGTGCGCGCCAGAATTTCCATCTCATTGTCATCAAGGTGAACGCAGTGCGCCAACACCGTGTGCGACGAAGCGAGGCCGACCGCATTGAGGTACTCGATGTTGCGCATTCCCGTTTCGCGTTCAACTAAAGCGATCTCGTCCTGATTCTCAGACGCGTGACTGTGCACCAACACGCCGCGTTCTCGAGCTAGTCGCGCAACCTGCTCGAGCAACTCGCGAGTGCAGCTCACGGCAAAGCGCGGGGCGAAACAATACCGAATGCGGCCATCCGCCTTGCCGTGCCAACGCTCGAGCAACGCGAGCGATTGTGCTATCGAATCTTCCGTCTGCTCTCGCAGCGCAGCCGGCACATCGTCGCCTTTGTCCATCATGCATTTGCCGATGGTCGCTCGAAAGCCGGACTCCTCAACTGCTCTGAAAACCGCTTCGGTGTGATTGACGGTTTCCATCGTCAGCGCGCAAGTCGTGCCGCCGCGAATCAACTCGGCGATTCCCAGCCGCGCCGAAGCGTAGACGGACTGAGCTGTGTGCGCGGCTTCCATCGGCCAGATTCGTTTTGTCAGCCAATCGATCAGCGATAGATCATCGGCCGAGCCTCGAAACAACGTCTGGCAAAGATGAATGTGAGTCTGAACAAATCCCGGGATCAACACTCGGCCGCGCGCGTCAATCACTTGCGTGCCTTTATCCGCTGTAGCGCCGAGCGACTCTCCAAGCTCAACGATCCGGCTGCCCTCGATCAGAACATCGCCGTCGAACGCTTTGTTCCGCGCATCGAGCGTGACCACAGTCGCGCCTTTGATGAGTAATGATTCGCTCATATCTGTTTGGGTTCGATCAGCGAGCGGTTGTCACGCTACCCGGTGCGGGGTTGTCCTTTTAAGATTGGTTCGGCTGCCAGTCATTGCGCGATGGGACACGCTTGAATCATTACCAATTGCCAAATCCCGTTACGCTCGGCGTACACGTTCATCGATCGATAGTAACCGGCGATTGTGTGTCCTTTGTATATCCATTTCACGGTATCGAGGCCGGTAACGACGGCCGTTTGTCCAAAGACTCGCACCTCTACGTTATCGCGAGTCATAGTCTCGACGATCAGATCCCCGGATTGCACATCGGCCACGAACTGATCGGTTCCATCTCCCTCGAGAGGATATGTGAAGGTGCAGTCCTTCGCCATGATTCGGACGAGCGCCGCGGTATCCCGATCGAGCATCGCCTTGATCCAATCGGCGCTCATTTTCCTGAGGTCGCGTTCTGTTTGACTAGAAGCGCCTGGCATTGATTCAAATCCTTCTGGCCCTCAGGCCATGCTCGCGGCTAACGCGCTAGCGCATTCCGTTTCCGTCCTGCGATTTTACTTATCAATGCGAAAGATTGAAAGGACAAGTAGCGGGGTACTGGCGCGGCTTTGCAGTCCCTCTGCGTTCCTCCGCGCTCTCTGCGGTTAAGATCCGGGTTCAACCGCGGAGGCCGCTGAGGACGCAGGACAGCACCGCCATCATCAGCTAGCAACATTCCTTATCAATGCGAAAGATTGAAAAGGACAAGTAGCCCGGTACTGATGCCGCTTTGCAGTCCTCTGCGTTCCTCAGCGCTCTCTGCGGTTAAGATCCAGGTTCAACCGCAGAGGACGCCGAGGACGCAGGACAACCGTGCCTTCATAAGCTCGCAACACCCCAGGCGTGGAACAAAATCAACACTCAGATTGGCCACTTCTGATCGACGAACTGAAGGCACAAGCGCTCGAAGCCATCGCTGCCGGACCACCGATTACGCACAAGCGCAACGCTGTTAAAGCTCTGATTTGGACTGGTGATTCTGACAAGCTCAAATTCCGAAGGCGCCGATCTCACGCAAACGCGCGCGCCGCTCAAGCTGAGATCTTCGGTGACCGCTGCTTCGCGGGAAATCCGATTCATCGATTCGTCGAGATACTCGACGATCACAGGCTCGGCGCGGTTCTCACGCGGCTCGCGCCGCCGGTCGGGGCCAACCCATTTCTGCGTCCGGAACGTCGCCCACGGTTTGTGAAGATAGTCGGCCGGCGGCGTCGCGCCGATGAATTCGAGCCCGGCAATGCGAAAGCCATCGGCGAGCGGCTCAACTCGGCGAACGATCGCGTACATGTTGTAGCCCGCTTCCGAGAAGCCATGACTGCGCAGTTTCGTGGGCAACGGCAGTGTCACGTGCACTACCGATCCGTGCGTGAGGCGTTTGCGCATTCGGACCCCGACGCCCATGCGGCTGACATCGATAGTCTTTGTTATCTCCTGCCACTTTTTGCCGTCAGCTCCATAGCCCGCAATCATGATCGGCACCGAGAGCTTGAATCTCTCACAACGCCGGCGGTCCACCATCTCTTCCGCGGTCGCGGCCCTGGTGAACGCGGGCCGAAGCTCGGGTGCGGGGTTGATCTCGACCGCGTCCGAGGTTGCTCGTTTGTGACCGCTTTTGGCTTCCACCAGCGGATTGGTGTCGGCGGCTCGCGCCAGGTGAGGTTTTCGCTTTCGCCCAGCGGCTGCGGTTTTCGACCGAGGCTTTAGAGATTTATCGTACGCGTCTCGCTTCGTTACGTCGGTCAGCTCAGAGAAAGCATTCGAAAGTTTGTTGAAAGCCTTATCGACTCTGGCGAGCATTTCGTCCGGCACCGATGATCGGACTTTGTGATAGGAAGGATGCAGAATGGAAACAGACTGTTGATAAGCGTTGATTATCTCTTCGCTGGCGCACCCGCGCTCGATGCCCAGAGTTTGATAATGAGTGCCGGCTTCCTCGATTCTGCCAAGCAGATATTCGATTTCGATATAGTGCGCATTGATCAGCTTGCCGGTATTGAGCGGCCCCGAGCCTTTGTTGCGCTTAAAAAGTCCGCCGGAGTTGATCATCCCGCGTCCTGAGTTCGTTGTGATCTTCTTCTTCGGGGGTAGAAGCCAAGATTACTTGGAGGATGCAGCTATTATGAACGGGTTGGCTGATTCGTCAACGGTTTTTGTTGGGGCGAACGGATGCTAGTTACTCGACGACAAGGTGGCGATCAGGGCGGCGGATTCGTCGTAGGCGGCTTTGTAGGTGTAATCGGGCGGGCCGTCGCAAGTGGCCAGGCGGTGGGCTTCCTCGGCATGATGGCTGGCGGCGGCATGGTCGCCGCGGGCCAGCGCGAGCCGGGCGAGTTCCAGGTGAGCGTCCGCGCCTTGCAGAACGTAGCCGCTGCGGTCGGTGATGAGCAGCGCCTCCTCGGCCAGCCGCTGGGCCTCGTCCGCCGCGCCCGTGGCGGCGCGGAGCCGCGCCAGGTCGATGAGGATGTCGGCTTCGCTTTCTACGTTGTTGATGCGGCGGCAGCGCTCCAGAGCCTCATGCAGGTGGCGCTCGGCCTCGTCCGGCTGCCCGGCGACGCAGTGCGCCGCCCCCAGCAGCCAGTGGGCGCGGACGTAGTCGCGCTCGACGGGGTAGTGGGTGCGGGCTGTCTCGTCCGCCAGTTCCAGCGCGCGCCGAGCCAATTCAATTGCGGATTGCGGACTGCAGACCGCAGATGGGGAAGTGGTTCGCAGGCACAGCAGTTCGCGCAGGGCGCGGTAAGCCTCATCCAAGCACTGGCCTTGAACGTCGTTTGTTTCCTTCGAATAGGCCGTTGACGCACAGAGTTCCGCTTCCGACTCGGCATACGCGCCGCGGTAGGCCAGCAACCGGCCCAATTCCTGGTGCCCAATTGCCTCTTTGAATTCGTTCTCGATGTCCCCGGACAGCTTGATGCTGCTGCGCAGGTTGGTATCGGCGGCCCGCAGCGCGCCGATGGGAAGCTGGGCCATATATGCCACATTCTCCAAGCCTATTGCAACGCCGCGCTTGTCCCCGCGCTTCTCGTCGATGTCGTTGGAAGCCTCAAACAGCGACACGGCGCGACGGGGCTGGCCGCTGAGGCTGTAGGAGTTCGCCAACGCGTTCAGCGTCCAGGCTTGGGCGGTTTCGTCTTTCAGACGCGGCGGGCGGTCTTCGCCGTCTAGAAAGAGCGGGCGCAGCAGGTCGATTTGCAGCAGGTAGGCACCGAGCTGGTAGTACGCAGCTCTGTTGATCCGGTCACGGTAGATTATGAACGCCTCGTCCAACTGCCCCGCGCGGACGGTATGGTAATAGAGTTCAATCACTGGGGCGAGGTCTTCCAGACGCGTCACCTTGTCCGGTTCGGGCAAGGCAGCGAAGTAATCGCGCAGCCGGGTGTGGGCCGCGGTGCGGTCGGGTGCGGCCAGCCGGTCGTAGGTGTAGCGGCGAACGATCGGGTGCAGGTCGAACCGGCTCTCCCGCACGTCGTGGTGCACCAGCCCGCGCGCAACCAGGTCGCGCAGGTCGGCGTCCAGGGTCAACTCAAAGTCCCTAGGGCGCACAGGCGGAGTGATTCTCTTCTTCTTCTTTGCCCCTTTTCGCCCTGGCGTCTTTGCGTTCGTCTCTTCGAGCGCGAGCGCCTTGAGCGTTTCATAACTCACTGGACTGCGGAAGCAGGCGATGCGGCCCAGGAGCGCCCGCCGCGACGGCCCGAGGCTGTCGTAGGCCGTCTCGAGCACGTGATGCTGACGCTGGACCAAATCGCCGCTCACGTCCAGCCGCCTGGCCGCGGCGATGTCGCCGGGCTGCTGGAAGTCGCGCTCGATCAGATGGGCCAGCAGGCGCAGGCTGAGCGGATGGTAGCCGTACTGCGCACACGCCGTTTCGATCTCGGTGTGCGTACCGCGAATGCCCTGAGCGCGGAAGAATACAACAGCATCGGCTGGCAGCATCGGGTCGAGCGGCTCCTCGCGGCAGCCGGCCAGCAAGCCGCCCCCTTTGGCCTCGAGCACGCGAGGGGCGAGCCGCGTGGTGAGCAGCACCTTCGAGCGAAGCTGTGGCTGTAGGGCAACGTTGTACAGGAACGTCTCGGCCAGTGGCGAGATGCAGTCGCGTTCGCTGCCTTCGTGTTTCGCCTCGTCGCCCTGATAGGCGGCGTCCAACCCACCGAACGCGCGCAGCGCGCGCTCGAAGCCGTCGAGCACCAGCAGGCTGCCGGGAGCGTGGAGCATTTCCAAGAGAGCCCTGACAGCGTCATTGGCGGAGAGATTCGCCGCTTCGATCGTTCCGCCGCTGAGATAATCTAGTGTCTCCGCCAGGAATTGGTCGAATCTTGCGTCTCCTTCGTCGAAACTCCACCAGACGACGCGCGGCAAGGCCGCAGGCCGCACGTCGTGGTTGAGCCAGTGCCAGACGAGTGCGCTTTTGCCAAAGCCGCCGAGCGCGCGGAGGCTCAACAGCGGATGCGCGGCGTCCGCGTCCAGCCAGTGGTCGAGCATCGCCCGCTCGGCAACTCGCCCAGTGAAGTTTGGCGGCATCGGATAGGGATGCGCGAGGAACCACTCGTCGCGCCGCAGCGCCTGAGGCGGCTCAGGCTCCGGCGGCTTGCCCAGCGCGGTGAGGAGCTGCCGCCAGGCGAGGTCGTGGTCAGCGCCGTCCGTGAGGTCGATGTGCGTCAGCGCGGCGACGTAAAGCGGCTTCTCGCAGGGCTTCTTCAACAACGGAATGATGCGAAGGTCCCGATTGGCGGGTCTGAGCGCCTGACCCATGACGCTTTCGAGGTCGGACCACTCGCTCGCGATGTAGTCCGGTGTTAAGACGAGCAGTGTCTTGGGGCACTCTTTGACGGCGCGTTCCATTTCCTTGATGCTCGGAGCGCCTCGAGTGAAGTCGCGGAAATCGACGAACGCCTTGAGTCCGGTCTGCTCAATCCGCGGCAGCAGTTCGCCTCGCACCCACTCCTTGTCACGGCTGCTGTATGAGATGAAGACATCCCACGCAAAAGAACGGTCTGGGGACTGAAGAGAGGGCATCTTCCATCTGATACGACCGGGTTCCTTCACTTGATCGCCCGTAGGTCTCTGCCCCTCAGCGGAAAGCACTGGTGGGGTAGCATCCCTGACTTCCTCCACCCTCTTGCCTGTGATCCTAGTGACCAATCGCGCGATCGTCTCGTCACTAAGCCCATAGCTCAAATCCACCACGCTTCTGTTGCGCAACGATATCGGCAGTTCGGTCACCAACGGCGCTCCCGGCAATAGCACTGGGATTATGGGCCGCCTCTGCTCGATCGCGCCGTCAAGGGCGGCCTTCATTTCGTCATCGGCGTAAGCGCCAAAACCATCCTTTCCGACAAGAACAAGGACTGTATTGGATCTCCCGACGCCTTCCCCAAGGAGCTTCGCACGCGGAAGACTTGGGCGGGTTTCGTCGTCCTCAAACCACGCGGACACGGCGTTGTCCGACAGTAATCGCTTCAGATCTCGGGCCGAGGACCGATCACCACTCCCGAAGGCGATGAATGCCTGAAACCTCAAAGCGTCAGCAGGAGCCGCATAGCGCCTAATACGAACGAGCACAGTGTTCGACGTTGGCATTTCCCAAACGATACTCTCGTCCCCGTGCTGACTAATGTACTCACGAAAGACGCTAAAGCCGCGACCAAGAGCTTCCACGGCGAGGAGCCTTTTCAGGTATAGCGCTACTGCCATATCCGATGGGCAAGACACCAGCTTTGCTTTGAGAAACACCTCCCACGAGGCGTTTGGCGGAAAGCAACCTGGATTCTGGATCTCAAGACAATTCTCAAGGAGTCTTACTTGGATTGTGCCAGGAAGCTGGTAGTCTCGGTGGGCTATGGCGTTGGAGATCGCCTCGCGGAACACATTCAAGGGAATTTCCGTGTCCTCTCTGCGCAAGCCGTCCCTTCCGATTGTAGATACCTTTGGAAGATGTTTGGCGGTGAGAAGAACCAACTGTTGAACTTGCTTGCTCAGAGGACCCGTCACGAGCGTCGTCACTGGGAAGGACTCTGCGGTTGCGTCTCCAACGATAAAATCAGACCAAGCAGAGGGAATGAACTGATGAGGTCGGCTGCAAAAGCAAAGCACGGCCGCATAATGTAATTTTGGCGACGCAGCGAGCGGTGAGAACAGACCCAGTTTTGAAAGGAGTTTTTCCCTTGCTATTTCCGTTCCCGCGTCGCCGAGTTCCTCTGCCCGGAAGGCTTCTACAAGCGACCAATCCAATTCGTCCGGCTCGACACCATCGCATGGATGTCGCGACTTGGCGGTTGTTTCATATGCAATGCGCAGCTCCAACTCCGACCTTATATCCGCAGTTGCGCCCGGCCGTTCTTCCATAATGGCTTCCGTCTTGAGGAGTCCACTGAGGAACCGTCCAAAATGTCCGCGCACGATAGACAAGAGGTGGTCTCTGTCACGGAAGTCTTCCACTGGAGTAATCGCCTTTGATCCCTTTTCCTGTGGCCAATCGGATGTAAGTTCTCTTTTCTTTTCTAGCAACTCCAACCAGTGCTTCGCATTCTCGAGTTTCACCATTTGCTCCGAGCTTGGTGGACTGGCGGGAAACAGCGTGATCACGGGGCAGGGGTTGTCAACGCGGCTTCTAAACTCGTTTAGCTCACTCCAAGTGACTGCTCCAACTCGTGTCTTGAACACAAAAATTGCTACGTTCGCTTGCTTTAGAAAGGGCGTGATTGCTACACCTTGCCCCCCAACTACGGCTTTTGCATCCGATCGCCATTCCCATATCTTCACCTTTGTGAAACGCCCGCCCTTTGGCATCACTTCGAGACGCTTTTCGATCTCGGTCTGGAGTTCAGATTGGAGACCCACAATCGACTCTGCTTCCTCTCGCGCATCGTCGCTGTGTCCAACGAAGACCACTAAGGTTCCCGGTGAAAATTCGGGTTTGGAGTTTTCACTCATGGTATTTTCATTCTAACAGAGTATCGGCCACCCCTCGCGAGGTGGGTATGCGAAAAAACATGACGCGCACCCTGACGGAAAACGGTTGGACTGCGGCCTCCCCGCTTAGCTTAGTATATTGCTGCTTAAGTCAAGAGAGCTAGTGACGTCTTTCTCCGATTCTGCTCCACTTGATCCTCGAAGAGACTCTTCACTCGGTTAGAATCGGGTCGTGAATCAGCCGCCTGAGGCAAGCTTGCCTCGAATGTGCAGCGCGGCTGGAGAATCCTTCATCGGTAGCGTGAATCTTCGAATCCCATCGTATTTGTACAGCGCGCCGGCCACCGCGGGCGCTGTGGGAACAAGCCCGATCTCGCCTACGCCCTTCGCGCCGTAAGGACCTTCGGGGTGCGTCTCTTCGATCAGGATCAACTCGACCTCGGGCATGTGACGCGCGCGCAACAACCCTTGCGAGTTCACCGTCATCGTTTGCGGGATTCCACCTTCGACTCGAAACTCTTCAGTCAACGCGTATCCCAATCCCATGTGAATCGAGCCTTCCAATTGCCCCTGGAGCAGCGCCGGGTTCATCACTCTTCCAACGTCGTGCGCGGCCACGATTTTTTTGACGCGGCCCTCGTCGTCAAGAATCACAACCTGCGTAGCGTAGCCGTACGCGAAATGAGTCTTTGGCTTTTCAACCTTCGCATCCAGCGAGTGAGTGTCGTCGATCAATACTTCGCCGAAGTAGGTCTTGCCCGCGAGGTCTTTCAATGTCTTGTTCGCATCGAGATCAGCTTTGAGTTTGCGCGCCGCTTCCTGCACGCCGCGGCAGCCGAGGAACGTGCCGCGCGAACCGGTCGTCTGGCCACAATCCAGGTCGTATTTCGTATCGGCGGACACAAAGTTGAATACACTCGGCGGAAGTCCGGTCTCTTCGCACGCGGTCTGCTGAAGCACCGTGAACAAGCCCTGTCCCATCTCGGTGTACCCGGTGTAGATGCCGACCGACCCGTCGTCGCGAACCTCAAGCATCGCCCGGCCGTATTCGGGCATGCCGTTCCCTATCCCGACGTTTTTGATGCCGCAAGCGATGCCCGCATACTTCGCGCTCTTGTAAATGTCCTTCACCGCCTCAAGCGTCTTCTTAAGGCCGACGCTTGATTCCATTTGCTGGCCGGTCGAAAACGTGCCGCCGACATCCATCGCGTTAAGGTAACGAATCTCCCATCCATCTATTCCAACCTTCTCAGCGAGTATGTCCACCATCGAATCGATCGCGAAGGCGGCTTGATTGGCGCCAAAGCCACGCATCGCACCGCACGGTGGATTGTTGGTGTACACCGCGAGCGACACCACGTGCACGTTGTCGACTTGATATGGACCGCAACAATGCCCGGCCGAGCGCTCAAGGACTTTTGATCCAACTGAGGCATACGCACCTTTGTCGCCAATCATGTGCGCTTTTACGGCGGTCAATCGGCCTTCAGCGTCGCACCCAACGGTGTAAGTCATCTTGATCGGGTGACGCTTCGGATGCAGGCACAAACTTTCTTCACGGCTGAGCGTGAGCTTCACGGGGCTGCCGGTGACTCGGGCGAGCAATGATGTTTGAGCTTGAATGCTCATGTCCTCTTTGCCGCCGAATGCTCCTCCATTCGAAACCAGCGCGACGAAAATTTTCTCTTTCGGCATGCCGAGGAACGACGCGATCTGACGCCGGTCGTCGAACACGCCCTGGCCCTGCGAGTAGACTCTCAAGCCATCGCCTTCGGGCATCGCGACGCACGATTCGGGCTCGAGGAACATGTGCTCGATGAATTGAGTTTGAAACGTGTGCGTAGCGACGTGAGCCGAATTCTTCAACGCTTCATCGACATCGCCGCGCTTGATTTCAGAGCGGCTCAGCAGATTTCCTTTTGGGTGAAGCCGGGGCGCATCAGGCTTCAACCCCTCTTCGGGATTGGTTATGGGTTCGCGAATTTCGTAATCGATCTCGATAGCCTTGGCGGCCCTTCGAGCTGTCCGCCGGTCGATGGCCGCGACGGCCGCGATCACATCGCCGACGCAGCGAGTCTCTTCGCCTTCCGCTACGAACATCGGCCAGTCGGGATAGATCAGTCCCTGATGCCGTTGCCCGGGAACATCAGCGGCGGTGACGACTGCGACAACACCCGGAATCTCTTTCGCTTTGCTGAAGTCGATTTTCTTGACGAGCGCGCGGGGATGTTCAGACAAGAGCACGGCGCCGTGAAGCATGCCGGGAACACTCATGTCATCGATGTAAGGCCGGTCGCCAAGCGCAAGCTCGCGAGCTTCATATCGCGGCGTGCTGGTTCCGATTCGCCCGGCCTTGCCGTCGTGTTCAATCGGAGTTTCACCTCTGAGCGTCGACGCGGCGAGCTTGATCGAGTCAACTATTTTGACGTAGCCGGTACATCGGCAATGATGCATGCTCAGCACGCGATTGATCTGATCGTCGGTTGGAGCGGGACTCTTGTCGATGAGATTCTTTGCTCGAACGACGATGCCCGGCGTGCAGAAGCCGCATTGAAGACCACCCGCGGCGATGAAACTGTCGGCGAAAGTTTCGCGCTCGAGCTCGCTGAAGCCTTCAAGCGTCAGCACGTTCTTCCCCGCGACATTCTTAGCCGGCACCGCGCAGGAGACGACGGCGCGGCCGTCCACGATCACAGTGCAGCATCCGCATTGGCCTTGCGGGCTGCAACCGTCCTTGGGTGAAATGAGTCCGCACTGATCGCGCAACACTTCGAGTAGCGAGACTCCGTCATCAATTTCCGCGGTGCGCTGGGATTCGTTCAGCTTGAATTCGATACGATTCATCGTGTGAAGGCATTCTACCACGTTAGCCGATAAGGCCTAACGGGAGATCAAGCATGATCGTGCGCGTGCGATTTACTGGATGTGACTGAGATCGTCTTAGGTGGGGGCGTTGTCCGCAGCGATACTGCGAGTCGTCGAACTCCGGCTCGCAGTTCGCGTGCGGTGTAAGTTGTCAGGAATTCAATTCCCACTGTTCGGGGAGCGCCTGGGGGCCCGGTCTGATGCCTGCAATATCCGGATCCTCGCCATCCAAACGCGGGCCAGCGTCAGCGCGGCGCTCTTTACTATCCAATCGCCGAGCCTGTTTGTCTTTTTGTTTTTGCTGGCGAGCCTTCTCTCTTTCACGCTTCTGAAAAGTTGGTCGTGATTTTTTTGGCATAGTTTCTCATCCTTGTTCTCTTTGATTGCGATCCGTTCAGTAATAAGCGAATTGATTATTCATCGTCAGGTTCGTCCACGCGGCTCGCGAAATTATCGCCGCCAAGATCATCTTCCGGACCTTCGTCCTCGGATTCTCCAAAGAACCGGCCACCCGGTTTCTCGCGAATGGGTTGTTTAGGTTGCCGATCCGATTGCCCGCGGCCTCCGGGTTTGCGCCTTCCGCGTGGCGCGGCGTCGGGCCCGAAGTTTGGACCAGTTCGCTCAGCGCGAGCAGGCGGCTCGCCGGGATCGCGAAGCGGTGCGTAGGATCCGGCGGATGAAGGCGGGCGCGGACGGCTTTCGCGCTCGCGGGCTTCGTTGACAGCCATCGGCCGGCCCATGAAAAGTTGATTGTTGAATCGGCGAATCGCTTCTTCAGCCAGAGCGCGGTCGCCGAATTCTACGAATGCGAAGCCTCGCGGTTTACCCGTCTCGCGGTCGGTAGGTAATGAAATGTAAGACAGCGGCCCAACGGCGGAAAAGTGCTCGCGCAGATTTGCTTCGGTCGCGCTATACGGAAGGTTCCCAACAAAAAGACGAACTGCCATCCAACCTCTCTCAATTAGTTTTATTGCGAGCGCCCAAATCGCTCACGCAGATTGCTGATAAGAACAAAGTCAGCTTAACATCTCACTGGATTCGAGTCCAACTTACGCGCGATCACAGGTCTTCAATTCGAAGCTTTATGTCGGCGTTCTTCCATGCCGATTCGAATTCGCTTTGAACGAATTGGGCTGCGAGCGTCTTGCCTTGCGCCTTGAGGCTCTCGACCAATCCGAACAACGCGCGCCCGTTGCGAAGGTGCTTCTTCAATTCAGAGCGAAAGAATTTTTCGGCCTCGGCAAAATCGCCGTTTTGAATCAGTAGGCCTCCAAGCGACTCCTTGACCGGGATGTACCAATCTTCGGGCTCATCATAATTCAACGCATCTTCGAGCTCGGCCGCCTTTTTCAAACGCTCGATGGCAAGCCGCCTGTCGTTCTTCGCCATCGCGATACGGGCGCTTGAAACGTTTTCGGCAATCGCCAGGACTGCGCTTGCGGTGTTGAAGCCGTACGACCTGTCCGCCGGAATGCCCTTCATTGCCGCAGCCAAAGCATCGTGTTCCTTTTGCGCGTCGCCCGGCTTACCCGTCCCCGCGAACGCCATCGCGCGCGCGAAATGCCATAACGCAGTGTTGACCTTCAGCTTTGGGTCGGGCGCGGAAGATTTCAAGATGTCGTCCCAGCGATGAAACCGAATATCGATCAGAGTCGAAGTCGGCAGGAATGCATCGAGCAACGGCAATACCCCATCGAGCATGGGGCCGGTCGCTTTGAGATTGGGGCTGAGGTGCGCCGCAAGCTGATCCGCCGCGCGCTTTGAATCCTGATAACGCCCCTGCATCGCGTGCGCGACAGCCAGGAAATGAAGATTGTGGCTGTAGTACATCGTCGGATACATGCCCTGCTGGCCGGTCGTCTTGAAGTATTCGCGATCAGCCTCAGCCGCGTAAGCGTTGCTGCGAGCAGCGGCTTCGTAGTTGCCCGAGCGAATGTCGATGTGCGCCGGCATGTGAACGAGGTGGCCTGCCGCGGGCGCCAACGTCTTTAGCCTTTGAGCACTCGGCAGCGCCCATTCCGGATGCGGCGACGCTTCGACTGCGTGAATGTAGTAATGATTCGCACCGATGTGATCGGGGTTTCTTCTCAGCACCGATTCGAGCACCGCGACCATTTCTTCGGTGCCTTCCGCGGGCTTCCCGTCGGGTGACCAGAATTGCCACGGACGCAGATCCATCACCGCTTCCGCATATAGCGTGGCGGCATCCAGGTCATCGGGATGACGACGAACGACATCGGCCATTGCGTCTTTGTACTCCACGTCGAGCTTCTTCAAATCCGCCTTTGGGTCGTTCGAGTATCTTTTGGAAAGGGCGTTGATATAGTCGCGTTCGGCTTCCGAGGCTTTCGACGCCAGCGACCGCGCCTTCTGAATAGCTTGATATGCTGCTTGATCGTGCTCACGGTCTCTCGGCATGTTGATGTTCGGCCCAAGCGCCAATGCTACTCCCCAGTGCGCCATCGCCAGATCGGGATCAAGCTCGGCCGCGCGCTTGAAGCTTCGCACCGCCTCGTCGTGATTGAAGCCATACGCGAGCGCGAGGCCTTGATTGAAGAATCGTTGAGCTTCCGCGTTCTTCGTCGAGACCGGATGATTGACTTCGCCGAGCCCGGCAATAATTGAAGCTGGGCTTGATGAAGATTCGTGTGCGTGTTGCGCGGAAACACCCGGCGCGATCGTGAGGATCGCGAGCGAAATCAGAATCATTTTCATGTCGGTCTCCGATTTATTGAATTGGCACCAGGGAGATTTGCGCCGTTCGTTAGCCGCTACGAAGACGCGCTACGGCACGATGCTAAAAGATCACATCGAAGTCAAGGCGGAACCTGCGGCGATGGGTGTTAAAGAAAACGCCTGTCTGCGGATCGTCGATGTTCGAATGCACCTGCAGTGGATTGAAGTGATTCGTTACGTTGAAGCTGCTGACTGAAAAGCGCAGCGTGTATTTGTCGCTAACTTTGAAGTCCTTCGAGACTCGCGAGTCAAGCGAGAGGAAATTGGGGAAGCGTGTCTGATTGGGTATTCCTACGAAGTCCTGCTGAGCATCCGTCAGCGCGTAGGGGAACCCGTTGCGCCATTCGATCAACGGCGCAATTCGCATCTGCCACGGCAAGCGCACCAAACCCCACGCCAGGAATCGGTTTGGCAAATCGCCCGGCAGATTCGTAAAGGAATTAGGCCGCACCACCGGAAACGGATAGTTCCCAAGATAGTTGTTGAACTCATTCAAGTCGCCGTGAGTCCGGCTGTGCACATATGAGGCAAAAAGCTGCTGGCCCTCTTTCCAGGCGAACCTCGCCGTCAATTCGAATTGGCGGTATCCCGATTTACCCCCGCCTCCCAGCACTAATGCATCGCGACCCTCGACGACTTTAGGCGTAAAAATCACAACGCCGAATGAATTGCTCTGAAGATAATTCGCTCGCACTCTCAGCATCCTGGTAATCGGGTGTTCGATCTCAACGTTCCAGGTTTCGCTGTACGGCGCGAAGTTTCCGACAACGTCCCGGCCAAAGACGAACGGAAAGCTGCTTGATTCAGCGCGATCGGTAATATTGAAGAAACGACGCGGTCCATCGATGATTTCGCCGTTAGGTCCGAACGACGTAATGACTTGCTCGGGATAATTGTTGAATGCGTACACGCTCAGCGGTACTCGATCGTAAAACAAACCGAAGCCGCCGCGAACCGTCGTCTGAGCGTGAGCGAACGGACTCCACGCAAGCCCAATGCGCGGCGCCACGCGAACGGTTTCGGTTATGCCTTGCCGCTCGAAGCGCGTCCCCATGTCAACTGCAAGCCTTGGCGAGATAACCCAATGATCCTGGCTGAAGAATCCGGTTTCGAGATCAAAGCGATTAAACCTGTCGCCTCCGATCCAGTCGATGCGTTTCAGCAAACGTCCGGTTACGTCCTCAATCTCAACCGGACGCGCGACGAAATCCCCGCTGGTGCCGGTTCGAGCGATCGTCGTCCCAAACTTCAAGTTGTGAGCGCCGAACAAGGTTACCGGCGAAAGTGAATACGTCTCGATCCACTCGGCGCGCGACGCTTCGCGGTTCTGCTCGCTGAAATAGTTTCCGAGATTGCCTGTGGGCCTCAGAACCATGTTGTCATCGCCCTGCCCCCACACTTTGCCTGTGAAGCGTTTGACGGCGAGCGTGCTTTCGAGCAGGTTGTTCCCGAGCGTCCAACGATCGATCACCGTACCGGTGTAATCGTGCGCGCGGAACGTCGGCGTGACCGGCTGCGGATTGAAGAAATTCAGATTCACGAATTCGATTTGCCGCGGCGCGAAGTGAAACGTCCCGGTCAGAGTGTTCAACGGCGTGACAAGATAGTCGAACTGCGTGAATGAGTTGATCGATTCCTGCTTGCTTTCATTTGATCCGAAAGGCAGCGTTCGATCGGGCCGCTTCTGAAGATCGTACTCAATTCCCTCAGAGAAGAAGAGTTTGTTCTCGATCAGCGGACCGTTGAAAGTAATGCGCGGTGAGGCTTCGCGCAATCCCTGCAGGTGACCGCTTCGAATCCGAAACTCAGGCAGAGGATCGTTCAGCTCAAAGTTCCACTTGTCGCCGCCCCTCCGCGTCTCAACAGAAACCACTCCGGCAGTGAACCTCCCGTACTGAGCAAGGTAAGGGGTCTTGAAAACTTCGATAGATTCAACGCTGTCGACCGGCACGGTAACGCCGAATTGCCCGGTAGCCGGATCGGTAACATCCGCCGCATTCACGACGAGCGCGCTGCGATGCTCGCCGGTGCCGGATATCTTGATCTCGCCTTCCGTAGAGCGCACAACTCCGGGCACAAGCGGCAGCGTATCCTTCACTGTCGCCGGTTTGATTGGAGTGCTCTTGATTTCCGCTCTCTGAAGTTGATTCGCGGGAGATGAGCCTTTTTCAATTGGCGCTTCGGACCCTGCCTTTACCGTCACCGTATCTTTGAGTTCAATCTTTGGAACCATATTGAACTTGATTTCGACGGGCGCCGTGGCCAGCACAACATCGGCCTGAGTGAGAGTCTCAAAAGATTCCTTCGATACCGCGACCTCGTAGGTTCCGGGCGCGAGCGATTTGAATTCGGCTTCGCCTTTTTCGTTGGTCGTGGCAGTGGCAGTGACCAAGCCTTTTACTTTCAATTCGACCGCCACACCGGGCATCGGCTTTTCGGCTTCATCGGCCACAATGATGCGAATCACGCCCAGGCGATTCTGAGCACTGACGCTGAACGCGGACGGTATGAGGAGGATGAGGAATAAGAAGAGACTAAATGACTTCACAAAGCGCGGTCCACTGGCACACATGATCGTTTCCTTCTTAGGCTTCTGCTTCAAAACCCGCGTCAATAATAACCGATTCGGACACCTTTTACTACCGTCGGCTTCGAACGCTCGAGTAACTCCCGACCTGAACACTACGACCGCAATCCGAAATTCGGATTCGCTTTCGCGCGCGATTTGTTGCCTCAAAGAATGGCCGGCAATAAATCATTGGAGCAAAGCGAAAGCACTTTGTTATAACAACTCGATTGATGCTAAACCGCAAATACGTTCTCATCCTCGTCACTTTTTGGGCGATCGTCTATGTTGCCGCGTGCCGTTACCCGCCACCGTTACTCGATGACGCCGACAGCGTACACGCCGAGGCTGCAAGGGAAATCGTCGAAACCGGCGACTGGATAACGCTGCACGCAAACAAAATCAGATATCTCGAAAAGGCGCCGTTGATGTACTGGTCCGTTGCGCTCTCGTACAAGGTCTTCGGCGTGAGCGAGTTTTCATCGAGGCTGCCGATTGCGCTTGCGACGCTGGGCCTGATGTTGGCGACAATGCTTCTGGGCACGTTCGCTTTCGGCGAGAAGGCGGGCTTTTACGGCGCGTTATGCATCGGCAGTTGTATCGGCATTTATCTTTTCACTAGAGTGCTGTGGCCCGATGTCCTGCTGACGATGCTGATCACGATGGCGTTCTACTGCTTTCTCCGCGCCATCGAAGATCCGCGTCGTTCACGCTTCGCATATGGCATATATTTCTTCGGCGCGCTTGGAGTGCTGACGAAGGGCCTGATCGGCGCCGCGTTTCCCGCGATAATAATTCTGGTGTTTCTACTGGTCACCGGCGAGATCCGAAAGCTCGCGACGCTCAGGATATTCAGCGGCTCTCTGCTCTTTCTCCTCGTCGCTGCGCCCTGGCACATCGCGGCTGGCCTTTCCAATCCCGGCAGCATGATGATCGCCACGCCGAGTCCGAGTCAGGGCCGGGGGTTCTTCTGGTTCTACTTCATGAACGAACATTTTCTGCGCTACATCGGCAAGCGCTACCCGGCGGATTACGACACGGTTCCTCTGCCTCTGTTTCTCGCGTTGCATGTTGTTTGGCTTTTTCCCTGGAGCTTCTTTCTTCCACTTGCGATCAGGGAGATGCCACGACGTGTCAGAAATCTGAATCAACATCATCGAAGCATGCTGTTTGTTGGGATATGGGCCGGACTGATCATTCTGTTCTTTTGTTTCTCGACTACGCAGGAGTATTACACGATGCCGGCGTATCCGGCGTTTGCATTGTTGATAGGTGTTGGGCTCGCGACGGCTGAAGCAAGATGGCACGAAGCTAAGAGCAAGGCACTCCTCAACGGTATGCAGATGGCGCTCGCGATTCTTGGCATGCTTGTTTTCGCCGGAGGAACAATCGCGTTCTGGTCGACCAGGCATACGTCTGTCGAAGGTGACATATCGTCCACGCTTACTCGCAATCCCGATGCGTACGCATTGTCGCTCGGACACGTGCTCGATTTGACGCCGGCTTCGCTTGCGGAACTCCGGGCGCCGGTGATCGGAACTGCGCTGACCTTTCTACTCGGAACCCTGGCGGCATTCTTTCTGAGACGCCGCGCGAAACACTTCGCGTCGAACCTGACTCTTGCCGTGATGATGGCGGCATTCTTTTTCTTTGCGCATTTGAGCCTTGGCGCATTCGGTCCTTATCTGTCGTCGCGCTCGCTGGCCGAAGTCATCAACCATGAGTATCAGCCAGGCGATGCGATCGTAATCAACGGTGAATATGAAGGCGGGGCATCGATTAATTTCTACACTCGCAAGATGGTGTACATATTGAACGGCCGCTCAGCGAATCTGGAATACGGGTCCTTCTTCGAAGATGCGCCGAGGATCTTTCTCGATAACGATGGGATCGCACAAATGTGGAGAATGCCGAATCGTGTTTTTCTTTTTACCGATTCGTCAAAACTCGCCGAGTTGACTCGCGTGGTTGGCGAGCCGTCCTATACTTTGGCCGAAAGCGGGGGCAAACTTATTCTCTCGAATCAACAATCTGAATGATTATGACGAAACTGATTCTTATCGCCCTGCTTCTCTGGCCTTCGCAAGGTAGTCCGCTTGCGCGAGCGGACGAACTCTTCGCCGCGCGTGACAACACCGACAGCTTGAAGCAAGCGGTCCTTTTGATGGAACAGCTCACGACTCGTGAGGCCTCGAACTACGAAGCGTGGTGGCGACTCTCGCGGCTCAGATACTATTCCGGCGATCGCGAATCGGATGTCACAAAAAAGAGCAGGCTTTTTCAAGCGGGCGTCGAAGCCGGCAAGAAAGCAGTCGCGCTGGACGACAAACGCGTCGAAGGTCACTTCTGGTATGCAGCGAACGAAGGTGAATACGCGGACTTGAAGGGCGCGCTTCAGAGTCTCGGTTTGGTCAAAACGATTCGCAAAGAGTTCGAAGCCGCGCTCGCAATCGATCCGGCTTTTGAGAACGGCGCGATCTATTCCGCGCTTGGCCAGATCGATTGGAATCTGCCGCGGCTGCTGGGCGGTAACGAGCGGCGCGGGATCGAGCGACTCGAAGAAGGCTTGAAAGTCGGCGCGCGAAATGCCGAGCTCAAAGTGACGCTCGCCGGGATCTATCAGAAAAAGGGAAGAAGCGACGAAGCAAGAAGACTTCTGGAAAGTGTATTGTCGGAATCAGACCCGGCGAGAAGCCCGAGGGAAATGGACGAGCTCAAAGCAAAAGCGCGTACGCTGGTGGAGAAGCTCAAATAGGAACTCATCCGCAGATGACGCAGATTGCACAGATTCTTGGATAGGCATAGAACGCCAAACGCCAGACCATTGCACTATCCAAAACATCTGCGAAATCTGCGTCATCTGTGGATAGCTCTACAGGAGA